>OHRT01000076.1_pt1 | contig 48265 bp, 32 predicted proteins | sample 1578521 | NCBI WGS metagenome assembly OHRT01 (sample SAMEA3879537, study PRJEB24766) | human gut metagenome | biome: human-associated habitat; feature: feces | place: USA | collected 1985/1987
CCTGCCGCTCCGCGCCGCCGGGCACCACCCGCATCACAAAGCGGTCCAGCCCGCAGCGGGCGATCACCGCGCGCATCTCCTCCACCTCGGCGGCGGCAGCCACCACCACCGCGCCCGCGCAGAGCGCGGAAAACGGCGCGATGGCCCGCACGATGGCGGGAATGCCCCGAAGCGGCAGAAACACCTTGTTGCGGTCCGCCTCCATGCGGCGGCCGCTGCCTCCGCCCAAGATGATGGCGTAGCTTTTCACCTTATGCCTCCCCGCGCTCCATGCGCGTCTGCTCATCCTCCTCAAGCACCTCGTACATGTCCTGCGCTCCTTCCTTGCGCACGGTTTCCTTCACGCTCTGGATGCGGTAGCGCCCCACCCGGCTGCCGAAGCGGATCTCCAGCACGTCGCCCTCGCGCACCTCCGCGCCGGGCTTGGCCACCTTGCCGTTGAGCGATACGCGGCCGCCCGAGCAGGCCTCGTTGGCCACGGTGCGGCGCTTGATGATGCGCGAAACCTTCAAAAACTTGTCCAACCTCATGAGGGGTTTGCTCCTTTCAGGCGGTCACGGCCGCTTCGATCAGGCGCAGGGTGTTCTCCACGCCCTTGCGGTGGCTGCGCTCATACCCGTGCGAGGCGTATACGCCCGCGCCGATGAGCGCAAAGCGCACGTCACGCCCCGCGCGCAGCGCCGCCGCCGCATCGCTGCCGTAGGCGGGGTATACGTCCACGGCGTAGTCGATGCCGTTTGACTTGGCCAGCGCGATCAGCTCGCCGGTCATTTCGTAATCATAGGGGCCGGAGGAATCCTTGGCACAGATGGATACCTGCTGTTCGCGGCAGGAAAGCCCCTCGCCCACGCAGCCCATATCGACCACCAGAAGGTCCTCGGTATCCTCCGGGAGGCCGCAGGACGCGCCGTGGCCGACCTCCTCATAGACGGAGAAAAACAGCGTGACCTTGCGCGAAAGCCGGACGGTACCTTCCGCCACGCCCCTGGCCAGCGTCAGCAGCATGCCGGCGCTGAGCTTGTCGTCCAGAAAGCGGCTGCGGATGAAGCCGCTTTCGGTCACGCGGGCGCGGGGGTCCAGGCAGACGATATCGCCCACGGCGATGCCCAGCCGCTCCACGTCCTCGCGGGAGGAAACCTCCTCGTCCAGCAGGATCTCCAGCGTCGTGTCGTCGCGCTTTTCGCTGTCCAGCTCGCGGTTGACGTGCTTGGAGGCGTTGCGCAGCTCCACCACGCCGGTGTAGCGCTGGCCGCCGCGGGTGATGACGGTCACATTTTCGGTCTCTACCGCCTGCAGGGACGGCCCGCCCAGGCAGGTGAAGGCCAGCCGCCCGTCCGGCTTGACGGCACGCACCATCAGCCCCAGCGTGTCCACATGCGCAGCCAGCGCGAGAGGACGTCCCTCGCCGCCCAGGGGGCACACCACGCCGCCTTTGCGGAGCTGCCGGGGAGAAAAGCCAAGGCCCTCCAGCGTTTCTACGAGGGCGCCGCATACCTGACGAGGATAGCCCGTGGGGCTGGGGATGGAGAGGAGGCGCAGGGTCTGGTCAAGGGAATAGCAGGCGTCAAGCGGCATGGGACATTTCCTCCAAAACATGGTTTTTTCTTATGATACCGCGTTTGGCCGCGGTGGGCAAGGGACGAAAAAAGCGCCGTCAGACAGCCGCTGCAGACTGCCGGACGACGCGCGGACCGCCATCGGTGACGGCGATTTTTCCAAAAAGAATTACTTGTTGACGCTGTCCTTCAGAGCCTTGCCGGCCTTGAAGACGGGGGCCTTGGAGGCCTCGATGCTGATCTGCTCGCCGGTGCGGGGATTGCGGGCCACGCGCGCGGGGCGGCTGCGGACTTCGAAGCCGCCGAAGCCAACGATCTGGACCTTCTCGCCAGCGGCCAGGGTCTCGGTGATGACGTCGGTCACGGCAGCAATCGCCTTCTCAGCGTCCTTCTTGGTAAAACCGGTCTTCTTAACGATGGCGGCAGTCAATTCAGCTTTGTTCACAATGAATTACCTCCTTTGATTTTCCCATGCATAGCACGGAAGACGGGGTTTCGTTCATGGAAAGCGCGATCTCACGGGGTTTTTGGCTCAAACCCTTTGCCCGCCTCGCTTTCCTGTGTTCCAGTATACATCCATTTCCGATAAAGTCAAGTCCTCTAAGCATTTTCCCGACTTTTTTATGGCGTTTTCCATGGCACGGAAGCGGGAAATAAACTTATTTGTGGAAGCAAAAAGGGCAATATCGGGGTTCTTGCCAGCCAGGCGGCAAACGTTCACCACGGAAAACAGCAGATCGCCCAGCTCCATTTCCGGGTCCGCACCGTCGTGCAGGTTCTGGGCCACTTCGTCCGCCTCTTCATAGACCTTGCTGAGCGCCTCCGCCGCACCCGCAAAGTCAAAGCCCACCTTGTGTGCCTTGTTTTGCACCTTGCTGGCGCGAAGCAGGGGAGACAGACCGGTGGATACGTCCTCCATGGCCTGCGCGTGCGTGGTGATGCCGCGCTGGCGGCGCTTGAGGGCCTCCCAGTTATCCAGCACCTGCCCGGCGGTGTCGGCCTTTTCCGTGCCGAAGATGTGGGTGTGCCGCTCGATCATCTTGTGGCAGATGGCGGTGGTGACGTCGTGAAGGTCGAAATCGCCGTGCTGGCGCGCCACCTCGGCATGGAATACGACCTGCAAAAGCACGTCGCCCAGTTCATCGTACATATGGTCGATGTCGCCGTCGCGCACGGCCTGAATGTATTCGTAGCTCTCCTCCAGCAGGCTCGGCAGCAGGCTCTCATGGGTCTGCTCACGGTCCCAGGGACAGCCGTCGGGCGCGCGCAGGCGCTCCATCACGTGCACCAGATCGTCCATGTCGTAGCGGGTGCGCCGCTCCATGGGCACGGCGGGCACATAGGCGGCGGTGAGGTGGTCATAGGCGCTCTGGCGGTCCAGCTCGTAGAGCGGCACGGAATGCAAGGCCAGTTCGCCCGTGGTTTCGTCGCCGGTGAAGAAGGATACGGGCAGGTCCTCGGGCAAAAGGTCCATCAGCCGAAGCTTTACGCTGCCCGCGCATTCGCGGCTGTGCAGCTCTGTTACCAGCAGGGGTTCCTCCGGGAAAACGCGGGTTTGCAAAAAGGACTCCGCCGCGTACAGCCTGACGCCTGCCGGCGCATCCGCCACCATGGCCAGGCAGCGGTCCGCATGGCTCACGCCGGGCAGGACCCGCACATCCGCCTCCCTGGGCTTGAGCCGCTGAATCTGGGCCACGGTCTCGTCGAAGGCCGCGTCGCTGACCGCATAGCACACGGGGCTTTCATTCAAAAGGCTGAGCACCTTGACGGCCGCCGCGCGGTTGAAGGTATCGAAGTCCTCGCATTCGTCGTAGAGCGCGTCCAGCGTCTCAAAGGCGATGCCCTCATTCTTGAGAAAATCCGCCATGGGGTGGCGCGCCGTGCGCAGCACCACGCGCGGCGCCTCATGAAGCGCGCGCTCCACGCCGCGGGTCAGAAAAGCCTCTCCGCCGGTTCCGAGGGTCACGATGGTCAGGCGGTTCATGGGTCAATCCTCCTTCTTTGGTGCCCTGCCGCGTCCGAAGCGCCTGAGCAGGGGAGCCAGGTCATCACGGGTCAGCGCGCCGGTGAGGAGCGCAAAGGCGGCATAGGTGCAGACGCCCAGCGCGACCAGCACCAGCGTCCACAGCCGTCCCGAGGGCAGCAGGCGGATGGCCAGCGCCAGCACCGCGCCCATGAGCGCGGTCGCCAGTGCGGGCCTGAGCAGAATGCCTTTCAGGTCCGGCTTCATGCCGGTATACTTGCGCACATACCACAGGTTGGGCAGCATGCTGATGGTGTAGCAGGTGAGCGAGGCGATGGGCGCGCCGTAGATGTTGATGCCGGGCATGCCGATCAGCGTGTAGTTGAGCAGCACCTTGACGGCCACGCCCGCCATGAGCGTATACATGGGAATGCGCTGCTTGCGCAGGCCCTGCAAAATACCGCTGGTGGACTGCACCACGGTAAAGAGCACGATGGTGAGGCTCGAGAGGCTGAGCAGCTCGGCGGTCACGCGCAGGGCCTCCGGTGTATCAAAATGATAGATCAGGCTGAGAATCTGCGAGGACAAAAGGCTCATGCCGATGGAGCAGGGCAGCCCCACCACAAAGGACAGCCGCAGTCCCAGCGAGCTTTGGCGGCGCATGGTTTTGCCGTCGCCCCTGGCCATCGCGCTGGAGATGGAGGGGACCAGACTCATGGAAATGGCCACGGCCAGGGCGGTAGGCACATTGATCAAAGTGAGCACATAGCCCGAATAACGCCCATAGAGCCCCAGCGCGGAGGTGCGCTCGATGCCCGCGTCCACCAGACGGTTGAGCAGGAGGCCGCTGTCGATAAAGGAGGCGATGGGCACGATGCACGCGCCCAGCGTGATGGGAATGCTCAAAGACAGCAGGCGCTTGAGCAGGGGGCGCACGGCCAGGGGCGTCTCATCCGGGTTTTGGGGCAAGGCGTCAAAGGCGGCGCGCTTGCGCCGGTAGATCACCACCATGTACAAAAGCGCCACGCCCTCGGCAATGGAGGTGCCCAGCAGCACGCCCGCGGCCGCATAGGCCACGGAGATGCGCATGCCGAAATACGCCAGCGGCAGGGCGACAAACACCTTGCCCACCTGCTCGATCAGCTGGGAAATGGCGGTGGGCACCATGTTCTGCTGTCCCTGCATGAAGCCGCGCAGCGCGGACATGGCGCATACCAGCAAAAGGGCCGGCGCAATGGCCACAAAGCCCGGCTGGGTGGAGGGGTCGCCCGAGCGCAGAGCAAGCGTGGGGCTCATGACCAGCATGAGCAGCGTTGCGATCAAGCCGAGGGTGGAGAGAAGGCACAGCGCCACGCGGAAGATGCGCCGGGCGTTGCGGGGGTCGTCGCGCGCCAGCGTGAAGCTGACCATGCGGCTGATGGCTACCGGCAGGCCGGCCGAGGAGATGGTCAGCAGCATGTTATAGGTGGGAAAGACCAGCTGATAGGTGCCCATACCTTCGTCCCCGATGAGCCAGGCCAGGGGGATGCGGTACAGGGCGCCCACGATCTTGCAGATCAGGCCCACCACGCTCAAAATGGTCATGCCGCTGAGGATGGATTTCTGCGTACTGCTCAAAAAAGGCCTCCGAAAAAAGCATATTGGCGGCGGAATATGGCAAAACCGCGGCAAGCCTATTATAAGCGCATTGCCGCGGTTTCGCAAGGTAATGATGTGCGTTGAGGGCGGAGAGGCCCGCCGGCGTTGCGCGGGCGTTACTGCTCCATCTGGCGGCCCACGATGCCCGCGGCGGTCTCCGCCACCTTGAGCTCTGCGTCGCCCATCTTGGCGCCCTGCTCCTTGGACAGGAGCAGCACCGCTCCGATGGCCTCGCCGTCCGCAATGATGGGGGAGACCACCTGCGCCGTATAGCCGGTGATGTCCTCCTCGTTGGTCACGGCCACGATCTTGCCACCGCCTGCGCGGTTGATGGCCACGGTCTGCCGGTTGGCGATGGCCGTTTCCAGGTCGTGGCTGATGGGCTTGTCAGCCAGTTCCTTCTTGCTTACGCCGCTGGCTGCCACCACCTGATCGCGGTCCACGATGCAGGCGATGTGTCCCATGGCGCGAAAGATGGATTCCGTATAATCCTTGGCGAAGGCCGACATTTCCCCGATGGGGGAGTATTTCTTCAGGATGACCTCACCATCCCGGTCGGTGTAAATCTCCAGGGGGTCGCCGCTGCTGACAACATGGACATCGAAAACCTTGTCCCGCTGGTTTCTGGCAGACTGGACAAGTTGGCAACCCAGGGCGTTTTCGATGCCCGGCTTAAAATTTACGGTATCCTCCAGCTCACAGGACCGAAGCAGCTGGTCGATATCCGCCTGAAGCTGAATTTCGAGGTGATCCTCGTAGACCTTGATGTGGTCGATGATGAGCCGCAGGTCGTTTCGGTCGAGCTTTTCCTTGGCGAGGATGTCCCCAAAGACGTCCATGGCGGTTTTCGCTACCCGGTTGACCCGCAGGATGGTGTTGCGCCTGTCTGAGAGCAGGTCGATCTGATGGGTCAGCCCTTCGATCCTGCGCTGGAGGTCGCTTTCCATCTCGTCGTAGGTTTCTTCCAGCAGCGCCTCCTGATCGGGGTGCTTCATGATGTCGCGGATGCGCTGGCGCTTGGTGGCCTTGAGCTCCTCGTGCAGGTCGTCCAGCACGGAGGCGAGGTGGTCGGCGGATTGTTCGGTTTCGGCGACATTTTCCGGCTCGGCGGCAAGGTCGGCATTGAGCCGCTCGATCATGGAGGCCGAGCTTTCCATCACGCGCCGGACATACAGCTTCATCAGCTCGTCCAGCCGGTCCGCGCGGATGTGGTGGCTGGTGCAGCCCGCCGTCCCCCGGCGGTGATAGGTGCCGCAGGTGTAGGCGGGGGCCAGGTCGCTGCGGCTCATGGCAAACATCGGGCTTCCGCAGTCACCGCACTGGAGGAAGCCGGAGTAGACGTTGTCGTACTTCTTGACGCCGCGGTAGTGGGAGCGGGAGCGGCTTTCGCGCAGCGCGCGCGTGGTGGCAAAGGTGCGGTAGTCGATGATGGGCTGGTGGTGGTTTTCAATGACGATATGCTCGCTTTCGTCCCGCGCCACGTCCTTGCCGTTGATCTTGACGCGGGTGGTCTTGCCCTGGCGGAACGTGCCGATGTAGAAGTCGTTGTCGAGGATGCCCTGCACGGTTACGATCGCCCACGCGCTCTTGGCCGCGCGTCTGGTTTCCTCGCCGGCGGCTTCCCTGCGCATCTGCTCGGACATGCGCGGCGTGGGGATGCCCTGCTCAGTCAGGAAATTGGCGATTTTCTTGTACCCCCAGCCATCGTTGTTGTAGTGGTCAAAGATGCGGCGCACGATGTCCGCTTCGGTAGGCACCACTTCAAATTCCTTGCGCTTGTTGACGGTGTAGCCATAGGGCGCGGCGCAGATCCACTTCCCGTCCACCTGCCGCCGGCGGATGACGTTTCGCACCTTTTTGCTGGTATCGGTGACGGGCATTTCGTTGATGAGAAACTGAAACTGGATTTTTAGCCAGTCGTCATCGTTGGGGAAGTCGATGCCGTCGCCGACGGAGATGATGCGCACGCCGGCGTCGCGCAGGTCCTCCAGCTCCACCAGGCCGCGGCTGTTGCGGCGGGAGAAGCGCGAGAAGTCTTTGACGAGCAAAATGTCATACTTGTGGGCCATCAGGCCACGGCGCATCTCCTGATAGCCCTCGCGCTGCTCAAAGGTGTAGCCGGAGCGGTCGCGATCCTCAAAGAAGGTGAGGCTGCTGCCCGGAAAGCGCTGCTTCACAAAGTCGCGGATGATGGCCTTCTGGTTTTCGATGGAGACGTTATCCCGGTCCAGCTCATCGTCCACGGAAATGCGGGTGTAACCGGCGATGTCGAAGGTTTCGATCATGGCGGGCTGCCTCCTTTCGGATGGTTTGCCATTTGCGGCTGGGGACGCTGAGGACAGGTGCGGGGGAGTGCGCCTTGCCGCTTTGGGGCTGTCTTTTGTTCATGCGAGTTTTTAGGCGCTGCTGTTATCGTATAAAAAACGCTTGCTACAGATAACATTGTACACGATCCTGCGGGGGATTGCAAGTCTTTTGGGCGCAGAACGGGTCGTTTTTTACTTTTTTTATCGGTTGCTTGATCGCTTACGGTTCGGGCGCAGCCGGGCCCGCACTCTTTTCGCGCAGGGTTTCCAGCTCCGCGACACGCTTTCTATTGTAACGCAGCAGGTCGCGCGTGCAGCCAAACAGATCGGCGTTGCCGGACTGAAACACCGCTACGGTATATTTCTGTTTCTGGTACGCCCGGTACAGCGGCTGTAGCCTTGCCGCAACGGCCGGGTCGTTTTTTTCGGAATTGGTCAGCCAGACCTCAACGATTTTTTGCGCATCCCTTATGCTGATCTCCAATGAATCGCCTCCTTGTACGACGGTAGTTTTTGGTTTTGGGGGATGGGTTATACAGTTGGGGGAATGGGAGGGGCAAAAATGGCCCCTATATATCAGGAGAAAAAGGGAGGCGTTTGAAACCCTGAAAGAGAAAATTTAAGAAATTTTGATGGAAACCAATAAAAAAACGATGAAAAAACCTGATTTGTATTAAAGCAGCCGTATGTGTTATGTATGCAGCACGCCCGGAGAAACAAAAGCGGGAGGAACCCTTTGATTCCAGCCCAAAAGACCGAGGCCCAGAACTGTAGCGCAATGCGTTGCGGCTGAGACTCTGCATGAATTCAAAACCACAACGCGTTGGTTCCTAATGTCCAAGTAACGGTTTTTTCATTGCTTCTGGAAAGAAAAACAAACAATGCCAAATTGATAAAAAACAATTATATCACAAAAGGCATTTAAATCAAGTTGAAAATTGGTGCAAAATGGCGGTCCAGAATCGGCTACTATTGCAGGTGATTCAGTTCTATGATGAATTCAAGTTATCAATTGCATAGTTTTATGATAGAAAGGAGCATCGATAGATGCGTGGGTTGAGCAAAGGCGGCCGAACTGTATCTGCTTTGGGCCGCAGGGACAGGCGACTTGGTATTCTCATGATTTTGCCGGTTGTGGCGTTCATGCTGTTCCTCGTGGTTTATCCGCTGATAAATCTGTTTACCCTGAGCGTGCAGAACTACAACATGCTGTCCCAGACCAGCAAATACGTCGGGCTAAGAAACTTTGAGCGCGTGGTGCTCAACGCTGATTTCTGGATAAGCTTGGCGCGCACCATCCTTTACGCCTTCGGCACGCTGATTCCCTGCGCGGTGCTGGGCACGCTGTTTGCCGTGCTGCTGAACCGGGACATGCCGCTGCGCTCGTTTGTGCGTTCCTTTGTGCTGTTTCCATATCTGGTGCCCATGGTGGTAACCTGCGCCATTTTCAGATACATGTTCAACGACCTGGTGGGGGTGCTGGATCATCTGTTTGTGACGCTGGGGCTGGCGAAGGGGACACTCAATCTGTTTGGCACCTATAACCTTGCCATGGCCGGCGTAATCCTGGTGTCGGTGTGGAAGTATACGCCGATGATTATGATCGCCGTGCTGGGAAAGCTGCAAACCATATCCAACGACTATTACGAGGCCGCTCAGGTGGATGGCGCTACCATATGGCAACAGTTCTGGCACATCACCTTTCCGTTTATCCTGCCGCCGCTTACGGTGGTTATGCTGATGCGTTTTATCTTCCTGTTTAACAAGTGGGATCTGATTTACATGCTCACCGGCGGAGGACCGCTCAACGCCACCGCAACTTTGCCCATGATGCTGTATTCCCAGGCCTTCAGCTCCTACAATCTGGGCCGGGCGGCGGCCATAGGGGTGCTGATGTTTGTCATTCTCCTTTTGATTTCCAGAGCGTATTACCGGCTCAACGAAATGGCGGAAAGGAGGCTTCAGGCATGAGGCTGAAAAAACTGCCGGCCAGAATCGCATTTTGGATAATGATTGCGGCACTGGTGGTCATCTCACTTTTTCCGCTGGTATGGGCCATCTTCGGTTCGCTAAAGGAAAGCCAGGAAATGTACAACTATCCCTACCGGCTCTTTCCCATCGCGCCTACGCTGAATAACTATACCGTTCTGTTTGGCCTGTCCAACTTTATCAGAAGTTTTTCCAACACGCTGCTTACGTCGCTGGCTACCACGGCGGTTTCCATCGCGGTGGCCTGTCTGTCGGGCTACAGCCTGACCAGGTTTACCTATCCGGGGTCCAGGCTGCTCAAAAGGCTGATCCTGGATACCTACATGATCCCCTCCATTTTGCTGATCTTGCCCATCTATTCCATCCTTACAAAGCTGGGCCTGCGCGACAACCTTGTGGTATATGCGGTCATGGTTACCTCTACCACCCTGCCGTTTTGCGTGTGGCTGATGACCTCCTACTTTGCGGGGGTCTCCACCAGCTTTGAAGAAGCGGGCATGATCGATGGCTGTACGCGCTTTCAGGCATTTTACCGCATCGTGCTGCCCCAGCTTACGCCGGCCATGATTGCTACCGGCATTCAGGCCTTCATCCTCGTATGGAACGATCTGATGTATGCCAAGATTCTGCTTTCCTCGGAAGAAAACCGCACGCTGTCGCTGGTGATTTCCTCCATGTTTGCCCAGGAGCAAATCTATCCGTGGGGCGTGATTCTGGCAGGTACCGTAGTTGCCACTGTGCCGGTTCTGGTCATGAATATCTTTGGTGTGGACAAGCTGGTGGGGGGCTGGTCCGACGGAGGCGTGAAGGAATAAAACAAGAACCTGGGCGGCGGCCGGGGAAACGAACCTGCCTGCTGGCAAAGCGCTGTGGGCGCGCGGACACGGCGGCCGCTTGAAAAGTCAATTAAAGGAGGTTTCCCATGAAAAAGCTGCTAGGTATCCTGTTGACCCTGACCCTGGCGTTGTCGTGCCTGAGCCTGTCCGCTTCGGCGGAGGAGGCGCAGCTGTCCGGCAGCATCACCTTCCTTTCCGGTGAAACGGACGAGGAACAGGTGACCGTAACCCGTGCCCTGATTGAGGCCTTTGAAAAGGAAAATCCCGGCTGCACGATCAACCTTGTGCTGGCGGGCATGGACGACCGCGAGGAAAGCATCATGGCGGATCTGTACGCGGGCGCGCCGGTGGACCTGATTACCGTGGACTGCGAATCCATTGGCACCTATGCCAACGCGGGCATCCTGTATCCGCTGGATGAGCTGATCGAGCGGATCGGCGAGGATGACTTCATTCCGGGCTCGCGCGTGCAGATCGACGGGCATGACTATGGCTTCCCCTATGCGGGATGCAGCATGCAGATGTTCATCCGCACGGATCTGCTGGAGGAAGCCGGGCTGGAGATCCCCACGACGTGGTCCGAGCTGCTGGCAACCGCCAAAGCGCTCACCACCGACGACATGTATGGCTGCTGCCTGCCTGCCGGACAAAACAACTGCACCACTCTGTGGATGAACATGTTCATCAACATGGCGGGAGGCAATGTGTGCGGCGAGGATTTACAGCCCACACTGGATACCGAATACGTTGTCAAGGCTTTGGAGTTTTACAAGGAGCTTGCTCAGTACTGCCCGCCGGGAATCACTTCCTACGGCTACAGCGATCAGATTACTGCGTTCTGCTCCGGCAAGGCAGCCATTTCGTTCTATCAGGGCCGCATCATAGCGCGCGTTTATAACGAGGCGCCCGACCTGTTGGACAAATATGCGGTTTGCGAAGTTCCGACCTGCGATGATGGCCCGCAGCTGCAGTTTGCCAGCTACAACTACTATGCACTGGGCAAAAACACGCAGAATCCCGAACTGGCCATGGCGTTCCTTGAGTTTATGTGCACGGGCGAAAACGCGGCACAGTTTGCGCTTTCTGCGCCGGGTCACATTACGCCGTCGCTTTACAGCGTAAAGGAGATTCTGACCACCATCCTTGAAACCACGGACGATCCCATGCTGTCGAAAAACGCCGCTCGCATTCTTTTCTCCTATGACCACGCGGCCAGTGAGAAAACCTTCAACGAGTCGGCCAACGCTGGCGGCGTAAAGGGCGCCACCTTTGAAACCAACGGAATTCTCAACACCAACTATGCCTATGTGCGCCAGTACAATATTCTCAGCGAAATGGTGCAGCAGGTGCTGATTAACGGCGTATAGCCTGCGGATGCCGCAAAGGCGGCGCAACAGAACTTTGAGGACATTCTGGCCGATCTGGAATAATCCCGTGACGGCCACAACAGGGTAACGTACTGATTATTCAAATGCCGGGAGCGTTACAAAATGAACGCCCCCAAAAAGACGAGGCAAGGACCCCGAAAGGGTATCCAAGCCTCGTCTTTTTGCTTAAGATTAAGAATGTGGATAGAAATCATAAGCAAAATCAGTATTTGCTGTTTGAACGGTATGGTGAACGGGTGTTTGCCCTGAATTCGGAAATGATTATACCGCAGAACACACCGAAAGGTACAATAAACGGTCTATTGTTAAAGTGGATTAATACGCGAGATTCAAACTCTTATGAGTATATCAGGGCTTTATATTGTGCATCTGTAGGATTGTTTGCAGGTAGCGGAATGGTAAAAATCGAGAATTCAATTATTTTGTTAATTGTTCCTACAATTAACGGCACCTGGAATAAAGTTCGGAGGACGATAAGGCCCTCCGAACCTCGCAAAAGTTTTTTTAACAATATGAGGGACTGTCCCATACACATGGGGCAGTCCCTCAGAGTGCTGACATAGCAGACAAAGACGATCGCGCTGCAGTTCTCCTCGCGTTACGCATGGCAGCGTACAGCATCCTGCCAAAGCTGTTGTCATAGAAGATATAACCCAATACTATCGAGCATGCCTCGTCCCAGATGAACGCCCAGCCCACCATGAAGACATGGGACAGCTCGTCGGGGGAGGGCTGAATCTTACAAGAGAAATTGACTTCGAACTGCCCGCCATCAACTAGCAGGTGATAAAAGTGCGGGGTATCCTCCGAGACGGTGACGAAGAGGATATCGTGGATGCCTGCCAGCAGCAGATTATAGGCTTGTCATAGACGGGTAACAGCTATTTGCTTGTGACCATGGTGAGCGGATAGAGGCGTGTGCCTGCGCCACCGGCTAGGATAATGCCGTTCATGTGCATTTCTCCCTTCATTTACAATTTGACAAATACGTCATTAGCACTGCTCTGTTTTCTGGTGGCGTCGTCGTAGGCCTACCCAAATCAGCGCGCGAGCCGATGCGGGCACATACCTCCAGAAATGTCAGTTCCCTTGCAGCCTTTGCTTCCTCCAGCGCACGGACCAGGTTTTCCAGGTCATGGACACGCAGGGAATGCGGATACCCACATGCCTTGGCCACGCCCACCAGATCAACCTGTCCTGCCACCGTCGGCATGCCGCCGACCGTCTCGTGTGCGGCGTTGTTGATTACAATATGCACCAGATTTTTGGGCCTGTTGGCGCCGATCAGCGCCATGGCGCCCATATGCATCAGCGCCGCCCCATCCCCGTCGATGCACCATACCTGCATGTCGGGCCTGTTCAGTGCAATTCCAAGAGCAATAGACGAGCTGTGTCCCATGGAGCCTACCGTCAGGAAATCATACTGATGCGACTGCCCCTTCGCTTCCCGAATTTCAAATAGTTCCCGCGATGCTTTGCCTGTGGTGGAAACGATGGTATCCTCCCCGGATACCTCAGTTATGCAGCGAATGACCTCCTCGCGCAAAAGCGAGTTATGATTGCTGTACTTAACAGGCTGATCATAGGTCAGCGCCCCCTTGCGCACCACGATGGCCACGCTTTTTCCCGCCGCCAGGCGCGGCTGCCAGCCGTCCATGCGCTCACGCAGCTCCGCTTCCGTCGTATCCGCCGAGAGCACAAAGGGTTCGAGCTCCATGTCCTCCAGCAGCCGGAGCGTCACTTCTCCCTGAAAGACATGCTGCGGCTCATCATGCACGCCCGGCTCTCCGCGCCAGCCTACGATGAAGGTGCAGGGAATCCCATACACCCGGTCGTTGAGCAGAGAGGCCACGGGATTGATGATATTGCCGATGCCGCTGTTTTGCAGATAGACCACCGGTACTTTGCCTGTGGCAAGATGGTACCCGGCGGCCAGTCCCACGGCGTTGCCCTCGTTGGCAGCGATGAGATGGTGCCGCGGATTGATACCGTAGGTCTGCATGAGCGCATTACATAGCGCTTTTAGCTGCGAATCCGGCACCCCGGCGTAAAAGTCGCTGCCCAGCAGCTCCATCAATGCCTGCGCGTCCATCATCCTTTTTTCACCTGCGCCTTAAACTGACTGGAAGAAACACCTTTTGTATATTCCGGCTCCACGATCTCGCCGCCCCATTCGGCCATCACCTCGATAGCCCGCTTGCGTACGTCTGCCAGCGGTCCTTCGCGCCAGTCCGTTCCATGAACCATGATATCCGGGCGCAGGCGCCTCAAATTCGGCTCGTAATCCTTGGACAGCTGCGGTACCACCAGCGCTACGCCCTTAAGGTTTTCAACAACAGTTTTGCGCTGCTCGTAATTCATGTAAGGCTCCGGCTTATAGGCGCGGATTGCGTCGTCGGTAAACAGGCCGACGACCACCCGCCCCAGCTTCGCCGCCGTGTGGATGATGTTGATATGGCCCGGATGAATAATGTCCGCAGCCATCGGCACATACACCATCTTCTGATAGGGGAAGCCGGCAGCCTTGATGCGTTCACGCACATAAAAGTCCTCGTACATATCTTCATTTGGCGTGGCATATTCCGGCATCAGCGGCTCCGCCGGACGTTGGTCATGGTGGACACATCCGTCGCACAGAGTACCGCCCAGACAATCATCCATAAACATTTGACGGACCTCTTTCATTTTTTCGCCATACCAGGCATCCTTGAGAGAGGTCTTGTTCAGATCGCCAACAATGAGCATGTTTTCATAGTCTGCATTCTCTACCGACAGATATCCTTCACAGGTTACGCACAGCGCATCAAAGGGCAGATTGCAACGGCGGAATGTTTCCTTATCGCACTCGCATTTCAACAAATAGTCGATTTCCGGCATATATCCGCCCTGATTATATACATACTTAAATACCACCTGGTCCGTCAAATCATCAAATAGACGATGATACTCGTCCTGAAGATTTTCGGTAAAGCGCGTCAAAATGCCGGTTACATAAATCTTAAAATCCCGGCCGCTTTCCTTGCGGTATTGATTCAGATATTTCAAATGCTCCACGACCGTATCAAAATCATCGGAGCCGTGAATGAATTCGTATAGCTTGCGCTCCGGTGCGTTGATGGAGAATTTGATGCTGTCCAGACCGGCATCGATGACCGCACGGATGCGCTCCGGCGTAGCCAGCGCGCCATTGGACGTAAGGTATACATACTCATAGCCGATTTCCTTTGCCAGTCGGATGTACTGGGGCAGTTCCGGCACGATGAACGGCTCGCCAGTCGCATACATGCCCACCTCACGCGTGCCCAGCTCATAGGCCTGACGCAGCGCGCTTTCCACCATTTCGGGCTTCATCTTGCCGACCTTGCGCTTCATTTTCTGATGCGCACAGAAAAGGCAACGATGGTTGCACGCATTAGAAAGCTCCAGCAGAAAATTGGTGGTGGGGAATGGGGGTTCCAGAGAATACAGCTCACTGCGGTCTGCCTTTTTCAGATTGACTCTCTCCTGAAGATTCATGTAAACGACCCCTTTCGTATGCTTTGCTTACTCCCGCTCCGGTATCAGGCTGAGGATTTCCTTGATGGGCATACAGCAGGCCTGATCCGCTTCCTGTGCCCGGTGGTTTCTGAGAATCATTTCTGCCGTTTGCTTCATGGCGGGATAGGCGCTGCGAATGAGATGATTGGCATAGATGACCACGTTGACGCCGCGCCGGCGGAATTCGTCTTCGGTTACGCTGTTGAAGGAGGTGGGAACCACTACCAGGACAGCCGTACTATTCTGCTGGCGGAAGCGGGTGATAAACTCAAAAACCTCGTCTGGTTCCTTACGTCTGGAGTGAATCATGATGCCATCCGCACCCGCCTGGACATAGGCGAAAGCACGCTGCAGAGCATCCTCCATGCCATGCTCCAGAATCAGGCTTTCAATGCGCGCAATAATCATGAATTCCCGCGTTTTTTGGGCTGCCTTGCCCGCAGCAATCTTGGCGCAGAAATTCTCGATCGTATCCTGTGTCTGATCTACCTCTGTACCAAAAAGAGAATTCTTTTTTAGACCGGTTTTATCCTCAATGATGACGGCCGATACACCCGTGCGCTCCAATGTGCGCACGGTATAGCAAAAGTGCTCAATCAGCCCGCCGGTATCGCCGTCCATGATGATGGGCTTGGTGGTAACCTCCATAATGTCGTCAATCGTGTGCATGCGGGAGGTCAGATCCACCAGCTCAATATCCGGCTTTCCCTTGGCGGTGGAATCGCACAAGCTCGAAACCCACATACCGTCGAACTGGTAATTGGCCCCGTCCTGCATGACAACTGTCTGTTCCACAAGCAGGCCGGTCAGGCCGTCATGCGCTTCCATACAGGTGACCAGCCCTTTTTTCTCAATGAGCCATTTCAGGCGGCCACGCCGGATGTCCGGGATGGAGAGCTGGGAGCGCGCGTTCGCTTCCAGCTGGTCATAGGCTTTGTTGCGCGCATAGGGAAACTCCACCAGCTCGCCCCCATATGTCTTGAGCAGCTCGATGCACTCTTCCCGGAGCGGCTTGTGAAGGCTCGTTTTCCAGTCATCGCCGTGGACGATATAATCCGGATGCAAGGTCTCAATAATTTTGCGGTAGCTGAGCTCATCCTGTCGGATGACGTGGCTTACACCCTGCAGCCCCGCGATAATCTTCATCCGCTCTTCGCAACACAGCAGGGGAAATCGCTTGTAGCTGGCGACCACCTCGTCGGTCAGTACGCCCACCGTTACCTCGCCGAGCTGCGCCGCACGCTGAATCAGTTCTACATGGCCGCCATGGATGATATCCGTGCTCATGCACAGAAATACGCTCTTCTTCATTGTGCTTTACCCTCAATTTGTCCTGTTTCGTTTTTTGATCTTGCTTTGAATTGCTTTGATAATATACTCCGCTCCCGGCTTTCCGTAGGTACCCACGTTATAAACGTAATGATCAACCATCCCTGCAATTTCTGATGCAGAGAGCAGCTGACCATTGCGGATATTCTGGATATGGGACGCGATCATACCTACCTGGTCCAAGTCCACAGAAACGCCAATCTGATTGCGGATGGCCACCAGCGCTGGAACCGCTTTGTAACGCGTATAATCCGGATTAAGAATTTTCACCGGCGTATTGATGAAAATACATGGCTTGAGTGTGGTGAACGAATACTCCATGGAAATTCCCGACCAGTCGGTAATCAGCACATCCGACTGATAGATGGATTCACTGGAGGCGAAGTTATCCTCAAAGCGCAGGTTCGCGTGTCCCTGATACCGCTCCTTGAGCTCAGCCACACGGGTTGGATTACGGCGTATGTACTGTGGATGGGGCCGAACGACAATCTGCCAATCACCCTCGAGCAAAGCGTTCAGCAATTCATGTAAACATGAATCCATAATATTCCCTTCGTGATGAGAAGGCGCAATCAAAATCTGATAGGGATGTTCCCCTTTGGGCAAAGCCGCATAATCATCGCGGAGCGTATCCAACAGGGGATAGCCAAACTCAACCAGCTTTTTAGGAGGAAGGCCATAGAGGGCCTCAGTTTCAAGTATCTCGGCATGGTGGTGCGGCCCCACCAGGAAAATGGTGTCATAAGAGTCAAAAGCGCTTTTGCGATAAATCATGTGTGTGGAGACCATGGCATGGAAGATATAAATATACTCAATATCTTTCCGCACAAGCGATCGCTTATAGTGATATTTTTCAATCTCCGGCATGGTCATCACGACCACATCCGCATCCATCTTCATGAACAGAGTGATAAGCTTTTTTTCACCGATATAATAAGGAAGAAGGCGTTCCTCCTTTTTGGCCAGCTCAAACACCCCATCCTGCGGGTCGGAGGTAACATAGTGTATGGCCAGATTGGTATTGCGCAGCAGGCAGGTGATGACCCCTTCAAAGTATTTGTAGTATCCGCTTCTTTCGGAGTAAAACACCAGATGCTTGTTGACGATGGAGAAAAAGCGTTTATAATCGGCCTTTTCACGCTGGACATCCTGCTTGCTGCGCTTGCCGGCGGCCTTGCCCACGCTCTGATACTGCGCCAGTTCCTTTTTTGAATCGGCCAGTTCCGCATAGTCGATGTGCTTTTCGGGACGGTAGACAAGGTTGAGCACAGCCTGCTGTGCGATGGTGAAGAGGTTGCTCCAAATCCAGTAAAAGCCTACACCAGCCGGGATGAAGAAGCCCAGCACCAGTGACAGTCCTACCGAAAAGAGCATCGAGCCCATCTGCTCGGCACGCCCCTGTTCGCGCTGGAGGGGGTTCATGACATTCTGCGAAAGGCTGAGAACCACTGAGGCCAGGCCCGCCAGCACGGGAATGAGCAGCAACACGCCGCCATCCTGTACTGGTACGCCCGACAGGTGGAAGCCAAGGAACGACATGTTCATCCGCAGCATGGCGTTCAGTATTTCCTGCGTCATGCCGGGAAGAGCCGCAAAGGCAGTGAGGTCGGCCGCCTTCTGCACATAGTCCAGCGCCAGCAGCTCCGCCGAGCCGGAAGCGGCGTCGATACCTCCCAGCTGATGTGCGGCACCGATGACCGCCTGGCACAGGTCCTGAGGAAGCTGGAGGATATAGCTCAAGGGATGATAGATGACCTGAATCAAACCGATGAGCAGAAAAAGCTGCACAAAAATAGGAACGACGCCCAGAAAGGGGTTGTACCGTTCCTGCTTATAGAGCTTTCCCTGCTCTTCGGCGATGGCGTCGCCATCGCCGAAGTGACGGATTTTGATGCGGTTGATCCGCGCCTGCATGCGCACCATCTTGATACCGTTCTGGTGCACCCACAGCGACACCGGGAAGAGAATGATCTTGCTTAGGATGGTAAAGAGGATCACGGCAAGTCCATAGTTCTGCACCCATTGGTAGCACAGGCGCATAACGGCCCCCAGGGCCGCTCCGATCCATTGCATTGCGCCTTACTCCTTCGTCTTTTCGTCGCTGGTCACGCGGATGTCGTCGCTTTCCACTTCTTTTTTCGCGTTTTCGTCCATGCCCAGTTTATTCATGACCTTCTTCTTGGCCTTGCGCCAGTACACCACCACCGCCGCGCCGATGGCGATGGCCACGCCCGCGACCGCCTGGATGACGAAGGTCGTGGTGGACGGGTCAATGTAGGCAGAGGCTGAGGTGGTGAAAAGGAAGAGGAAACAGAAGGTGAGGTACACAGTAAAAAAAGCGAACCCTTTAAATCCATTTTTCTGCGTTTTCATGATGATTTCTCCTTTTATTCTTCAATTTTATTGACAGTGAATAGATTCTGTTCCTTGTCAAGATTCATGCTGTATGCATCTCCACGATAAAGCCTCCCATCTATCTCGGCAAATACCGTTACAGTCACTGCATAATCCGGTATATCATCCAAAGAAATTGTCCCCTTGAATCCACATTGGATATAGCGGTCATCCTTCTGTCCGTTTGCTACGTCCGCACGTTCGGTCGGTAGTGTAGTATACCACACATCTGTTCCGGCTTCATCTTTAATATTCAGATATATTTGCTGCTTATCGCTATTTTTCCCGCGTACAAACATCCAGCCCGAAAGCATCAGTTCCCCGTCCGCTACACTCGATGCTTCCAGGCTACTGTAACGAACGGTCTCTTCTTCTAAGGGGATCGCTGGCTTGTCTGCTGCCACGCATCTCCAATTGCGTAATCTTAGATCGGCATCCTGTTTGACAAGCTGTTTCTCGGTATGAACAATTCCATATGCATTCTCATTTTCCCAACGGTAGATATAGACATCATAAATGCCATTTTCCATCATATATGTGGCAAATTCACCAGCGTATCCAACCGTTTGATGTGTTAAATGATTTGCGTCAATCACATCACTTCTGACCAGAAACACGTAATTCTCATAATCCTCTGGTAATTCAAAGGGTAATTCATAACAGTATTCTTCGTTTTGCAGAACCATAATCGTCTTGCAGTCTCTGCTGTCTTCCTGCGTTGGTACATAAGCCCAACCTTGTATTCCAACAGTTTCTAGCATGTCTCCGTATGGTAGAAACTGATCAATGGCGCATATTGGCGTTCCCTCTCCCAAAAAATCCGAAAACATAGCCGTTTTCACCGTACTATAGGGACATAATTTAGCAACTATATCATTTGAAAACACAATCCATACAGCTAAAAGAAGTATAAGCCCAAGGCAAACCCATCGGTTTTTCTTTTTCATCTATTCCGCATCCCTTCTCCCCACTTAGGAGATGTCAACTACCGATTCTAACGGATCAAGTTGGATTTCAAACATTCTCTCAAGTAAACTTCTGAGTGTGTGCAGTGTAGAAGTCCCATCAAGTCCTTCTCCACTTTCGCTTCTGAAATATACAGCATTTAGCGGATTGATTTTATACTCCAACGGCATGTCGACTGAATAATCGTCGTTTCCCCTAGCGCCATGATCGGACATGAGCATAATAACGCTATCTGAATCGTTGGACACAATATTTTCAACAATCTTCATAATTAACTTAGAAGCATATTTATATTGCCCAAGGTAGAATTGGGGATCGGCCCAATTATAATACTGGGATGTCGGCAACATGTTTCCGTTTTCATCTGTAATAAAGGGTGGATGTGGAAAAATAAAGTATCCGACGGTCATCGTCGGACTCTTAGGAGTATTCTGCGGGCTAGATAAATAATCGACCATACTTAAGATTTTTAAAAAAGTTTTATCCGAATTTATATTAATAAACGGATAAACAAAAGTGCTCTGATAGCATAGATCGCTTATGGATTCTCCGTTTTGGGTTAACTGTTGACTACTTTTCGAACGTGTCGGCGAATATTGTCCCAAAAAATCAGTAGCCTCGATTACCTGCACGTCATAGCCCATCTCGCGCATAAGAGAATACAACATTCCATTCTTGCGGAGCGACTCCCTCTCTGTATCTGACATATCATCATCAACGATATATGACAGGTTCATCAAGTTTGTCAAAATGACAGATGTTTCCGAAGATTCATTTACGCTATCAGGAAATACGGTGAATCCTTTGTTTTTAAGAAACTCATACAATTCTATATTGTCAAAACCATATTGGTTTTTTGCTTGCTTAAATCCCGCAAACTCATCAAAAATGATTAGATAGAGGTTGGGTTTCTCTTTTGCACTTTCCTTTTTATCTGCTAGCATTTCCACTTCTGAATTCTGCTGCATATGATCTTCCGACTCACGATTACTCCCCATTATGGGTATAGCCGTCATAAAATTGATGATCAGCATTGCACTCACAACGCCGGTGACAATCTTCACCACATCCCACACAAAGGAATTCGAAATATGCCAGCGAATTAGATAGCTAATTGCTAAACAAAGTATCAATACAATTGGAAGCGTATGCCAATAATGCAGCGACGGTAAAATGACTTTTATGCCTTTCTCCAGAAAGGCAAAGTTTTCTAACACCGCCACAAAGACAGATGTGATAAGCGCTGCATGTCCCGCCGATCGGACAATCGGCCATACCAGTAGAAAAAGTGCTGCGCTCAAGCCCATAAAGATTAGCAACGGTTGGAGAACTTGTGTCAATGTTACGCTATCTGCATTCTGAAGATAAAGAAACAGCACAGGAAATGCCGCTATTAGCAGCACGCAGGCTAACGCAAGCAGTACCCTACCGCTTTTCTGTATCGCTTTCATTCCTTTTCCTCCAATAAATTGCGATTTACTCATCGTAGCGTTTTATTCTCTGAGAAACTCAATAATCTCTTTACGACGCTCCATTTCTCTTCTTCTTACCATCTGAAGAAATTCGCCGCATCTTTCAGCAAAAGTATCTGGGTCCCAATGCTCCCAATATGTCTGAATGCTTGCTGCAATATTCTCTTTTTCAGGATCAACCGTCAACCCCAAGCCGTATTCTTCAGCTAAATGACTGGCGTAGGTTCCCTTGCCAACAAGAATTGGCCGCCTGTAAAGCGCCGCATCATATAGACGATTGGGAATAGCCGGTGCAACTTCATGCGAATATACGGGATAAACCGCATTGATCATGTCAATGTCTTTGTATATTTCGCGCTTCTGACTATTCTCAAATTTACCCTCGAATGTTGCATTCCCGATACCTTCCTGCTTACAGAAAGAAGGAAGATCACAATCAGAAAAACGGGTCCCAATATAGCGCATCCGATATTGCTTGCCATCACACAGTTGCCGAAGCATGGAGCAATTGACCTCATAATACCGGATATACCCTACCGCTCCAATGACGATGGGGCGTCCGCGAGGATCAGGCATCGGCAAGAGCTGTGGTTGAAGATCCGCCAGATCGAAATTGTGACTCAGTTTGGTCTTTTCGGTTTGAGGATAGATCTCGAAGAAGCCTGGTGAAGAAAAATAGCTGATATAACTGTGATCGACTACATTTTGAATCCTTTTTTTGAATATGCGGAATCGTTCATATGTCAGGTCCCGATAATCAAAGATATATCGATTCGCATATTTCCCGACAAGCTGACCACAAAGCATAAATGCCGGAACGGATGTGAGCACAATCAACTTATCATAATTATTCTTATGTAATATGCTATGCATCATTATTCCAAAGCGAAGAACTGGCAACAGCTTTGTCAGCCTATTGGCCGTCGTCGCATGATGATAGATATACTTGTGACCATACACCGTATCGATTTCCTCAAATTCGCCAAACCCATCTCTGTAAAAGCAGGCCATGTCATACATAACGCCCATTTCCCGCAATACTCTTTGATAGGGCACGAGATATGGCGTGTAGGTTTCTTCAAAAAAGGAGATAATTAAAACTTTCATGCATATTGTCCTGTTCGTAGGCATTGAGCATCGCCAAAATTGTCCGTGCTTTCTCATTCCATGTGTTTTCTGCGGCCTCGCGCGCCAGCAAATCAAAGTAAGCCACGTTTTCCGCAAAAGAGGGCTCAAGCACATGCCTAATGAGGTGGATATATTCTTGGGCATTTTTTGCACAGAAAACGGATTTATATTTTCTGCATTCAAGCATATCCGTTGTTACAATCGGCTTGCCAAGTGCCATATACTCAAAAAGTTTCAGGGGCGATGTGGCATTCGTAATGGAATTGATTTCAAACGGTATGGTACACACAGCAAAACAGCCCGCATAACGCGGCAAATGCGCATATGGCACGTCGCCCAGAAAGCACACGTTTTCAAGCTGTGTGATGCCAGAAGCATTCAGGCTTCCATCATAATTCTTCCCAATCAGCACAAACTCCACCTCTGGTAGTGCTAATGCCGCCTGACGTAGCAGTTCATAGTCAAACCACTTGGCCAGTGCACCATAGTAACCTACGATCGGCTTGCCCTTTTTTAGTACATTTTCAAATTCCTTTTTAACAGGCCCTTTCCATTTTTCTCGGGAAAAATCATCTGGATTCACGCCGTTTGAAGCATAGCAAACGTTTTTTTTCCCACGATGAGCAATGACATCCCTAGCAAGCCTGTCCGCCGTTACCACGATGGGAACAGACGAATCATGCATCGCCGCTTCGTATTTTTCTACGATTTGATGTGGAAGCGAAGTGCTACCCGCAATTTCTGGTGCAAGATCATCCACATATTCATACAGCCAGAAGAACCCTTTCTCACGAAACCGCTGAACATCATGAAGCGACAAATCCAGGTCGGTTGAATAAACCTGAAGGTACTTTGGACATGGTGTCTCGCTAAGTGAATTGATCAGCATCCTGTAAAATGTTTTGTTGTCGGCATTAAACAAATAAACGCCATCCTGAATACGTGTCAGGTCCTCAATGTGCCTATCTCGGGACCACGACGCTTGATAAAAAACAGTGTTTCCAGCTTTAGCAAGAGCCATCGTAATATGTTGTGGCCTTTGGTAAAGAATGTTTTGCCATCCAAAAGAACTTTTCCAAAGAAAGATCCGATTGCATCCTGCAAGTGCCTCTTGGATTATCTTTTGATAATGCTTCTTGCACAAAGGATACACGAGTCCGTTTTTGAGCCGCCTGTGAATTTTATAGCCCACAGCCATGGCTGCATACCCTGGCCCTTCATTGCGAATCACCATTTTAAGTGCTGTCAACAGTTGAGCTGGCGTTTTCATATATCAAGCCTTTCCGGTTTGTATCTGAATCCCCATCACGGTAATGGTTCTTCCCTGATCCGGACGAATAATAAAATCAAGTGAAGCCTCATGCTGGTTTGCAACATAGACACTGTGAACAAATCTTGAAGCCGGATCCATCAGAATACCTTCTCCCTGGCAGTTTATACTATGCTTCCAGGAGTCGTATCCATTGAATTGCCGCCAAACACCGGTTTTTTCATTCAATTCAACTTTTGCCGTACACATTACACGATTCTCTTCTTGGGAAAATGGAATTGTTATCATCAAAAAACTCATATAAGTAAATTTTGCAGGGAAAGACACCGGTATTTTTTGGCCTTGCTCGTCAATTCTCCATGCCGTGCTCTTCACATCGTGAACGTCCTTGAGCATTCCGCAGGGTTTATCTGTTCTCTTTTCCTCCATCGCCTTTTCAATTTCACCACGTAATGCCTCGATATGACGATGCGCAGAAAAAACCTTCAACGCAGCCTCGCGATTGTGACAGGGTCTGCCGCTCTCCACATAAACGATCATCTCATCCAGCTTTTCTACCAAGTCGTCCACATTCTCAGCTTTAAACAGATGCAGCGGGGCATCAAGACCCTCCTGGACAACAAGCTCGTTGATGATACGATGCCCTTCGATATCGGAGGCAAGAACTTCCAGATTGCATGAGAGTGCTTCTAACAGTGCAATTGGTAAGCCTTCGATACGCGAAGCAGAAACGACCAGTGCAAATGTATCATATGCCTCCTTCGAATTGCTCACGGGGCCACATAATTCCACTGGCGATTCCAGTTGCCTTGCCATCTCTTCGTATCGCGCCCGATCACCGCTACCATAGATCACAAAACGATAATCCGGATGTTTTGCCGAAACCCGTTTCCAGGCGCGGATCAGTAAATCTATGCCCTTAGTGTCGTAATAGCTCGTCACCGCGCCAAGCACCTTGCCCTTAGGACCGGTTGCCGGCGTATAAAAGTCCGTATTTGTCACATTCGGCACAAGGCAACAGTTTCGATGGTAAGTTTCCTTCACGTAGTTGCATACAAACTGCGAGTGCGAAACAATGCGCGTTGGAACGGTCTTGTCGCAATCGCATGTATCCGTTCTATGCACAAATTCTACACTTGGCAAACCGCTATCCTTGACGGCAGTAACCGCCCACTGTGGAAGCCAATGATACACCACAGCGTCATATGCCCTAAGCCGGCGTCTCAGCTCCAAGTAGTCGCTGACATAGATATATGAAAACGGGCAGGTTCCCTCCACATTGTTCATTCCACCGCAGACAAGCACGTCAGCTGGTAATCCTTCCGACTCCATCAGGATCAGTGACTCGACTCCGCCATGTATTGCATTTTTCGTAAGAATTACTTTTTTTTTTTGCTTTGCTCCGGCTCAAGCCATTTCAACGAATCCAATACCTTAAGCCAACGCTCCTCCCAATGCGCAACGGAGAATTTCTCTGCCTCTTTAGCGCCTTCGCGCTGCAACTTCTCTCGCAGTTGTGCATCCTCTATCAGCATATTGATTGCCCGCGCAATTTCCTCTGCGTTCGGATTGACGGAGATACCACTATGACCGTCAATGATCAAGTCAGTCAAACCGCCAACATTTGTGGCGATCGTGGCACAACCGCACGCCATCGCCTCTACACAGGAGAGACTGGTTCCCTCACATGCAATCGTAGGAATAACAGCGATATCTGCCTTCCGATACCACTCCGGCATCGAATCAAAATCTGCTACGTTGTAATGCAGGCGGTGGTCTTTTTTGGCCAAGTCTTTGATCAGCTCCGTGTCATAAGCGTCTCCCTCACCTACCCAATAAAATGAAACATCATGTGGAATTTGCTTGAGGATGCTTTCCAACAGCCGACTTCCGCGATTAATCTGGCTGCGGCGTGGAAACAACACAATCAGTTTTTGGTTATTGCGTTTTTCGGCAGGAGGATAGAACAAAGACAGATCTGCAAAATTGGGAATAAACGTCATCTTGGTAGCCAGTTCAGGCCACAGCGCGCGAATCACATTGATGGAATTCGTATCAACTGAAACAATTGCCTGTGGATTTGCAAAAGCGCGATACAACAGTGAAAACCATTTGTTCTTTCGAAATTTAATGTTGCTGCCATAATTGTTGTGATCAAACCAAATCCCGTGGCAAATGGCTAACGCATCTGGGCGCATCCGAGCCGATGACAGTTCAGGAGCATTGTATATTACATAGTCATAGTCCAGAGAAATTTGGTAAAAAGCATTAGATGCGTCTTGATCAAACTCCGAGTAGCCTTTTCCAATGGGAAGAATTTTTACTGGGAATCCATAGTATTCTCCTTCGCCCGCCTGCCTTCCCAGCTGATAAAGCGTTATGTCAAAACCATGCTTTTTTAATAAGCGGGAGAGCATGAGGCAGTACCGTTCCCCGCCTCCGAAACGGGGTCGCAGGTCGTCCCAGTCCAAGAGCATGTTGGTAAAGTATGCAACGCGTTTACCTGTTCTCGCAATAGGCGTATCCATCCGATTTTCTGGAGGAGCAAAATCCAGCAGCGCCGTGTCATCCAAGAGCATATCTGAGCTTGCAAGACTGGACTGGTCCGATTCTGCATAATGCTCCATCTCTTGTCTGAGTAACGCAGTTTTGCCAATCAACTGTACCAGTAGGTCGCCCTCGTTTACCTTATGCATTGCTTCCCGTTTGCCCATAGCAAAGAGGCTAACAGTTCTAACACATGCAGCAATCTGTTTAGGTCGAAGGGATGCAAAGGACTTTACTACATAACGTAACATTCTCATATAGCGGTTGCTTTTGGATTGATTGATCTTTTTTAATCCATCTTCAATTTCTGCAACTTCCTTTTTTGCTTGAACAAATACATTCATTTTTGATTCCTCCATTTGGATAGAATGCGGCTTTAGCAGGTTATCCTTCATCTTTTGAAGTTTTTTTTCTACTGCTATTTTTTCGTTTTCAACCCGTATAATAGCTTGTCTGGCAGACTCCTGAATTTTTACTGCAGCTTCTTGGGCTTGTGCTGCTGCTTCCTGAGCCTCTCTGATCATGCTCTGGGCTTCTAGAGCGCTTTCCTGCGCAGACTCCTTTGCACGGTTTAAGGCTTGTCGAGCAGCTCGATGGAGGCACGCAAAGGAGGCCTTTGCTACGGTTTCAGCTTGACATCTGGCCTCTGCTGCATCAATGGCTGCTTCATCTTTTGATACCCTGAGTCTTTGGACCTCATACATTGTGGCCGCTTCATAAGCCAGCAGAAATTTACGCTGATTTTTAATACTATGACGCAGCAAATCCGTCTGGATAAATCGGTCATAATATATCCATGTTGATCGTACAGGCATGGTATGAAATGTAAGAGCTGTTTGTTCGTTCTGCGCAAGAACATCGAACAGATGCGAAATACTTTGCGCAATGATCCAATCGTCTGCTATGACCTTGGGTCTGATGTCTTTTCGGGGACGATCAAACAATTCTTTAAGCGAATACAAAAAATATTCTGATCGGCTCTCGGAAAGTTCAGAAAGATCTTTTAGCAGCGCTTCGCTTGTTTCGCATGCTTCTATCAGCATGTACATAACCGTATACTGGATAAAGATATATATATCATATATAATTTGCTCCGACAGGTCTGAAATATTTCCCAGATCTATCCATGTCCCATGACCATCTTGATGGAGAATTGCATTAAAGGGAAAGGGATCGCCATGGGCGATTCCCAGATTATGCAAGCCGATTAGTCCCTGAGTCAGGTCGCTAAGACATCTTTTGACAATCTCAATGGACAAAACCGGTGCTTTTTCAAAAGCATTTTCCCGTTGTTGCCATTCTGGTTGCGTACAGATCTCTTGCAAAGGCCATCCATGCACGACACTGATTTCGGCTCGATCATCCGGCAAAATACGGTGTATCCGGACAATATGCTCTGGATTATTATCCATAATACGTTTCCAGAGTTGACGAGCGGTTAGAATATTATTCTGACACCCTGTGAGATCCTTGCAGGTCCTGACGATAGGCTTAATAGAAACCAGCATGATCTCTTCTTCTTCAGAAGCCCCCCCATCGCGCCGGATCATTTGCCAGGAATGGATTTTCTTCTCTTGATTTTCAGACGCATTGGGTTTAGAAACAAGGGTAGGACGGGATAGTCGGTAAAGATGACGAATATAACCATTGGATGCGACTGTCTCGCATACCTTGACAATGCTTATATTATGATAATCTGCAATAAAGCGTGACAAAAATGAAATGCCATAATTTTCAGGGAATCCCGGTTCATTGATTGGGCACTCATAATAAATTGCATTGTGGGTACGTTGCCACAATGCGTTCATCATATAAGATATCTCGGATTCACGAATTCTGCTGCTTTCTTGATTGGCATAGCCATATTCCCATTGATGCGCCACGCTCAGCAGCAAAACAAAGTCATAGGAATCGTTTGTTTCATTAAGCAAATCATATAATTCTTTTTTTTGCAACGTCGCAAAGTGCTCACTACCAAAAGTGGTTAAAAGCTCCTCATAGCGTCCCTGGGTATCAATGATACAACTGTCGATGCCCAAAACACGATTGCCTTGACACGCTAAAAGATCTGAAATAAGACCGTTGTTGCAGCCTACATCAAGCACACTAAAACCATAGCATTTTCCGTAATTTCGCTCTATGTCATTCGCAATAGCATAAAACCTATCGAGTCCGATGCGCTCAAATGATTGCCCTTGTAGATAGGTATACGCACACTGCGGATCCCTAATAATATCTTCAATTTGTGACTTCTTAAAGACTGGAAGATAATTAAAATCAGCCATTGTCTGCACTTCCTTCAATCTTTATAGAATAAGGCACATCAAACAGAAGCGGAATGGGGCTTGCGGTTACATTTACCACATCAAAGATAACGGCGTGGAAGACTTTGTCTTCATACTCCGATTGAACGGGTGTGCGAATACCAGCAGCAGCAGAATATTTGCCTGGTCCTAACAGGACATCAAACTCAAAGTCAATGCGCAGTAGCTCACCTTTATTAACTGGTGGCACCCTAAAGTTTTTAAAAAATGTGTTGAGTGCAAATAATTCAACGCCCTCAAAAGTACGAATGACCACACCAATTTCTGAATCATCGTACACGGTTTCATTGGCATAAACCAAAAGTGAAATGGTCGCAGTCTGACGTGATTCTAATACAACAGTTTCTTTGCCAAACTGAAATAAAGCTGCTTCGCGCAGTTCAAGCTGGTGTTTTCCAAAGCGGTCTGTCACACGCTTGGCAAAGGGAGGCTGCAATTGGCTTTGAAACATTGCTAATGCATCTTGCGACGTTATGTTATTGGCAGGTGCAATGTCCTTAACAAGCTGCTTTTTTGATTCTTCGGAGAGACTAATTTGCATATAGCGATCCATTACAGCATCACAATTGCCTTCCATAATAACCGTGCCTTTATTAAGTAAGATCGCCTTATCACACAGTGCTTTGACTGTCGCTTGGGAGTGTGACACCAGCAAAATGGTTACTCCATTTCGAATCATGCTATTCATAGCACTCATACATTTAGCTTGAAAGAAATGGTCCCCCACACTTAAAACTTCATCTACAATTAAGATGTCTGCATCCACATTGATATTTACTGCGAAGGCTAGCCGTGCAAACATTCCGCTTGAATAGGTCTTGACTGGCTGATCAATAAACCTTCCTATATCAGCAAAAGCAGCAATTCTCTCAAAACGACGATCCATCTCCTCACGGGAGATTCCAAAAATACTTCCACAAAGATAGACATTTTCACGTCCTGTATATTCAGGATTAAAGCCACTTCCCAGCTCGAGAATAGCAGCCACTTTTCCATTTACATGACAAGTGCCGCAGGTGGGCATGAGTGTCCCTGCAATAATTTGGAGCAATGTGCTTTTCCCTGATCCGTTGCGCCCCACAATCCCCACTACTTGTCCTTTAGGAACATTGAAAGATACATCATAAAGAGCCTGAAACTCTGTATACAGTTTTTTCTTCGTAAATGCCTGCCTAAGACGATCTGTTGGACGTTCAAACATGCAATACGTTTTTCCAATGCCTTCAACAGTGATTGCAAATTCCTGACTATCCATAGCTCAACCTCTACACCATGTCCGCAAAGCTCGGACGGATTCTCTTAAATATAAACAGTCCTAGCAACATAAAACCATAGCTGACCAAAAAAACGACCGTTAGGGCCTCCCACTGCGGATACTGATGATAAATGAGGACACGGCGCGCATTTTCAACAATTGTCGTTAAAGGATTCCAACGGAGAATGCCTTGCAGCGCTTCAGGGACTGCGGATAATGGATAAAATATCGGTGTCATGTAACCAAAAATCAACGTCAGTACAGAAGAAATTTGTTTGATATCCCGTATATATACTCCTATTGCAGATAGGGTCCAAGAAAATCCTAAGGCAAGAAAAACTAGGGGCATAAGAACGAGTGGCAAAAATAGAAAAAAACAGTCAAACTGATGCATAACCAGTAGTTTTCCTAGCAAAATGACCAATGCATTAAAGATCATTTGTACAAGGCACCCTGCTACGTTGGCAACAGAGAGAATTTCCAGAGGAAAGACAACCCGTTTTACATAGTTGACATTGCTAATGATTAAAAGTGGAGACGCAGAAACAGCTTCACTAAAAACATTATAGACCATAATACCGGAAAATAGCGTCAACGCAAATTCAATCATGCTGTCAGAAACCTGATAGTCCCATTTGCCTTTAAATACATATCCAAAAACAAAAGTATAGACAGACACCATAATTAACGGCATAATAAAATTCCATAAAATTCCTAAATAGGAGCCTCGAAATCGCTGCGTGACTTCTCTTCCTACCAAGTGTTTCAACAGATCTGTATTATGAATGATCAGTTGAACTGGCAATGTTACTTTTCGGAAAGCACTTTTAATCATTGTGACTTTTTCACCTATTTTCGATATAAATAATGTCTTAAATTTAAAAAAGCCTTTATAGATCGCTTTAAATCTTCGATATCATGTAATCCTATCCAGAGACGTCGCATGATATACCTGGGACGGCAATAGTATTTTTTTCGTGCAAAATCGCAAAATGACGTCATATCTGACGATGACAGCCCAGGCAAGTCAAGGACTGAATTAAGTGTACCATCCGCCTTACAATAATCCGAAAATCCCCCATGAATATACCCGTTTTCTTTTGCCCATTGATAAGCTTCCGTACCTGGGAAGGGCTGTAAAGGATAAAATTGCGCCGTATCCGTGTTCAATTCCATTGCCAAATGCAGCGTCTCATTCATGCTTTCTTTCGTTTCTCCACGATTGCCAACCATGTAACATGCATGCACACGCAATCCCGTGTGGCGCGCATCTTTCACAAAAGTACGCACCTGCTCAAGCCGAATTCCTTTCCGAATGTTATTAAGAATCTGCTGGTTTCCGCTTTCAATGCCTACGACTACCAGATTGCAACCCGCCATTTTCATCATATGCATGGTTTCTGCCTTCAAATTGGCACGGGCATTACAAAGCCAGCGCAGCTTTTTATTCAGGCCAGAAGCAATCAACAGTTCACAAAAGCGCTTTACACGCTCTTGATCTGTTGTAAAAGTGTCATCCTCAATAACGACTTCTTTTACTTCCGGCATTTTCTCTGCAATATACCGAAACTCTTCAACAATGTTTTCTTCCGAACGCATACGCGTCAAGTGTCCATGCATCGTTTGCGGATAAACACAAAAATTGCAATGATTGGCACACCCTCTACTAGTAAATATCTGGACTTCGGGATAAGCAGATGCAGAAAAAAAGTACTGGCGTACATCTAGATGCCGATGTATGAATTCTGCTGCAAAGGGAAGACGATCCAAATTCTGGAGATAGCTCATATCTGGATTTTCAACAATGTTTTTATCTTGTGTACGAAAACTGATTCCCCTTACCTTATAAGGATCTTCCCCATTAGAAATTGCGTGAGCGATCTGTACAATTGTCTGATCAAACTCTCGCCGCGCAACAGCATCAAATAGATTCCCCATCTGTAGCGTTTCTTGGGCGAGAACGGAAGGATGTGTGCCAACAAGAATAACAAATGCCTTTGGAAGCAAAGATTTTACTTTGTCTGCAAATGAAATGTCTGAAACGATAGAGGGGGTGCTGGTATCAATAACAACTACATTTGCGCTGGGATGCTTCTGGACAAACTTGAGGCTTTCCTCGGTACTTATGCCATTTGCAACCGCATCCAAAAAAGCAATATTAAATCCTTCTTGCTCACAAAGCGCAGCGGCATAAATCAACCATAATGGATAATAAAGAGTTCCGCTTCTTGTAACAGCAGCGCTGCGATTTTCTCTTGAAAATTTGCCCTGTCCTTCAAAAGCCGGAGGATTGATAAACAGCAGCTCAACCTGTTTTTCTCGTTTCATTAACGTGCATTCCTCGTGTTTTTTTGTAGTTACTGATCAGCACCTGATCCTTTGGGAGTAAACTCTTCGGACGGTTCTCCTATCAAAATATGCACAATGCGTTCGCAGGCATGACCGTCTCCATAAGGATTTGCCGCAACAGACATCTTATAATAGCTTTGCTTGTTTGTAAGCAGTTCATAGAACGCATGATAAATAGTTTCTTCTTGAGTTCCTACAAGACGCAGCGTACCGGCTGCGATACCTTCTGGCCGTTCAGTGGTGTCTCTCATCACTAATACTGGCTTGCCCAGGCTAGGTGTTTCCTCCTGAATTCCCCCGCTATCGGTCAAAACCAGATAGGCCCTTGACAGTAAATTATGAAAATCAACCACATCCATTGGTTCAATGATCCTAAAACGACTATCATCACCAAAAATACGATATGCTGTTTCTCTGACCACTGGGTTCATATGAATAGGATAGACAACACGGACATCTTCCATCTCGTCAACAATTCTTTTGATGGCTCTGAACATTCTCTCCATCGGTTTTCCAAGGTTTTCACGACGATGCGCTGTTAATACAATGAGTCGGTTATTTCCACACCAGTCCAATATCGGATGCTGATAGTTGCTGCGAACGGTGTAATGAAGTGCGTCAATAGCTGTGTTTCCAGTAATAAATATTGATTTGGGATCCTTTCCCTCTCGTATAAGGTTCTCTTTGGCTTGCAAAGTCGGCGCAAAGTGATAGGTTGCCATAGCTCCCACGCACTGACGATTCATTTCCTCTGGGTACGGAGAATAGAGGTGATAAGTACGTAGGCCGGCTTCTACATGTCCTATGGGAATCTGCATGTAAAAACTTGCCAGCGCTGCTGCAAAAGTTGATGATGTATCACCATGTACTAAAACAATGTCGGGCCTTTCTTTCTCAAGAACTGTTTTAACACCTTCCAAGACGCCGGTGGTTACATCAAACAGCGTCTGGCGTTCCTTCATGATATGCAAATCGTATTCTGGAGTTACAGAGAATGCATTCAGCACCTGTTCCAACATTTGTCGATGTTGTCCTGTAACACAGACAACCGTCTGTAGTTGGGAAGAGTTCTTGCAAGCAAGAACAAGCGGACACATTTTTATGGCTTCGGGACGTGTGCCAAAAACAAACAATACTTTTTTCATTTGTAAAATCCCTCACTTATCTTTTTAAAAGTTTATCTGTGCAAAGTCGGGACCTTGAGATTCTACTTGTCGCCGAATGTTTATATCGCTAAAGAAAAAACGATGCTTAATATACATGTGCATCAAACCCTTGAGATGTTCCCAGTTGTGCTTGCTAAATAGCTTTTTTCTCGACAGACGTTGCCAGTGATGGACAACGCATACGTTGGGACAATAAAGCACCTTTTTTCCGTTCTTCCACGCTCTGATACAAAATTCTGCATCTTCGGGTGCATAGAATATCTGTTCGTCGAGCAATCCAATTTCTTTAAACAAGGAGGGTTTCATCATCCAACAAGCCGATGTGAGATATCCTGCATATATGCCTGCAGAATCAGTATATATGTGGGATGCTTTTTCAATATCCTGCTTAAATATACGTTCCATCTCACAAGTATTTTTAAGCCATTTTAACTTTTGAGGAACTGTAGGAATTTTTCTTGCCGAAGGTTGAATACATCCTTCTCGAGTAACCATGCGTGGGCCAACAATACCGACTGAAGACGTCTCATGCAAAATATTTGCGAGAGCATTTATAGCTTGCTCTGAAATCTCCGTATCAGAGTCCAAGATACAGACACAATCATTGTCCTTTGCAGCATTCAATGCAATTGCTATGCCTATATTCCGACTTAAAGTCGTGCCTCTGTTTTTAACTAGTTGGACCAACATAAACCGTTCTGAAGATCGCTTGGCTTTTTCTTGTACTCTCTGCACAATCGCTGCGGTTTGGTCCTTTGAACCGTTGTCAATAACAATAATTCTTGTCTCAATCTTCTGAAAGGCCAATATGCTGTTCAGACATTTTTCAATTACAGATTGAGAATTCCAAGTTAAGATAATAAAAAAAATTCTCATATATTATAGTTATCCTAAATCATTAATTAAGCTTATTTATTAATACTGCTTATTCTAATATCTTTTCACAATTCACCATTCCGCCCAAAGCGGTTTTCAGCAGAATGCGTATATCCAGCTCCAGGGACCAGTTTTCGATGTACCACAGATCGTGCTCCACGCGGGCCGGAATGCTGGTGTCTCCGCGTAGACCGTGAATCTGCGCCCAACCCGTCATGCCGGGGCGTACTTGGTATTTCACCATGTACAGTGGCACCGTCTCCCTGAAGCGCTCTACATAATAGGGAATCTCCGGACGAGGGCCTACAAGGCTCATTGTGCCACCTAAAACGTTGAATAGCTGTGGAAGCTCGTCTAAGCTGATTTTTCGCAACAGACTTCCCAGCCACGTGCGCCGGTCGTCCGTACTGCCCGACCATGCGGTGTCCTGCTCGTCGTTGACGCGCATACTACGGAACTTGTACATGATAAATGGCTTTTTGTTCAGACCAATGCGTTCCTGGCGGAACAACACCGGCCCAGGACTGGACAGTCGGATGGCAATGGCCAGGAGAAGAAACAACGGACTGAGGACAACCAGCAAAAGTCCGCTTACGACGATGTCAAAGGCGCGTTTGGTCAGCGCGTTGACCGGCTCATCTAGAGGAGTAGTACGCAGCTGAATCAGTTTGAGGTTTCCCACCGTGTCAATGGTGGGGCGTGTGGGGATGACGTCGTTGTAGAAGGGAACGACGCTGATCTTGGTACCGCACTTTTCGCACACTTGGATCACATCCGACGTCACATCTAGTTCGTCCGGCGCAAGAGCCAGAATCACCTCGTCGATGCCCGCATCATACAGGCGGTTTTCAAGCTTTTCCAGCAGGCCGTCATCCGGTGTGAGGCATTGTTCCACATGGATGCCCAGCGACGGCTCGGCTTGCACGTTTGCCACGTAGCGCCGCGCGAGATCGCCTCCGCCGACTACCAACATGTGCTTGAGGTTGTACCCTCGTGCGCGCATGTGTCGAAGCAAAAAGCGTACTGCCTTTCGCTTACCGATGAGCACCGCGCTGCTGGAGAGAAAGTACACGCCAAGCACGCCGCGCGAAAAATCCTGTAGACGAAACAGGAATAGTGCCGAGGCCGCTGTAGCCAACGCAATGGCGTTACCCGCCAGGATACGTGCGGATTCACGCCCTGACCTGTGTACACGGCTTGTGTGATAGACGCGGAACAGGGTCAGTAGAAAAACCGTCCATAATGCGTAAATCACCGCGGCCAGCATGCCTCTTGCGTTCAGACTGCTCAGCGCCGCCATGTTGCCTGCTTTGTTTTTGATCACATCCAGCCACAGCCATGACGCGAAGAGATAGCACAACACAATCAGCGCGCCGTCTGACACCACGTTCAGCCGATTCAGCTTTTTTTGATTTCTTTGAATCATGAACTCCGTCCCTTATAATTCTATATTTCCAGGTACCGGCTAGCGCGCCGGATAGGCCGAGACTCTGCTTTTCCTTGAAGAATAGTAAAAAAGGAAATGCTTCGCCGTCCGGGGCATTTGAGCCGCGGTATCTGGTGAATATGTGGGACAGTCCCTGCCACTGCGAAAGGTTCAGCATCTGACGCGGCGCTGCCCTTTGCCGCACAGACGGTTCATCCGGAGCAGACAGCACTGCCTTGAGAACCGCCATTCTGCGGGCACTTTCCTTTTCAAAAGGAAATAAGGAATGTTGCCGAAATAAAATCCCTTTTACGGCAGCATGAGCATGACAGACAAAAGAATCCATCATGACTCAAGCATTCTTAAATATACACGAACCAAAACAGAATGTCAACCACGCCCAAAGGCAGACAAAACCTTGCATGTAGAGCTACAATACATATTGGACAGTGAAGGGAAAAAGGATGAGACTTGAGCGCCCATCTGGTATAGTTGAGTTGCGACACCAACTAAGGAAGGAGCTCAAGCCTCATGAACAGTATAACACAGGACATGAAATACCGCCATTCTCTGCTCACCTACGCGCAGAAGTACGGTGTAAGCTGTGCCAGCCGGAAGTACAACAAAAGCCGGTCTTACATCTACTTCTGGCGTGCCCGCTACGACGGTTCCCTGCAATCCCTGGCCTGCCGGTCCCGACGTCCTCACAGCCCCCAACCAGCATACCCAAGAGGAGCTTAAGCTCATCGCTGATATGCACCGATGAAACCCCAACGTGGGGATCGTGGAGCTATGGGCGCGAATGCGGAAACGAGGATATACACGAACCGTAGAAAGCCTATGGCGGGTGATGCGAAGGGAAGGCTGGACAGCACAGGTAGAGAAGAAGAAACCCTACAAACCCAAACCATACGAGCAAATGCAATATCCCGGCCAGCGTGTTCATATCGCGTGAAGGTTGTACCCCGACGCTGTATTGCCGATCTGCAGCTGAAACTGTATCAGTACACCGCCATTGACGAGTATTCCCGCTATTGCGTCTTGAGCGATACCTGCTCGCTGACATGGTCAGAGATCGACTGGGACCGAAAGGCGAGGGTGATCCGGCGCATGGTTCAGCGGGAGGCACGGGCTGGGTGTTTGGAGAACGGTGGTAGCAAGCAGGGCAGCTCTTATAAGAAGCTGCAAAAATCACCCGGGTCTGCGTCATGCTGAACGCAAGCTTTTTCTCCCTGCAGATGCCTTGTCTTATGTACTTTCAGCAAGCTGATTCCTCTTTGCTCGTGCGCATTTTTCGGGTGGATTCGGGGCTTTTCTAAGAGGCCTGTTTTTAGGAAACGGAAATGAGAAGATGTGTGGCAAAGCAGAGGCGCCTTTCTTCAAAAAAATGCTTCGCCAATCTGATCTGCGCATGAGGAAGCTGCATCCATAACTGGAGAGTATGGGGCTTGTCTCGTTATGAATGATTCATGATAAAAAATCAAACATGATATTGACAGACTGAGACAATAAAAATATACTATATATATACTGGATATAGAGGAAGGACAATTATAAATGCCCATTTCATTTACAAACAAGGAACAGGCTGTTTTGAACCAGCTGTTAACCGCGGAGACATCCCTCACGGCATCGGAGATCGTTGCACGAAGCGAATCGCTCAACAGCAATACCGTGCAAAGCGTCGTACGTTCCCTGCTGAAACGGGGTTATATCGAGGTTGCGCAGATTGTCTACAGCGGCAAGGTATTGTGCCGTAGCTACAGGCCTACGGAAAAAGCAAAGAATGCTGCCTTTGAGGACCTCTCAGCGCGATTTCGTAGTCTGCGAAAAAACATGCCCGCTCCTGTAATCTTTGCGGGGCTGATTGACAGCGAAGAAGACCAGCAAGCGGTTATCGAGGAACTGGAGGCAATGATCGCGCAGAGAAGGGAGCTATTGACCAGGGAGGGAAAATAGATGACCTTTTCGCTTTCCACGATATGTACCCATGTTGTGCTGTGCCGTGTGCTGTTGGTGCTGATGAGCGCACTTACACATGCAGCGCCATGCCTTGACAGACCAGGTCGCATCTGGGTGATGACCGGCTGCGTGCTGCTGGCCGTTCGCATGCTACTGCCCTTTGAGTGGAAAGTCACAAAAACGATTTACATATCTCGGATATATCCTGAGGTAACCTGCTTTTTCAATCAGACGATTCAACTTCCTTATTTACCCGCTTTCCCGTTATATATAGTTTTGTTATGCTTCGTGGCAGCAATTTCAACGGTGCGGCTGGCCGGTCTGGCATTGACCCAGTACCGGTATAGGCGCTACCTGCGTTCGCTGCCAGTTACAGAAACGCTTACCATCGTCAATCGTTTGGGCCGGACCAAAAAGGTTCGCTGCATCACGGATTCGTATGCTTCCAATGCCTTGGCCATTGGTTTGTTCAAGCCACAGATTGTGTTGCCGGCGCTTTCTTTCACCGAGCAGGAGCGGAGCTTGGTCCTAAGGCACGAGCTGGCTCATATTGCTTCCGGGGATATAGCGCTTAAGCTGTTTGTGGAAATTGTATCTGCGGTATACTGGTGGATTCCTTTCATCGGCGCGCTGAGCAAACAGACCAATGCGGCGCTTGAACTGCGTGCGGACGATCTGGTGACGAAAGAACTGGATGAAAGTCAGCGGCTTGCATATCTGTCATCCCTGCTGAAAGTCGCCAAGTGCAGCAGGCGAACCCCTTCCCCGTTTGCGGTAGGCCTTATGACCGGCAAGGAGTGTTCGCTCAAAACAAGGTTCCGGTATGTTCTCGAACGCCCCAGGACCAGTCCGCTTTTCCATGTCGTTGCGCTGCTGTGTATTGTCATGATGGCGTTATCCTTCTTTGTTGTGTTTGAGCCCTATCACATTCCGGATGATGTTCTGGCTGAAACCTTTTCGCCAAAGGATGAAGGCGCCTATCTGGTGTTGCGGGAGGATGGGAGATATGATCTGTATATACAGGAAACACATATGGGTATATTAACAAGCATTCCGGAAGATTTTCAGGAATTACCTGTTAAGAATTTTTAGTAAGGGGGAGAGACCATGAAACCGATCAGAAAGCTGCTTGTTGTTGCCCTGCTTGTCGTGACTGGTTGTGCTGGAAGCCTGTGGATCGAGAGTTGGCTTCCGCCTTCGGCACTCGTATCCGCCGCAAGCGCGGAAGAAACACCCGTCCTTATGCGTGCACCCGCATTGGAATGGCGCTACAAATTCATAGACGGCAAGTTGTATCGCCGCCTCTATAACTGCTCAACGCAGGAATGGGTTGGAGACTGGGAACTGGTTGAGTAGGGAAGCAGGCGATGTGCTCGAAAGAATGCGGTAAAACAGCATATTGTTAATGACAAAAATGAATTAATAGAAATCCAGTTATAAAAGCGCGCGTTAGGACCTTCCAAACGCTGATTTGTGATTGCCGTTTTTTCATGAACAAAGGATAAAACATCGGCTTGATGGGGGTAGACACATGAAAAACAGGCTCGTTGCGATCGTGCTGACCGTGATTCTCGTCTTGAACAACGGAGCAGCTCTTGCCCACCCGACTCATAGCTCCGCTGTGCCGGAGGTGCACACCGTCCACTTCGGGGTAATGGATGGGGACGAACAGCTGCTGCCGCTGGAACGGCAGAGCACAAGCCTGGTCGGACAGGGCGGCGACTTTGTCAATGCCCAGGGCGAAGTCAATACCCGTATCGAAGGCGTGTATTATCAGGATAGTACCCTGGTATCTGCCAGCCGGGGAGATACCGGTTTCAGCCTGTCGCCGCTGATGCTGGACCAATACTTTCTGGCCACGCCTGAGCCTACGCCGACTCCTACCCCTACGCCCAGCCCGACTCCTTCGATGACGCCCACTCTCTCGCCTACGCCCTCCGCATCCGCCACGCCATCGCAGGAACCGACGGTCACACCATCCGCCTCGCCTGCTCCATCCGCAGAGCCGGAGCCATCCGCTACGGCATCCGTGACACCGTCAACTCCGTCTCCTGCGCCGGTAGATCCTTCTACGCCTTCCGCAAGTCCTGAAGCTACGGAAACACTCATACCATCCGTGACCCCTGCTCCTTCCTCCACCGCAGAGCCTTCACCGTCTCCGGATGTTTCGGCGGAACCATCGCCTGTGCCGGAACCATCGGAGGAACCCTCTGTTCCTACTCCTGAGCCTGATCCTGACTCGGGCCAAGAATCTACTCCGGAACCCGCGCCAGAAATCACGGCTGTTCCCGTAGAAGAGCCTGTTTCCCCGCCTTCCGCCATACCGGACGACACGCCGCAGCCCGATCCTGAACCCACTCCGCAGCCGGAGCCCCCTGCCGAACCGCAGTCACCTCAATTAGAAAACCCGCAGGAAGCCCCGGAAGCGATTGGAGCAAAGCTGCTCCATTGGGCCTTTGGCATTGCGATTGCCGCAGCGGAGGAACAGCAGCCACCCGCATCACAGGAGGCGTCGGCCCCTCCCGCTGCGGAGGAACCGGAAAATGCCGGGCCGCCTGCTGCTGACCCGCCTGCTAAAAACCCGCCGGCAGACGAACCCCCGCAGGATCAGCCAGACGCTGAAAACCCGGCTGCCGATCCCACCGCCGAGCCTGCGCAGGAACCACCGCCCGCCGAAAATCCGCCGGCTGACCCAACCGCAGAACCCCCGCAGGAATCGCCTGTGGTTCCGGCTGAAACGCCCGGCGCATCCTCTCAGCCGCCCGCAGGGGCCACAACGGAACCGCTTCCTGCCGCCACGGAAACGTCTTCTGCGCCGCTAACGGAGCCCTCCCCAAGCCCCTGCGCAACCCAGCAGCCGACGCCGGAACCCCGAATCCGCCCGGAGAGCATTCCGGCGCAGCCCATCAGCCAAATGCGCAGCGCAAACGGCGGCGCAAGCTCCGTGGCGTTCCCCGGCCTGTTTGACGAAGTGACGGATGTCCATCTGACGGCCTTTACCACGGGCTTTAAGGAAGACATCGTCGTAAGCGCCTTCACGGGCAACCATGTCTATGCCTACGAATTGCATACCAGCGGCCTGACCGCCTCCCTCAGCGGACAGGAGATTTTGCTCTGCGATGCCCAGGGAAATATGCTGGCCAAACTGGAAGCGCCCAACATGACGGACGCCTCCGGCCGCTACAGCACGAACATCGCGGTGTCCATCAGCGGCGGCGGCGGAAGCTACCGGTTGACCTATACGCCGGATGCTGAATGGATGGCGCAGGCCGCCTATCCTGTCGTCATCGATCCCAGCGGACATTACTATAACGATCTGGCGACCGGCATCGGAGACGTCTATGTTTCCGCCTCCCAGCCGGACCGGCATTTTGACCATACCGTGCCACAGGGGTCAGCCCAGAAGGATCATAATCGTGAGGGGACAAACCTGTATGCGGGCAACGGCTATATAGCTTATATTCTGCCTTCCCTAACTGGATTTGCTGGCGGGGATGGCGGCGTGTCAGAGTTTCCGACCACCAGTGGCCTAATGATTCTCAACGCCCAATGGGACGTCTACGTCCACGAGGGCGGCGGTACCTTCCAGGTGAGCCTTGTCACCAGCCGCTGGAACACGCCCACCATCACCTACAATACCCGGCCCTCCCTTTCCAGCGAGATCACCCAGACCATCACGCTGCATACGGGCTGGAACACCGTAGACCTTACGCGCATCTTTTCCGCCTGGTTCAACACCTCGGACCAGAAAGAAAACTTTGGCTTTGCCATTACCAGCGATACGTCGTGGGCGCGCATCTGTTCCTCCGACGTGCTTCCGCGCGCGGACCGCATGTCCTTCTCGGCCGATTACACCGATGATTTACCCGCGCCCACCGTTACGGCGACCGCCTACGGCTATGGCGTCAATTCGGAGAGTGGCTATATCGACCTGTCCTGGAACGCGGTGCCACTGGCCGCCGGCTACCGCCTGGGCATCTATAACGGAAGCGAATATCAGTATCTGGATATCGGCAACGTCACCTCCTATTCAACCCGGGGCAAGGCGCTCTGGCCGACCGATGCGGAGATGGCCGCCGGAAACTACACCATCCACTGGAACGGCGGAGGGCAGGAGCTGCCCAATATTCCGCGCACGGACCAGTCGGACCTGAACTATTATTTTACCGTTCAGCCCGCCAACGCCTATGGGCAAACCGGCTCTACCTTCGGCAGGGCCAATGCCGTCCTGCCCGATACCACGCCGCCCAACAAGCCCGTCACGGTGAGCGTAAGCCCCGTGGACTGGACCAGCGCCAGCGCACACACGGTCACATGGGCGGGCGTTACGGACCTGCCCACCCATGCCTCCACGCTGGGGGTAGGCGGCCAGATCCAATATGCGGTCAATCCATCGTCCGTCCAAGACCCCGCGGCGTGGAACTGGCAGAGCACGAGCAGCAACAGCGCCAACGGCTCCTTCACGCTCCAGACGGGCGCGCTTGCGGACGGCACGCATACGGTCTATATCCGCGGCGTGGACGCAAACGGCAACTATGGCGCGCCTGCCGGAGCGCAGTTCAAGGTGGACCGCACCCCGCCGGCGGCTCCGCAGGTCACAATCCTGCCTGACAGCTGGACCAAAGAGGCAACCGCCAGCCTGACCTGGACCGGCATCGCAGACCTGAACGATCTGCTGCGCGTGGAATACGCCGTGGATGGCGGCGCCTATACCGATACAAAGCTGTCGGACAAAACCTTTTCCGGGTTTGAAATCGACATCTCCGCGCTTGCGGACGGCGAGCATACCGTCGCGGTGCGGGGCGTGGATATCGCGGGCAATGTGGGCGCGGAAGGAAGAGCCACCCTGTTCATTGACCGCAGCGCGCCTACGGTGGAGACGGTGACGCTGGAACCATCCGTCTGGGCCGATACGGAGCAGGTGAAACTCTTGTGGGAAGGCGCTGCCGACCCCTATAGCGGCCTTGCGGCCATGAGCTATGCGGTGGATCAGGGTGTGGAGACGCCGCTGCCTGCTGCCGGAAGCGGCGAGCAAACCATCGACGTTTCCACGCTCCCGGACGGCGAGCATACCGTGACGCTGTATCTGGCGGACGCGCTGGAAAACAGGGCGTCCCAGGCGCTGACCTTTCTCATTGACCGGACCGCGCCGGAGGCGGCGGTGCTGTCTCCGCAGGATGGCGCGGTCGTCACCGGTGTACTGGATATCTGGGGCACGGCGGCGGATCTGTCCCTCAAGGACTGGACGCTGACTGCCGTGGGTTCCTCCAGAAAGACCGTTACCGTGAGGGAGGACAGCGTAGGAAAGAGCGCTGAACAGCTCGGCGTTCTGGACACGGGCGAATTTGCGGACGGCGAAACCATCGAGATCGTCCTGACCGTAAACGATCAGGCGGGCCATACCAGCACCGCCCGCGGCGTGTACATCAAGGCGGACCACAGCACAAGGCCCATCATGGGCGAAATCACCATTACCGCGCCCACGCAGGGCGAGGTCGTCACCACCGCCTACAAGGAAGCTTCCTATACCACGGATTACGCCGGCTATGAGGACGATAACCGGTATATCCTTGACGGCCAACCCGCCGGCGTGGCCTCGCATCTGAAATTCCCACTCCATCCCATCCTGTATCCCGAAGGCTCCCTGCACAGCCTGTCGGTGATCTCCGAGGATCGCGGCGGCGTGGTGCATTATACCCCCGGAATGGCCACCGTGCTGATTCTCAGCGATATCTGGAAGGACGAGAGCAAAATTGCATCAGCGGACGGACTGACACTGTCCCAGATGGGCGCAGAGGTCACGGGTGGCTCCGGCACGCTGGTTTCCAAGCCGTTTTCCGCTCCCAGACCGGTGCTGGCCATTCGCCTGCATACGGTGGAAAGCCTGGCACCCGGCGGGTCCATCTCGTATGAATACAGCGTGGACGGCGGCGCAAGCTGGCATGGCATCCGCGAGGGATATGACGTCTATTTCGATGTGCCTCAGACCTCCGTCGCGGTGCGGGCCAGCCTGCGCGGCAGCGGTACCACGCTGCACGGCCTGGATATAACGGGCGTGTATGAAATGAATCCGCTGCACTTTCAGGTGCGGCTGCTCAGGCCCGTGACGGCATTTGGCCTCACCGGCGGCGAATATACCGTCGCCCTGCCCACGGTGACAACCGACAGCGCGACCGCGCTCACCACCCAGCGGCTGTATGTGGATGGCGTATGGAACAGCAACAGCTTCACCGCCGACCTTCTGCCCTTTGAGGATGACAGCGTGCATACTGTTACGGCGCTCGGCCTGGACGGCGAAGGCCGCCTCCATGCCAGCGGCGCGTCGGCGTCCATTCTGCTGCGTACGACGCTGAACGCCACAGACCTGTACGAAACCGGCAGGCTGGAACTGCCCGGCGATACGTATGCCATACGCTTTGAAACCCTCTGCCTCAATCTTAGGGGCAACACCGTTGAAAGCGGGCGGTATGCCTATTCCTATGACGGCGCCACCTGGACGGACTGCGCGCCGGGCGGCTATGTGCTTTTGCCGCGGGCGACGCGCTCGCTGTACCTGCGCGCCACGCTGCCCGCAGGGGTCACGCTGCGCGCCCTGCATCTGGAAGGCGTAACGGCACAGGGGATCGGCCTGTCCACCCGCCTGATCAAAGCGCCCTATAATGTGCAGGCGGCCGACTGGGGCGGCTATTACGAAAATGAAAAGCTGCGCCGCTATGTGCTTACCTGGAGCGATCCCAACCGCGACGACCCCACCTGCGCCAACGAGGTCTGGTTCGACATCTACCGAAACGGGGAGAAAATCGCTTCCACGCGGCAAACGCGGCATGAGGATTTCGACTATCAGGAAAACGCCGTGTACCATGTGCGCGCGCGGCGCGAGTACAGCGCGCCGGGGGACGGGCTTGCGCATATCCTGACGCGTGCAAGCGGCCGTGTGCGCGCCGCTGTCACGGTCATTCCCGCGGAGGAGCGCATTGAGGGCGTCGTCCATAATGTGGCGGACTTCACGCAGTCCGAATACCTCAACGACCTGTACGGCGTCAACTATACCTTCTCCACGGAGGCCAATCCGCCCAGCGTGTCCTTTGCGCTGGATGAAAGCCTGCTGGGACCGCACCGCTTCTGCTCGCTTGGCTTTGAACCGGTGAACTTCAACACCGGCAACTTCTTCCTTCAGACCGCCGACTTCAGCCTGCCGGATCTGGGAACAAGCGCGCTGGAGATCGTGCGCACCTATAACACGCAGTCCAGCGAAAGCGACGGGCCCTTTGGCGCAAAGTGGGCCACGGAATACAGCCAGCACCTGCGCCTGTTTAACGACGGCAGCGTGGGCTACCGCCGCGCGGATGGCAGCGAAATCATCTTCTATCATCAGCCGGACGGAACGTTCGTCAGCAACAGCACGGAATACGAGACACTTTCCTACGACCTTGCGCATACTGAGTACCGCATCACGCTGACGGACGGCACGATGTACGCCTTTGCCTCCGGCGGCCTGCTCAAGCGCATCGAGCGGGACGGCGGCCAGCACCAGACGCACCTGATGCGGGATGAAGACGGGCTTCTGATCAAGATTCTGTCGCCCAGCCAGGAAGAGCTGCTGGTGGAGATGGATGAAAACGGGCATATCGTAAAGCTCACCCTGCCGGGCGGCGGCGAGCTGAACTACCGCTACAGCGGCAACAACCTGGTCTCCTTCACCGATCAAAACGGCGCGGAAACCCGGTATCAGTACGACAGCAAGGGCCGCATGACGGCCTGGTATGACGCCAACGGCAAGCGTCAGGTGCTCAACCGCTATGACAGTCAGGACCGCGTGACCGCCCAGACGGACGCCGCCGGCGGAAGCTACCGGATGGAATACGCCGACGGCCATACCGTGACGACCGACGCGGAGGGCAATACCGTCACCTATTACTATGACGAACGCAAGCGCACCACCAGAATTGTGGATGCGCTGGGCGGGGAGACGGCGTTTACCTACGGGGAAAACGGCGAAATCGTGAGTGAAACGGACCCGATGGGGAACGTCACCACCTACGCCTATAACGCGGCGGGCGATCTGACCGCCACCGTATTGCCAAACGGCGGGAGCATCCTGCGGGAGTACGATGCCAACCACAACCTGACCCGCCTCCAGGACCTCAACGGAGGGGTTACCACCTATGCGTATGACGAAAACGGCAACCTGACCGCCGAAACCGCGCCCGACGGCGGCGTGACCCGCTATGCCTATGACCACAAGGGCCGCATGGTGGAAAAGACCGACGCGCTGGGCGGCGTGACGCGCTATGAATACGTCAACGGGCAGCTGGTCAAAACCATCGACCCGCTGGGGAACGAAACCGGCTATGCGTATGACGCAAGCGGGAATATGACCGCCCTGACGGATGCGCTGGGCCATGTGACGCTGCTGGCATACGACGCGAAGGGCAACCTGCTGCGCCAGACGTTTGCGGATGGAACGGCAGTCAGCTATACGTATGACGGCCTGGGCAACCGCACGTCCATGACCGATCCCCTGGGCAACGTGACCCGCTACAAATACGATGCCATGGGCCGCCTGACCGAGACGGTCCTCCCCGACAAAAGCACGCAGAAGACGGCCTATACTCGGAACGGGCAGGTCAGCCGCACAACAGATGCCCTGGGCAGCCGCACCACCTATACCTACGACCAAAACGGCAACCAGCTCACCGTGACCGATCCGCAGGGCAATGTCACCACCCGCGCCTATGATCCGGCGGGCAACCTGCTCACCGAGACCAACGCCCTGGGCGGCGTGACCGAATACACCTATGACGCGCTGGGCTTGCCGCTGACGGTCACCGACCCCGCAGGGATTGCGCAGTCCATGGCTTATGACCTGGCGGGCAACCTGACGCGGCGCAGCCTGCCGGGCGGCGGGGAGATCCGTGTGGAATACGACCGCATGGGCCGCCCCGTGCGGCAGGTGAACGCGCTGGGCGGCGTAACAGAGCTGGCATACGACCTGCTGGGCCGCCTGATTCGCGTGACGGACCCCGTGGGCGCACAGACCGCCTATACCTACGACGCATGCGGCAACCTGCTCACCGCAACGGACGCGCTGGGCAATGTAACCGCCTGGGCCTACGACGCACTGGGCCGCGTGGTTTCTGAAACCGCGCCGGACGGAGCGGTCACCCGCTACGCTTATGACAGCGTGGGAAGCCTCGTCTATACGCTGGACGCATACGGAGGCATGACGCGGTACGGCTACGATGAAAACGGCAACCTGACCGGCTTGACGGACGCGTTGGGTCAGACCGTTGCGCTGGGCTATGACAAAAACGGCAGGGCCACCACGGCCGTGCAGAAAAACGGCGGCGTGCTGGCAACCGGCTATGACCGCGCGGGACGCGTCACATCGGAAACCGACGCCAACGGGCATACCACCGCCTATCGCTATGACAAAAACGGGCTTGTCACGCAAATCACCGACGCGCAGGGCCAGAAGGCGCAGTTTGCCTATGACGCGCTGGGGAACGTGACCAAAATTACCGCGCCCGGAAAGGCCGTAACGCTCTACGAGTATGACGGCGCGGGGCGGGCACTGAGCATGACCGACCCCGAGGGCTGCGTCACGGCCTACGGCTATAACGAGGCGGGACAGATCGCCTGGTCGTCGGTAAACGGGAACGCGACGCAGTACGAATACGACGCGGCGGGGAACGTGACGGCGGTCACGGACGCGGAAGGGCGCCGGGTGACGTTTGCCTACGACCTCGCGGGCAGGATGACGGAGACCGTCTACCCCGACGGAAGCAAAGACACCACGGAATACGACCTCCTTGGCCGGGTGGTGAAAACCACGCCGCGCACGGGGCTTGCGACTGCATACGAATATGACGCCATGGGCAATGTGCTCAGCGTCACGCAGGGGGACCGGGTGACGCGGTACGAATACGACCTGCTGGGGCGGCTGGTGAAGCAGACCGCGCCGGATGGGGCGGAAACCGCGTATGCCTACGACGCGCTGGGCAACCTGACGGGCGAGACGGACCCGCTGGGGAACGAGACGCGGTTTGCGTACACGGCGGAAAGCCTGCTGGAGAAGGTGACCTATGCCAACGGCGCGGAGCAGCGCCTGACCTACGACCTGGCGGGCAACGTGATTGCGGAGACGGACGCGGAAGGCAACACGAAGCAGTACCAGTACGACAGGGTGAACCGGCTGACCGGGGTGACGGACGAGCTGGGGAACAAAACGGCCTATGCGTATGACGCACAGGACAACATCGTCAAGGTGACGGACGCGCTGAAACACGTAACGCGCTACACCTACGATCAAAACGGCAACCTGCTTACCGAGACCGACGCGCTGGGCAACAGGGTGACGTATGCCTATACGCCGGAGGGATGGCTGGAAAGCGTCACCAGGGCGGACGGGACCGTGCTCACCTTTGCGTACGACAGGACCGGCAGCCTGCTCATCCAGAACGTGGGCGACGGGCAGACGGTGGAAAGCAGCTATAACGACATCGGCATGGTCACGGAGGTCTCCGGGGCCGAGGGAAGGATAACGTATCAATACGATGAGCGCGGCTATCTCCTTTCCGTTGAAAAC
>OHRT01000077.1_pt1 | contig 48088 bp, 49 predicted proteins | sample 1578521 | NCBI WGS metagenome assembly OHRT01 (sample SAMEA3879537, study PRJEB24766) | human gut metagenome | biome: human-associated habitat; feature: feces | place: USA | collected 1985/1987
ATAACACCGAACGCAGCGGCTTGCCGACAAGGGCAGGCCGCTTTTTCTATGCCCAAATATGGAGGTACTATTTTGACATTTTTTGAAACTGTGAAAAACTCTGTCACCGTGAAGCAGGCCGCCGAGCACTACAGCTGCAAGGTCAACCGGGGCGACATGATCTGCTGCCCCTTCCACGATGACCGGCATCCCAGTATGAAGCTGAATGAGGATTACTTTTATTGTTTTGGCTGCGGGACCACCGGCGATGTGATCGACTTTGTGGCGCGGCTGTTCGGCCTGAGCAGCTACGAGGCAGCAAAGAAGCTGGCCTATGACTTCGGTATGGACCCGGACAAGCCCCCGGCAGCGATGGCACTGAAAAAGCCTTATCCGTTGGCACGGGCTTTCCGCAACGATGAGATGCACTGCCAGCGGGTGCTGTGCGATTATCTGCACCTGCTGGAACGCTGGAAGGTCGAGTACGCCCCACAATCGCCGGAAGATGAATTGGACGACCGTTTTGCAGAGGCGTGTCATATGATCGAGTATGTGGATCACTTATTGGATGTTCTCATGTTCGCAGAACTGGAGCAGCTCGTGAAGGCGGTGGATATGCTCCTGAAGGACGGAACTATCACCGCGCTGGAGCAGCGGCTCAAACGTCTGGAAAAGGAGGTGCCGCACCGTGGCGAAGAACGAGCAATCGCGTGAGGTCAACCAGCCCATCTGGTTTGACGGTAAGAGCATCAACGAAGCCCTGTTTTGTGATGATTTTCTGAGCAGACACAAAATCATCTACACAAACGGGGCTTTTTTCACGCCCGATGGCCGCGTGACCAATGATCTGCCCCTACGCAGCGAAATCTTTGACGAACTGCGCTGCTGTGCGGTCAGCAACATTCCCCGGAAAATCAGCAACATTGTGGAGCTGATGAAACTGGCGGCTCTGGTAGAGGATTTCCCGCCGGAAACTGACCGCATCCATCTGGCAAACGGCACGTTATTTCTGGATGGCACCTTTACGGAGGGCAAGACGGAAATCGTCCGCTGTCGCCTGCCGGTGGCCTATAATCCCGATGCGCCCACGCCGACCCGCTGGCTGGCTTTTCTGGACGGACTACTTTACCCGGAGGACATTCCCACCTTACAGGAGTTCATCGGGTACTGCCTGATTCCCAGCAACAAGGGACAGCGAATGATGGTCATTAAAGGCAGTGGTGGCGAGGGCAAGAGCCAGATCGGCGCGGTGCTGTCCGCCCTGTTCGGTAGCAACATGAAGGATGGCAGTATCGGAAAAATATCCGAGAACCGCTTCGCCCGCGCTGATCTGGAACACATTCTGCTGTGTGTCGATGACGATATGCGGATGGAGGCGCTGCGTCAGACCAACTATGTCAAATCCATCGTTACCGCCCAGGGCAAGATGGATTTAGAGCGCAAGGGGAAGCAGAGTTATCAGGGCTGGATGTGCGCCCGACTGCTGGCGTTCAGCAACGGCGACTTGCAGGCGCTCTTTGACCGCAGCGATGGCTTTTACCGGCGGCAATTAGTGCTGACCACCAAAGAGAAACCTGCCGACCGTGTGGATGATCCCGACCTGGCTGAGAAGATGAAGGCCGAGGTGGAGGGCATTCTGCTGTGGGCTTTTGAGGGATTACAGCGGCTGGTGGCGAACAACTTTAAGTTCACCGAGAGCCAGCGCACCAGAGAGAACCGGGAAGCCGTCAAGCGTGACAACAACAATGTGTTCGATTTTCTGGAATCCGAGGGCTATATCCGGCTGAAAGCCGATGCGTCCATCAGCTCCAAGGAACTGTACGAGGCGTATCAGATTTATTGTGCCGAAAACAACCTGACCACAATGAAGCCTCGCAGCTTCAGCGACGCCGTGATCGCTAGCCAGAGCAGGTACAATCTCGAATACTGTAACAATGTTACCAACGCCGCCGGTCGTGAACTGCACCCCATTTGTTAGACAGTATGATATACTGGATAACAAGTGGGGTGCTTTGCTATGCCAAAAGGAATACCAAACAAACGTTACACGCCGGAATTCAAGCGACTGGTAGTGGAGACAATGCGAGAAGAAGATTTAAGTGTTCGCGAAGCGATGCGAAGGTTTGAGATCAATGACCATGGCATCATTGAACGCTGGGAGCGAATCTATCTGGAAGAAGGGGCAGAAGGATTAGCGATAGAACGCCGAGGACGAAGAAGAGGCGGGCAGCTTGCCAAGTTGCCTAAAGAAGTTGAAGAAGACCTTATTGCCGAAAACCAACGACTGCGCGCGGAGAACGAATACCTAAAAAATTTGCAAGCCTTGGTTTTGGAAGAAGAGCGACGCCGGCACAAAAAACGCAGGTGGTCCAAAAGCTGAGGCGAAAATATTCTTTGCCACTTCTGCTTGAAATCGCTCAACTGCCCCGTGCGACCTTCTACTACCATGTGAAGCGGATGCAAAAGGCAGATAAATACGCAGAAGCAAAAGCAGAGATTTCTACTATCTACCACAAAAACAAAGGGAGGTATGGATACCGGCGTATTACCGCAGCATTGCATAATAACGGAATACACCTGAATCACAAGACAGTACAGCGACTCATGAAGGAGCTGGGACTGGTTTGCCGTGTCAGAGTCAAAAAATATCGTTCTTACAAAGGAGAAGTGGGCCGGATTGCTCCCAATCTGTTGAACAGAAACTTCCATGCGGAAAGACCGAACCAGAAGTGGGTTACTGATGTGACAGAGTTCAGCCTGTTTGGCCAGAAACTCTATCTTTTCTCCCGTTCTGGATCTGCACAACGGATATTTGGTGAGCTATGCTATCTCTGAGAGACCGGTTTTGAGAATGGTAACAACGATGCTCGACAAAGCTTTTGCAACCATACCGGATGGGACAGGTCTCATTCTCCACTCCGACCAGGGCTGGCAATACCAGCACAAGCTGTATCAACGTATGCTCAAAGCAAAAGGAATCCGGCAAAGCATGAGCAGGAAAGGAAACTGTCTGGACAACGCGGTAGCTGAAAACTTTTTCGGCCTGCTTAAAAGCGAGTTGCTTTATCTGCAAAAGTTCCAGTCCATGCAACACTTCAAACAAGAACTTATTGACTATCTGGACTACTACAATAACCGACGAATCAAGGCAAAACTGAAGGGCTTGCCGCCTGCGATTCACAGACAACAAGCCCTTTCGGCTGCTTGAACTATTCTTGCTTCAAAATATTGTCTAACTTTTTGGGGTCACTTCAAATTCCGCAAAGGGGATTTTGCTTTTCAGTTTTGCAGCGGCGGTTCAACCGTCCCGCTGCTTTTTGATGACCTTCAGGCGGGAGAAATCCTCCCGTTCCTTTTCTTCCAGCACCTCGGTGATGTACTTGATGGTGGCGGTGAACTGGGGGATCATGATGTTGTTCAGGGCGTTGGCGCGCTTCTGGGTCTTCTGAATGGCCACAGCCAGGCGATAGACACTGCTCTCCACCTCAGCCAGTTCCACTGTGAGGCGCTTAACCTCGCAGAATTTCAGATACACGTCATCCAACTGGCTGTTGGTGGAATCCAGCCCATAGTAAAGGCCGGGGGCGCTTTCCTCCATTTCAACAATGGGAAGCTCCACGCCCATGACGCTGCGGTAGTCCAGCTTGAGGCCGGTCTCCACCGGCACTGTCTTTGCGAACTCACCCACCACGCCCAAGGTGATGTTTGCACGCTGCAAAGCCTTATAAGCCGTAGAGTAGGCGGTGGCGATCTCGTCCTGGATGACCGCCGCCCGGTCGATCAGCTGCATCATTTCCCGCACGAGGATGTTCCGCTTGCGGTCCATCAGGTCATAGCCCTGGCTGGCAAGCGCAAGGCTGCGCTTTTGCGCCATCAGGTTCGATTTTGTGGGAAAAACCTGTGCCATACGGCAGCCTCCTCTCTGTTAAGGCTCACTTTTTGAGGATCGTGCCGAGGTCACGATGGGCATTGTTTACCTGCGGCTTGTAGTAGTGGTCCAGCATGACCTGGTCCACACGGTCCAGCTCCTCGCGGGGCAGCATAGACAACAGCTCCCAGCCCAGGTCCAGCGTCTCCTCGATGGAACGGTTGGTGTTGCCCTGACCCACGAACTTCTGTTCAAAGGCACGGCCAAACTCCATGACCCGCTTGTCACTGGCAGAAAGTTCCTCTTCGCCGATAACGCTGGCCAGAGCCTTGGCGTCCTGCACGCGGGCATAGGTGGCGAAAAGCTGGTTTGCCAGCGGGTTGTGATCCTCGCGGGTGTAGCCGGCACCGATGCCGTCCTTCATCAGACGGGACAGGCTGGGCAGCACGCTCACCGGCGGATAAACACCGGTGGCATCCATGCCGCGGTCCAGAACGATCTGGCCCTCGGTGATGTAGCCGGTCAGGTCGGGGATGGGATGGGTAATGTCGTCGCCGGGCATGGTCAGAATGGGGATCTGCGTCACAGAACCCTTGCGGCCCTCGATGATGCCGGCGCGCTCATACAGCGACGCCAGGTCGGAGTAGAGGTAGCCGGGGTAGCCCTTACGGCCGGGGATCTCGCCCTTGGAGGAGGAGAATTCACGCAGAGCTTCGCAGTAGCTGGTCATATCGGTGAGGATGACCAGGATGTTCTTGCCCAGGTCAAAGGCCAGGTACTCAGCGATGGTCAGGGCCGCACGGGGGGTGATGATACGCTCGACGATGGGGTCGTTGGCCAGGTTCAGCAGCATGACCACACGGTCCATAACGTTGGCGGCCTCAAAGCTCTTTTTGAAGTAGTCAGCAACGTCGTTCTTCACACCCATGGCGGCGAACACGATGGCGAAGTCCTCGCCATCGGAAACGTCCGCCTGCTTCACGATCTGCACCGCCAGCTCGTTGTGCTTCATACCGGAGCCGGAGAAGATGGGCAGCTTCTGGCCGCGGATCAGGGTGGCCAGCGCATCGATGGAAGAAATACCGGTGCGGATGTAGTTCCGGGGATAGACGCGGCTCACCGGGTTGATGGGCGAGCCGTTCACATCGCGGCGGAACTCAGGATAAATCTCACCCAGGCCGTCGATGGGGCGGCCCAGGCCGTCCAGGGTGCGGCCCAGGATTTCCGGGCTCAGGTCCACCATCATAGGATGGCCGGAAAGGGTGGTGCGGGTGTTGTCCAGCGAAAAGCCGGTGGTGCCTTCAAACACCTGGATGACGCACTTGTCACCCTCGATCATCACGATACGGCCCACACGCTGGGTGCCGTCGGTGAGCTTCATCACCACCATCTCGTCATAGGAGGCGTTCTGCACGCCGTCCAGGACCACCAGCGAGCCGTTGATCTGGCTTAAGCCAACATGTTCAAGGATCATATGTCTCTCTTTCGCTCCTTTCCCTTGTTAAGCGCGCAGCAGCTCGCCGATCTTCTGATCGATCTCGGCGGTGTACTCGTCGAACATTTCCAGCTTGTCGTTGGGGATATCGTACTTCATCTTGACCAGCTTGTCGAACAGGCCCAGACGCAGCAGTTTGCTGATGGGGATCTGTCGGGCCACCAGCGCCTGGCTCTTCTCGTAGAGATGCAGGATGACCTTCATCATCTTCAGCTGCTTCTCCAGGCTCACATAAGTATCCTGGTCGTGGAAGAAGTTCTGCTGCAGGAAGCCCACGCGGATGACGCGGGCGATCTCGATGACCAGCTTCTGGTCGTCGGGCAGCACGTCGGAGCCGATCAGCTTGACGATCTCCATCAGGCTGGTCTCCTGCAGCAGCAGGCTTGCGATCTGCTCACGGCAGGACAGGAAATCCGGGCCCACATTGTCGTAGTACCAGGGGGCCAGATCGGTGATGTACTCGGTGTAGCTGGTGTTCCAGTTGATGGCCGGGTAGTGACGGGCATAGGCCAGGGCCTTGTCCAGCGCCCAGAAGCAACGGGTAAAACGCTTGGTGTTCTGGGTGACCGGCTCGGAGAAGTCAGCGCCCGGAGGGCTGACAGCGCCGATGACGGTGACGGAGCCCTCTTCCCCATTCAGGGCGCGCACATAGCCGGCGCGCTCGTAGAACTCGGCCAGACGGCTGGGCAGATAGGCAGGATAGCCCTCGTCGGCGGGCATCTCTTCCAGACGGCCGCTGATCTCGCGCAGGGCTTCGGCCCAGCGCGAGGTGGAATCGGCCATCATGGCGGTGTGGTAGCCCATGTCGCGGTAGTACTCCGCCAGGGTGATGCCGGTATAGATGGACGCCTCACGGGCGGCCACAGGCATGTTGGAAGTGTTGGCGATGAGCACCGTGCGGTCGGTCAGAGGCCGGCCGGTCTTGGGGTCGATCAGTTCGCCAAACTCGGTCAGCGCCTGGGTCATCTCGTTGCCGCGTTCGCCGCAGCCAACATAGATGATGATATCGGCGTCACACCATTTGGCCAGCTGGTGCTGGGTCATGGTCTTGCCGGTACCGAAACCGCCGGGAATGGCAGCAGCGCCGCCCTTGGCGATGGGGAACATGGTATCCACCACGCGCATGCCGGTGATCAGCGGACGCTGGGCAGGCATACGGGTCTGCACGGGACGGGGACGGCGGATGGGCCATTTCTGGCACAGGGTCAGTTCCCGCTCGTTGCCATTCTTATCGGTGATGCGCACAACGGTGTCGTTCACGGTGTAGCTGCCGTTTTCGACCACCCAGGTCACCGTGCCCTCCATGCCGGGAGCCGCCATGCACTTGTGCAGGATGACGGGGGTCTCAGGGCAGGTGGCGTAGATCTGGCCGGGGACGATCTTATCCCCCACCTTCACGGTCACGGTCACATCCCACTTGGCATCAGGGTCAAGGCTGGGGATGTTGCAGCCGCGGGCAATGAAGGGGCCGCTCTCTTTTTCCAGCGCAGGCAGAGGCCGCTGGATACCGTCGTAGATGTTGCGCAAGATGCCGGGACCCAGAGTAACGCACAGGGGGCCGCCGGTGGTGGTCACAGGCTCACCGGGCGCAAGGCCGCTGGTCTCCTCGTAGACCTGAATGGTGGTGAGCTCCTCGTCCATACGGATGACTTCGCCCACCAGATGGTCGTTGCCGACATGGACCATTTCCATCATGGAAAGGCCAGTCTTGCCTTTGATGGTGACCACCGGGCCGTTGATGCTGTAGATGAGATTTTGAGCCAATTCGGTTCACCTCGGTTTTCGAGATTAAAGGGCGATGGACATGCCGGAATTCTGCAGGAACCAGTCTTTCTGGGCTTCCAGCTTCATATCCAACGTGTCGTCCGCCTCCACCGCTCCGCATTTGGCGCGCAGGCCGCCCAGACGGATGGTGGTGTCGGCGGTCACTTCGCAGCCGGCGGGAACAGCCGACTTGGCAGCCTCCACGTCCTGCGGACGTGCATAGAACACGGCCTTGTCCGCGTGAAGCAGTGCCAGCAGCGCATCAGCGCTCTTTTTCAGATAGTCGGCATATTCCGGTTTTGCGGTAAAGGCGGCAAGCCGCTCTTCGCAGGCGTCAAACACCTCCTGAGCGATCTCGCTGCGGCGGGCAGCCAGCTCAGCGCCGGTCTCCACCACACTGTGAGACAGCTTGCGGTTGGTCTCTTCCTGCAGGCGGACTTTCTCATAGTCCCCCATCTGCCGCGCTTTGGCCTCGGCGGCGGTCTTCACTTTTTCCAGCTCCGCGGCGATCTCCTCGTCGATGGCCTGGATGATGGCGGTACGGCGCTTTTCGCCATCCCGCTGGATGGCCTGCATGAATTTTGCCGCGCGCTCGTTTTCTTCAATCATTTGCTGCACCTCAAATCTTAACGCCGATGGCTTCGCGCACATAGCGGGTGATGCGGTCACGGCCAAGGGCCGAACCGTGCCGGTCCGGGATGGCCAGCACCAGCGGGCCCTCCTGGTCCTTCTTCGCGTCGTTGACGATCTCGGTGAAATCGTCGGCGATCTTTTCCGTCACCAGGATCATGCCGATATCCGGCTGGGCAAGGGCAAGCTCAAAAGCGTTGGTCACTTCCTCGGCGGTGTGGGCCACCACGCCTTCGATGCCCGCCAGCCGCATGCCGGTCTGGGTGTCGGTGTTGTCGCTGATCAGAAAGAAACGCATTGCTGCGCCCCCTTTATACCAGTTTGTTCAGGATCAGGATGGAGATAACAACGCCGTACAGAGCGATGGATTCGCCCAGAGCCACGAAGATCAGGCTCTTACCGAAGCTCTTGGGGTCCTCGGAAGCAGCGGCGATAGCGGCAGGAGCGCCAGCAGCCACAGCCATACCGCCGCCAATGCCGGCAAGACCGGTAACCAGAGCGGCGGCGATCAGGCCCAGACCCATGCTCTCGTTGCTGGCAGCGCGCTCAGCAGCGGTCATAACAGCGGTGGTGGCCTCGCCCTCAGCGCTTACGGCGAAGGCAAAGCAGGAGGCCAGCAGCAGGACCACCACAAAGGCGGTGATGTTCAGGCTGAGGGTGCGCTTGACAGGCATGCCCTTGGCAGACTGACGGGCCAGGTAGGCGGCAAAGCCCATGAGCAGGCTCAGGGGCAGAACGATCAGGCAGATGGTCAGAAAAGTATTCATGGTTACGTCCTCCAAATCAATTTAATGTCTTGTGTATTGAAAACAGGGTAACACATTGGAAAACTCCGGCGCCCTGTTCTGGCTGAAGAAAAGCGTCAGGCAGCCTTGTCGGTAAGGCTCACGCCCTTGAAGGGATGGCCACCGCCCTCGTAGCAGCGGCTGAACATCTCATAGAACTCCAGACGCAGGCCCTGAATGCCGGAAAGCAGGCCCTCCAGCGCGATGATAAGGGCGTTGCCCAGGATCACGACCACAGGATTCACCGGATCGCCCGCCAGGCTGAAAATGGCCATCATCATGGCCGCGTGCACAAACACGAAGGCGCCCACGCGCAGGAAGGAAACAGTGTTGCTGAAATAGCTCAGCACATACTCCAGCAGTTCAAAGATGTTCTGCATGCAGTAATCCGCCCAGCTTTCGGGCTTCCAGTTGGGATGATGATCCACAAGGCCGATCAGGATCTCCTTGAAGAACAGCAGTACCAAACCGCCGCCGATCAGGGCAAAGGCAACGCCCGAGGGAAGGAAGTGGGGGCCGCTCATGAAATCACTGACGAAGGAAACACCACCGCAGTAGACCAGGATGCCCACCAGGCCGTTGTTGGAGAAGATGGCTTCGCCCCACTGGCCCTTGTGCAAGGCAGCAATGATGTGCAGCACCATGGCCGCCAGCACCAGCGCCACACCGATGAAGATGGCGCAGACCAGAATGGGGTTGATGGCGGCGGTGTCCAGCACTGTGGTGGGAGCACCGGGCCAATTGCTGATGGGTTTGCCGGACATGCCCAGAGCCTCATAGACAGGCTCCAGCGCCTCTTCAAAGCCAAACACGGAGCCGAACATGAAGCCGAACACCATGCTGGAAATGCCGCAGGGCACGATGAGCCGGGCAAGGGCCATCTTCTTCCATTTCCACAGGATGAAACCACCCACAGCCAGCACAGCACCCTGGCCCAGGTCACCGAACATGATGCCGAACAGCACCGTGAAGGTGATGGCCACAAAGGCAGTGATGTCCATCTCGCCGTAGCTGGGCAGGCCGTACATATCCACGAAGAACTCGAAGGGCTTGACAAACCAGGGGTTCTTCAGCTTGGTGGGCGGGGTGGCATTCTCCACTTCTTCCGGGTCGGAAATGGTCACACGCATATGGCGGATCTGCTTGACCTTTTCGGCAAAAGCATCGGCCTTGGCGGCGGGCACCCAGCCCACCAGGAAGAAGTAATTGTCGCGGTAGGCAGCATAGTGACGCAGGTCAAATGCCTCTTCGTGCCACTTCAGCTGCTGATAGGTCTCGCTGCAGCCTTCTTTCTGTTCGGCCCAGCAGCGGGTGATCTCTTCTTCCTTCTGCTCGATCTTTTTCTGGCAGTCGTTGATCTCTTCGCCCAGCTGCTTTACGATGGACTCCGGCGTACCGGAAGCCTCGGGCAGATGCAGCCGCTCAAAGAACAGGGTGGCGAAGATGCCGTCGATCTCGTCGGCGTTGCGCAGCGGAGTAAAATAGATGCCCCAGTAACCGCCCTTGTCCTCGCTGCATGTGACGAAGAGGACGTGGGGATTCTCGGCATAAGCCACCATCATACGGGCATAGCTGGCTTTGGGCAGAAAACCAAAACGCACTTTGATGTATTCGCCCTTGATAATTTCGTCAAAGGGCATGTCCAGGCCGGTGAAATGGCTGAACTGCGCTTTTTTCTCTTCCAGTTCGCTCTTTTGTTTTTCCAGATCCGCTTTCTCGCTCTGCAGCTGGGCCAAGCGGTCTGCCAGTTCCTGGATCTTATCCTTATCCTCCGGCTGGATGCCTCGGGTGGTCTGTGCTTTCAGCGGGGGGGTGCTCTCCCCTACCAGCTGGTACAGCTCCTCCATTTTCTGCACATGGGAAGTGTAAGGGTTATCCTCACTGAGAGTGATATAGCCCAGGGAGCCGGACATGTGCTGAATCGCCGGTTCGGGATGGAAGTTGCCATCCAGGCAGCAGTTATAGATCACGCTGTCCAGATTTTTAAGCAGGCCGTCCACCCGCACCAGTTTCATTTTTTCAATGGCCAATGTATCCTCATCTTCCTTTCGGGTCATACCGACCTTCGATCACGTTGACCGCCGCCGCGCCGGCGGCTTTGGGCGGTCAGCTTCACTGCTCGGGGTTTTCCTGTTTTCAGCGGCGCATCGGCAGCACCATGTCCTGAGCGATGTTCAGCCCGCCCACACTGGCACAGCTTTCGGTGAATGCCGGAATATCCGGCTGCGCCACCCACACGCAGTAGAAGAAATGCGCGCCCCGCACCGCAGCGCAGCGGCGAGCTCAAACAGCCGGGCAAGGCTGCACACCGAAGCGTAGATGCCGGCGACCTTCCATTTTTCCTCGTTCCAAAGCCGGGCCATCTGCCCGTTCACCTCGGCGATCTCGCTGTTCAGAATATCGATGTTCTTTTGCAGATTTTTCACGATCTGCTCCGGGGTGCCCGCCGCGCCGGGAAGGCGAATGCGCTCAAAGAACGCCTCTGAGAAGATCCCGTCCACCCGGGCAGCATCTTTCTTCGGAGCGAAGTAAACGCCCCAGAGAGCTTTGTCATCTTCGCTGCAAGGAACGAACAAGATGTAGGGGTCGGAAGTGAAATCCTTCTGCAGCATCGCATACCCGCGCTTGGGCAGGCGGCCGAACCGGATCTTCACATATTCGCACTGCTGCGTCAGTTCCACCGGAACATCCAGCGTGGAGAAATGGGCGAAGGACTCGGCGCCTTTTGTGCAGATCTCCAGCTGCTTTTCCAGCAGATCCCGGTCCTTGCGGTGGGTCTCCAGCCGCGCCTGCAGGTCCGCCAGGTAATCCCGCGTGCCCTGGGCTCGTCCGTCGGCCAAAGTGGGTTCCACCACCGGGATCTCAAACCCTTTGGCCAAAGTTTCGATCTGCTCCACCAGCGGGCCCCAGGGATTTTCCTCGTTCAGCGCGGCGTAGCCCGCCGAAGCACTCATGTGATCCGGCGCCCGGGCGGGATGCACCTGCTTGCCGTCCACACAGCAGTTTTCGATGAATGCGTCCAGCTTTTCCAGGGGGCCGTCCACCCAGACAAGCTGCATTTTGGGGTCAAAAAACATTGCGGCACCCCCTTAATCGCCCACGCCTACCAGCAGGGTGGCGATATCGTCCGGGGCAAGGCCGTAACGCACGCCCTCGATGATATGTACGATGTTGGTAAGCTCGTTTTCGGCCAAAAAGATATAACAGAACAACACCACGCTGGGGTTGGTGGAAAAGCGCAGCTTTTTCAGATGCCAGCGATAGTCGATCTTGCGCACGCCTTCTTCGATGTAGTCGAAACTCGCACCGTAAAACTCCGAAGCATAGGGCGTGTTCACCAGCCGGTGAATGACATCCTGTGCGTCCTGGGCATCCATAAGGTTGTCCAACTGACGGGGAGTCATGTTGGAAACGCTCAGGCTGACCCGCTTTTTGATAAAGGCCCGGTCAGCGCGGAGCACGCTCTTGAGGCGGTAGATATCTGCGATGGCCCGCAGGTCGCTCTGCCGGCGCAGCAAATACAGCATTTCCTCTTTGCTCTTGCCCGAAAGCTTGGTGGAAGCGATCTGCTCCACCTGGCTGTTCACAAAACTGTCCAGAGCCGCTTCCAGTTCCAGCAGGCCGCTGTTCTCCAGCGCAAAGTCCGGATCATCGGCAAAGGGCTGAAGGATCTTGGCATAGGGGGTTCCCTCCAACGCCAGCACCAGCATTTTGAAGCTGGTAGCCATGGACATGGCATTCAGATTCAGGCAGGAATGCTTTTTGATGAAATCCGGCATGGTGTAGATGGACACATCGCCGTCCGGCGCGTGAAGCTCCTGAAGGCGCGTGGTGATGGCCTGCACCTCGCTGCGGATGATAAAGTAACGGTAAAAGTCGTGGCCGATGTTCATTTCGTACCGGCACAGAGAGGCATACTGCTCAAAAAGATTGAGCCGCAGAAGCGTCTCCAGCTGAGCACGGTGGGTGGTGGCCGGATTGGCTGCCTGCAGCGCCTCGGAGTAAGAGGTGCGGGTCTTGAGGTAGCTGATCAGATCCGGCAGGTCACGGCAGTTCAGAAGCTCCTGATAGTTCCGCGCCGTGAGCCGGCGGCCATACATCGCCCGCGCCTTTGCCAAAATGGCGTTGGACGCCTGGGTGTTGCCCATGTTACTGCCCCCCGCCCAACACCCGGGTCAGGATGGTGTCGACCCAGGCGTCTTTGTTTTTCTGCAGCTGCTGGTCCAGCTGGTCCAGGATCTGCTGCTTGCGCTTTGCCTGGGCGGCAAGCTCACCTTCGGCACGGGCCTTCTCGGCCTGGGCGAACTCGTCCACATCATGGCGCATGTCTTCCATGGCCTGCTCTTCCATCTGCTTTGCCTTAGCGGCCTTATCGGCCTGCGCTTTTTGGCGATACTCCTCGGTGGCCTGGGTGCGTGCCCGCTCCTCCTCGTCGATCTTTAAAATGGCGCGCAGCAATTCATTGGTGCCATTCATAGTAAAACATCTCCTTCCAAAAAACACAGGAACAACGCCTGCCGTTGCGATTTATGGTTCAGCGCCTCATCTTGCTTATTTATAATATATAAGCAGCGAAGGCCAAATCAGCTTCATTATAAACCTAATTGAAATGTGAAACAAGAGCTTTGAATTTTTTCGTCAAGTTACACATTGTAGGTTTGTCAAACATATTGGACAGTAAAGGAAGAGAGGACATCTCTGGGAGCAGCCCAGTGAAGAGGACGCATGGGGCGGGAGTTGCTTCGACTTTGGTGGGCAGCTAGCTGCCCACCAAAGTCGGCGCGGGAATAGAAACGGTGCGTGTCGTAGAAACGCTTTTGGTCCTCACGATGACTACGTTCCACCTTTCCATTGTGACGGGGAGTATAGGGACGGATGAGCTTGTGCCGTATGCCCAACTGTCTGGCCGTTGCCTCAAATAGAGTTTCCAAGTTACGCTGGCTGTTGGAGAAGCGATTGGTGAACTCAAAACCGTTATCGGTCTGGACACACTCCACAGCAATGCCTTTGCGGGCAAAATGCGCAACGACCTTGTTTAGAAAGTCTGCGGAAGAAAAGGTATTCTGTTCTTCGTAAGCGCCCAGGACACGATAGCGGGAATACTCATCAATGGCGGTGTACTGGTATAGTTTCAGCTCTGGATCAGCGATGCAGCGCCGGGGTACGACCTTGACATCAATCTGGACACGTTGACCAGGGTATTGCATTTGCTCATAGGGTTTGGGTTTGTAGGGCTTCTTCTTCTCTGCCTTTGCCAGCCAGCCTTCCCTTCGCATCACTCGCCACAGGCTTTCTATGGTACGAGTATAGCCTCTTTTTCGCAGACGTACCCATAGCTCGACGATTTCAAGTTTCGGGTTTCTTCGGTGCATATCCGAGATAAGTTTGAGTTCTTTCTGGGTGTGTTGCTTGGGGTGGCTATGAGGACGTCGGGACTGGCAGGCCAGGGAGTGCAGAGAACCATCGTATCGAGCTAGCCAGAAGTAGATATAGGACCGGCTTTTGTTGTACTTGCGGCTGGCACGGCTTACGCCGTATTTGAGGGCATAGGTGAGCAGAGACTGGCGGTATTTCATGTCTTGTGTTATACTGTTCATGAGGCTTGAGCTCCTTCCTTAGTTGTTGCTGCAACTCAACTATACCAGATGGGCGCTCAAGTCTCATCCTTTTTTACTCTACTGTCCAATATGTATTGTAGCTCTACACACATTTCCTTTTTTCTTCGGTTGAGCACTTGACAATGCTTTTGTTCTTTGCTATAATAGTGAAACTGCCTTGAGACAGGGCCTTGAATATGGGGGTATGGCTCAGCTGGGAGAGCGCTTGAATGGCATTCAAGAGGTCAGCGGTTCGATTCCGCTTATCTCCACCAGAAAGCATCCATCGAAAGATGGGTGCTTTTTTCTTTTGTTTACGCGGGTTTGCGGGCGGTTCCGTGACACGGAACCGCCCGCAAACCCGTTTTTTAAGAGGATGCTTTGCTCCCCGTTTTCTGTTGCATAATGAACGGATAATGAATCCGCTCCATAACGAAAGCGGCACAGGCCAGACTTGTTATCAAAAATCCATAAAAGTATGCCCGAACGTCTGGTTTCACGTCCGTTAAAACATAAAATTTCGCGCCTTTGTTTTGTGCATGATGTCAAGTTGGATCAGGCTGGGAAAGCTCCCCTGTCTTATCCGGGCGTACGTTGTGAATATGCCCTTTATCAATATGGGTGGTAAGTACAAACTCGTACTTGCCACCCAATATTTCTTTTGCCAGCTGCATCCCGATCTCATGAGCTTCCTCTGGCGACACCTCCCCAGGCTCAAAGGCTTGGATCAGGTGGCGGCCCAGGTGTGTGCCCTTGTCGATGGAATGGCGGCGTGTCCATTCAAATTCAATGTCGGCGGTCTCGGCAGTGCAGCCAAAAGAGGACACCAGCAGCTTTCCGTCCGTCTTGTCGGGATTGCAAATATAGTCAATGGCCGCTTTCAGCGTTGACTTAATAGGATGCGTCTTTGTAACTGCCATATCTGATCCAGCCTTTCCCGGATTTCCTCCATGTCGGCCTGATAGGTGGGGCTTCCGGCGTTGACCCGTTTGGCGATCTGGTTAATGTTTCGGCCAATGGCGGATAGGAGTTTGTTCATCTCCTTGATGTCCCTGGTGTCCACATAGATGATATATCCGTCAATTGCCATCTTCCGCAGGTAGGCGCCGATCCGCTTTGTCTGGAGCTGGGCCATCTTCTGTTCAATCAGGCTTCGTTCTTCTGCCGTCACCGGACAGCGCAGGATGATGGGGCGTTTGCGATTTGCCATAGGGCGGCACCGTCCTTTCTGTATAAGGGTTTGGGAGTCTCCCAACAAGCAATTTTGTGTTTAGGGGTAAGGGGTTCCCTAAAGCAAAAATTCGCAAGTGTGGCCACACTTGCTGTGCTTGCTGATACGCTCCTTCCCCCGTAAATACAATGCCGGACACACCTTCATCTGCCCACAAAATCCCGGATTTTTCAAAAAGAAAAGGGCGGCAGAGCCGCCCTGGAGAAACGAAAACGGAGGATGCTCACACATCTTCCGTTTCATCTGCTGATTTTTCAGTTTGCAGTGCCCCGTCAAGCGCACCTTCGATAACGGTCAAATACTGCTCTGGACAAAGTTTCAGTTTGTGGCTGATACGCTGTCTCTGTGCGCTTTCCTCCCGCATAATCTCTGGATTGAAGTACCGTTCCACGGGAAGTCCGCACACTTTGATAAGCTGTATGATAACCGGTAAGCTGGGGATCGTACCCTCGTTCTCGATATTTGCGAGATACCGGGAGTCAATATTGACGATCTCCGCCAATGTCTTGCGCGACAGGTGCTTTGCAATTCTCGCGGCTTTCACATCGGCACCGAAAGTTTCAAAACCGGGGCAATCTTTGATGTTCGCCATATAGCATCACCCACATACATTGTATATTTCATACTTTGCCTGTGGAATGTTACTATATGCGTTCTAACTACATTTTATAATTCATAATTGTCTGATACATCTCATGTTCTAGACACCAAGTAGGTTTTAGTAGTCACTGTGATACTGCCCGGATCAAACTTTCAGTACCCGCAATTTCTGCTTCAACAATAAATTTAGCTCGTTCAATATTAGCCTCTGCAATGGAAGGAATGTCACCTTTTATAGTTGCTATCTGCAAATCAATTCCTTTAAGATAATTATTTAATAGCATCAAACGCTGTGAAAGTAGACTTTGTGGATCATCTAATGCGTCGATAAAAAATGCGGCAATTGAAAAAATATTAGTGTCATAGTCGAAAGACAAAATGGATTGCCTCAATGTTTTTAAAAATTCTTGTTTTCCTTTATCAGTAAGTGAATAGACCGTCTTGTCGGGCATATTTCCGCCCTTTTCAATGTTGCCACAAATATATTCTTTTTTCTCTAAGACCTTAAGTGTGGCATAGACTGTCGAGTTTGCAATGTTGTACCAGCGATGAACATTCATGATTTGTAACTGTTTAGTAATTTCATAAGGATTAAGTGGCCTTTGATTGATTAAGCCCAATAACATGGTGGCAGATTTCGAGAGCATAGTGTATACCCCTTGACATTCGTTGTAAGATGTAGTACTCTATATATAGAGTACTACAATATTGTATTATTACTATACCATAAATAAAATCAAAACACAAGGGGGGAGTAAAATGCCGCAACTGAACAAGGGTGGAAAATATGTATTCGGACTCTCGGCTATCAGCAATAGAAACGAGATCCTTTTTCCTGCCGAGACCCTTTTGCAATATCCTGTTCAACAAGAAGGACGCATTATTATTTTCACGGGGAGCAAAATCACGGGCGGATTTTGTGTTACCAGCAAACAATTACTTGAGCAATCAAAACTGAAGCATATATTAGCTGATTGTCCCGCATTGTCGCAGTACACGCTTGATGAAGGAGAATTCGTTCGCTATAAAGGACGGGGCTATGCTTGGCTGTATATTTCTCAAGACGGTGTTGTGAGGTTGCCTGAAAACACGATGCGATATTTGAATCTTTCCTGTGGGGATATTCTCATGGCTATCAAAAGTAGCGACATTGCATTTACGATGGGGGCAAAAGGTCCGCTTATGGACAAAGTACATTCTTATTCTGGTCAAATAAAAGAATATCGAATTGCTGACTGCGGAGAATAGGAATATGAGTCATATTGAGTGGATATTATGTCCTGTCTGCGGTAGTAAAACGCGATTAAAGATCCGCCATGATACAGTCCTGGAAAACTTCCCGCTGTATTGCCCCAAGTGCAAACATGAAACCTTGATTGCGGTAAGACAACTGAATCTATCCATCATCCAAGAGCCAGACGCTAAGACGCAGAGCCGATAATCCTGAGGTAAAACCTCTAAGGTTATCGGCTCTGTCTTTATATTCTCTATGATCTGCACGGCGGCAGAAAAGAAAAAAACCGCCGCGGGGCAGATGGTTTTCTGCGCGCAAAAGTACTTTCTTCACGGCGGTTCGATTCGAGCCGCCGTTTCCTTTTGCCATGACAGTTTCCACGGCGGCATGGAAGGAGGATGCCGCCATGCTGCGCCGGATGCTCTCTCCGCCTGATCTGACAAGGACCAGCCGCTCAAAAAAACCTGTTCCAATCGGCGGACAGGTTCGGCCATAAGTATGAACTATACCATGTAAATAAACTTCATATCATATGCTGTTCCGCCCGGTGGGTCTGTGACCTGCCGGGCGCTTTTTGTCGTTTCCTGCGGTCGGGATGGCTGGCCGTTGCTTTTCTCAAATTTTCTTTAAAAAGGAGGCGTTTAGCGGGCAGAACACGCTCTCGCAGGATTGGTAGTAGCGGAAAGGGAGAGAACCACCTGATCCCCCACGGAAAGGGGGTGAAACTGATGGAATCTAACCCCCGCGACTATGGCGAGCAATGCCGGTTCGATGCTTTTTGCAAGAAGGTATTGCGAAACGAGGCAAGAGCCTACCTGCGGAACATGAAACGCCAAAGAGAGCGTGAAGCCCTTTTCAGCGACTTGTCCCAGGCGGAGCTGGACAAGCTCTGCGTCGTGGATCGTTACCCCAGCGACAGCATTGTGTTCTCGTCGCACGGCTACGATCTACATATCGATAACGAGCTTGTAGCCGAGGCTTTCTCCGCATTGCCGCAGACGGAGCAGAGCATTTTGATTTTGCACTGCACCCTGGACTTGGCAGACGGTGAGATCGGCAGTCTCGTTGGGATGTCCCGGAGCGCCGTTCAGCGGCACCGGACGAGGGCGCTGCAGGAGCTGCGCGAAGCATTGTCGGCGCTGATGCCGAAAGGAGGCTGAAGAAGATGACAGAGCCCATCCACAAGGGAAAGGACCTGCCGCCCGTTTGGGTGATCCACGCGGCCTCCGGCGGTGACAGCGAGGCCATGGAGCAAGTACTGCGGTGCTACGACGACTATATGAGCCGCCTGTGCACCCGCACCCTCTATGACAAGGACGGAACCCCTCATGTGTGCGTGGATACCTACATGAAGCGCTGTCTGGAGATCCGACTGATCCGGGCCGTGATGCGCGCCTGATTCTTTCCGCCCTGGCAGAAGGCAAGCGGCTTACCCTTTCCTCCATTGCCGACGCCGGGGCTACCCCCACCTTGACAAAGAAAGCCTCCGGGCAGTATCAGGCAGACGGATACGATCTGTCTGTGTGGAGCCGGTCGGCCAGTGCGCCATGACCCTGTTGCAAGTCCGCAGGACGGGACCCCTGCCAAACAGGTGAGCGACAAAAACAGGCCGCGAAACAGGTGTGGCAGCCTGTGGGCGAGGATACACAGACAGGATAATGAGACTCCCGCGTTGAACGCCCTCAAAGCATTGCGCGGCGCACCCATCAGCATGGGCCGGGGTGAGATTCCCGTGGAGCTGCGACCGAAGGAAATACCTTCAGGTACTTGCCGGCAGCCATCCGTTTTCTGCCTCTTTTATTTTTAGGTCAATCTTCTGCTTTTCTGTTTACGGATAGTTCGTAAACTTTCTATTAGCAGCAGACAAACCCGAAACGGCGCGTTACAATGAGGGTGGAAGTTATGAGTGAACACACTTTTGCGTGCCGTTTCTGACTGGAAAGGAGGTTGCTGTGTCAGAAATTCAGAACGGTACGGAGAAAAGGCCTCTGGAGTGCCGTGCCTACACGGTCAATGACATTGCCCAGATCTTAGGCGTCAGCCAGGCACGGGCATATAGACTGGTGCAGGAGGGCCTTTTCAAAAGCGTACGAATTGGCAACGCCATACGAATTTCCAAGCGGTCGTTCGACCTCTGGTTGGAGTCACTTGACCTGTGACACAAGAAAGGAAGGCTCGTTATGGCATCCATCATCAAAAGAAAGAAAAACTATTCCATCGTCTACACCTATGTGGACGAGAACGGCGAGACCAAGCAGAAGTGGGAGACCCGCTCCAGTTATCAGGACGCATTGAAGCGCAAGGCGGAGATAGAGAATCAGAAAACCACCCGGTCTTTTCTCCCGCCCAGCAATCAAAGTATCTCGGAGTTCCTGCTGGACTTCGTCTCCCTCTACGGAGAAAAGCGGTGGGGCGTTTCCATGTACGACAGCCAAAACTCGCTGATCGCCAACTACATCAACCCCATCATCGGGGATATGAAGGTGCAGGACATCACGCCCCGTGTGGTGGACAAGTACATCCAGACCTTGCAGAAAACCCCTGCGGTGAACACCAAGAACCACCACGCCAAAACGGAGTTTGTGACCAACGCCACCATCGACAAGATCATCAAGCTCCTCCGCTGCGCCTTCAAGCAGGCGGTCCGATGGGAGCTGGTCTCCAAGAACCCCTTCGACAATGTGATCCTGCCGAAAGTGGAACATAAAAAGCGGGACATCTGGACCTCTGATATGATCCGCACCGCCCTGGACCAGTGTACGGACGGGAAACTCTATGTGGCGATGAATCTGGCCTTTGCCTGCTCCATGCGCATGGGCGAGATCATGGGGCTGACTTGGAGCAATGTCCACGTCTCCGATGAAGAAATCGCCGCTGACAACGCCTATGTCTACATCGACAAGGAACTGGCGCGGGCCTCCAAGCGGGCCATTGAGATGCTGGGGCATCGGGATGTCTACTATGTGTTCCCGCCTTTGTTTGCCAACACCAGCACCCGGATCATCCTGAAAAAGCCAAAGACCGACTCCAGTATCCGCAAGGTGTGGCTGCCCAAGACCCTGGCCTACATCCTGCGGGAGTGGAGAAAGTCCCAGGACGAGCTGAAGGACCTGCTCCGCGACGAATATCAGGACTACGACCTGGTGGTGGCTCTGCCCAACGGGCGGCCCTGTGAGGACCGGGTGCTTCTGAAAGAGTTTTCAAAGCTGCGGGAGAAGGCGGGGCTGCCCAAGGTGGTTTTTCACTCCCTGCGCCATTCCAGCACCACTTACAAGCTGAAACTGAACCACGGCGATCTGAAGGCCACCCAGGGCGACACGGGCCACGCCCAGATCGACATGATCACCAGCGTGTATGCCCACATTCTGGACGAGGACCGCAAGATCAACGCCCAGAAGTTTGAGAGCGCTTTCTATGCCAATCCCGACCTACGTTCGGTTCGTCCCCCGGAGGAACCAAAGGAACCGGCGCCCGCCACATTGGATTTGGAGTCCCTGGTGGAACAGCTTCGCAAGTCGCCGGAACTGGCCAACACACTGGCTGCATTGCTGGCGTCGGCCCCATCCGAAAAATAGGGCGGGAAAATCGTATTAGCAAATCGGCGTTTTTTATTAGCAAGGCCGGAAAAATAGTTCGAAGCCAATTAGCAGGCATACAGCGGAAAATGTATAAAATCGTTCCGGCGGAGCGGCAAAAACGCTCCAATGAAACGATAACAAAAAACCGCTGTAAACCATCAAAAAACGGCTTACAGCGGTCATTTTTGGCACCCCCGGCTGGGTTCGAACCAGTGGCCTGTCGCTTAGGAGAAGCTCCGATACGACATCAGGAGATGCTATGTAGTGCTAAGAAATCCCGTAATTTCAAGGCTTTTTCACTGTTCCATATCTCATGAGATACTACCGTGTGATAGCCTGTACAAGGGGATTTTACCAGGTCTAATTGGCAAGTAATTAGCTGAGCATCTGAAAAATGGTGGCTGTTTTTAGTTCAAGTCTAACCTGCTGAGTACTGCCAAATGATACGAAATACAGCATAGTGATATGCCGTACAAATTCAAAGTGCAGATGCCCTTATCTTACCGTTTGCTATATGTATTGTAACACGAAATCAGCATAATTTGTGTTACCAAATTCTAAATATGTACTGAAAAAGCAGACCCTCTCAAAAGAAAGGATCTGCCTTTTGATTTTACATCGACTTAGCAAGCGTCTTAAGCAGTTCAGCCATACCGGGCTTTTGAAGGAGCGACAGGAGAAGTTCCTGATCACTTTGAGGTTTTTGCTCAGCCGGTTTTTCAACCACTTCTTCCGGTTCAGCTTGTCTGCCAGAATAAAATGCTTCTTCCAGTCTCGCAGCATTCACCCGACGGTCATCATCAATAATATGCGAATATACATCAGCTACCATCTTGATCTGTGCATGACCGGAATCACCTTGCACCGACTTCATATCGCCACCATTCAGCTTCAACTTATAAGTGATACTGGAATGACGGAGGGAATGGAAAACTACCTTTGGAAGCCCATGTTCCTCGATTAACTTACTGAATCCTCGATTGATGACCTGTCCTTCTATCGGCTTTCCATTGCTGGAGCAAAACACAAGATTAAAGTCAACAAATTCATCGCCAAACAAATCTTTCAGTTCCTCAATGGTAGCTTTTCTCTCAACGAGCATTTCGGCAACCGTTTTAGGCAGGAAGATTTTTCTCACGCTTGTTTTGGTTTTTGGAGTTTTCAAAACTAAAGCAGTGTGTGTGCTGGCAAATGTTCGGGGAAACTTAAACATAATATCTTTTTCATTCAGGTTCTCCATCGCATTTCGATTGACACGCTGCAATTCTTTCTCTACGAAAATACTTGCTCGCCCCTGTTCAATACTTGCAGGAGAAATATCCACACAATCCCATGTCAATCCCAGCAGCTCACCCATTCGCAAGGAACAGGAGAAAGCTAGATTGATTGCCAAGCTCAAAATTTCATCATCACAAACCTCCAGAGCTTTAATCAGCGTGTCCGCTGTCCAAATTTCTCTTGGCTTGGTTTCTGTCTTTGGCAGAGTTGCGTGTTCTACCGGATTACGGGAAATCAGTTCCCACTTTACCGCCTGATTAAAGGCATTATGTAGTACCTTGTGGATTTGTCTGACGGTTTTCGCTGTCACAAATTCAGTCCTCGCTTTTACGAATCGAGTCGATACCGCCTTAACAGTCAACAGGTCACGATAATATTTGTCCATCACTCTGGGATTCAGATCTTCCAGTTTCATATCGCCAATGATTGGACGAACATAATTGGAAAGCAAGCTCTGACGGCTTTCATAAGTAGACATCGCCCAGGTGTTTACTCCATAGATAGACATATATTCTTCCAGGAGATCGTTTACCGTTTTGGCAGTCGGAACAATGAAGCTGCCCGTTTCCTGTTCGTACTCAATTTGATTCTTTCTTTTTTTCGCTTCAGTGCTGGTATCGAAGGTTTCCCACTTCTGACGCTTTTTGCCCGATTCATCGATGTATGTATAGACCACAGAGTATTTCTTTTTTCGTTTTACGATAGATGCCATAGTTACTCGCTCCTTTCTTCTATATCAGCTTTTCCCACCATTTTGTAGTGGGACTGGCTCTCATACCAACGATGAAAGCTGTCTTTTGTAACACATTTATACCGTCCAATCTGCACAATATCGAATACACCCTTTGAAACGATATAATAAACTTGATTGCGATACAGCCCAAGCATTTTACCGATCTCCGGCATTGTATAGGCATCTTGCCGTAGTTTTTTATCTTCTTCCTGATCTTCAACCGTTCGGTAAAATGTCTGTGCTGTGTACCATTTCCAAAAACTCTCCTTCGTAATACGCATCTTCGCAAGATCATCGACTTTTTCAAAATGACCCTTTGCAATCAGCTCATAGGCAGATGCTTCCGATATTCCGAGGAGATGCCCCAGCTCATCAGCTGTCATGGAAATCTCTTTAATATGTGCTCCTGGTGGTGTACCATCAATTTTATGATAGCGGCATTGATTGGCGTACCAATCTTCAAAGCTCGCAATCATCACCCTCATTTTCTTTCCTACCATAATCGTTTGGAAATAATTCTTCTTGATAAGCCAGTAAGATTCTGTTTTACCAAGTCCGAGTCGTTTGCCCATTTCAATTACAGACATACTCGTACGCTTTCTTGCTTGTAGCATAATCATGTCCTCCTTATGTAAAAACTTTAGCTAAGTCATGTGGCTTAGCTAAAGTATATCGAACAAATAACAATTCCTTAAGTTTGTCGCCAGGAGAACTGACATCCTTGACAAATTCAACTCTGCTGATCTAACCATTCATCAAAACTCTTTTTGGAAATGCGAATCGTCCCACCAATGCGTACACAGCGGAAATAATTCTTTTTGACCAGATTGTAAGCAGATGTCCGGCTGATTCCCAAAATATCCTGGATTTCATCAACTGTATAGGTTCTCTTATCATACTGCATGGCTCCCATTGCCATCTTTTCAGTGTTTGCCTGATTCAAGGCAGCGATTCTATCTTCAAACATTATGTAGCCCTCCTTATTCCTTCACGATATATTTCACAACAGCATTTCCAAGGTGTTCAAGTGCAAGACTGAGCACTAACGCCTGATCAATACCAAGCATATCCTTTGCTGTGATCTTTCCTAAGTATCCAATCACTCTGTTTTTATCAATGGTGCGAAGCTGCTCCAGCATAATAACAGACGGTTCTGTAAAAGCAGGATTTTCTTTAATCGGATAATGTGTTGGGTATTTCCGTTTATCCTGTTTTGTGGTAATAGTGGCGACAATCAAAGTGGGAGAATGTACATTTCCAATGTTGTTCTGGATAACAACAACCGGTCGCTTGCCACCCTGCTCAGAGCCACATACCGGGTTCAAATCTGCATAATAAATATCGCCTCTGCGATACACCCAATCTTTCTTCATCATTGTATGTTTCCTCCTCTCGTTGGGTATGTACGAAGGGCTGCAAATAACCATACAGCTATCGCAGCCCTCCCCGAAAATATGTGATATGCCCAAATTTGTTCTCAACACCCCTGGGCAGTAAGATGATTTCTTACAGGGAAGTCATCAAACGGCTGGCTGCTGACCAGCACCATAGGAATCTAACCTCCCCGTGGTTCTCACCGGGCTGCCCCCATTGTGTGGACTGTGGCTGGGCAGAAGTATCATTATACCTGTTGCTTTCATTGCCTTGTCGGAAGCAATCCGACATTTACAAGCCAATAGTTCTCGCTCTGACCATCAGAATGAACAGACAAAATAAAATAGGTGACCCTGTGTTTCTGATTGCAGTCGTCCTGGCGTATTGCTGATGTGGCTGATGCTCTCGCACCGGCAACAGGAACGTGTTTGATGAATGTCTATGCAGTTTTCAAGGTACAAACGGTTAATTTGTGTTTTTAACCTTGATTAAATTGTACTGAAAATACACGGACAATCCGATTGACTGGCAGTGCGCAACCGTTGCACAATCTGTGCACAATTACATTTCCCGTTCCAACTCAGTCAAAAAAGAAATAACCAACTGCATCCCTAATTTCTTGTTACCCTCCTGTGGCGTTCTTCCCAAAATTAAATAGTCCAATGTAACTCCAGACAGCTCTGCAATTTCAATAAGTAAATCAATAGAGGGGCTTCTGTCACCAATCTCAATTTTTGATAAAGCACTCCTGCTGATATTGATTTTTTGAGAATATTGTTCCTGGTTGTATCCCAATAATTCTCTAAGTTTCGCAATTCGTTTTCCTACCTCTTTTGGGTCAAAATACATTCTTTATTCCTCCATGTTCTTGAAATTTGAAAATCAAAATTTCAAGAAAAAAGGAGAATCACGAATACGATTTGTAAACCGTCTTTTCATTTGTCCGTCCTCCATGCAGGCATGAAAAAAGAGCCAGAGGATTTCTCTGACTCCCATTCATGCCGTTGTCTGGAAGAAGGCATAAAAAAAGCCCCATACCTTTCGGTACGAGGCAAAATTATTGATTTAATTAGATGCTGCGCTCTCCCAGCATACTAATCTTAACACCTGCAAGGTCGGACTTTCAGTAGGAAAAGTGTCGGGATTTTGTCGGACTTTTATCGGACTTCCTAAATTTCATAACCCATTGTTTCATCTTCTCTCGCAGTCGCCAGAAACTCTTTCAGCATGGGAATTGCATTGCCCCACAGGGACAAACCAAAAAGCATAACAGCTTCTTTTTTGCGGTCGTAATAGGTGCTGCGTTCCATATCCATTATTTCCAGCATCTCAGCTTCTTTATACTTAAATCTGCTCAAATAACACTTGGAGAGTATCTCACAATATAAATCTCCCCGACAAGGGTATTCCCGAATTCGTCCCATAGCATTATCCACCAGTTCAATGATCCATTTTGTTTCAAACAGGCTCCGGATTTTTTCTTCAAAACGTTCTCTTGCTTCATCAGGAGCAAAGGTTTCCAGATAAATCAGTGCTCCATCCAAACTGGTACCACAGGTACAAATCAAATCATCATAGACTTCTTCTGCTCTTCCCATTGTAGACCAGCAGACATCCCGATAAATGGAAAGAATCAGCCTGGAACGGTCATACAAAACTTTTTCATCCACTTGCTGCATCCTGCACATCATACGGATGCTATGTAAAGCCTGAGTGTTATTCCTGCTCATAAAAAACTCCTTTCGGTTCTATTTCATATACAAATTCCTTTCTAAGTCCACTTTCAGCCAAAGGGAAAGAAAATGCCGAAGCATGGACAGAATAACCAGTACATATCATGTTCAAACTGTAAGATACAATATAAAAACCAGAAGTTACAGTCGGAACTTATTGACTAATTGCAACTTCCGATATATAATAAATACGAGGTTAAACTTCTGTTTCCAAATTCTATTATATCCATTTTCAGAAGTTTGTCAATGAATAATCGGAAGTTACGAATAAATAATTTCATAGAAAGGAAGGAAAGGATATGACATTTGGCGAAAAAGTAAAGGAGGCTCGGTTGGCAATGAATCTTTCTCAGACAGAACTTGCCCAGTTAACCGGAATCTCTGAACGCTCTCTCTACACCTATGAGCAGTTAGGAACACTCCCTCGAAAAAGCAATATCAGAAAATTGGCGGAAGCCTTGCATATATCTGTTTCTTATCTTTTGGACGATGAGGAAACCGACAAACAAAGCCGTATAGATGAAGATATGTTCCTCGCTGAAGCACGAAAGCAGTTTGGTGCCAAAGGTGCAAAGGAAGCTCAGGAAGTATTAGGACGAGTAAGTTCTTTATTTGCCGGTGGAGATCTGGATGAAGATGCCAAAGATGTGTTTTTTCAGGCGTTGATGTCGGTCTATATGGACTCCAAAAAGAATGCAAGGGAAAAATTCACTCCTAAAAAATACAGAAAACACAAGCAAACGGAATAGCAGCCATTAAGTCAGACCTCACTCGCAGATAACTGTTTTCTGTGTCCGATTAGGAGGTGAAGCAAGTGAGAACGGCAGCACGCATTATTGAAACAGTTGAAAAACTGATAAAAAAATATGACACCAGAGATCCTTATGAGCTTTGCAAATGTCTGGGAATCAAAATTCATTTTTATGATATGGAGAAAAAATTAAAAGGATTTTTCTTCTACCAGTCGAGACAAAAGAATATTGTCATTGACAGTAATGTGAATGATATATTGGAACGTATCTTAGTTGCTCACGAATTAGGACACGCTGTGCTTCATGCTCAGATTGCCATGATGAAAGGATTTCAGGAAATGGAAGTGTTGGACGGTAGCTCGTTGGAAGAAGATGAAGCAAACTTCTTTGCAGCAGAGTTACTCTTAGAAGATAGCGAAGTATTAGAGCTTTTGTCCGAATACTCTTTCTTTGAAACCGCAAAACAGCTTTACGTTCCCGCAGCACTGCTGGACTATAAATTCAGCCTTCTGCACGAAAAAGGTGAGCTGCTAAATCCCATGTACATCCGGAAGTCAGATTTCCTGAAAGACGATCTTGGAGATTACGACGATACAAACCATTTTGATTACGAATAACAGGGGGGGGTGCTTCAACCATGTTAGATAACTCTAAAATAACAAATACAGATGAGCTGGAATTTGCTGTATTCTGTATCGAAAATATTGCCATCAAGCTGGGAAAAAATGCCGAAGAAGTTTATCAGGCGTTGACTGAAAAAAGCGATATTTTGAGTAGCTATATCGTACCGGAGTATGAGATGCTTCATACCCAAAGTAAGGACTATATCGTAGATGATATTATCAGCTTAATGGAAGAAAGGGGTATCCAATTATGATTTTATATCATGGCTCCTATCTGGAAATTCAAACTCCAGATTTATTACATTCCAGAGAAAATGTCGATTTTGGACGTGGCTTTTACACAACACCTCTTTACGATCAAGCAGTAAAGTGGTGTGAAAAATTCAAGCGTCGTGGCAAAAACGGAATTGTTTCTCGTTATATTTTTGATGAAAAGGCTTATCAGGAACTTAAGATTTTGATATTTGAAAGCTATTCTGAAGAATGGCTCGACTTTATTCTGAAATGCAGAACTGGAAATGATACAACAGATTATGATATAGTGATTGGCGGTGTCGCCAACGATAAGGTATTTAATACCGTTGAGCTTTACTTTGATAATCTGATTGACAAAGGAGAAGCGATTCGCCGCCTGCGCTATGAAAAGCCCAACTTACAAATATGTTTCCGAACGCAGAACGCTCTTGATGAGTATCTGCACTATGAAGGGAGTGAACAGATTTGACCGCCAATCCTATTTTATTGCAAAAAAAATATGCCCGAATTATCGAGCAATTTTCGGAAAAAGAAAACCTGTCCTTGGATGATGCCTTAAGCTTCTTCTATCGTTCAACCATTTATCGTCTAATAAGTGAAGGAGTATCTGATCTGCACTGTATGAGCGATGAGTATTTGACAGAGGAACTGATTTCCGAGTATAAAGAGAAAAATTAAGATGGTTCCAAATTCATAAAGCAGACCTGTGCCGAGTTTACAGGTCTGCTTTTGCATTTAAGGAGTCAAGCCATCAAAAGAATTGAAAAGCTCACTTTTGAGTCAGTTTATAACTCATATCCAGAAGATCTTTTATTTCATCCTCTTGAACACTGCCATCCAAGGCAATGCTCAACCATTTTTCTTTATTCATGTGGTATGCGGGAAAATATCCTGATTTGCTGCGCAGTGAACCGATCAAAAGAGGATCACATTTAACATTTAAGATGTCTATAATACGGTTTTCATCCAATCCGAGCTTTTGAGCAGGCACTTCCATAATCAGAGCATACCATTTTTTGTTTTCTGCATGGCGAAGGACGGCATTCCAATCATTCCAAGGATAGTCTGGCTCTGTACCGTACATTCCTTTTACCCATTCAAACAGTTTAATTCGTTCCATTTTCCAGTTTCAATCCATTACAAATTTTCTTTATTTCGTGCAGTGAAATAGTATCTTTGACCAATCGCTGAATTTCTCTAGCGTTACTTAATTCCATAGATGCAGAAACCACTCTTTCTCTGATTTCATTCGGTAACACATCACCATTATCAGTATTTTTCAACGCCAATTCCGCAATTTTCGTCTTTGCATAATTAGAAAGTGGGTTAAACTTAATAATCGCATCAAAACGATTATATATTGGCAATCCTAGCTTTTCTTTGATTTCATCTTCTGTTTGATAGTTTGATGTACAAAAAATCACTGCATGACGAACATCCACTTTGTAATTTTGATCCTCAAAAATTCCCTCATCAAACAATTGATAAAATGCGCTATGGAAAACGGGATTCGCTTTATCAAACTCATCAAGCAAAATGACATTAGAGTCTCTGGCTAGTAAGTCTTTAGCAAAGCTCTTCTGATTATGCTTTCCTCCAAAAAGATAATTTGAGAACTCATTATTCTGGTACATAGAAAACTGTTTTCTAAGCAGCACACCTCCAAGTAACTCTGTAAGGTACTGTACTGTTTCTGTTTTTCCAAGTCCAGAATCCCCGTAGAATAATATTACAACGGGTTTGTTCTGCCTATTATCCATAAGGGGGTAAAGAGCTTTCAGCAGTTTCATTTTTACAGATTCCTGACCAATAATTCTGTCATCGAATCCAGCATATATACGTTTGATAATATCCTCGCTTATAGCATTGTACTTTTGATGCTTAGGTTTAATCTCACAACTATCACCATATACTCTTTCAACTTGATCGAGTAACAGCGCTGGTGGATTTTGAATATACATATTGGTTACATTGATTTGGGCTATGAAATCAATGAAGTTTGTAATAACGTGTTCATTGACACTATTGTATTCATTTGCGTATATTACCAGATTAGCAACACGTGGCTTTTTCTTTTTGGGCTTTTCCGGCTCTGATTCTTGCTGTGGAAATCCTTTAACTTCCATTACAATTTTCTTGCTCTCGTCATCCATTTGCATGGCAATACTCAGCAGATTTCTATGACCCTTGGGTATAATTTCTGCAAAAGCTCTATCAGAGCCATAAAATAAAACAATTTTTTTCATGCTTTTACTCCCGCTAGTACAATATCATATACTGCAAGGTCGTTTTCCTGGTTTGGTGCATCTTCGTTCATCCCTAATACACTTTCGGCGGTTACCTTCGGTGACTTCCCTTGAAAGTCAAATTCTTGATCTATACCTAATTCCGCCTGTTTACAAGTTCCAACTTCAACCCCATAATATGTAAGATTCATTTTGCTCAAATCAGCGAGACTATAGTTATTTTTGAATGCATTGATGTTAAATCTCAGAACAGATGAAGGCACACTTTCTGTTTTCAGCAACATAGCATAATAACCTCGTTCACCTAGTACAGCTTCATTTAATTTCTCTACATCAAAGTCAAACGGTAATTGCTCTTTTGGAACAATTGACAGATATGAGCTATACATTTTATACAGAGTCACTGAGTTTTTAGGAGCGTAAACCCCAGAGTCCCCGAATTTTTTGATTTTTTCGTCTGTATGCGCCTTTGCTATATAGTCTGTCAGCAGGGTATTCTTTATTGTCGTGTCTAATAATTTAGATACTTCACCACTGGTCTTAGCATCAATATTTCCAGATATACTTCCTTTTAAGAAGCTAATTATATTAAAACCACCCTTTGCTTGTGCCTCAATTTCCGCAAGTATTTGAGCAGCACGCTTTCTGTTTTCTTCTTTGCTCCAATCAAGTCTGCCTCCATTTGTAATGTCCAAATAATCCTGTGCCGCAGCTTCATCAAAATATACAATCTTCAGAAAACTTGGACTTTTTTCCTTCATGCTATCAACCTCCCGTAGTTGCTACTGTGTAATCGTTTTTTCTATGTGTTAAGAGAATAGGCAGGTTTTACTGATTACTCTACCCCTAAAGCCTTAAACACGGCATCCTCTGCGCTCTGATAAGGAATCAACTGAAATGCACTCATTAAATCTGGAGGAACTGTCGCAAAATCGACGAAAGATGTACTCGGTATCAGCACTCGTTTTGCACCGCTGTCCAGACACACCTGCAATGTACTTGCAAGTTCATCCACTTTTATCATTGTGCCGCTGATGCTGATTTCCCCAAGCACCACCAAAGAACTCTGCACCGGTTTTCCCAATGCAACAGAACACAAAGCAATCAGTGTAGGTAATGCCAGTTTCCCGGTCATGCCAATGCCCTGTAAATCCTGGTAGTTGATGATATAGTCCTTCATCGTGGTGCTGATGCTGCCGCTGATACGGTTAGCATTTGCTTTCAGGAAATTAAATGCCGTGTTGGTAGATTCTTTCGCATCACGGTCAGTTCCAATGCCAGTTCTTTCAAACTTTCCGTTTCCAGGAAGCATCTGGGACTCCAGCCGGAACACACCGATCATACCGCTCTTACCTTGAGAAGCAGTATAGACCTGTCCAGGGTTGCACATTCCTTCCGGAATTAACTTTCCGCCGCCTTGTTCTGGCACAGACACATAATGTTCGGACATATCATCCATATCAATGTAGGAGAAGTTTACATCATAGAACTCCATACCGCCCAGCTTTTTCAGCTGCTCTTTTACACGTCGGCGCATTTCCAGCGCCAGCTGAAGAACTTCTTCCAGTTGTTCTTTGGTAAACTCTCCATCCGGATAAACCAGTTTCAGATAACCGTCAACCATTCTTCTGACTGCAATGGTATCTCTCTGGTTCAGGTTTTTTCCAAGCCGGAAGTACCGGTCAATGGCATCACCATATTGTTCCTTCCGCAGTTCACGGATAAACTCAGCGAGATAATCGCTGATGAACCCATAGTCGTTCGTAAAATGCTCCGGTCTGAACTTCGGAATTTCCCATCCCGGCAGGTAGCAGTGCATACGATCTAAAAATGCTGTATCCGTGCCCATTTCAGGCGGGAACGGGTCAAACAGGCTGGAAGTTTTCAGAAGGACATCTACGCTCTGGTTGATGTTTCCGACAAATACCATAGAAGCGGAAGCTGCTTTTTCCTCTTTACCACGGGCAAAAGAACCAGATGCCATATAGTCTTTCATAATCTGGATTCCGTCTTTGTCCTTAAAGCGAATTCCCGCTACCTCATCAAAGGCAACACAATCCCATAGACCAACCAGACCTACTGTTTTTCTTCCCATGTTGTAGAAAAGGTTCGCAACCGTCGTCTGACCACCGGAAACCAAAATACTGTTTGGAGAAATCTCCTTGTACAGATGAGATTTACCGGTACTGCGGGGACCGAGTTCACAAAGGTTGAAGTTATTCTCCACCAATGGAATCATACGGGTCAGAAGCAACCATTTTTCACGATAGGAAAGTGCATCCGGCTCCATACCAATAGAACGGAGCAGGATGTCAATCCATTCTTCTTTGGAAAAAGCCTTTCGTCCCTGTTTCAGGTCTGCAATATCAATATGCGGCATCTGAATCGGCGTCAGTTTACGGATTTGAATCGGATAACCGTTCTGCTTTTCTTCCTCCACATATTCATAATCCAGCTGCACAATGCACCAGATACCGCCGCACAACAGGCGGTCGTATTTTTCCGGATATTCATCTTCGATGGGCACATTAGTCAGCCCTAAATTCGAGAAGGAGGCGAAGAAGCAATTCCTTTTTATATCCAAATGGACGGTGATCATATCAATGACAGTATGACTACCTTTTTGACGTAGTTTGGAAAGGATTTTCTGTGCTTCATCTGGACGCACAAAGTTATCAGCGAGAATCCTTTTTACTGTCTGCACACCGGATTCAATCACTTCTTCGTCATCGGAGCTACAATACTGTCCCAGCAGAAATTCCAGGACATATACCGGGACATTAGCTCCTTCTTTGATTTTCTTGGTTAAGTCTTTACGGACAATCTTTCCGTCAAAATGCTGACGGAGTTTTTCTTTTATTTCATCACGAATGCTTTCACACTCAGTCATCTGTTCCATCCTTGGTTCCTCCTGCGATGCTTAACTGAAAAAGTCGAACTCGTCCACCGCAAAGGCAATGTCAATCTGAAATTCCTCACGCTGCGGAAGCTGGAGTCCCTGCTCGTCTGCAATCACCAGATAGTAGGTTCCGGTATTGCTGTACTTCAGCGGCTTCAGATTGAAAGTACAGCGGAATGTACGCTCTGTGCCGTTGTCGGTGGTTTTATCGGCGATAATCTTCTGAACATCACTGATCTGCTTGCCATTAGAATCTGTAAAATAAACCTGATAGGTTGCAGCTTCTCGGTTCGCACCCACCGCATCCTTCTGATAGAAGTTCAAGCTGAAAATCATATTGCTGATTTTCCGGCTTGCAGACAGCAGGCTCACAGTAACAGGTTTCGTATCGTATTTCTGTCTGTTGCGCTTATATTCCATCGAATCATTTCTCAAATGGTGATAGTCGATGACCGGAACCACCATTTCCTGCAAACTAATACCACCGTGGACAAAGTTCAAGCCACCGCCATTCATCTTGATACGAATGTTTTCTCTCGGTGCAAAACCTTCAAACTCGGTTTCTCCATCCAGGAATTTCACCGGCATCAAATAATCCGGCGAAGCACCTTTCTGCATAATGGCGTATCGTCTGCCATATTCCACATCCATGCTGTTAAAGCTGGTTTTATCCGCCTTGTTATCCTCGTTGAGGGGACTGTATGTGTACAGGAACCCGTGGTCTGCGGTAATCAAAATATTCGTGCCGCCAAACTCATTCACGATAATACGCACCATGTTTTTCAACTCAGAAACTGCTTTCTCACAAGCCGTGAAAACAGCGGTATCAGAGGTATGGCTTGCTTCATCAATGGTATCGTGGTAGATGTACACAACATCCATACCTTTCACCAAGGCACTTCTCTCGGCACGTTTCATGCCGATGACGTTCTTGTACTGCAACGCTACACTTGCAGAATTAGCCGCTTTCAGCACTTTGTCACGGTTGGTACTGGCGGTGGACTGCCCATCAGCCAGTACGGTCAGAACATCGTTCTTGACCTCGACGGACAGCTTCGTATGCGGAAGCAATGCTGCCATACCAAATTTCGTAATGGACGGGAAAATGCTCTGCATATTCTCCAACTTCACCTGGCTCTGATTCTCTCGCTCAAGTTCTTCCGCAAGGGTAGCTGCCACCTCATAGCGCATGGCATCCGAGATAATGACAAATACTCTGGAATCCGCATTTTTGATACGGGAACGATAGAAGTCCTCCTGCCGTGGAATTTCCAGTATCTTTCCGTACTGTGCCAGTTCATCGGCGCACACATTCGACCAGTTACTTCCCAGTTCGCCCAGGAACCAGTGAGAATACAGCCCCTCTACCTTGTCCACAACGTGCTTGAACAGATCATCCAACAACATATTGGAGGTTTCCAGGCTTCTCTGGAAGCAAAGCTGGAACTGCCGATAATAACGATCCATCCTGTAGTAATCATTGGTGTAGTTCTTCCAGATCTCACGAGCCTGTGCCGTGTGGAAACCGGCAGAATGTTCTTTGAAGAACTCCTGCATATTCGCCACCTGCAAAATGCCCTCATAGAAGTTAGCAAACTCCGCATACCAGACACAGGTGCGCCGTTTTTCCACTATTTTCGTAATGACATCCGCATCAATGATTTGATTGCTGATTTCCGTCATCAGCTTTGTCAGTATGATTTCATTGATGCACGGGAAACACTCAGTATCCACCAAATCTTCCAGTGCCAGCTGGCTGAACCGCTTCGGCAAGCGGGCTTCTTCCTCTACATAACGGGCGATTTCATAAAGCTGATGATTATCCTCACTCCGCAGCCAGTCAGACACAAAGTCATAGCAATATGCCTGATGGGGAAGGGACAGGAATCTTTCTAAGCCAGCCAGATGTTCTGGGAACATAGTGCGGGTAGATGCAGTCAGCAGTAAATGAATTGCCAGCTGCCCGATGTTTCCTTCTTCCTCGCAGTAGCCGGTTCCTTGGCGCACCATTGCCCAGAAAGCATCCTGCGCCCCATAGTTTACAAAATCCTGATAGACCGGGTTGTTCTGCTTATCCAGACCGGCACGAAACACGCACTGCATGATCTGATTCGGCTGGGGTTCTTTGATACCGCAGATTGCTGCCATGACAGCAATGTGCAGCTGTGCCGGTTTCTCCGGAGTTTTACTCTGAGCTGCTACCTTTGCCCGGCGCTCCTTGGCATTAAAGAATTTTCGATAGTGTTTGACCTCTTTCCGCATCGCAAAACTTGACACCAAGCCCATCTCATCCATCCACATAGAAATCAGATCAGCACGGAATTCTTCACTGTACAGTTTCACGTCAATCAGCCAGTCATCATCCGGCTTATCAAAAGAGAGAGGATTGTAAACCAAATAATTGTTTGTCTGGTCATCGCTCCCCAGCAACTTTTTCACCTTAAAGGTGTTGCTGCCGTTCAAAGCAACCAGTTTGGCATTGTCCAGCTTAATTTCATCCAGCTTATCCTCGAACTCTCTGTCCTCATCATGCCAGAAAATAATACGGCGATGATAATATTCCGGCAAAGGTGCAGCAAATCTGCGATTTAGGTCTTGTATTACTTTTTCTATATCCACGCTGCAACCTCCTTCTTTAGTTTGGCATTTCTGGAAGTTTTTCGATTAGGCTACTACCAGTTAAGCCCATAAACTGCTCATATAAGTGCCAAGATTTTATCTCGTTTGCTTTAGACCAACCACCGATAAAGTAATCCTCGGTGGAATGAATACGAATATACTGTCTCTGCGTCAAAGCGTCAGTATATTCAGCTTCTATTGCTTGTAATTCTCCCCACACAAATGCCTCGAATTGTTGCTGCTCCGCCTTATCTTGGAATGTAAGAAAAGCCACCCCTGGGCGTACATCCCACTTTTCGTTATACCAATTATTTCTAACGCAAGCAAAGCAGTTAAACAACTTTCCTGCAATACTATCCATATTAAAATACAGATAAGTCAAAGATGGTTCTTGAGAAGTGAGATTGTTTCTATATACTGTATTGCTCTTTGGAAAAGGGATAAGGTGTCTCCCCCCATCCAAGTAGAGGACACGATCTTGGTAGAGAACTGTTGAGTGATATGTTATAACCACATCACTTACAGAATACCCTTTATCAGCTTGATGATCTGCAATATTCCTCATAATGCTGTTACTTGAAAATTGCTCTTGATCCTCAATGTCTATGATGCGGATTTGAAATTCCGGGAAATATTTGTGATATTTGAAGTCGCCCCAGTTCAAATCGCCAATCCAATCATCTGGAGAATCTAAGAGCCGAAGCAGTTTCTCAACAGCTGACAAGTCAATTCCAAAACGCTTTCTCCACAGATATTCAATCTTATCCAAATCGGCAATAGAATCAATCGCTGTGTTGGTATCTCCAATCCTGGTGTATATGTATCCCGCTCTAATTTCCTTATCTTTATCTCTAAAATTCTCTACTATGAAAAAAGGTGTTTTGAGAGAATCCTTGACAATCACTACATCTATTTGTTGGCACACACCATTCTCATCTGGAATCTCAAGGGTTTGTAAATAAACCGAGGGGCGAACCCCACCGGCAAACTTTTTGTTCCGCAAGAAATCAATAAGATGCTGTTGATCCTTTCTGTTGGCTTCTTGTACTCCTTTTATCTTAACACCATCGGGGCTTTTACTATCACTTACACCAAAAATGATATAGGCATCTCTACCAACTTGATTGTTAGCCATACAAATGATGTCGTGAAGAAGGCTGGCTTTGTTATCATGCCACAGTTCTTTGAAATCCCAGTACTCTCCTTCTGTTCCAAGAGCAATAAGCCGCTGAATTTCTTCAAATAATTCCATTCCATAATCTCCTTACTTAATTTTCGCCAGTACATCCTGGAATTTTGCATAGTTGACCTTGACGCCATCATCCAGATCAATGGCAATCATTTGGTCTGCTAGATGATGAATCTTTTCTTCATAGCTTCTCAGCTCGGCATCCTGATCTTTCAGTTTCGTCAAGACTTTGTTCAGCTTCACACGTTCGCTGGTGGACGCATTGGCAATGCGGTTTTCCATATCGGCAATGGCGGTGCGGTAACGGCTCTGCTGCTCATGCACATAATCGGTGCGGATGCGGGCAATGGTATCCGGCTGATAGCGGTGCATATAGATGAGCGCCTTGAAACCGTTCTTTTTGCCGCTGTCGAACAACCAGTAAATCGGGCGTTTCTGGTAAATCTTGCAGTGGTCAGCGTAGAAGTCATTTAGGAAATAATTGCGAATGACCTCTCTCGGCTGACTCTTGCCGCCCAGAGCATCAGCAATAAACTTCAGATTTTCTTCCAGTGTATCTTTGCCGTAAACTGCCTCAATGAACTTCACAAAGCGACCGACGATATCATCGTCAAAGTATTCATCGTCACAAATCGGGATGATGTTGTCTTTATCAATGAAGTTAGCATCCCACACCATGTCATCGCTGGAGAACTCATTCTTTCCGATGGCATCCATCAATGCCTGTTGGATTGCAGTATAATCCCAATCCCCACCCGCATAGAGCAAGCCATCTTTGAGTGGCGAATATCTGCCAAACATACAGCCCACCGCATAGGAAATCAGGCTCTTGATGTCACGCTGTAAATCAGCCTTACGGACGGTCACATCCTTATCCTCGACCTCTGGTGTCAGCTCGTCCTGTAAACCGTAGATGTCGATGAAGATACGGTTCATTTCTTCCTCGTTGGCTTTCAGCTGGACAAAACGTTGGTCACACTCAGCTTCCCACTGAGCAAAAGCATCTGCGACCGTGGAAACAGAGCGGATGAGGGGGTGTCGCTTATAATTCCATGAGGTTTCATAAGCATCCCAATCGCATTTTGCCATTTTTATATTTTCTTGAACAATTTCAGTTAGAACTTCTTCATTTTGTCTGATGAAAGGCATAGCCTTAATATTTCCAACTTCATAATTTACTGTTGGGCTAAAAAAGCCAAAATAGACAGCCGCAATTTTTGAATTTAGAAATCCCAATAATGGATACAATAATGTGTCACTTGCAAAAAGCGAACAACCTGAAACATCGAACACAAAACCATCAGGCATATAACGCATTGAAAAGCCACCCATTGTTACTTTAGACCATGTTAGAGAGTGATTAAAGTAATACTGGCGAGATGGTAGATGGTTTCCTACGGTTGCAAGAATATCATAATTTTGTTTGTTAAACTTTATTACATAATCCTGATTTCCGTACCATTTTCTATAAGCACCACCTTTATTGTATGGCGCATACAGCTTACCTGTTTCATGGAAAGCCTCAACACTACTGCAATCTGCTACCATGTCCTCTCTGCAAACTTCATACCACAATCTCAAAAATTTATCATTGTTTCCTGTTGCCATTCCTTGACGTGGTGATGCAATACTGTCGATAATTTTCCCTACTTCGAAAGTCCTCTGCATATTAGGGGTCATGTTATATGCATAAGGATTCCCACTTACTTTCCAAAAGTTATCTTGTTTGTTGACATATACACCATCATCATCAAAGAATTTCCGTTCTTTTACTTCAAGAGGCTCAACTTCAACTTTTCGCTCAAAAAGTTTTTTATACAGCCCGATGTATTGTTTGATATACGAATTGAGTATAACAAAAGCTGTTGTTCCAAAGTCAGAACCAAATACTCCTCGCCCAAAGTAAAGCAAAGAACTAACTGTAGTTGATGTTAGAAGCCTTGCTCTAAAATCAACATAAGAAGAAAGATACATCCATACTGGTATGTTAATCATCGAAATGAACCCGTTCACTTTGGTAAATTTGTTACATTTCTCCATGAACACGGTACTCATATCAGATGATGTCTCAGGATAATATGCTTTCACATACTTCAGTAACTTCGCTCCCATATTACCGCTTCCCATATATGGCGGATTCGTCACTGAAACATCATATTTCTGCGCCAGTGCTTCTGCCACCTGTACCAACGGCAGCAGATTGTTCAGTACACTCTCTTTGCTCATGCTGATGTCGTCCCGAACCTCGTCAAAACGGGCATAAAGGGCAGCAAAGTCCACAGGAGTAATGTTCAGGATAGAACCGTACTCTTTGGCATCGTGCATTTCTGTGATAATGCTGTCCATCGCCACTTTCAGCTTGGAATCACCATTGCAGAAGTATTCCAGAGTATAGCGGTCAATGCCATTGCTTTCCTGAATCGCATAGACGTTGGGCTGAATCTGGCGGCTAAAGAATCGGCGGTCATACTGACGGGCTTTCATCATCACCGCAAAATAGGCGAGCTGCGCCGCACGGTCGTCAATATCCAGACCGTACAGATTGTTCTTCACAATGCTTTCCACCGCTTCACGGGTAGTGTAGCCGTAGCTCTCGTAGATCTGCACCAGCACATCAAACAGGTAGGCAAGGATATGACCGGAACCGCAACAAGGATCAATGCACTTGATCTGCTCCGGAGTCATAGCGGCATATTCTTTGCGGATTTCAGTTAGTTGTGTCTGCACTTCCGGCTCCTGTTTGGCTTCTTCCAGATAATACTTCCAGCCGGATTTCAGCTCATCATTGGGATGTCCCTCCACCCACAAGCGACCGAGGGAGTTCTCCACCATGTAACGGACAATCCAGTCCGGAGTAAATAGCTGGGTTGCAGCTGGAATATTTTCCTTCGTGATTTTTACGTTCTTCTTGAGGGCGGCAAACACCTTGTCCTTCTTCTCGGCATTGTAATACTGATATAACCAGCCTATGATCTGCACCGCATCCTGCCAATCTTCCTCCGGAATGGTGGAAATCATCTGTTCGATGACACTTCCCTCACGGAGCAGATTGTCCGGCAGCAACAGCTCTGTGTAGTCAGAAATACGCTGGAACATTCCCGGCAGAACGCTATTCAGGGCATTGCACTGGGTAATCAGCAGGTATTTGTAGAGTTCTTCTGTCTGGTTGGCGTTCTTGAACTCATAGACTTTCTCCATGTTCAAGCCGTTCAAATCCAGATGCAGGGCTTCGTCAATAATCTGCGGTTTGAAGTTATTTTCCTCGTCCGTGAACACACGCACACGGGTAGGGAGGTAGCCGTTGACCTCCATAAACCGTAGAGCAATCAAGCGGTTGAACCAGGTGTAGGCAACCTCCTCCATCACTTCCTCATAGCCCTTGGCATTGATCTGAGAAATCAATGCTCTGCGCTGATTCTTCTGTGTATCAGTCAAGACTTTTCCGTTGATGCTGTCAGCTGCAGCATCAACGATATTGTCCTTTTCAATTCCATATTGCATCGCTTTCTGGGATACACGCTCAATCAGCTCTCGACGTGCCCAGACAGCGAATTTCTTTATCTCATTTTTGTCCATAACAATCTCCTTATTTCAGCGTGATTCCATCGCAATCCTTCATCATCGCAGTCAGATAGCTTCTCATACGCTCTACATAAGCGTCAATATCTTCCTGGCTCTCCAAGGTTTTTGCAGGGAACGCCATCTGGCGGTACACATTCTTAATCACTTTCTTCGGAGCAGGCTTTGCAGGAGTATCCGGCTGTTTTTTCTCGACCGGCTTCGGCGGCTGCTTTGCAGTCTCGATGCGATCACAAATGTCGTCCTTGTAAGACCAAATCTGCGGAACAAGACCATCTAACAGGGCAAGGCTTTGAAGCTCGCTGATTTTCTTTTTCTGCTGGTCGAAGTAGGTATCAGCTTTTCTTACCAGTTCAGCACAGTCCATATTTCCATCGGAAAGGGTATGAACCTCTGCCATACACTGACGGACGATCTCCAGCAGTTCGGCACGTTTGGAATCCAGCAATCTGCCATGTCCTTCCCGGACTTTCTCCATAAGCCCATTGAGTTCTGGGATTCTACGGTAGATATTTTTCGGGTCATTCTCGACAACAGTAATCAGACGAATCTGGTTCAGTGCATCGTTGGCTTCTGTTTCCTTGCTGAGATAATGCAGATCGTTTCTCAGGTCGTCCTCCATCCTAACGGCAGCATCAAATACCTGCACCTGATTTTTGAAGAATCCCTCGACACGCTGCATTTTTTCTTTATTGTCGAAGAGGTTATCTTCCTCTTTCAGAATCGCATCAATAAGGGCAATATTATCTTTCCGCTGGGAGAGAACTTTGTCCATCTGCTCAATGGAAGCAGCTACAAGACTCTGATCCGGATATTTATGACCCTCATATCTGCCTTTCAGTTCGGTATAATGCTCCTTCAGTTCACTGAACTTCTGAACCACAAATGCTACCAGACCGTCCTCATCGTCCGGCACATCCATGACATCGAAGTATTCACGCAGCAGCTCCTTGACAGCCCGCATCTTTGTGGCGGTAATCATCTGGCGTTTGCTAATGCTGGTCTTGCCAATCTCGCTTTTTTTGCGGAGCATATCCGGCAGCTTCGGGTTATCCGGCTGAATAGTAGAACCTGCATATTTGATGGTAACTTTCTGGTCATAAATCAGACGAGCGACCACGGCGGCAATGTCAATTTCTTTCCAGCCGTAAGGAATCGCACTGTAACGGCTCTGAATATCTGCCATAGAGGTCGGCAGATTTTTCATTGCCTGCATTTCCAGATATTCTTCGATCTTGGCAGCTGCACCTCGGTTCGGCTCCATACCGGGCATGATATTTTCAGCACCGGTCAGAATTTCAATAACATCCGCATCGGTATCAACATTTTTCTCAATCAGGGAAAGATCACTGTACACATGGGATACCAGATATTCCAGAGCCTGCTCAATCTTACCCTTGGCATTTCCGCCTTTGAGTTCGATATGTTCACCGTCCACATAGAACTGTGCGGATTCAATGGCTTTTACCAAATCTTCCATCGCAGTCTGCTCATACTTGGTAGCTTCTTCCTGCTGGTCACGGATAATATCCTGAACAGATTTCGGAAGCTGGTTGACATTACGCTGTTTGACATACTTACGAATCTTCATGGCACTTTCCAAAGATTCATAATAAGGGGTATCCGACAGCACAACGATGGCTTCCTTGCCCTTAGAATCCGTCATTAGTCGCAGCTCGGATTTTTCCGGATTGTCAGTTGCAACCGTCAGGAAGCGCAGGCGCATCCCACCAGTGATATTGCCCACGGTAATACCATCTACCATCTGATCGAAGGAAAAGTCGTATTTGCCGTAGCGATATTTCTTGGTGGTAAAAATATCTCCGAAAATCATCTGCCCGATACGGTCAACGATAGAAGCGGTATCAACCGGAGTGTTTTTGATTTCTCTCTGAATATCCTGTTCTTCATCGGTCAGGAAGTTATAAACTTCTCCGGTTCTTCCGATGTAGTTCTGGCTCATCAGCCGGTTCAGACATTCACGGACAGTCTCACGCATGGTGATTTTGTCCATGCGAATATCATCCGCCATCAAAATTACAATATTGTCCAGATTGGCAGGAATGTCGTCAATGTAACGAATCAGGTACAGCAGTTTCAGCACATCCACATCCTGTGCTTCGATGCCATCACCATTATCAGCAGCCTTTTGGCAGCGTTCAATTACACGACGGATGGAGCTATCCAGGAAAGTATGTACGGTATCATAAAAACGGAAGAACGGAACGAGGGCATACTCGTCCTTGTCCTGAATTTTCTGGGTTGCTTCCTGGAAGCCGGAAAGCATGGAACGTTCACCGCCGGACAGATGCTTGCCGGAATTACCATGCTTGCGGATTTCTGCAAAAACCTTCTGCATGATGATGAACTGATAAGGCACAAATGGGAAATTCACGGCAAACTCTCTGGAACCAGAATAACCTTTAATATCCAAAATGGAGTCTGTGAAACTGAACAGATTACGGAGAACGGAGTCGTTCTTTTCATAAACTGCTTCCAGTTTGGACTCGGCTTCATTGTTCTTTTTCAAAATACGCTTCTGAATGACTTCATCCACAGAGGAGGAAGAAAGGCTCAAACGGGTTTTGAATCGAGCCTGAATTCTGGAGAACTCGTCAGCACGGACTTTAATAATTTCATCAATAGCTTCCTGTCCGGTGCAGACAACCCACACCTTACCACCGCACTCACTGCCGATTTTCTCAACGAGGGACTGGAGATTCAAAAGCATATCGGTATCCGTTCCGACATACTGACCCACTTCGTCCACCATAAACAGCAAACGGAAGTTGTTCGGTTTAGTATTTAGGTAATCCTTAATATCCTCTACAAGCTGAGCAATGGAAAACTCTGTGGCAGATTTATCATTGAACCAAGCCTTGGCATCTTCCTCGCTCATATCCAGGACTTCCACCAGAGTAGGAATGATATATTTTCCATTAAAGGCAAATGCTTTGCGGGAGTCCACCCAGGGCATCCCTTTCTTTTCTTCAAAGACACGGCGGAACTCAGTGGTCTTTCCCTGTTGGTCGATATACTGTTCCAGTTTGGCAACCTTCAGGTTCTCACCAAAGAAGCCCAGATGGTTATAGAAGGTTTTAGCAAACACACGCAGAACAGCAGTTTTGTCTTTATTGATGGAACCCTCAATATCAATATTAAACAGAATCGTCTCTGTCTGCACCTTCGTGGAACGGTCAATCAGCATATAGGTTGCAGGGTCATCTTCAAACTTCCTGCGGAATCTCTCAACACTATGAATCCCTTTGACCTCTTTATTCTCCAGTAGATAGGACAGCATTTTCAAGAAGTGGGATTTACCGCTTCCAAAGAATCCGGAAATCCACACGCCGGTATCAGCGGTCGGCTCATCCAGAGCATCACTATAATAATTAAAAAAGGTAATGAAGTGCTTCTTCAATTCCTTTGTAATAACATACTCATTTAATTCCTGCTCGATCACATCGTCCGCAGCCTGATCGACTTTGATAACGCCGTTGATTTTACGGTTGATGTCATCGGCAAACATATCACGAATAATCACAATCGTACCCCCTTATACAACATTGAACGCCCTGTAATAATCATTAGGCTGCAATCGGTTAAATAATTTCACATGACGTCCGTCAAACTCACCCGGATACATTACCAGAATCGGAACATCCGAAAAATGAGGTTGCAGTGCTTCCAACAGTGAATGGATTCTCATAAATGGGAAAACTTCACCCACACCGGTAAGCATCAGTACATCCCCACACTCATGCGGTTCAAACTGGATTTTTTCTATAAACTCACCTTCGCCAATAGCGGAGTGGAGCTGTTCCAAAAGGAAGATACTTCCGTCCTCCGCTTCCATATCCGGAATCGCATCCGTGATACCAATATCCTCGCAGATGGAAAGAAAAGTCTGATATAGATCACAGATTCTCAGACGGCAGGACAGAGAATGGTCGGTTTCCAGTTGCTGAGTAAAGTGGCGGACTGCCATTTCATCTTCTGGATCGTAACAAAAAATACGAATATTCACTTCGTTGCTGAGTCCTTTACCTTCCAAAAATTCAGGTTCTTGTATCAGTTCTCTGACTTTATCTAAACGTTCTTCAATATTACTCATACATCTGTATCCTCCTTATGAGAAGCAGTTGAAAGCGGGTAACACCATCAGGTCGCCATGACTTCTGATTGCATTTTCCAAAATTGGATGCAGGTACACTGGATTCAAATGGTCTGCACGAATATCATCCAGATACTCATTTTCTACGAGAACTTTCGCAAGCACCTGCTTCAGTTTCGTGATCGTACCTTCACTCCAAGTAGCCACCGCATCATCCTGTTCCTGCAATCTCATAAAGTAGGTATTCAAATCAATCCTACCAAAAGAGCTGTCCTTTAATCGGTACTTCTCGCCAATGACCGTCAGCATAAACTCCCACATCAAACGACTCTGTTTCATCATGGCATACAGACAAATCTGTTTGGCTACATCAGTCGGCTGCTGCGCAATCGCTCTAACCAAATCATTATCATCCATAGCAGCCAGTCGCTTTAAGCAAGCCTTTGCCATCCGAGCGACTGACTTTTCCGTCGGATACTGAAAAAGATTGTCGCTCGTAATCTGTGTAACGACATCGTTATTACTCATACCGCTGCTTAATAATTTTGCCGTTGTTCGCATCTCATAAAACAAAAATGGTTCCCTTGTTAAAGATGCAATATATGGATATGTATTGTCCATCAAAAGCCCCCCTTATGATCTTTCTCTTGTTTCAGGAAGGACTTCCATAATATCTTCGATGCCGCAATTTAATTTTCTGCAAATGCGCACGATGACTTCCATAGAAACAAGTTCATTCCTTGAAAGTTTTGCGAGGGTATTTGGACTGATACCAACATCTTTTGCAAACTCCATTTTTTTCATTTCTTTGTCTATCAACAGCTTGAAAAGCTTATTATAGGTTACGTCCATACTTGACCTCCATCTTCAAAACTATTGCTTAAAAAGTTCTATTCTAAATTATAGCACAATTACATTCAAAAAGGGATAATAAATTTTGCATTTGCAGAGTTTTTTTCTTTTTCTTATAAATCAGTTTTTTGTTCAGGTAACTATTTCCCCAAACATGAAAGTCTGTAAAGGATGCGTAGGATTCACAAATTGGCAAGCAGTGTAAACCTGTACAGGTTCACTCATTTTCTCGAATTTCCTTTTGGGTCATTCTTCGCAAATTTGCTTGTTGGGGAAACATCCCCAATCCCCTTTGAACGACATCTCCGATGTCGGCTGCACAGTCATTCTGACCGTTTTGTTTTACTTAAAACAGAAAACCTGAGTAGCCATAAAACTACTCAGGTTAATTTTTTATATCCATATTCATTTATCCAATGCCCAATTTCTGATAAGCATTGATTATTATGTGATCCAGTTTATAAAAGTGGAGATTTTCTCTAAATCTTCATCACAGAGCATCCGCAGCTGTTCGCAGAGCTTACGATAGGGAGTGTCATTATTCTCCAATGGTGCAAAAAACTCTGAAGGTGTCATATCAAAATACGACATGATATTGAAAAGTTCTCTAAGTGAGGGTAAAGCCGCACCACTGGTTACTCCACGAATATAAGAACCGCTTTTTCCTAAATCCAAACTCATCCGGTGTTCAGAAACATCTTTTGCAATACGCAATTCCGTAATGCGAGTTCGAATAAAATCTTCGTATGGCATATCGACCACTGCATCTCCTCCCTTCCATAATTATTTTATTACGAATCAGGAGATGGCATTGGTAATGCTAAAGTCAATTTTCGCTTTCTTCCCCTTTTGATTGGTAGTATAATTATGAATATAGAAAATTATTGGTGATTACATTACTAATCTTTCCTGCGGAGGAGATTTTATGAATATATTTTCGGTCAGCTTTTTCGGACACAGGCAAATCGACAATCCACTTCACATAGAATCACAGTTAGAGGAAATTATTAGCTCTTTGTTAAAACGAGAAGAATATATTGAATTTCTGGTCGGACGTGACGGTGAATTCGACCAGCTCGTATCCTCAACCATACGCAGATGCAAAAGAAGAATTCGGGACGATAATAGTGCTTTGATCTGGGTCATGCCGTATCCGACCGCCGAATTTCGTGATAATGAAGATTCATTTCGTGACTATTATGACGAGATTGAGATTTGCGAACAGGCGGCAACGACACACTACAAATCTGCTTTTCAAATCCGAAACCGGGTAATGGTAGACCGCTCTGACTTAGTGATTTTGTATGTAGAGCATCCTTCCGGCGGAGCATATCAGACCTTTCGGTATGTCCAAAAATCAGGGAAAAAATTTATCAATCTGGCTGCTGAAGAATAGCCAGTCAGTAAGAGGCAGGAGGAACCATGGGGAAAAAACGAAATTTATTTATTCCAGTTATTGTAGTGATTTTATTGATTGCAGTTGCATTTTGGTTGGTAAAATTAAAGCCAACGGATACCGCATCATCTGATGTTGATGAAATGGTACAGCGGGTAGAAAACGCTTTAGGTGATGACTTCAAGAAACAATCCAAAACAGAAGTGGCGGCAACTTTGGTGTATGGCAACGGAGAAGAAGATGCAAATATCAATTACCATATCCTCAAAACCACCTATTACGAGGCTGACCCCAACGAGATAACCGGTCTGAATATAGATGCCCTCAACGTTCTTTTTAACCCTGAATCCGCCAACAGCTGTGAACAAATGAAAATTCAGGACTGGGATGCCGCACTTTATAAAACAAAGAGCCGTGGCTATTTATGCTGGACGGATTCTCCGGAAGTCAGCTATGTTCTGGAATATAATCCGCAAACAATCGCTGATGAAGAAATCATTAAAATGGCTGAAAGTGCAGAACCATACGAAAAATAAAAAAAGAAAGCCATAGGCTAACCCAGAAACAGGGCTGCCTATGGCTGTTTCTATTCTACTGTCGATTTTCTTCTTCTCGCTGCTTTTCTTTTTCTTCTCGTTTCTTCCTGTCAATGCCCAGAATATGCTCCACAGTCTGTTTTGCAGTCAAATATTCTTGCATATCTTTTCGGACTTGTCGATACTCAGCATAGGCTTTTTTCTTCTCTGCTGACAACCGATAGAACTCCTCGTTTAAGGTTTTTCTGGACGGAACTTTCTTATCCGGTAGCTGGTCAAATGCCTGCTTTGCAGCTTTGTGAATCTGAATTTCTTCTCGGTGTTCTTCAAAGAATTTTCTGCTGTATCCAGATTTTCGATAAGCTTCATATACCGGACGGGTTCTGGAATAGTTGTTGATGTGTGTCTGTAATGCTCCAATCTCAACCATTCTTTTTTCATTGGCTTTAATAGTATCGGATAGCTCCGCAAATCGGTGGCTGAGCTGCTCTGTCAAAGCAGTCAATTCTTCATAATTGCCGATACCTTTTTCTTTCAAAAGGCAAACTGTCCTGGCAGCTTCTTTGCGGTTATATTTCTTTGCCCACCGCTCATAGCCCGCTGATTTACCTTCTGCCATCTTCGCCTGAATATCTATCAGCAAATTAAACTCTCTTTGAGCATGAACCTGCTTGCTTACTCTGGATGCTTTCTGAACAGACTTACCGGACAGAATTGCAATTATATCCTCCTGACTGTATCCCTCTCCAAGAGAGCGCAGACGAATAAATCGCTTCTCCTCACTATGCCGGAAAGCCGGTTGCTTTCCATCCTTAAATTCATACCCAAGCTCTGAAAGCTGAAGAACAAAATCCGAAAAATCTTTTGGTTTCTTTTTTAATATCTGGTCGATTGCCGCACACAACTCATCACGCTTGGTACGCTTTTTGGGAAAGGTCGTTCTCTTGACCCGTTCCCGGTATGGCTTTGGCTCTATGACTGATAAGCCATGCTCAATACAAACCATATCGCTTAATCGCTGAACCGCAAGCCCGGAAAGAAAAAAGTTCTTGAATTTACGGGTACAGTCCAGAGAGGTCGAGTTATAAATGATATGGTGGAGTAGGGAAGCACCGCCTTGCCACATTGCTGTGGTAGGTCTGCGCCACC
>OHRT01000108.1_pt1 | contig 40892 bp, 34 predicted proteins | sample 1578521 | NCBI WGS metagenome assembly OHRT01 (sample SAMEA3879537, study PRJEB24766) | human gut metagenome | biome: human-associated habitat; feature: feces | place: USA | collected 1985/1987
TTGGCGGAAAAGGCCGCCGCAGGCGGACTTTTTCGACAAGCTGAGAGCCCGTCCTAATGGACGGGCTCTTTTTCATGCGGAAACTTACTTGCTGGCTTCCTCGATGGCCACAGCCACAGCCACGGTCGCGCCGACCATGGGGTTGTTGCCCATGCCGATGAGACCCATCATTTCCACGTGCGCAGGCACGGAGGAGGAACCGGCAAACTGCGCATCGGAGTGCATGCGGCCCATGGTGTCGGTCATGCCATAGCTGGCGGGGCCGGCGGCCATGTTGTCGGGATGCAGGGTGCGGCCGGTGCCGCCGCCGGAGGCCACGGAGAAATACTTCTTGCCGTTTTCAACAGCCCACTTCTTGTATGTGCCAGCCACGGGATGCTGGAAGCGGGTGGGGTTGGTGCTGTTGCCGGTGATGGACACATCGACGTCCTCCAGCCGCATGATCGCCACGCCCTCGGTCACGTCGTCGCAACCATAGCAGCGCACCTTGGCCTTTTCGCCGTCGGAGTAGGCGGTTTCCTTGACGATCTTGACTTCGCCGGTCTTGTAATCCATCTGGGTCTGCACGTAGGTGAAGCCGTTGATGCGGCTGATGATGTAGGCCGCGTCCTTGCCCAGGCCGTTGAGGATGACGCGCAGGGGCTCCTTGCGCACCTTGTTGGCGGTGCGGGCAATGCCAATGGCGCCCTCAGCAGCGGCAAAGCTCTCATGGCCGGCCAGGAAGGCAAAGCACTTGGTGTTTTCACTCAGCAGCATGGCGCCCAGGTTGCCATGGCCCAGGCCCACAGCGCGCTGGTCGGCCACGGAGCCGGGAATGCAGAACGCCTGCAGGCCTTCGCCGATAGCGGTGGCAGCCTCGGCGGCAGTCTTGCAGCCCTTCTTGAGGGCAATGGCCGCGCCCAGGGTGTATGCCCACACAGCGTTTTCAAAAGCGATGGGCTGTACGCCGCGGACGATGCCGTCCACATCAACGCCCTTGTCCTTTACAAACTGCGCCATCGAATCCAGATCGGTGAAGCCGTACTGCTTGAGGACGCCCTCAATCTTGCCGATTCTTCTTTCGTATCCTTCAAAAGTAGCCATTTCCACTCACCTCTTAACAAATTCGGATTACTGATGACGGGGATCAATGTATTCGACGGCCTCGGCGAAGCGGCCATAGGTGCCGACGTTCTTTTCGTAAGCTTCCTTGGGATCGGTGCCATTCTTGATGGCTTCCATCATCTTGCCCAGGTGCACAAACTGATAGCCGATGACCTCATGATCCTTGTCCAGGCCCAGCTTGAGCACATAGCCCTCGGCCATCTCCAGATAGCGAACGCCCTTTTTGAGGGTTCCATACATGGTGCCCACCTGGCTGCGCAGGCCCTTGCCCAGGTCCTCCAGGCCCGCGCCGATGACCAGGCCGCCCTCGCTGAAGGCGCTCTGGGTGCGGCCGTAGGCGATCTGCAGGAACAGCTCGCGCATGGCGGTGTTGATGGCGTCACAAACCAGGTCGGTATTGAGGGCTTCCAGCACGGTCTTGCCGGGCAGGATCTCGGCGGCCATGGCGGCAGAGTGGGTCATGCCGCTGCAGCCGATGGTCTCCACCAGCGCCTCCTGGATGATCCCTTCTTTAACGTTGAGGGTCAGTTTGCAGGCGCCCTGCTGGGGAGCACACCAGCCAACGCCGTGCGTCAGGCCGCTGATATCCTTGATCTCGCGGCTCTGCACCCACTTGCCCTCTTCGGGGATGGGAGCGGGGCCATGGTTGGGGCCCTTTTTGACGCATACCATTTCCTCGACTTCTCTTGAATATTGCATTGATTGTATCCTCCTGTTCCAACATAGTGTGTGATGCGGACACATACATTCATAGTATAGCACAACTTTTCCTTTGTAAAAAGTGGTTGCACGAAAATTTGATGGGTTTTTACGGAAGCGCAGCAATTCATCTGGGACAGGCACAAAGCAAACAGGGCGCCGCAGCGCCTGGCTGACCGAATGACACGCATCTGCACAGGGAGCGTATGTCTCAGTGAAGAGGAATGGAGGAGCCGCTTCGATGCCAGGGCAGCCTCGTCAGGCTCCTCCCCTTTGACCGACATGAATCTCAAAGGATCAGCATGGCATCCCCGAAAGAAAAAAACCGGTAACGCTCCTTCACCGCCTCACGATAGACGCGCAGCGCCTCCTCACGCCCCATCAGGGCGGAAATGAGCATCAGGAGCGTGCTCTGCGGCAGGTGGAAGTTGGTAATCAGCGCGTCCGTCGCATGGAAGGTATAGCCGGGCATGATGAAGATGCCCGTATCCCCGCTTTGAGCGCAGACGATTCCATCCTCGCCGGTGACGGTTTCCAGCGTGCGCACGCTGGTGGTGCCTACGCATACGCAGCGGCCGCCCGCCGCGCGCGCCGCGTTGATACGCGCCGCCGCTTCCGGCGGCACCTCATAGTGCTCCACATGCATGTGATGCTGGCTGAGGTCCTCCGTTTTCACGGGACGGAAGGTGCCCAGCCCCACATGCAGCACGATCGGCACCACATCCACGCCCATCCTGCGCACACGGTCCAGAAGCTCCGGCGTGAAATGCAGGCCCGCCGTAGGCGCGGCAGCGCTGCCCTCCTCGCGGGCGTAGACGGTCTGGTAGCGGGTCTTGTCCATCAGTTTCTCATGGATGTAGGGCGGGAGGGGCATCTGGCCCAGCCGGTCCAGAATCTCCTCGAACACGCCCTGATAGTGGAAGCGCACCTTGCGCCCACCGTCCTCGGCATTGTCGATGATTTCCGCCCTCAGCAGCCCTTCGCCAAACACGCACATCGTGCCGGGGCGAAGCCTGCGGCCCGGCCGGACCAGCGCCTCCCACACGTCGCGCTCCAGGCGCTTGAGAAGCAGCAGCTCCACCGGCACGCCGGTGTCCTCCTTCTGGCCCAGCAGGCGCGCGGGAATCACCTTCGTTTCATTGATGACCAGCGCGTCGCCCGCATGCAGAAACTGCGGCAGATCGTAAAAATGCAGGTGCCTGACGCTGCGGTCCGCACGGTCGTACACCAGCAGGCGGCTGTGATCGCGCGGCTCGATGGGCGTCTGCGCGATCAGTTCCTGCGGCAGCTCATAATCAAAATCGCTGGTTTTCATATACGCAACTGTTCCCCCTCGTCGGGCGGCGTCTGCGGCTTGCGCCCCAGGTGTTCATAAGCGGCGGGCATGACCACACGGCCTCTGGGCGTGCGTGTGAGAAAGCCCAGCTGCATCAGGTACGGCTCGTACACGTCCTCGATGGTGGAGGCGTCCTCGCCCGTCATGGCGCTCAGGGTTTCCAGGCCCACCGGTCCGCCCCCAAACTTGTCAATCATGGTTTCCAGCATGGCGCGGTCCAGCTTTTCCAGTCCCAGCTCGTCCACATCCAGGAGATCCATACCCTGCCGGGCCACCTCCAGCGTAATCACGCCTCCCGCCCGGATCTGCGCAAAGTCGCGCACGCGGCGGAGCATGCGGTTGGCAATACGCGGCGTGCCGCGGCTGCGGCGGGCGATTTCCAGAATGCCCTCGTCATCCGCGTGCACGTTCAGAATGCCCGCGCTGCGCCGCACGATGGCCGCCAGCTCCTCCGGCGAATACATCTCCAGCCGGAACAGGATGCCGAAGCGGTCGCGCAGCGGCGCGCTCAAAAGCCCCGCCCGCGTGGTGGCGCCCACCAGGGTAAAGCGCGGCAGGTCCAGACGAATGCTGCGCGCCGTGGGTCCCTTGCCGATCATGATATCCAGCGCGTAGTCCTCCATGGCAGGATAGAGCACTTCCTCCACGGAGCGGCTCAGGCGGTGGATCTCGTCGATAAAGAGCACGTCGCCGTCGCTCAGGTTGGTCAGAATGCTGGCCAGGTCGCCCGCCTTTTCAATGGCGGGGCCGCTGGTAATGCGGATGTTCTGCCCCATCTCCGCGGCGATAATCCCTGCCAGCGTGGTTTTGCCCAGGCCCGGCGGGCCGTAGAGCAACAGATGGTCCAGCGGCTCGTGGCGCTTGAGCGCCGCCTCGATGGAGATATGCAGATTCCGCTTTACGCTCTCCTGACCGATGTATTCCCGCAGGGTTTTGGGGCGCAGGCTCTGCTCCTGCTCGTCCTCGCCCTGCCGGAAGCCCGTGGAAACGATGCGGTCGTCCATGCCCTATCCTCTCTTCTTCCCTCACATGTTTTGCGCCATGTGGCGCAGGGCGAGCTTGATCAGCTCATCCGGCGTCTCCGCCTGCCCCTTGACGCCCTTGAGCGCCGCGGCCGCCTCCTGCGGCGTGTATCCCAGCGACTTAAGGGCCAGCAGTGCCTCGCCCAGCGCGTCCTGTGCGGGCGCGTCGGGCTCGATGGCAAAGGCCGCGTCGTCCAGTCCCGCCGCGCCGGAAAGCGCATCCTGCGCCAGCTTGTCCTTGAGCTCCAGACTGATGCGCTGCGCCGTTTTCTTGCCGATGCCCGGCGCGCGGGACAGCGCTGCGGCGTCCCCGGTGAGGATGGCCAGGCGCAGATCCGCCAGCGGCATGCTGCCCAGCACACCCAGCGCGCTCCTTGGGCCGATGCCGCTTACGGAGGTCAGGCGCTTGAACATGTCGCGCTCCTCCTTCTGGCAAAAGCCGAAGAGCTCCATGGCGTCCTCCCGCACGTTCATAAAGGTATACAGCGTGCATTCCTGCCCGGCGGCAGGCAGCACGGCCAGCGTGTTCATGCTGCACATCACGCGCAGGCCCAGGCCGCCGGCGGTCATCACAACGGCCTCGCCCTCGCTTTTTTCCATCAGGGTGCCCTTTACCATTGCGATCATGTCAGCGCCTCACTTCATTTTAAACTGCTCGCGCGCGGGACCCGTGGCGGCGTGGGTCAGCGCGATGGCGATGGCATCTGCCGCGTCGTCGGGGCGGGCGATGTCCTGCATATGCAAAAGGAGTTTTACCATCTGCTGCACCTGCTGCTTTTCGGCCTTGCCATAGCCTGCGATGGCCTGCTTGACCTGCATGGGCGTGTATTCATACAGCCGGTCGGTATACTCGGCGCAGGCGGCCAGGCTCACGCCCCTCGCCGCGCCCACGGTGAGCGCCGTGGTCACATTGCGCGCAAAGAACAATTCCTCAAAGGCGATCTCCTCCGGCCGGTACTGCCTCAGCAGTGCGCGCATATCCCGCCCGATCTGGCACAGGCGGTCGGGAAAGGACTGCTGCGGCGTGGTCAGAATGCAGCCATAGTCCACCAGCCGCTGCCTTCCCCGCTCCGCCTCAATCACGCCCCAGCCAAGCGTGGCCAGTCCGGGGTCGACGCCCAAAACAATCATGCGCCACGCCTCCTTGTCTTTGCTATGATACAGGTTTTAGGTACGGTTGTCAAACATACGTTCGACCTTTCCGCGCATCACAAAGGGGCCGCCGCCCTCCGGCGGCCGCCCCTTAGCAAGCTCCCGGCAATGGCGCCGTCAGAGCGTGCGCATATAGTTGGCAAAGTGCGCAAAGACGATGCCCGGTTCCTCCAGCGTCGTATCCCAGCGCTTGACCCATTCCAGCGAATAGAACCCGTCGTAGCCGCCATCCTTGAGCACGCCCACGATTTCTTCCAACGGCACGTCGCCAAAGCCGGGCAGGGCATAGCGGTAGCCGTCCGCCGTGGCGGTGCTGTCCTTGAAATGGGTATGGCACAGCCAGGGGCGCAGGTTCTGATAGGTGGTTTCCGGCTTTTCGTGCATGAAGCGGTAGGGATGATGGACATCCCACAGGACACCCACGCCCTCGCAGCTGATGGTGCTCATCAGCCGGGCCAGCTTCTCGCTGTCGCTCCATACGCCGTTGGTCTCAATCAGCATCTTCACGCCGTGTTCCAACGCGTAATGCCCCATCTCCACCGCGCGGTGCTGCACGTAGCCCTCATCCACCGTACCGGCGGGCTGAGGAACGGGCGCGGTCGCCATCACGCGCACATAGGGCACGCCCAGCTTCTGCGCCAGGTGAATATAGGCCCGGATTTCCTCGTTGGTGGTCTGCTCCGTTTCGCGCAGGTGAATGCAGCAATCGCTGTCCAGGCAGGGGATGGCCAGGTTCAATCGGGCAAGCTCCGCCTTGGTTTTGTCCAGGTTTTCATCCGAAAAGGCGGGAATGCTGGGAACCGAGATATCGTTGCCGACGCCGCGTACCTCCACGCCGCCGTAGCCCAGATCGCAGGCGGTCGCCAAAATCTCCCGCCAGCTCCAGCGCGGACAGCCCAGGGTGGAAAAACTGATCTTCATGGCCGTCACTCCTCAAACTTGCATATCGGTTATTGGTTATGATATCATTGCTTCATCCATTGGTCAAGCCCTTCGTGGCCCGCGGGCTCCGATTGGCGCACGTTTGTTTTTTTCAATACCTATGGAATGAAGGAGGCTTTCCATGAGCCGACGCAGGCGTTCAAGACGGGGCGTGTCACTGGGAACCGTCGTGATGCTCCTTTTAACCATCGTGGTGCTCGGGGGATTTTGTGCCCTGCTGCCCAGGCTGACGGGTACCACCGATGTGCGCACCAACGCGGCTGAGCTGGCGGTGGCCATCGATCAGTCCCTGTCCCAGATTGCGGCATCCGGCGTGTCGCTCGTCGGTCCCACGCCACAGGCCTCCGTGCTTCCTCCCTCCGAGCTGGCCACCGCCACACCCACTCCCGCAGCGCCAACCGAGCCGCCTGAGCAGCGCTTTTCGCTGTGCGCGGCAGGCAGCATTCAGATCAATTCCAATGTGCAAAAAGCGCTGACGGACGACGATACCTACCGCTTCGACATCCTCTTTGGCGACCTGGCAGGCGACCTGGTGGCCGACCTGAGCATCGCCACGCTGGAAAACAACGTGATTGCCAGCGCGAAGCTGAGCGATTTCAACATTCCCGCAGACGTGCTCGCGCCTCTTCACGCGACGGGCGTCAACGCCCTGTGTCTGGGATATTACGGCGCGCTCAACGGCGGCGTCTCCGGGCTTGTTGAAACCCAGGAGGCGGTATCCGCCGCAGGAATGACGCCCTATGGCGTATATGCCTCGCAGCAGGAGCGCGACAGCCTTACGCTGGTGGAGGTGAACGGGATTTCCGTGGCGCTGCTCAGCTACCAAAACGAGCTGACCTCCTCTGGAAAGCGCCAGACCACCGATAAGGAGCAGGCATTCGTCATCGCCAGCCAGCAACTGCCCGTGATCGCCGACGATATTGCCAAAGTCCGTCAGGCGGGCGCGAAGGTGGTCGTGGTTTCCCTGTGCTGGGGCAAGGCAGGGGCCACGGCCCCCACCAGCACCCAGACGGAGCTTGCCCAGGGCATCGCGGACGCGGGCGCGGATATCATTCTGGGCACCCATTCCGGCACGCTGCAAACGGTGGAGATCCTCACGGCCGATCGGGGGGATGGCAAGTATCACCCCGTGCTGTGCGCCTATTCATTGGGCAATCTGTTTACCTACGACCGGGAAAAGCGTACCACCCTGGCCAGCATTCTGCTGCGGTCCGACGTGGTGTACGACCCTGCCACCGGCTGCGTGGCGTTTGACAACCTGAGCTATACGCCCACCTATTCCTGGCGCGGCAAGGAGGATGACGTCACGCGCTACCGTGTGATTCTCAACGACGGCCAAACCTATCCCGACTATGTGGACGATACCCAGAAAGGCGTGATGGAACGCTGCCTCACGCTGGTCAACGACGTGATGGCCGATACGCCTGTGCCCATCGCCCAGTGAAAACCCGTTTCTTTTCCCTGCCCGATGTTTTGGCAGGTTTGCAGGCAGCTCTGCTGGCGAAGGCATGCCGCATGGGCCGGCACCGGCCGCGCCTGATCTGAAAGCAAGCCAAATCTCCGGCCCGCGAAAGGGCCTGGTCCGTCTTTTCTGCGGCATCAGCCTCTGCTTCGATACCGCAACAAAATGGTATCGCCCGCCTGGCTTGTGCCCGTCAGGCCCTGCCCGGCGGCCTGCGTGGCTGCGCCCGCTTTGCTTGCTATGCGCTCTGGCCGTTCCGTCGTGGCCATTCCCGGCGGAACGGCGTTTTTTCTTCGCTTGGGTGTTGCCCGAAAAGCTCCCGGCTGTCAACGCTTGTGATCAACGGGAAAAGGGGCTTCATCCGGGGTGCTTCCCCCTGCGGGCAGCAGGTCCAGAAATGCGCGCATGGGGGCGCTGAATACACGTGTGCGCTTATAAAACAGGCTGATGCTGCGCTCTACGTCCGGGCTGTCGATGCGGTAGAAGTACAGCCGCTCGTCCGGCGGAGCGCTCACGGCCAGCGTATCGCTGATAAAGGCCGCGCCCAATCCGTAGCCCGCGAGGGTATAGGCTGCGAGCTGCTGGTCCAGCTGAAGCCGGATTTTCGGGGAAAAACCCGCCCGGGCGCACAGGTGCTCGGCCCGCTCGCGGGTGTCATTTCCTTCCTTGAGCATCAAAAATGGGGTGTCTTGAAAAAGAGAAAGCGGCGCGCGCGGCGTTTCCTCCCGAAGCAGATCGGCGGCGGAAAGGCGGAAGCGCGTCGCCGCTTCGTTGACCGCAAAGGCGCGCGGTACAGCCAGAATCACCTGTTCCCGTTTGAAAAGCCTCGCCTCGTACACCGCCGGGTCAAAGGCGCTGTTGTCTACGGCAAAGTCCAGCTTCCCCTCCTGCAGCTGCTCCTTCAGGCGGGCTGTGGGCGCTTCGTGCAGGCGCAGCTCCACACCGGGATAGCGTTCGGAAAAGGTGCTCAGCAGCGGGGGCAGCACATAAGAAGTAAACAGCATCGCACCGCCCAGCGTCAATACGCCCGTGATGCACCTTTCCGCGTCATCCAGATACCGGCGCAGATCCGATTCGATTTGCAGCACCTGCTCCGCCGCGCGGATGTAGGCTCTCCCCGCCTCCGTAAGCCCGATGGGCGAGGTGCTGCGGTCAAAGATCGTCGTGCCGATTCGTCCCTCGGCCTTGCGGATCATCTGACTCAGGGAGGGCTGGGAAATATAGAGCGCCTGTGCTGCCCTGGTGAAGCTGCGCTGCCGGTAAACCTCATACACATAGGCCATCTCATGTAACAGGGTCATGGTTTCCTCCATTCATAGGCATTTGCCTATAAGTCAGTTTGCAGAATTGGTATTTGAAAATAGTATACCAAATCGCTATACTGAAAGCAAGCCAAGGATGAGGAAGGAGCTATGATGCGGCTATGTATAGAACGGAGCACGATCTGGTAGGCGAAAAACAAATCGACCAGGAGGCGTACTACGGGATTCATTCGTTGCGGGCCGCGGAGAATTTTCCGATCACCAACCAGCGTCTGCCCGGGGCCATGATCGTGAGCATGGCATGGATCAAGAAGGCGTGTGCGCGAGCCAACCGCATGGCCGGCGTGTTGCCCGGGCGCATAGCGGATGCGATAGAACGCGCCTGTGACGATCTGATCGCCGGGAAGCTGCATGACCAGTTCATCGTCGACCCCATCCAGGGGGGCGCGGGCACTTCCACCAATATGAACGCCAACGAGGTAATCGCCAACCGCGCCATCGAGCTTTTGGGCGGTAAAAAAGGCGATTATTCGCTCGTGCATCCCAACGACCATGTCAACTGCGGACAGTCCACCAACGACATCTACCCCACCTGCGTCAAAATGACGCTGTTTCGGGCCTGCGAAAGCCTGCTGGACGGGCTGGACGTGTTGATCGGGGCCCTCTCCGAACGCGCCAGGGCGTTTGACGGCGTGGTGAAAATGGGACGCACGCAGCTACAGGATGCGGTGCCCATCCGGCTTGGGCAGGAATTTGCGGCGTATGCCTCGGTCATGCGCAGGGAGCGCGAGCGGCTGGCCCGCGGGCGTCAGGAGATGCTGGTTCTCAACCTTGGCGGCACAGCCGTGGGCACGGGCATCAACGCCAACGCGGCCTATATCGGACAGGTGGTTCCGCTGCTGGCGGAGCTGACCGGTATTCCCTTCACCCAAAGCCATGATCTCGTTGATGCCACGCAGAACGCGGATTGTTACCTGGCGCTCTCTGCCGCCCTGAAAGGCTGTGCAACAAGCCTGTCCAAGATCTGCAACGACTTGCGGCTTATGTCCTCCGGCCCGAGGGACGGACTGGGCGAAATCAGTCTGCCCGCCCGGCAGAACGGGTCCTCCATCATGCCTGGCAAGGTCAATCCGGTCATCCCGGAGGTGGTCAACCAGATCGCCTTCCGTCTCGTGGGCTACGACATGACGGTCACGCTGGCGGTCGAGGGCGGCCAGCTGGAGTTGAATGCCTTTGAACCCGTGATTTTTGACAGCCTTTATCAGGGCATCACCATGTTCAGCGGAGGGCTTCAGACGCTCACGGCTCACTGCATCCGCGGCATTCGCGTCAATGAGAAGGTTTGCCAGCAGGAAGTGTCCCGTTCCGCCGGGCTTGCGACCGCCCTGTGCCCCAAAATCGGCTACAACGCCGCGTGCTCGCTGGCCCGTGAGGCGTTGCGCTCCGAAAAGAGCGTGCGCGAGCTGGCGCACAGCCGGGGGCTTTTGACGGAAAGCGAGCTGGATACGCTGCTTGATCCCGTCGTTATGACGGAAATCCGCTCATGAGTTCCTCTTAAGCGTATCCGTGCGGCCCTGCGTCTTGGGTGCGGCCTTGCCGCCGTCTCCGGGAAGCGCAAGGACAGACCGCCTTCGCGTCCTGTCCCTGCCGGCCCTTCCTTCTTTATCACCGGCAGGTTGCGTTCGTCCTTTCGTTTGTGCGATACATGCTCTGTCGCGGCATGCCTGAATTGGCAAAAGCTTCTTGACATCCATATAATTGATGGTTATAGTAAATATGGTATTTGATCCATCCGACGCTATAACAGGAGGGAAAAGAGGATGAACATCAGGAAATGGACGGGCATCGTGCTTGCGGTCATGCTGCTGAGCACGGCGTTCACTGCTGGCGCTGCAACGTTTACTCCTGGCGACTACGAGGCCTCCGCGCAGGGCTTCGGCGGCACTGTAAGCGTTAAGCTGACCGTGGACGAAGAAGCGATCACCGCGATTGAAATCACCGGCGAGGGTGAAACCCCGGCGCTGGGCGGCGCGGCCATCGAGCAGATGAGCGCGGCGTATGTGGGACAGGCCGACGCCGAGGGCGTGGACGGCATGACCGGCGCGACCATCACCAGCGACGCCGTCAAGGCCGCTGTAAGCAGCGCCCTTGCTCAGGCCAGGGGTGAGGCGCAGGAGGCGGCGCAGATCGCCTTCACGCCGGGCACCTATGAGGGCACTGCCGCCGGTTACAACGGCGACGTGGTGCTGAGCGTCACCTTCACGGAGGACGCCATCGAGTCGATCGAGGTCGTCTCCTCTGCGGAGACAGAGCATGTGGGCGATGTTGCCTACGACATTCTGTTCCCCCAGATCATTGAATACACCTCCACCGGCGTGGACAGCGTCTCCGGCGCAACGTTTACCAGCCGCGCGGTCTTTAATGCCGTCAACGCGGCAGCGGAGCAGGCCGGCTGCGATGTGGCGGCGCTGCAGGCGGGGGCCAAGCCCTTCTCCTATGAAGCGCAGGACCCCATTGAGGGAACCTATGATGTGGTTGTCGTGGGCGCTGGCGGCGCCGGCATCGCCGCGGCCGCTCAGGCTGCGCAGAACGGCGACACCGTGCTGGTCATTGAAACCAATGCCGAGGTCGGCGGCAACACGCTGGTCTCCGGCGGCCAGTATCAGAGCGTGATGCCCTACCTGGTATGGGATCCCGAAGATCCCGACGCGACCACCGGCGTGGGCTTTGACGGCAACACCTACAACAAGGTCAAGTCCGTCCAGGGCTGCATCGACGAGCTGAAGGTCATTCTGGACTGGAACGAAGAAGAATTCGATGCGGATTACTACAAGGATCATGAGTATGTGGCCGGCGACATGAAGGAGCTTTCCAAGCATGGCGTTCATGCCGATTACCTGCCCGTCCTCAAGGAGCTGAAAAGCGAGATTCAGGCCTATCTGGACTGGGCGCAGCCGCAGCTGGACGCGGGCGTTCCGGAAAACCAGCTCACGCTCTTCTCCACGCTGAACCTGCATATCTTCCAGACCTATTACGGCGGCCTGCGCCAGAGCGCGGACGGCAGCGAATGGATCTATGGCGATATCGACCTGGTCACCCAGTTCATCCAGGACGGTCAGGAGCTCAAGCCCTGGCTGGAGGAAATGGGCTCCACCTTCGTGGAGGATACCCAGCCCACCCTGATCGGTGCGCTTTGGTATCGTGAAAACGAGTTCATCGGCGCTGACGTCGATACCGACGGCGACGGCGAGACCGAAAGCTACGCCGGGCGCTGGGGCACCTATTTCGTGGCTCCCATGAACGAGTTCCTCTCCGCGAACGAAGCCAATGAAATCATGCTGCGCACCACGGCCGAAAGCCTCATTACCGACGACACCGGCCGCGTGATCGGCGTGAAGGCAACCCGCTATGACGGCACGCCTGTCACCGCCTATGCCAACAAAGGCGTGATTCTTGCGACCGGCGGCTATGCTGCCAACATCGACATGGTGCTCGACACCAACGTCTACTGGTCCAGCGAATACCTGACCGAGGCCACCAAGACCACCAACCGCTCCTCCCTCACCGGCAGCGGCATTGATATGGCTGTCGAAGTGGGCGCGGCTACCACGGGCATGGGCTTCACCCAGCTGATGCCGATTTCCTGGGTGGATAACGGAAACCTGGCTTTCGGCGGCGGCAACTATGCCGTGTATATCAATCCCACCACGGGCAAGCGCTTTGTGGATGAGGGCTCTGAACGCGACGTGCTGTCCCTGGCCGAGTTCAAAAACGGCATGGAAGTCAACGGCACCAAGGGCGTGTTCATCGAAATCTACAATGCCGCCGAGCTGATCCCCGGTCCCATCCAGCTTGCGGAAGGCGACTATGAGGGCCGCTATTATACCCGCAAGGCGACCGAGCTGGGCGATCTGTTCGCTCAGATCGGCGTGTCCGCTGATCCCGACGTTGTGCTGGAGACCATCCGCAACTACGACATGGCTGTGATGGGCCAGGGCGAGTTTGAGGATGTGGGCAAGTCGATCGCTTCCCGCACCATCGGCGATGTGGAAAAGAACGAAGACGGCAGCTACAACGTGGATACCTACGATCTGGAAAACACCACGCTGCGTATCCGTCTGATGGCCCCCTCCACGCATCATACCATGGGCGGCGTTGAGGTGGATACCGAGCGCCACGTGCTGGATACCGAAGGAAACATCATCCCCGGCCTGTACGCTGCGGGCGAGGTGACCGGCGGCATCCATGGCGGCAACCGTCTGGGCGGCAACGCGATTGTTGAAATCTTCGTTTCCGGCAGGACGGCGGCCAATGCCGTTGCGGCTGATGCCGAATAAGGCTTCCTGACGACAGAAGATACCCGGGGAGCTGCAATCCGCGTAAAGCGGGGTTGCAGCTCCCCTTTTGTTTTGCGCATAAGCCGTGATCCGGCTGGCGACGGGATGGGGTTTCCCCTCCTTCACGCGATCTCCCCGGTGTGCTTCGCCCCCTGATATGCGTCGTTGAGCCAGATGGTATTCGGAACCATCGGGCAGCCCGGCAAACAAGAGCCATGACATTTTTCTTGAAATGTTGTATAATTCTTAGGTCAGCACGCTTTTGATCTTCTCCCGTGCTTCAGAAAGGCGGTTTTCGATGAGAACGCACCGAATTCTTTCCCTTCTTCTGGCGGCTGTCCTTGCGCTGCTTCCCGGCTTCGCGCAGGGCACATCCGAGCAGGCCCTCCAGGAACAGGTGGATGCGCTGGTAGCGCAAATCGCGGAGCTGCAGCAGCAGGATCCAACGTTCGTCTACAATGGTGAAACCTATCATGTCTCGAATGGCACTCAATACGCCAACGAACATCTCAAGCAGACCGACGATTACTATCCTTTTTTTGATAAGCTGATGGAGGCCTCCCTGGCGCATAGTGATAAAATCGCAGAGCTGTACCTTCAGGAGGTGCGTTTGCTCAATCAGCTGGCCGTTCTCTGGGACTATGACAATTACATGAGTTATGCCCTTGAGGAAAGATATGGCATTGATGTTGATGTTGTGGCCTTAACGGACACGGTGGTGGAAAGCTTCAGCAAATCGTGGCAACCCCTAGCCTGGCTGGCCTATCTGGCAACCGAACCTGACAATCAGAAATTTCTGGATGAGGATGATTTCCTGAAGGAGGCCGCCGCCCTGTATGGCGAGCTCTGTCCCGACTATCAGCCAATCCTGGAATCGCTGATCAATTCGGATAACTTGCATCTGGAAACAACAACGCCGCTCCTCTCAGGCGGCAGCACCAGCTTCAGATATGGAACCTTTGAGGTGGAGATCCGATCCTTCGATGATTTGAGCTTCTCCAGCATTGTGCTGCACGAGTTTGGCCACTACCTGCACGACACCTATGAAAACGAACTGGTAGTGGTCAACTATCCGATTAACGAAACGCACTCCATTGCCGGCACCCTTCTGCTCGCGGACCGCATGGAGGCGTTTTTCCGGGAGCGGACCGGGGATACCTATGGCGCCTATCTGACGCTGCGCTACCTGCTCACCTCGCTGAATGTGCTGTATTCCAGCATGCTGAATGCAATGATCAGCATTGAAGTTTACACAAACCCGGATGCGTTTGAGCCAAGAGACATTGCGCGCCTCTATCTGGAGAGCAGCCAGGCCCTGGGATACGACGCCGGTTATTCACCCGAATACCAGATGATACTGGGCTCCCAGTGGATCACCTCAACGACTTTGTTCCAGCTTCCCTTCTATGACTTCAACTATATTCTTGGTTCGATCAATTCCCTTTCCCTGTGGTACGAACAGCAAACCGGCGGGGATGCTGTGACCAAGTACAACAAGCTCGTGCAGACGCCTATTCCCGATATATCCTACTCGGAGTATTGCCGGCAGATGGGCCTCCCCGCTGTGAATGATACTGACTTGTATGCAGAACTGGACACGTTCCTTTCTGAGAAACTCAACGCTCTGGAAGAAGAGGTATTCGGCGGGGAGTAAGGACCCAGCCCAGGATCTGTTCTCCCCCTCCATTTGCAAAACGCGCGCATGCCATCACCGGACTCATCCCCTCCCGCCTGCAGGGCGAGGATCATTTTTGCGGCAAATCCATGACGGAAGTCAGTTCCTGAAGGAACCGTTCCGATGCCTTGGAGAACACCTGATAGCGTTTCCATACGATGGAGGGGGTGATGACAATTTCCGGGCGCAGGGGAAGAAAGCACAGCTGGCTGTCTCCGCTTGTATTGATGAGCTTGTCCAGGCAAACCGCATAGCCGAGCCCCTCTTCGACCATCAGGGAGGCATTGAAGATCAGGTTGTAGGTAGCGGCCACGTTCAGATGGGATACGTCCTGACGAATCTGCGATGAAACCGTCCATCCCTCGCTGCGGTCCTGAGCGGAAAGGATCAGCGGCTTGTCCCGCAGTTCCTCCGGCGAGATCCATTCCTTTTGCGCGAGCGGGTCATCCCGCCGCATCAAAACGCCGAAACGGTCCCCGATGGGAAGCGTCAATGCCTCATACTTGGTTCGATCAACCGGCCCGTACATCAGTCCAAAATCAATGAGTCCCTTATCCAGCTGCTCCGTCACAAACTGCGCATTTCCGCTGGAAATGTGATAGCGAATGTCGGGGCAGCTTTTTTTCATGCGCTTTGCCGCGCGGGCAAAATACCGGATGATATCCGTCTCGCCCGCGCCGATGTAAACGTCGCCCGCAATGGAGGCATCCGTCATCTGTACCTCGCTTTTGGCCTTCTGCACCAGCGTGAGAATTTCCTCCGCCCGCTTGCGAAGGATCATTCCCTCGTCGGTGAGCAGCACCTTGCGGGACCCCTTCGTTCCCCGAATCAGCAGCTGCTTGCCCAGTTCTTCCTCCAGAGCCTTGAGCTGGATGGAAAGGGTGGGCTGGGAAAGGTGCAGCGACTCCGCCGCAGCTGAGATGCTCTGCTCCCTGGCGACAGCCAGAAAATATTGTAGAATTCGAAGCTCCATGGCCGACCTCCCGCCTTGTTCTCGGTTCCAGTATAGCGTAAAATTCCATATCTATCAACTATGAAAAAGTATTATCAATAAGTATTCGATATGCATTTTATCATTGCTTATACTGGAAATGGAACATTCGCAGCAGTGAGGGAGGTTGTTTAATGAAAGCGGGCAGGATGACATGGCTTATTTCCTCCGGTAATTGGACTGGCAAGGATACCGCGGGTCTTCAGAGGACCGTTCCTGCAAGCAACATTCATAGTTTATACCTATTAAAACATATTAAATATAAGTATTTGCTATGTTCCCTGCTTCCGCGTATACTGGCATTGTCAAAAGAGGGATCCAGAAAACGATCTGGCAGAGAAGGAGAGGGAACATCGTGACAAAACCTGGGATTCTGCTTTTAAGTATGGCCCTTGTCTCTTGCATGCTCCTCACGGCGTGTGAGGATTCTTCCGCGGCTCCGGATGCCCCATCTGTCCAGAGCGAGGGATCGAATCAGCAGGAACCAGCAAGTCCGGAGCGCGGAAACGCCGCAGTTGAGGCAACCGAAAAGCGGGAACTGCTGGTTCGCTTCGCAGTGAAAACAACCCTGTTCTGGAAGGCTGGGGCAACAAGATTGTCATGATCAAGGACGGAGAGTGAAATCAGTACCATGGAAGGCAAAATGAACGTTCAGGATCTGGTCCTGAACCTGGAAGCCGCCGGCTTTGAAGCGGACGGGATTGAAGAGTACCTCGCCTGCTGGAGGATGGGGGACATCAAGGAACAGCTGACACTCCTCTCCAGGCAACGGGCCGTCATACTGGATCGCCTCCACCGGGAGGAAAAGCAGATTGACTGCCTGGATTATCTGGTCTATCAGATTGGAAAAGGCAGAGTGTCAGCCTAGCTTGGACGGACGTCGTACAGGAAGGGAGAGGAACATTATGAAAAGGATTCAGCAGCAGACATTGGATCAGGAGCGCGCCCTGTATGGCATGAAGGACATCGAGGTGGTCGATTGCGCGTTTGACGGCCCCGCCGACGGAGAAAGCGCCTTGAAAGAAGGCGCCGGTATCAAGGTAGAGCGTTGCTATTTCAACCTGCGCTATCCGTTCTGGCATGACCATGGGCTGGTGATCCGCGACAGCCGGATGACGGAGCTTTGCCGGGCGGCGCTGTGGTATTCCGATCACATCGAAATAACCCATACCGCGCTTCACGGCATCAAGGCGCTGCGGGAGTGCAGCGAGGTGACGATGCGGGACTGCGACATCATCTCGCCGGAATTCGGCTGGTCGGTTCATGGCATCACGATGGAGCACTGCACCGCACAGAGCGAGTATTTCATGATGCGTTCCACCGACCTGCATTTTACCGATGTAACTTTCAAGGGAAAATATTCTTTCCAGTACATCGAAAACGCGACCTTTGACAACTGCCGCTTCGATACCAAGGACGCGTTCTGGCATGCCAGGAACGTGGTGGTGCGAAACAGCGTGGTCAAGGGAGAGTATCTGGCGTGGTACTGCGAGAACGTAACCTTTGACCACTGCACGATCATCGGCACCCAGCCCCTGTGCTACTGCAAGGGTCTGCGCCTGATAGACTGTAAAATGGAAGACGCGGATCTTGCTTTTGAAAAAAGCGATGTGCACGCTACGATCCTCACACCGGTCATCAGCATCAAGAATCCGTATTCCGGCCATATTGAGGTTCCGGCAGTGGGCGACATCATCCGGGACGATGAACGCGCCAGGTGCGAAATTACCTGCCTTGAGGCAACAAAACAAAGAAATGTATGCTGTGCGTAAACCGGCATGCCGCGAAGTCTGCCCGGCGTTGCCAGGTCAGGAGAAGCGGCATGGAAAGCGATTTGCTCAAGAAATTTTGGATTGTTTGGGCTTCCGGTGGGGGCCGCAGGGGCGGCGCTCCACCGTTCAACGGACCCTCCGCCCATGGGCCGCGTATGGCATTCTGACGGAGTTGGGCGCCTCTGCAGCCGACTGCTTCTATGCCGTTGTCGGCGCCTTTGGATGGACATGGATCTCGGTTTTTTGATGCAGCGGCAGACAGCCATCCCTATTGTTGGCAGAAGCTTTGTGCTGTTGCGGGGAATCCGCCTGTGTATCTTCGTGCCGGGGAAAACGCTGTTTTTAACATAAAATTAGGAAGGACTGACGATATGAAACAGGGGCTCTCTATCCTGCTGGCAGGTCTGATGCTGCTTTGCCTGTGCGGATGCGCCGCCGGGGATTCCGGCGCCGCTTTGCAAGATGCCGTCTCCGCAAAGGAGACCGGTGTTGCTCACGCGGGGCAAAGCGTCTCAAAAACGTCGGAGGAGCATGCGGTTTCTCCTGGCGAACATGAATCCACGGTCAATGAAAGCGAACAGCCAAAGAATGCGGAGGAAGAACCGGCAATGGAGCAGAATACGTTTTATGTCACGATTTCGGACCAAACCTTTGCGGCAACCCTTGCCGACAATCCGGGCGCCGAGGCATTCAAAGCGTTGCTTGCAGACGGCCCGTTGACCATTGAGGTGAGCGACTACGGCGGCTTTGAAAAGGTGGGACCGCTTGGGCAACGTTTGCCCACGGAAAACACCCAGACCACGACCCAGGCCGGAGACATTGTGCTGTATCAGGGAGATCAGATCGTCCTGTTCTATGGCTCCAATTCCTGGAGCTATACCCGCCTGGGAAGAATCGACGACCTCACCGGCTGGGCAGAGGCACTGGGCGGCGGGGATCTTTCTGTGACCCTTTCGCTGCAGAAGCCGTAAAAGCAAGCCGCCGCCCAAACAGGCGTCTGATTCAGGGGGGTTCGAGGGCTGGTTGAGAGGCAGTTCTGCACTGTGGCGCAACAGGCAGTATAATGCTTGCTGTCAAAAACCTCTCTCGAGAGATTTTGAGAACCACAGACCCGCATCAGAGGGCGCTTGGCTCGTTTCGATTGTCCTCTCCGGGTCATGCCGCAAAGCGGCCCAAAGAAGCCGGCAAGTAAAGGGGCTATGTGCGGCCGGCAGACCGCCCTTGTATTTGCTCATGCCTGCGGGTCGCTCTGGGACCCTTGGGCCCAAGGTATCCTGTGGACACACGCTTTCCTTCGGCTCCCGTGGCACGGATGGGGAAACGAGCAGGGAACCCTTGCTGCGCAAGGCTTCCACGCGCATGCCGCTGAATTCGGTTTTTCCCCGGAGAACTGCGATGCTCCGAGTTTTCCTGAAGTTTTTTATCTGTCAAAAGCTCGCAGAAGTCAGGCTCTTTTGCGCATACTGAAGCGCCATCTTCGTCAGGTCAAAGATGGCGCTTTTTGCTATAGATGCAAAGGAGACTTCCCGGCCTTCCGGTAAAGCCTTCCGGACTGCTTTTCTCCAAACGAAGCAGGCATAGGGATGAAATGCAAAGGAAAAACTTTCTATTTATAGGGAAAATGTGGTATAATCGGGAAGGTCACCTCCTATCATAGCAAGGGTAAGGAGATTCTGAATGCCTCATTATAAAAATTTTGCACAGTGCGTGGGACAGCTGCTGAAAGAACATCAACTGACAGCCAGCGCGCTTGGTGCGCAAATTGGTGCTCGTTCGGATCTTCGCCGCGCGCTGCACAACAGCCTCAGCAGCGCACGGCGGGCAAGTTTATGTGAAAGGATTTGCTTATCTGGTCGCTTCTCCGACGAAGAATGTAAAGAATTGAGGGAATCTTTGGAGGTAAGCAACATCGGCATGGAACGCTATGCCAGCCGACGGAGCATCGACCGTCTTCTATCCTCCGCACAGCCGGATGAACCGCTGGAGACGTGCCGCATTTCCGGCGGTCCGATGATCCAGCGGCGTCTTGCGCGACTGATTGATGCCGATGAGATCAACATCCTTTGCGTAAACTGCATTTACCCCTCGGTGGTCCATGCCCTGCAGCCTCTTTTTGCCGATAAAGGGCGGAAAATACGCATGTATCATTATATTCAGCCCGATGTCGGCGGTTTGAATGCCGCTGAATTTGTCGCCTGCATGTCGCCCATTCTGTTTGATACCCGCTATTCGCCTTACCAGCTCGCCTCCTGGACCGAAACCGGACAGTATCCATCGGTAAACGGAAACCTGCTGCTGTTAAGCTCCCGCTTCGGCTCGCAAACAGAGGAACTGTTTTTCATCGTCCGGGATGGCAGATCTGCCTATGAACTGTCCAATGCAGACTCGGTGGGCATCTGCGCCTTTTTCAACCGCATTATCGCGGAGCTTCCCTTCCGCCCCACACCCTTAAAAGTGTTTGAGCAAACGCCGATGGATTATTCCTCCCTTGTGCTGTCCTGCCTGAGCCGCGAGCTGAACCGGACTGTCTTTTGCTACGGTACGGATATCAGCTTTGCACAGGTACCCACAGATGTTGCCGTTGCCGCTTTTCGGGACAAGGCGCTCTTCTCTCCCGAAACAGCGGACAGCCTGGTGAAGCAAATCGTTCCCCTGCACGAGCGGCGCTTTCAAAACCTCTATACCAAGAAGAAGCCTTACATCGGAACGTTGAGCATAGAAGGGTGCCGGCGTTTTCTGGAAAGCGGCATAAGCCGCGATCAATTCGCCGGCATTCGTCCCTTTTTCCCGAAGGAACGCCTGCTCATCTTTTCGACCATGCTGAAATATGCAGAAGAAAACCGCAGCTACTCCCCCATCCTGCTCAAGGATGAAGCATTTTGGGGCAAATATCTTACTGTGTGCTATGACCGCCTCGGCGTGGCCATCACCGAATACGACACAGATTATGACCTGGACGCCGGATACGACTATGTGTTTTTGTCCTATCCGGCCTTCACCCGCCAGTATGCGGATTACTTCAAAACGATCGTTCTCAAGGAGCGCTGCTATTCGAGGGATGAAAGCCTGAGGCAGTTGCACAAACTGTATCAGGCCTATGTTCCGAGGTTATCAGCAGCCCCGTAAAACCGGCGGCGGGACTGGTCCCGCGCTTTGGGGATCTTCCTTGTTTCCTTTCATCTCCAGGGCTCTGTCCGCATCGTTTGAATCAATATGCTCCCTGAATGATTCATCAAAAACCGGCGATCCGTTTCGCCCACAGAAGTTTCGGCGCTGCCGGCCCGGTTCGCTTTCTCCCGGCTCTCCCCCGCGCCTCTATGCCAGTGCAAGGACGCAGATAAACGATTTTTCGCAGAGGCCATAGCGATATGGCCTGTTTTTTACGGCTTGTTTTCTATTGTCACCTTGCGCAAAATATCGTATACTGTTTCCTGACCGCACTGACGAGCACAAGAGCACACGGAGGATTTTCATGAGCGAGGCATCTCAAAAGCGCTATCTGTCTTGCATCAGCGAGCAGTTTCCCACCGTTCAGTCGCTTTATACGGAAATCATCAACCTGAAAGCCATCCTGAATCTGCCAAAGGGTACCGAGCACTTCATGAGTGATATTCACGGCGAATATGACGCGTTTCTGCACATCCTGAACAACTGTTCGGGCGTCGTCCGGGAGAAAGCGCTGCTGCTGTTCTCCTCCACCCACAGCGCTGCCGCGATTTCCGATCTGCTTACGCTGATCTATTACCCCAAGGAAAAGCTCAAACTGCTCGGCGCCGCGGGAAGGCTGACCAAGGGCTGGTATAACGCCACGCTGCATGATTTGATTGAGCTAAGCCGACTGCTTTCCTCCAAATATACGCGCTCCAAGGTGCGCAAGGCGATGCCTTCGGCCTATGCCTATATACTGGACGAGCTGCTCCACGCCCTGCCGGATGAGGACGACAACCAGCTGGTTTATCATCAGAAGATCATCGACGCCCTGATTGACATCGGCAGCGGAGACGAGTTTATCGTGGCGCTGTGCGGCCTGATTAAACGCCTGGCGGTGGACCGGCTGCACATCGTAGGCGATATTTACGACCGTGGACCCCACGCGGACGGGATTATGGACCTTTTGGTGAATCACCACGCCGTGGACATCGAATGGGGCAACCATGATATTCTCTGGATGGGCTCGGCCGCCGGCAACCCCGTATGCATGGCCGCCGTCGTGCGCGGATGTCTGCAATATGACAACATGGAGCTGCTGGAAACCGGCTATGGCATCAGCCTGCGGTCGCTCGCACTGTTTGCCAGCCAGAACTATCCGGGCCTTACGGAGGCGCAGGCGGGGCTTCAGGCTATAACGGTCATTCTGTTCAAGCTGGAAGGGCAGCTCATCGCGCGGCATCCCGAATACGGTATGGAAGGCCGCCGGCTGCTGCACCTTCTGGTAAAAAACAGCGAAAGCATTTCCCTGAGCGGCCGTATCTACCCGCTCCGGCCTGTGGCGCTGCCCACCGTCGATCCCGCCGATCCCTACCGCCTGACCGCCGGCGAGGAAGCGGTGGTGCGCGACCTGTCGGCCTCTTTTGCGAAAAGCGAGCGGTTGCGCCGCCATGTGCGCTTTCTATACGACAATGGGAGGCTGTACCGCTGCTATAACGGCAATCTGCTTTTCCATGGCTGCATCCCCATGACCGAGGCGGGCGACTTTGACCAGGTGACCTTCGACGGAGAATGCTATCAGGGGCGGGCCCTGATGGACCACCACGAGCGCATGGCCCGCCGGGCCTATTTTGACCGTGCTCCCGATGCGGTGGATTTCATGTGGTATCTTTGGTGCGGCGAACGCTCGCCCCTGTGCGGACGCAGCATCAAGACCTTCGAGCGTGCGTTTGTCAACTGCCCGGAGGCCTGGCAGGAGCCGATGAATCCCTACTACCGCCACATCAATGATGAGGACGTCTGCCGCCGCATTTTGAGCGCCTTTGGCCTGGACTCACCCGAGGCGCACATCATTAACGGCCATACGCCCATCCATGTCAGCAGCGGCGAAAGCCCCGTCAAGGCCAATGGACGGCTGATCGTCATCGATGGCGGATTCTGCAAGGCCTATCAGAAGGCTACCGGCATCGCGGGATACACGCTCATCTCCAATTCGCACGGCTTGCGCATCGTGGCGCACCAGCCCTTTTCGTCCCTGACGCGCGTGCTCGATGCCAACGACGACATCCATTCCGATTCGCAGATTCTCTGGCAAAATCGCAGGCGCTGTCTGGTGGCCGACACGGATAACGGGCTGCAGATTCAACAGCGCATCCGTACTCTGGAAGAGTTACTGAACGCCTATCGAAGCGGCCTGCTGACCCCGCGGGGGGAATAAGGCTGTGGCAGAAAAAGGAGGGACGCTTTTGATGCCGGATCGCACCCAGGGAGGCGCCTGTCTTTTCGGCCCGAAACAGCATGCGGTGATGTTCGGGCTGTTGGCCAGAGAAATCTGCCGGCATTTTGGACCGGATGCGGACCCGCTGCTGCTCAGGGCCGTTGAGACCTATGGCGAGGAGCGCGGCAGGCGCATGGCGGCACGCTGCCGGCAAAACGGCGATCCGCTGGATGACATGGCTTCTTACTTCGCTTATTGCGAGTGGTCATGGCCCGGCGAATCGCTTCGGACCGAAAATGATTCCCAGTGCTCCCACGTCAGCTTCCGCATGCTGAAATGCCCCTGGCATACCGCCTGGCAGGAAAGCGGATTGGCGGATTTTGGCTTTTATTACTGCCGCTGCGTGGACCATGCAATTTTGAAGGGATTCAATCCGGCGCTACGCCTGAGTCTCCCCTCCTGCCTGCCCAAAAATCCGGACGAAGGCTGTGCCTTTCATTGGGAAAGCGCGGAAAACACGCCCGCTCTCGCAGAGCGGCAAAAGCGCATCCAGCAGCGTCTGCACGGCACGCAGGTGAAGGACTTCCTGTACCATACGGCGCACCTTTACAGCACGTTGCTGCGCTGCGCGGCGGAAACGAATCCACAGGCGGCCTCCCTCGTCGAGGCGCAGGCCGGTGCGGAATTTGCACTACGCTTTGGCAGCGATGCGCTCCGGGAGGTGCAGGAGGCAGCCAAAGGCAACTTTACGGCTGTATAAGCCCCGGAAGATGGCGGTGTGCCCGTATCCCTCTGGGCCGTCAGACGCCGGCCGTATGTTTCGTAATGCGCACGTCCGTATTTCACGGGCATGCCGGCCACTCAGGCAAGGGGAGGATCATCACTGCACCGGCGGGCTTTCGCCTGTCAGGCCGCAAGCGTTTCCGGCAGCTTTGCGCACGGGCTGCCGCGTTCGCTGCCAGGCAAGGCAAACCACCGCCTCGCAAGCTACAACATTTTTACCGGATGTTACAAAAAGCATCGCGGCTCCGTCTTATTATGGAGAAGGGTACCTCCCAAGAGCGTTTTTTGCTGAAGGCAAAGAACGGAAGAAAGGAAGAACCGCCATGAAAAAACGAATCCCGTTACTTTTTTCGTTTGTTCTGATCTGCATTCTGGGCCCGGCCGCGCTGGCGGAAGACTTCACTGTTTCGGAAATTCAAAGTCCAGAGGGCCGCGTGGAAATCTTTTGCTCGGTGGCGGCAGATGACGCGGCGTATTTGCTCTCCACCGCCAAAGGCCTGTATGAGCTCAATCTGGAAACCCGGCAGGTCACGCCTCTGCCTCTTCGCAATGCCAGCCCCGAATGCGAGCGCATTCCCGCAGAGTTGTTGCGCTTCCACGGCATCGCCAGGGACGAGCCCGTTCCGGATTGGCTGCAAAAGGACGCCTCCCTCATCCACCTGCTTTTTAACGAGGGAAACGCGCTCTATGGACTCAATGAGCTGAACGGTTCGCTATATCGTGTGGACATCACGCAGGATAGCGCGGTGCTTCACGGCCTTTCGCAGCTGGACTTCTTTTTCGATGATAGGCAGGCGGAGCTTCCCTTTGTGCGCTCCGGCGCGGTTTGCGGTGAAGCGCTGTACCTGCTCATGGGGCTGACGGGCAGCGATATGCGGACTTTCCTTTGCCGCTTCGATATGGCCACCGGGGCGCGCAAACCGGTTGATCGGCAGAGCGAGGTGACCGAGGTTGCCCGCTACCGGGATGGGCATCTGCTCCTTTTGGAGGTTCTTCCCAATGAGCGTTGGCGAATCACGGACTTTGATCCCGTCTCGGAAAAGTTCGTGTCGCTGTATGACAGCGCTGACCTGAACACGGCAGGCGGCAGCGCCCGTGGGCTGTTGTATGACCCATTGCGCGACCGCGTGCTGGTCGAGTCCGGGGAGGAGCTGCTTTCCCTTTCCGCAGGCAATGACTGCGAGGTCGTGGCCTATCTGCCTCACCTGTCATTTAGCGGGAGGGCGCTTGCGCAGGATGGCCGCCTGCTGCTTTTGCAGGACCAGGCCGTTTATGTTCTGTCCACCTTGCCAAAGGCGCAGCCCAGACCCCTGCAGATCTCCTGCAGTTATCAGGACAACTGGATGGATCTGGAATTTGCCCAGGCTCATCCGCAGATCGCCGTAAAATATCGGAGAACATATCCTCTTGATGCCCTGGCCCAGTTTGCTGAGCACATGACGCTTAAGTCAGACGAGATCGATATCTTTGAGCTGCCCGCAGGGCAGGATACCCGGCGGGCCCTTGAAAAGGGCTACTACACCCCTCTCAACGGCTCCCCGCTGCTGCGGGAACGGTCCGAAGCCTGCCGACCGTTTTTCCGCGAGGTGGTGACATGCGGCGATGAAATCGCCGCCGTGATGAGGAATGTCAGCCAATTCAGCCTGGGTTACAGCCAATACGCACTCGGCCAGCTGGGGCTGACACCGGAGGACATGCCCTCCAATTATATGGAATTTCTGGATTTTCTGATCGAATGGGAAGGACGCGTAGGCGACGCAGCACTGCAGGCAGGCATTACGCCCTTCGGGGATGGACTTGCTATTGACGCTTTCAAAGCCACACTGTTCAATCAGCTCCTGCATCAGTATTATGCGCTGATGGTTCAGGATGAGTTGGCCATTTCCCGCTATGAAGCGGAACTGGCGCAGCTTCTGGATAAGCTGACCCTCGCGTGCGCCTCTATCCCCGAAAGCAGCGGCAAGGTGCCCTATGGCGACATGAACCAGCGCTTCGCCACCGTACGCCTCAACAGCGAGCCCTCCTATCTCTTCTCCGTAAATACCTCCTTCCATCCAGGCCGGCGCCTCTATTCCAACGGCGAACCCGTTTCCGATTTCGTCCCCCTGGCGCTCACCTTACCCTCGCAGGACTGCCCGCTGCTCCTGTTAGACGGAACGCTGTTTGTGGTCAATCCCTATTCCACGCAAAGGGAGCAGGCCATCCGATGGCTCGCCTTTTACGTGAGCCATCAGCCTAGGAGGGATGCCGCCATGTTTTACGAGGATGCATCGCCTGTGGAGTACAACACCTACCTGCTGATGAAGGAGCACTACACCGCAGAGATCGAGCGGCTGGAGCCGCGCATCAAGGCGGCAGAGGGCGCGGAAAGGCGTGAGCTGGAAGAGCAGAAGCGGCTGAAACAGGAGAAATTGCGCCAGATCGAAAGCATCCGCTGGGATGTAAGCGAGCAGTCGCTTGCCGAATATGAGCGGAGACTTGAACAATGCGCTTTTCTGTGGGACGACTATATAAGTTCGGACGCCTTTAGCCGCAGCTGGAAAGCCTATTTGTACGAAGGGAAGCCGGGAGACGAAGTGGCGCGCGACTTCTTTGCCACCCAACGGATGACGCTGCTGGAAGCGGAGTGAAGAAAGGGGATTATCATTGACGGAGCGGCCTGAAATACCGGTTTTCAGGCCATTTTTTTCCGGAGTAAAAGACTGGGTCTGTCGGGCGTACCCAGTGCCATAGCCCCAAGGCAGCCAGTATGCATGGCGTTTTCATCGATCCCGCGAAGCGGCCTGCAAACCCCTTATTCGAATTTCCCATATGCATTTTTCCAGCGATCCGCCACTTCCAAAAAAGCGGAATATCCGTTAGCGCGGATAAAAGCCAGCGCCTGCCCACATTTGGAATACTTGTAGCCGGGATGGAGGAGAAAGCCCTGCAGGGTCTCGCAGGAATCAAACCTTTCGCAGTCCGCACAGGTGATATGCCCCTTGGTCAGGCAGCAGACCTTCATGCCGCATTTTGCCCGGCGAAGCTCCCGCGAGCCGTCCAGATACCCCAGCTTGCATCCCTTGCAGGTTTTCAGAAATTCGCGGCATGTTCTGCAGTATGCGCCGCAGCAGCCAATTTTTTCGGTATCGTCCATAGAACCGGCCTCCCTTTGATGACAAGGCGCCCAAGTTGTGGTGAAGGCGGAGAAGCAAAGCGACCCGTTTTCTCTCCTTTATCAAAATGTGCGGAAAGCATAGCCTGTTTGGATTATACCACACCCCAAGATTCGAAAGCAAAGCAACCTCCACACAAACATCAGGGCAACGTGCAAAGGAAACCAGTCTGCGCATAAAAAAATCCGTGGAACCCATTAACTCCACGGATCTTTGGTGCGATCGACGGGACTTGAACCCGTACCCTTATCGGACACGCCCCTCAAACGTGCGCGTATGCCAATTCCGCCACGATCGCGCGTTGCGGTTTTGCAACGATAGGTATTATATCGGATTTGGGGGGCGTTTGTCAAGATGATTTTCCGCTTTTTCTCAAACAATTGAGAAAAGCCTTGCCTGCGTGACCTTCCCCTCAGGCAGCCGCTGCGCGCAGAGAGCCGGCGTTTTCACTCCTCCGCCGAATGCCCGTCCGGGAAAGAGGCGGACAGGTCGTAGGGCGTGGTTTGATATACGAAATAATCCAGCCAGTTGGAATAGAGCAGGTTGGCGCAGGAACGCCACCGGACCACCGGCTCTTTTTCCGGGTCGTCATCGGGGAAATAGTGCTGCGGAAGCTGAATGTCCACACCCGCGGCCACATCCCGCAGATACTCCTTTTTCAGGGTGTCGCGGTCGTATTCGGCATGGCCCATCAGGTAGACCTGGCGGCCGCCCTCGGTTTTCACGGCGTACACACCCGCTTCCGGCGAGGCGGCCAGGACCTTGAGGCCGGGCACAGCCTCGATATCCGCACGATCGACGGTGGTGTTCCGGGAATGAGGCACCCAGAAGCGGTCGTCAAAGCCGCGGAACAGGATGAAGTTGGGGTCCTCCACCGTATGCTCGAACACCCCAAACAGCTTGTGGGGCAGCTGACGCTTGGGAATGCCGTAATGATAGTACAACCCTGCCTGCGCGCCCCAGCAGATGTGCAAAGTCGAATGAACGTGCGTCTTGCTCCATTCCATGATTTCGCACAGCTCGGGCCAGTAGTCCACCTGCTCAAAGGGCAGGTGCTCCACCGGCGCGCCGGTGATGAGCAGGCCGTCGAACTTCTGATCCTTCACGTCGCAAAAGCGCTTGTAAAACGCCAGCATATGCTCCTGCGGCGTATTTTTGGCCACGCGTCCCGAAGGCGCGATCAGCTCCAGCTCGATTTGCAGCGGTGTGTTGCCCAGCACGCGGGCGAACTGCGTCTCGGTGTCCACCTTGGTGGGCATCAGGTTGAGAAGCAGAATGCGCAGAGGCCGGATATCCTGCGTCAGAGCGCGGGTTTCCGTCATCACGAAGATGTTTTCACGGGTCAGGGTCTCGGTGGCCGGAAGCTGGTTGGGAATCTTGATGGGCACAGGGTTCGCCTCGCTTTGACTGATGATGGCGTTCGCCGGTCAGATGGCGTCCAACGCCTGGGAGATATCGGCGATCAGGTCCTCCCGGCTCTCCAGGCCGCAGCTCATGCGCACCAGGCCGGCCGGTACGCCGGCCGCGCGCAGCTGCTCGTCGTTCATCTGGCGATGGGTGGAGCTGGCGGGGTTGAGGCAGCAGGTGCGGGCGTCGGCCACGTGGGTCTCGATAGCCGCCAGCTTGAGCGCCTTCATAAAAGCGCTGGCCGCCGCACGTCCGCCCTTGAGCTCAAAGGATACCACTCCGCAGGAGCCGTTGGGGAGGTATTTCTGCGCCAGCGCGTGGTAGGGATCACCGGGCAGGCCGCAGTAAATCACCCGCTCCACCTTGGGATGGGCCGACAGGTATTCGGCCACCGCCTGGCTGTTTTCACAGTGGCGGGCCATGCGCACATGCAGGCTTTCCAGACCCAGATTCAGGTAAAACGCATGCTGGGGCGACTGGATGGCGCCCAGGTCTCGCATCAGCTGCGCGGTGCACTTGGTGATAAAGGCGCCCTCTTTGCCGAAGCGCTCGGCATAGGTGATGCCGTGATAGCTTTCATCCGGGGTGCACAGGCCGGGAAACTTGTCCGCATGGGCCATCCAGTCAAACCGTCCCCCATCCACGATGGCCCCGCCCACCGCCGTGCCGTGCCCGTCCATATACTTGGTGGTGGAATGGGTCACGATGTCCGCGCCCCATTCGAAGGGCCGGCAGTTGACAGGCGTGGCAAAGGTATTGTCCACGATCAGGGGCACGCCGTGCGCATGGGCAGCGGCGGCAAACTTCTCAATATCCAGCACGGTCAGCGCCGGGTTGGCGATGGTCTCGCCAAAGACGGCCCTGGTATTGGGACGGAACGCCGCGTCCAGCTCTTCCGCCGTACAGTCGGGCGCAACAAATGTGCAGGTGATGCCCATCTTCGCCATGGTGACGGAAATCAGGTTGAATGTGCCCCCGTAGATGCTGGAGGACGCCACGATGTGGTCCCCGCAGGTGGCAATATTGAACAGGGCGAAGAAATTCGCCGCCTGGCCCGACGAGGTCAGCATGGCCGCCGTGCCGCCTTCCAACGCGGCGATCTTGGCTGCCACATGGTCGTTGGTGGGGTTTTGCAGGCGGGTATAAAAATACCCGGAAGCCTCCAGATCAAACAGCTTGCCCATATCTTCGCTGGTGGCGTACTTGAACGTGGTGGACTGAATGATGGGAATCTGCCGGGGTTCGCCGTTGCCGGGGGTATATCCTCCCTGGACGCAGATGGTTTCAATGCGCTGCTGGCTCATGGTGGGGTGACTCCTTTCCTGCCCGCATGATAAAAAGGACGGGGCGCAAAGCATGCCGGTATCATCGCGGCGGGTGCGGGGGAAAAGCCCGTTTGCACCGTACTGGCATCATAACGCGGGCGGGGGCGTATGTCAAGGGCGGAAGCCCGGATGGCCCTTGCGAAAACACCTTTCTACGGCACACACCTGCTTAACCTTCCGCGAGAATAAGCAGGAGGGATTGTATCTTTTGGCTGATTCGTTATTTTTTGAAAGGATACCTTATGCTGATTGGAGGAAAAACAATGAAAAAAAACATCCGACTATGCTTGATTCTGCTGTGTCTGACCCTGCTGGTATCCTTAACCGGCTTGGCGCAGACCGAAGAAACCATCTACTACGCCGCCCCGCACGATACTGCATCCTATCATGTGGACCCCGCCTGTCCGCTCATCCCATCACAGGACCGGGATTCCCTGCTTACCCTGACCCCGGAAGCGCTCTCCGAGGCACCCTACCAGACCCTCCTTCCCTGCACACTGTGCTTCGGGCAGTTGGAAGGCAACGCACTGGAGGAGATGGCTAGAACCAACCCCTTTGTCTATCGCTCGCGCAGCGCCTATGACACTGCGAAAAACAGTACCCTGATCGCCCAGGCAGGCGCGTATCTCGCCGGACGCGATATGGACCCTGGCATCTACACCATCGAGGCGGATGCGCGTTGCGCAGGCGAAGCGCGCGTGCTCACTTGCGACGGAGAGGCGCTGTATGCCTATGCGCTGGAGGGAGAAACCCTTTGTTCGCTCTACCTAGGCGAGGGGATGACCGTGGAGCTGCCTGCCAACTGCCGCATGCGCCGGGTACGCTACAATCCGGTTTTTGAGGATCAGCGGCAGAAGCTCACCATCTCCCACCGCCGCTTCTTCACATGGATGGAACTGCCCACCTATGATTATCTCATTACGAACATCCCCGGCGAGGAGGCGTACTTCATCGTATCCACCATCGGGGCTGAAACGGGGAAAGAAACGCCTGTACGCACCGAGGTCCGGGAGGACGACACCGTATCATTGGAGCTGTGGCGACAGGACGACCGGTTTGTCGAGTTCGTCAACTGTATTGTATGGCCCGCCGAAGTCGGCGTAGGCTAAGGGAGGAAACAGACATGAAACAGATTTGAATCCTTTTTATGCTGCTGATGATGCTGTGTCCCTCTTTCTGTCCGCACCCCCGACCCTCAAAATCAAATTCTATCGCTTACACATGCGGTAGCATCAGCTTGTCGACAAAAGCTCATCTGAGGCGATCTTTTCCTACAGATGCTTAAGAAATGTTTGCGCCCAGAGGCGTAAACTACCCGCCTGCCAAGCAAAGCGAGCGATACGAATTCACTTTGGAGGATCTTCGGGTCTTCCAAACCTCTCGAAAGTTTTTTTGACAGGCTGTGGTGTCGTCTTCTTTAGGCCACGTCTCATACTGGCAAAAAACCATTTTGGAAGTTTTGTCGGGTCGTAGCCCTCAAAATGAAATCCAAATCATCTTGACTTCCTCATTTGGCATCCCTTAAGATGGCGTTTTTCTCATTTCTGCCAGGCAGTGATTCCATTCTACAATCTTACATCAGATACGCGATGGATTAGTTGTTATCTCCATGAACCCATTGCGCAATAATACCGTTCTTTCACAGCGCTTAACGACCTCAGGATCATGTGTTGCAATGAGTATGGTATTATTCTCGTGATGCAGGTTTGCGACAATGTCCATTAATTGCATTGCGCTTGACTCGTCCAGGTTGGTTGTTGGCTCATCGAGTATGAGTAGCTCCCAGGGTTTTATGATTGCTCGTGCAAACGCTAATTTCCTGATTTCGCCGCCTGATAGGTGGGCTGCTTTCTCTTTTGGATCTTGCGTCAAACCAACGAGTTTCATCACATCATGTACTTTGATATGAATCTGATTTTGTTCTAGTTTATGTGGTATAAGAGGTAAACGGAGATTCCACTCAATAGACTTCTCCAACACAACATTTCCTTGCTGAAACATCAAGGATATTTTATTCATATATAACTGTTGAAGTGCTCTGGAACCGCTCTTTCGCTTAAGCTCCTCCCCGAACAGCATGATCTGCCCATAATCTGGCGTGATGACACCGGTAAGAACATTAAGCAATGTAGATTTTCCACTGCCTGTTTTCCCAATCAGTGCAACCATTTCTCCCCTGGCAAATGCTCCGGTTACACGATCAAGAATCACTCTATCTCCATATCTCTTTGTTACGTTGCTGAATTCACATACATTCATAAATTGACCTCCTTCATGTACTCTGATCGCATACGCTTTTCATAGCGAAGCGCTATTTTTTTCAACAGGTAATATTCGCCAATATCCAATGCACACCACACCAAACCAAATTCGAAGCTCATCTGACGCACGCAACATATCATAACCGTTAAAATAATTTGAAATATCATGATGAAATAATAAACTGCATATCGTTTGAATGTAGAATAGCCGTTAATATATTTTAAGATGATCAAAGGAATAGCTCTTTTGATGTATGCACGAAACGTTAAAACATTACTGATAAGTTGAGATAAAAAGAGAAATATTATGACAATCCCAAGTGCAGTCATCCTACTCCTCAATTCGCGCCGCAACGCGTTTATTGATTGTCGGAGCGACACAATCGATTGAATGTTATCATCAAGTCCTAATTCAGCAAGTTTTTTTGATATATTGAGTTTATATTCATCGCTTCCGCTGCCTATATATATTTTCAGCGGATCAAGAACACCGTTTCCCGTGATACACACTCGCTCGGTAATGAGGCTATTCTTCTCCGTGAGCACGCAAACAATTGCATTCTCACAGTATTCTGTGTCCGGCCGAAATGTAAAAAGCTTTTGTGATGGTTTTATGTGTATGATTTGTATACCTTCACTGTGCGTATTCTGTGGGACGGCGTACTGGCGCTCCAGCTTTAACATCTCATTTCGCCTTTCTCTGAAGAAAGCCATTATTTTACTATCTTGGCTGGCTTCCAGCGGGCTGAGTATGATGATGTCTGTTTCATCCTCACTTATATTTACTGTGCCACCTTCAGCGTCAATGATTGGAATGATGCCGAGATAATTGGGATTCACATACAATATTGGGACGCCGTTAACATCGGTGTCTTGCCTGCAATAGATTGCTCCATAATGGTTGAGCCAAGTGTATAGCTCGCCATTGATCGCAAGATCATTTTTGTTTACCTGGTCGAATATGATTTTTTCATCTTCTCCAACAAACAAGTCCGGAACGACTCCATATTCGTTCTCATAAGTTTTCCATTCTGCTGTCCGAGGCAATCTGTTCATGATGTCCACTGTGTATTGATATGTTGCATAGGTTGTTCCGACAATCAAAGCGAGCAAAACAACTTTGATTACTATCTGTATGAGAGTAGAGATACCAAGCTTTATTTTCCCGTTGTCAATAGAATGATTGAAATAGTACAAAGACAGAGCGCCGAAACATATCATATGGATGAAGCAATAACAAACAAATACAGGAAGCAAAAATCCACTATTAGAGCACAAAGCAGCAATGGCAAGACCAATGATCAGCAGAAATGCAAATCCGTACCTTCCCACAATACATTCTGCTGTGTTGCAGAAGGACAGTCCGCTATACCGTGCTATACGAATGGCCTGCCTGCTTCGTTGTATATGTAGCATAAATGAAGCAAATAAAGCCATTAGGCTGATATATACAACGTTCCTAAAAGCATCTATGGATGGGTTAAGCGCTGATGCCAACAGCGAGGCAACGATCCAAATCATGCTTATATATACAGATAGCACAACTTCATCCCCCTACACCATGTTACCAATATGATGCCCTTCCATATTTCGTTAGGTTAAACCCTTTATGCTACGTTACAGGAAGAGAATGCCAAGCATACTTTTCCGACAGGTTTACGCCGTCCGCCTACTGCGCCTTCCGCTCCGCCGGGCGGCGTAAGGAAACCTTGCTATGCAAGGCTTCCGCCTCCACCGCCCATGTCCTGGATTCGGATTTCACTTGGAGGGCCTGCGTGGACTCCAAGCCTACCTAAAAGGGTTTTTTGATAGTCTGACTATTTTGGTCATTCAATGTCGATTTGGTTAGTCCCAAACCGTTAACGCTGGGTTGACTTTCGCAGAGCCATACCATTTTACGATGCCGTTTTCATTAACCCGCATCAGGTGAGCTGCTCTCATTACTTTGTGGCCAAGAGCATTGCCATTATCCTATTATCCTCCGTCAGCCGTTGCTGTTCCATGACAGATAAACCTTTACCAGTTCCGGGCCGTCCGGTCCGGCATGCACATAAATCTGAAAGAATTCTCTGCTTTGCGGATTCCTCAGGACAAAATTCCAAACAGGGATTACTGCTTCGGGCACGGCGGGCGAACTGAGGACAAATTCGGCATACCAGAGCGGATATGCTTCCTCGCTCCAGCCGCCATCACCGCCATAATCCCGTGCCAGCACCTCCTTCGCAAAGGCGAGGCCCTCCTCATAGGACACTTCGTTTTCCTTTGGCAGGCCACAAATCGTATACGACTTGTCTGCGTTGAATCCGGGATACAGCTCCATCAGCTCAAGGATTTTATCGCCGATCATGGCTTTTTCCTGATAGGTCTGGTCGAAGCTTTCCTCCGGAAATTGACGTTTAAACACCATGAGAATCTCTTCAGGCGTTTGCTCCGGAGAGGCCAGATGATCGTATTCCAGCGTGATTTCTCCGCTTCGCGAGAGGAGGGACAGGTGGTAAAGCCGGTTTCGGGCCGTGGAAACGCCGTTGTAAACGCTGATTGACCAGAGGGGCGCATTCGGATCATCGGTCAGGAAGGAAAAGGTCCAGGTAGCCGCCCGTAGCTCCTCCTCCGTTTCCTGCCCCAACGCAAGCAGGGATGCGATAGCGGCCTCCTGCGCCTGCTGTTGGGTGAGGTCCTCTTCCGCGGGCAAACCATAGCTGTGCGAAAGGACTTCCTCCAGGCTGGGTGGGATATAGAAACCGGGTTTTTGGCTGTATTCCTCGATGAGCGCGGGCAGCTCGGCCGCGAAGGCGTACTGCTTCTCAATGGTCCAGGTGCGAAAGGGGGTGCCGCCATTATAAGCATCGTAGTAGGCTACCAATGTGTCCTGTTGAGCACGTGCGGGCAGGAACAGAAAAATGCAGATGACCGTCGTCAGCAGGGCAAGCGTTTTCCTGAGGGTCATTTTTGTTCCTCCTGTTCTCGTTGCGCTGTTTTTCATTTTTGCACGGTAAATGCAGGACAGGAAGCGCCGGGTCACTGCTCCAAAAACAGCAGCTGAAACCGCTGATCCAACTGACGGATCAGGTTTTCGCCATCCAACATGCCGGCGGCGTACTGCTTCAGCAGTCTTTCAATCTCCGTCTTCATTTCCGTGGTGGCCCGCCAGTAGGGGGAATCCTGGGGAATGTAGAGATAAGGTTCCAGCGCGCGATAGGCCGCGATCGCCTCCGCCGACACCAGATCCTGCCACGCTTCCAGCTCCGCAATGACGGCTTCCTGCTGGGTGACGGCGTCCTGCGCCTCCGCCCTGTGGGCGTCGTCAGCGCTGTCCAGCAGCGCGCGCCTGCGCTCAAGCTCCTGCCTTGCTTCCTCCAGCTGCGCCTTCACGCCCTGGTTGGGAATCGGGTCGTTCCGGTCGGGATAGAGGGTCAGCGTGGCGTCCGTCGCGCTGCGTTCAGTCGCATAGGTCAGGAAGGTGGCAGCCTCCTCCACGTGCTGGCTATACGGATTGACGATGGCCAGGAAGATGGTCGCCAGTGTGCGCTTTTCGCCGTTTTCCTCAAAGGGCGGCGCGGGAAGGAGCACCTTGTCGTAGGCGCCGGCCTCTCCCACGTTCAGGGGATTGCTGTCGCCGAGGGTGAAAATGGCGGCCGGACGGCTGGACATCAGCGCGTCATCCGCAGGGCTGGCCAGCACCTCATCCACGTTTTCAGACGGATAGTCCAATGCCTCAAGGGCGGCGAGCACCTGCCGGAACGCCGGCGTATCAAAGGACAACGGCTGATCGGAGCGCTCGTACTGCGTGATGTATTCCGACACGACCATCTCCAGATAGGGATAAAGGCGCAGATCGTAGCCGTCGTAAGCGGTGCTTGCAAAGGTAAAGTCATACTCGCCCGCCTTGTCCCAATCCCAGTCAAGCTGCATCTGCAGAAATTCCGTCATTGTTTCGGGAATATGATCGTATCCCGCGGCCTTCAGCAGATCCGGACGCACGGACCAGGCGCTGGCATAGAGGGCGATGGGAAGCGCAAAAATCTGATCTCCATGGGTAACCGCCTGCTGAAGCTGAGGAACCATGGTTCCGACGCTCTCACGCAGCGCCGGATAGGGCGAAAGGTCCCTAGCATAGCCCTTGTCAATCAGGCTCCAGACATTCCAGGAATCCGGCAGCACATAGATATCTGTCGACGAATCCCGGCTTTGAATGGCGGAGATGAACTGCGTGCGGCTGACGGAGAAATCGTTGTCGATCACCAGTGGGATCTCCGGGTGGTCGCTCATGAAGGCGGGAATCATGTACGGGTCGAACCCGTAACCCCGCACCACCAGCGGCGAATCCTGCTCCGCCTGCACCGCCCAGGGCATCGTCCACAGGGCCAAAATCAGAAACCATACAAAGCATTTCCGCATATTCAGGATCTCCTTTCTCTCTGCGATGGATGGGTGGGGTATTCGGCCACATACGCGGGGTTCTGCGCATAAAACGCATTCGGCAACGCGACTTTTTGACAAATCATTCCACTATGGAAACGAACAGGAAGTAAAAAAGCTTCCCAAGATATTCCTTTTTGCTTTCGGGCTGGTCTACAGAAGGGATTGCGCCTATGGCCTGGGGCATGACGGAACCTGTAAGCGGCCCGCGTTTCATATCGGGGCACAAAGAGCGGCCGGCTTTGCGTCATGCAAAACCGGCGTTCCCAAGCGGCAAGCTGCACCTCCATCGCTGACGTGCATCAGGTGTTCTCTTCCCGCTCGACAAACCAGTACGGCTCGTCGTGAAACAGCACGGCGATGCTTCCCTCCACCTCGCACACATAGCGGATTCCCTGTCCGCCCGCCTTGAGCGACGCGGCCTGGCGCACGTCCAGAATCCGGTCGATGCGAAAGACGGGACCATCCTCCCCCCGGAACAGCAGCGGACGGATGCTGCCATCCAGCCCAAAATCCGCGCGTACCTTCACATAGCGCTTGCACGGGTTTTCCGGCCTGCGTCTCCTTGACTCCATGGCGTCTCCTCCTCCTTATCCCGCATAGAACGGCACGGGGTGCACCGTATGCTCCTCCCTGGGGTTCAACTGCGCATATTGCCCGTCAGCGAGCACCACCGCCCGGCGCACGATCTGATGCCCGAAGCGGCGGCGCAGCCCGTCAATGGCGCTTTCCAGACGCTCGGTTTTGATGCGCCGCGCCTCATCGCCCAGAAAATCCAGCTGGACAGGGGCGTCGTCCGGGGTCAGCACCGAGCAGCTCAGACCCGCGCTGCGGTAGGGAAAGCCGCCGGCGAAGCGCCCGTCAAAGAGCTGCACGGCTGCCTGCGCAATCTCCCCCGTCAGGTTGGTGGCTCGCGGCAGCGTCTGCTGGCAGGAGCGGGTCACCAGTTCGGCGCTGCGCACGCTGAGGCTGACGCACCGGGCCCGCAGCCCTTCCTGTCTCAGGCGCGCCGCCACGGATTCGGCCAGCAGATAGCACAGACAGCGCGCATCCGCGGGGGTTTGGAGATCGTGCGGCGGGGTAGCGCTGTTGCCCACGGACTGGATGGCCATTCGCGCATCTGCCGGCATGACGGGCGAGCGGTCCAGCCCCGCGGCGTACGCCTTGAGCACGAGTCCCGGCTTTCCCAGCCGCCCGCGGAGGCATTCGGCGTCAAACCGCGCCAGATCCCCGATGGTACGCACATTCATATCGGCCAGCTTTCGCCGCGTGGCCGGACCGACGAACAGCAGGTCGCCCACGGGCAGAGGCCAGACCTTCTCCCGGAACGAATCCGCCGGGATGACCGTGACCGCGTCCGGCTTTTTCATGTCGCTGCCGAGCTTGGCAAAGATCTTGTTGAACGACACCCCCACCGACACCGTAATGCCCAGCTCGCGCTTTGCCCGAAGCCGGATTTCATGGGCGATCCGCTCCCCGTCCCGAATCGTCAGGCCGGGGTTGCTCAGGTCGATCCACGCCTCGTCCAGCCCGAAGGATTCGACGCGATCGGAGTATTCCTCATAGATCCTGCGCATGCACTTGCTGAAACGGATATAGAGCCCGTAATCCGGCGGTACGCAGATCAGATCCGGGCATTTCTGCCGCGCCTGCCAGATGGCTTCCCCGGTCTGTACGCCAAACTGCTTTGCGATCTGGTTTTTGGTCAGCACGATGCCATGGCGTTCCTCCACGCTGCCGCATACCGCCACGGGACGGTGGCGAATGGACGGCGTGTAGAGGCATTCGACGCTGGCATAGAACGCATTGGCGTCGCAATGGAGAATCACCCGCTCCATGACCATCCCTCCCGGTACAGGATATGATTCCATTGTAAGAACATACGTTCTCATGTCAAGTGCCAATCTCTGCCATGACCCGTACGATGGGCGGCGGCCTCCGTTTTTAACTGGCGCGCAATGCGCGGATATGGTAAAATAACCCCGTATCATTTTTCTATGGAGGAATGTGCTATGAAACAGCATGCCGGCATCCGCAGAGCGGTCTGCGCAGGTCTGGCTGTCATCTGGCTGCTGCTTGTTCCCCTCTGGACCGCGGGCGCCGAAACATCGGGCGTTCCCGACTACGCACAGGCGGAGAACTGGGCATACTTTGCCGACGGCGAGGATCTGGCGGCGGATGTGTTTTTCATTTGTCCCACGGTGTACGGCGGGACGGATCAGGCGTTCAACATGCCGATGGAGGACCGGAAGGCCCGTGCCAGCTTTCTGGGCGCCACGAACATGGAAAAGGGCATCTACGACGAATCCTGCCGCTTCTACGCCCCCTATTACCGGCAGGCCGGGCTGAGCGTCTATGACCTGCCCGAGGAGGAGCGCGATCCCTGGCTTGCCCTGGCCTATGAGGATGTCAGGGCGGCGTTCATGTATTATCTGGAAAACTGCAACGATGGCCGTCCGCTGGTGCTGGCCGGCTTCTCGCAGGGAGCCGACATGTGCCTCCGTCTGATGAAGGACTGCTTTGACGACGAGGCCACAAGCGGCCTGCTGGTGGCCTGCTACGCCATCGGCTGGCGGATTACGGAGGAGGATTTGCGGCAGTATCCCCATCTGCGCATGGCGTCGGGCGAGGACGACACGGGCGTGATCATCTCCTTCAACAGCGAGGCGGAAAGCGTGCAGGATTCCCTGCTGATTCCGGCGGGCACGCGATCGCTGGCCATCAACCCGCTCAACTGGCGAACCGATGCGACCCCTGCCTCCAGGCAGGAGAATCCGGGCGCGTGCTTTCCCGACTACAGCGGGGAGATCGTCACGGAGATTCCCCATCTGACCGGGGCCTATATCGACCCTGTGCGCGGCAGCCTGAAGGTGCCCGACGTATCGCCCGCGGACTATCCCCCGGGGCTGTCCCTGTTTTCCGAGGGCGTGTATCACCTGTATGATTATCAGTTCTTTTACCGAAGCCTGCAGGAAAACGTGGCCGTGCGGCTGAGCGCTTACCTGCGGGCGCACGCGGCGCGGTGAGCGCGGCGGCGGACACGCCGCAAAGGGAGGACCGCATGATGTTTCAGGATGCTGTGGCGGTGGTCACAGGCGGCGCGAAGGGCATCGGCAAGGTCATCGCGCAGGAATTCAAAAAGGCCGGCGCGCACGTATGCGTGATCGACCTGCTGCCAAATGATTATTTCGTGGGCGACGTGGGCGACAAGGCGGCGCTGGAAGCCTTTGCGGCGAAGGTGATTGCGGATTACGGGCGGGTGAACGTGCTGGTCAACAACGCCCTGCCCCTCACGCGCGGGCTGGATACGTGCACCTATGAGGAATTCAATCAGGCGCTGCGCGTGGGCGTGACGGCTCCGTTCTATCTGACAAAGCTGTTTTCGCCCTGTTTTGCGCCCGGCGCGTCCATCATCAACATTTCCTCTTCGCGTGACCGCATGAGCCAGCCGCAGACGGAGAGCTATACCGCAGCCAAAGGCGGCATCGCGGCGCTGACGCACGCCCTTGCCGTGAGTCTGGCCGGACGGGTGCGGGTCAATTCCATCTCGCCCGGCTGGATTGACACGGCCTTCACCCGCTACGAGGGACCGGACGCATCCCAGCATCCCGCGGGGCGCGTGGGGCATCCGCTGGACATCGCCAACATGGTGCTGTATCTCGCATCCGACAAGGCGGGGTTCATCACGGGCGAAAACATCTGCATCGACGGCGGCATGACCCGCCAGATGATCTATCACAACGATTTTGGCTGGACGCTGGAGGAGAAGCAATGAAAACCGTTATCTGCTATTATTCCTGCCATCACGGAAACACCCGGAAGGTCGTGCAGGCCATGGCCGAGGAATGCGGCGCTACGCTGCTGGACCTTTCCGCCGGAACGGAAGCGCATCTGGAAGAATACGATCTCATCGGCTTTGCCTCCGGCATCTATGGTTTTTCGTTCCATCCATCGGTGGTGCAGTTTGCCCGCGAGAGGCTGCCCCGTGGAAAGCGAATCTTCTGCATCTATACCTATGGCGTGGCAAAGGGCATGGGTGCAAAGGAAATCGCCCGCATCGCGAAAGAGAAGGGGTGCGGCATGATGGGCGAGTTTGGCTGCCGGGGTTATAACACGTTCGGTCCCTTCAAACTGTTTGGCGGCACCGGTAAGGGAAAGCCCGACGAAGACGATCTGCAGCGGGCCAGAGCGTTTATCCGCAGCATTGTGAACCGGGCCGGGCACTGCGGCCCATCCGGCCCGGTACCGCTCACCTAACGCATGCAAAAAAGGTCCGCCACAGAATTGCGACGGACCCCAGGTTGTCAAAAAACCTTTTGGGAGTTTCGGAGGGCCGCAGCCCTCCGAGCTGTATTCCGAATCCAGCGGCATGTGCGGTGGATTCGGAAGCCTTGCGCAGCAAGGTTTCCCTGCGCGTTTCCCC
>OHRT01000128.1_pt1 | contig 37263 bp, 40 predicted proteins | sample 1578521 | NCBI WGS metagenome assembly OHRT01 (sample SAMEA3879537, study PRJEB24766) | human gut metagenome | biome: human-associated habitat; feature: feces | place: USA | collected 1985/1987
GTACGACCCTGATCCCTCTGCTGTCCACCCTGTTTTAAGGGCGTAGGCCATGGGATTTCTCACCGACTGGCTGACAGACTGGCTAAAAGAGCTGCTGATCGAGGGGATCATGGGCAACCTCACGGGGCTTTTTGATACGGTCAATTCCCGTGTCGGAGAGATTGCGGTGCAAGTGGGAACCACCCCGGCGGCATGGAACGCCGGGGTGTTCTCCCTGATCCGGCAGCTTTCTGAAACGGTGATACTGCCGATTGCCGGTCTGATCCTCACCTTTGTTGCCACCTATGAGCTGATCCAGCTCATTATCGAGAAGAACAACCTGCATGATCTGGACTACTGGATCTTCTTCAAGTGGATATTCAAAACGGCCTGCGCCATTTTGATTTTGTCCAACACCTTCAATATCGTCATGGCGGTGTTCGATGTATCCCAAAGCGTGATTGCCCGGGCAGCCGGGATCGTGCAAGGCTCAACGGACATTTCAGAGGCCATGCTTGCTGACTTGGAGGCCACGCTGGAAACGCTGGGGCTTGGCTCTCTGCTGGGGCTATGGCTGCAATCCCTGCTCATTCATGTGACCATGTGGGCGATCAATATTGTGATCTTCGTCATCGTCTATGGCCGCATGATCGAGATATACCTGCTGACCAGCTTAGCCCCCATTCCCGTTGCTACGCTCTCTAACCGGGAGTTGGGCAATACCGGGCAGAACTATTTGAAGTCCCTGTTCGCCGTGGGCTTTCAAGGGCTATTGATCCTCGTCTGTGTTGCCATCTATGCGGTGCTGATACAGGGTATTGCCACAAGCGGCGACCCCATCGGCGCGATATGGGGCTGCATGGGCTATTCCGTGCTGCTCTGCTTCTGCCTGTTCAAGACTGGCTCCATCGCCCGCAGCGTGTTCAGCGCACATTAAGGAGGTGTGCAATGACAGAGATTACCTTGGGACAAAATGTCCCAAAGCTGGATACGCTGCACCTCATAGACGGGATCGAGGGCTTGCGCTCTCTGCCAAAGCATAGCGTGGATATGCTCTTGACCGATCCGCCCTACGGCACGACCCGGAACTTTTGGGATGTGCCGCTGCCGCTCCCGGAGCTGTGGGAGGCGGTGCGCTGGGCGGTGAAGCCCAACGGAGCCATCCTTTTTTTCGCTCAATGCCCCTTTGATAAGGTGCTGGGCGCGTCCAACCTCGCCATGCTCCGCTATGAGTGGGTATGGTACAAGTCCCGGGCAACGGGCTTCCTCAATGCCAACCGTGCGCCGCTGAAAAAGTCCGAGAATATTCTGGTGTTCTATCAGAAGTCTCCGGTGTACCATCCGCAATTCACCTATGGGGAGCCGTACCGCAAGACCAATCCCCGCAGCGGGTGTAGTACAAACTACGGCAAGTTTGAACGGACAGGCTCAGAGTCCAGCGACGGACGGCGTTATCCGGGGAATGTGCTGTTCGTGCCGACGGTGACGGGCGGCATCCATCCTACGCAAAAGCCCGTGGAGCTGTGCGAGTATTTCATCAAGACCTATACCGACGAAGGAGAGGTGGTGGCGGACATCTGCGCGGGCAGCGGCACGACTGCCGTTGCCGCCATGAACACAGGCCGTCGCTTCATCTGCTTTGAAAATGCCCCCTCCATCTACATCGTCGCCGCCCAGCGCATCGAGCAGGCGCGGATGGCCGTGGCCGGGGGCGAGAGAGGAGAATAGCTATCGAAAAATACCCCATCATTTACGCAGATCCGCCGTGGCGCTACTCGGCTAAGAAAGTACAGGGCGCGGCGGAAAATCACTATCCCACCATGAGCATTGATGAATTGTGCGCGTTGCCTGTGCCCGAGCTTGCGGCCAAGGACAGCGCCCTTTTCATGTGGGCGACCTTTCCCCAGCTCCCGGAGGCTCTGCGGCTGATCCGTGCGTGGGGCTTCACCTATAAATCCGTTGCGTTCGTCTGGCTGAAGAAAAATCGCAAGGCGGACAGTTGGTTTTATGGGCTGGGCTTCTGGACGCGGGCCAACGCCGAGGTTTGCCTGCTGGCGACCAAGGGACACCCCAAGCGGCAGGCCGCCGACATTCATCAATTTATCATTTCGCCCATTGAAGCCCACAGCAAAAAGCCGGACGAAACCCGTGACAAGATCGTTGCCCTCATGGGCGACCTGCCCCGTGTGGAGCTGTTCGCACGGCAGACTGCTCCCGGCTGGGATGTATGGGGCAACGAGGTGGAGCCGACGATCCCGGACTTTGGGACAAATTGTCCCAAACTGGAGGTGACAGACTGATGCCCTATGTGAATGTCCCCAACGACCTTTCCAAGATCAAGACAAAGATCGCGCTCAACCTCACCAAGCGGCAGTTAATCTGCTTCGGCATTGGGGCGGCTATCGGTGTTCCCACCTATCTTTTGACCCGGCAGGCCATCGGCAACACCGGGGCGCTGTTCGCTATGCTGGCGATCATGCTCCCGGCGTTCCTACTGGCGATGTACGAAAAGGATGGCTTACCCTTTGAAAAGGTGATTCGCAACATCATCCGGGTCAAGTTTACCCGCCCCGGCATCCGACCGTACCGAACGGAAAATACCTACGCCCCATTTGTACGAAAGGAGGAACCTATTGAGCAAAGCAAAGAAGCAGAAAAACGCAAATAAGCACCGGGCGCTGTCCGCCCAGCAGACCATTCCTTATATCGCCATGCACCCGGACGGTATCTGTCAGCTCCCCGGCGGCGTCTACACAAAAACGCTGGAATATGAGGACATCAACTACGCTGTGGCGTCTACGGAGGATCAGACGGCCATTTTCAACGGGTGGAGCGGCTGTCTGAATTATTTTGACAGTTCGCTTCCGTTCCAGCTCTCCTTTGTCAACCGCCGCAGCCGGAACGCCAACCGCTACAAGGTGAATATCCCGGCGCAGGAGGATGATTTCAACAGCATCCGAGGTGAGTATGTGGAAATGCTCAAAGGCCAGATCGCCAAGAGCAACAACGGCATTGAGCGGTACAAGTACATCACCTTTGGCCTGCCTGCCGAGGGTGTAGCGGAGGCGCGTCCACGGCTGGGACGCGTGGAGGCGGATGTCATGGGCAATCTGAAACGGCTGGGCGTCCAGTCCCGTCCGCTGGATGGCCGGGATCGGCTGGCGGTGCTGCATGGGCAGATGCATCCCGGCAGGTGTGAGCCGTTCCGCTTTGCGTGGAAAGACATTTCCAAGACGGGCATGGGGACAAAGGACTACATTGCCCCGGACAGCTTCGATTTCCGGCAGAGCCGGACTTTCCGTGTCGGCCAGATGTGGGGCGCGGCGTCCTACTTGCAGATCATGGCGTCGGAGCTTTCGGATAAGCTGCTGGCGGAGATTTTGGAGCTGGACGCCGAGCTGACCGTCACCATGCACATCCAGACGGTAGACCAGCTCAAGGCCATTAAGACAATCAAGGGAAAGATCTCCGACATAGGCCGCATGAAAGCGGAGGAACAGAAAAAGGCTGTCCGTGCCGGGTATGATATGGAGATTTTGCCGCCTGACCTCATTACCTTTTCCAAGGACGCCGCCGAGCTGCTCTCTGACCTGCAAAGCCGAAACGAGCGAATGTTCCTGCTGACCTTTACGGTGGTAAACCTCGCTCCCACCCGGCAGCGGCTTGAAAACGATGTGTTCACGGTGAGCGGTATCGCGCAGAAATACAACTGCGCCCTGCGCCGTCTGGACTGGCAGCAGGAGCAGGGCTTTGTGTCCTCGCTGGTGCTGGGCTACAACGGCATTGAAATTCAGCGGGGCATGACTACAAGCTCCACCGCCATTTTCATTCCCTTTATGACCCGGGAGCTTCGTATGGACGGGCAGGCGCTCTACTACGGCATGAACGCCCTTTCCCACAATGTCATCATGGCTGACCGCAAAAAGCTGAAATCCGCCAACGGGATGTACCTCGGCTCTACGGGCAGCGGCAAGAGCTTTGCCGCCAAGCGGGAGCTGATCAATGTGTTCCTCGCCACCAATGACCGCATCATTGTGGTTGACCCGATGGGTGAATATGCTCCGCTGGTGCGGCGCTTGGGCGGACAGGTCATTGAGATCGCCCCGGACAGCCCGCATCACATTTCGCCTATGGACTTGCAAATGAACATCAACGACGAGGACAGTCCGCTTTCCATGAAGGCGGATTTTCTGCTGTCCCTGTGTGAGCTGATCGTGGGCGGCAAGGAGGGCTTGCAGCCCATCGAGAAAACCGTCATTGACCGCTGTGTGCGGCTGGTCTACCGGGAGATGGCGCTGGGGCTGGAAACGGCCAAAACGCCGCTGCTGCAAGATCTGTATGAGGAGCTGCTGCGCCAGCCCGAGCCGGAGGCGCGGCGGGTGGCGACGGCGCTGGAGCTTTACTGCACAGGCTCTCTCAACCTTTTCAACCATCCCACGAATGTTGACCTCAATTCCCGTGTGGTCTGCATTGTCCTAAAGGGATTGGGTGAAAACCTCCGCAAAATCGCCATGCACACCACCAATGAATTTGTCACGGCGGCGGTAAACGCCAACCATGCCGAGGGCGTGGCGACTTGGTGCTACTTTGACGAGTTCCATATCCTACTCCGTGATCCGTTGACGGCCAGCTACTTTGTGGCGGTATGGAAAATGCTCCGCAAAAAGGGCTGTGTCCCCTCGGCGCTGACGCAGAATGTGAAAGACCTGCTGGCCAGCCGTGAGATCGAGAACATTCTGGACAACACGGATTTCATGGTGCTGCTGTCACAGGCGCAGAGCGACCGTGCGATCTTGGCAAAGCAGCTTGGCATTTCCGAGCATCAGCTCTCCTATATCACGCACTCCAATTCCGGCGAGGGCTTGCTGTTCTATGGAAATGTCACCATCCCGTTTGTAGACCGTTTCCCCCGTGGGGAGATCTATGACCTGCTGACGACCCGCCCGGAGGATCTTGCCCATGAACGAACAGACGAGTAACCCCACTTCGGGACAAAATGTCCCGAAGTCCAAGTTTCGGCGGAAAAGCCGGCAGGAGCAAACGGCGGCATCCAAGCTGCGGATGGAGCGCCGGTGCGAGAAGGTGGACGCCGCCCGGGAGAAGCTGGCAAAGCAGAAGCCGCCGAAAAAGCCCGGTGCGGTCAAGCGTCTTGCCCATACCGCCGGACACGGTGTCCACGGCTTTGTGCATGGCAAACTCTATGAGGTCGAGCATGAAAATGTCGGCACAGAGGGCGCACACCGTTCCGAGCTGGCAGCAGAGTCCGTGTACCGCTTTGGCAGGCGCAAGCTCCGCAAGGCCATCCGGGAACACCCGGCAAAGGCGGTGGAGCGTGCGGAGAGCAAGCACATTAAGGCCACGGCGGACTATTACTACCGCAAGACCGTGGAGGAACACCCGGAAATGCAGGAGAGCGGCGCGGTGTCCCGGTATCTGCAAAAGCAGAAGATCAAGCGCCAGTACGCAAAGCAGGCGCGGGAGGCTGCCCGGCAGACCGCCAAGGCCGCCGAGGCCGCCGAGGGTACGGCGTCTGTCACGGGCAAGGTGACGGAAAAAGTGTCCATCTACATCAAGGAACACCCCGGCGGGCTGCTCCTGCCGCTGGCAGCGTTTCTTCTGCTGGTGGTGCTGCAATCGTGTATGTCCTCGCTGGTGACGGTGGGCAACGGCGTGGCCGGAGCCATCGGTGCATCCACCTATGCCGCCGAGGACGCCGACCTGCTGGGAGCGGAGGCCGCCTACTGCGTTTTGGAGGACGAGCTGCAATGCTACCTCGACACCTACACCCGCACCCACGATTATGACGAATACCACTTTGACCTCGACACCATTGAACACGATCCCTATGTGCTGCTGTCCATCGTCTGCGCGCTCCATGAGGGCGAGTGGACGCTGGGCGAGGTACAAGGAACGCTCCAAATGCTCTTTGACCGCCAGTACATTTTGACCGAGGATGTGGTGGTGGAGGTGCGCTACCGTACCGTTACCCGGACGGACAGTGAGGGCAACAACTATGATGTTGAAGTTCCGTACAACTATTACATCTGCTATGTCACGCTTGAAAACTTCAATCTCTCCCATCTGCCCGTTTACATCATGGGCGAGGAAACCCTGTCCCGGTATGCCTTATACATGGCAACACTGGGCAACCGCCCCGACCTGTTCCCGTCCTCGCCCTATGTGGGTAAGTACACCAACAAGCCCCCGGCACATGAGATCCCCGAGGACTATCTTGCCGATGAAACCTTTGCCGCCCTTCTGAAAGAAGCGGAGAAGTATGTGGGATACCCCTATGTTTGGGGTGGCAGCTCTCCGAGTACCTCTTTCGACTGCTCCGGCTTCGTCAGCTATGTCTACAATCAATGCGGCTGGGACTTCGGGCGGCTGGGGGCGCAGGGGCTATACAACATCTCCGCACGGGCAAGCAGCCCCAAACCCGGCGACTTGGTGTTTTTCACGGGGACTTATGACACGCCGGGGATCTCCCATGTGGGCATCTATGTGGGCGACGGCTGGATGCTCCATTGTGGCGACCCTATCAGCTACGCCAATCTCAATTCAAGCTACTGGCAGTCCCATCTCTATGCCTACGGAAAACTATTTTGACAGGAGGTTTTTTATGGCTATCTCCAAAAGCGCGAAAATTCAGGCCGAGATCGAAAAGGTCACGGCCAAAATCAACGAGCAGCAGGCACGGCTCAAGGAGCTGGAACAGAAAAAGCTGGAGGCCGAGAACAGCGAGATCGTGGAGATCGTGCGCGGCATGAGCGTTTCGCTCACCGACCTGCCCGTGCTGCTCCAGACCATCAAAAGCGGCGGCACTTTGGGACAGAATGTACCGAAGTCCGATTCCACGGATAAGGAGGACGGCGAATGAACAAGTGGATGAAGAAGCTGACGGCAGTGCTCTGCGCCGCTGTTTTGATGTGCGGCATGGCGGTCACGGCCTACGCTGGGGGCGGTGAGGAATGGGACGGGCTTGATCCTGTGGAGCCGCTGCCCGCCGAAACCGTTGACCCCGGCGAGGGCTTCACCGAGGACGGCAACCTTGTGACCCGTGACCTGCTCTACGATAAGGCCACCAACAAGCAGTTCATCACGGTGCAGACCAGCGGCGGCAATACCTTTTACATCGTCATCGACTATGACAAGCCCACCGACGAGGACGGCGAGCAGTACCAGACCTACTTTTTGAACATGGTGGACGAGGCCGACCTGCTGGCGGCGATGCAGGCGGCGGGCGGTGAACTGCCGGAGTGTGCCTGCGCGGACAAATGCGCCGTGGGTGCTATCAACACAGATTGCACCGTCTGCGCCGTGAACATGGGCGAGTGTCAGGGCAAGGCTCCCGAGCCTGCGCCCGTGGTAGAGCCGGAGCCTGACCCTGAGCCGGAGCAGCCCAAGAGCAACAGCGGAACGCTCCTGCTGGTGCTGGCCGTGGTGGTCATCGGCGGCGGGGCTGGCTGGTATTTCAAGATCTACCGTCCTAAAAAGAAGCAGGCCGCTGACGCTGCGGAGGACTACGGCGACGATTATGACGATACCCCACCTTGGGAGGACGAGGACGAAACGGAAAGTGAGGATGAAACATGAGATTTACCAACAGTCCCTATGAGGACTTTATGAAAGAAAAAAGCTACTTCAAGGGTGTTCCGCCCAGTCTGCCGCCCAAAGGCTCCCGCTGTGATGGTTGCCCTTACTGGCGCGGGATCGGCTGTATGTTCTGTTATCGGGAGCAGCTCACGCCCAAGACGGGAGGCAAAAATGAGCCGTGAGTTGACCCGGCAGGAAAAGGCTGCGATCCGCAAGCTGGTGACAAAATGGTGCGCCAACTACGATAAAGACTATGGCTGCCTGCCGCTGGACTGTCCCTGCTATATGCTGGGCAAGTGCTGGACGGGCGCTTATTGCCGCTATTTCCGCGCGGCGGTGCTGCCCCTTGATCCTGTGCTGGAAAGGTCGCTGACCGTGGAGCGTATCACGGAAACCCGGCCTTGCCCAGTGTGTGGCAGGGCCTTTCTCCCGGACGGGCGGCAGCGGTACTGCTCCCCGGCCTGCGCTGGGACTGCCCTGCGGGAGCAGAAGCGGGCGTATATGCGCCGCAAACGGAGGTAGTGCGTGGAAAAATAGCCCCGGGAAATGCCCACATTTACAAGGCTTTTCCGGGGCGCTTTTGGGGTGGGCGGTATGTTTTCCCGTCCGCCCCTGTTTTCGCAGAAACGCTTTCCACATCAAAGCACCGGGGCTTTGGGACATTTTGTCCCGAAGTCCCGGCTGAAAGGAGGAATTATGCCTAAATATTATGAGATCAGCGAGGCGGCGGCAAAGCGGGCAAAGGACATGAACAGCTATTCCGACTATGCCCCCGGCTCGGCCACGGCGGGCTACCGGGCGATGGTGGATGAAGCCTACGCGCTGGCAGAGAAACAAAAGGCACAGGTCGATCCCATGTACCATGATAAGATCGATGCCCTTGTTGACCGCTACGCCCGCAGGCTGGCGGAAAATCTCAATGAGCGCAACGCCATTGACGCCCGTGTGCCGTCCATTCTGATCACCGGGGGCGGCAATTTCCCCGTGGCGAAAAAGGCCAAGCAGAACGCCGCCCGGGATCGAAATTACGGCGAGTATGCCGAAATTGAAAAGCTGCTGGACAAGATCCGCTCCACAGGCCGGGGCGGGATCAGCGCCGACGATGATCTTGCCGTGGAAAAGCTCACGAAAAAGCTGGAGGGAATGGAGTCCCAGCAGACCATGATGAAAGCGGTCAACGCCTACTACCGCAAGCACAAGACGCTGGAGGGCTGCCCCGAGCTGACGGCGGAGCAGGTGGAAAAGGTCAAGGCGGCCATGTCCCAAGACTGGCGCAAAGACCCCGTTCCGTTTCCGTCCTATCTGCTCACCAACAATAACGCCAATATCCGCCGTGTGCGCCAGCGCATCGAGGAGCTGAGCCACAAGGCGGAGTTTGTCGGTTGGAAATTCCCCGGCGGTGAGGCCAAGGTCAACGAGGCAGAGAACCGCTTGCAGCTCATTTTTGAGGATAAGCCGGACGCCGACACCCGGCAGGCGCTCAAAAGCGAGGGCTTCAAGTGGGCGCCCAGCCAAGGGGCATGGCAGCGGCAGCTCAACCAGAACGCCATCCGAGCCGCTGCAAGGCTGGACTTTCTGCGCCCGGAGGACGGCAAAAGCCCCTATCAGCTCCAGCCCTTTGCGAAACGGGCGGAGAAAGATGTATCACGGTGAGGAGGGTATATGGACAAAAACCAAGGCTATGAGATCATTCAGACCGTCATGCTGGAAAACGGCAGGGGCTTTGCGCTGGGGCATCATCCTACCGCTCCCTCGCCCTATGTCACATGGGCTTGCTATGATGACAGGGACGGTCAGCGGCAGTATGAATGGGGGCATTACGGCAGCGACCGTACCGCTCTGGAACAGGATTTTGCGGCGCGGGTGCAGGAGTACCAGCGCCTTTACAATGTCGGTGTCAAGCAGACCGAGGCTCCCGGCCTTTACAAGTATTATTCCACCCAGCGCCCTGTGGACATTGGGACATTCCCCAAGCCGCCCCGCAACGCCCCGGATGAAATTGTCAACTACGATCAGCGCATCCCGGTTGAAAATGGGTCTTTTCTGGCGTGGGGGCATTTGACCTACACGCGGCCATTGACGAAACGGCAGGCGTCTGACTATGAGCTGCGGCCTGCGCCCGACAATCCCGACAGACCCCGTTCGATCCGGGAGCAGATGAAAACCGCCGCAAAACAGGCCGAGGCTGGCCGTGGGCAATCCGCCCCCAAGAAAAATGCCCCTGACCGGGGCGACAGATAGGAGGATATTTATGGAGCAGGAACGCAATTCCAACAGGAACGCCGAGCTTGCGATGGAGCAGAACGGGAACATGATCGACGGCATCATCAACAATCTGCCTGCGCCGCCCCCGGCAGAAAAGCCGCTGGACAAGGTACGGGAGCACCCGCCCAAGCGCCGCAGCCGGGAGCGTGAGGAGCGTTGACAAAAAAGCGGCGGCGCTCTGTCCATCTTCATGTGATGGTGACGCCGGAGGAACAGGCGCTGATCGCTGACCGCATGACCGAGGCTGGGATCTCCAACATGGGAGCCTATATGCGGAAAATGGCACTCAACGGCTATGTTCTCCATGTTGACCTCTCGGACATCCGGGAGCTGGTAGCTTTGCAGCGGCGGTGTGCCAACAACCTAAACCAAGTGGCCGTCCATGCCAACACCTATGGTATCTATCCCTCGGAGATCGCTGCGCTACAAAAGGACTATGCAGACCTGTGGGGACCGTTGTCCGAGCTGCTGAAAAAGCTGTCAGCTGTGGTGAGTATGTAAAAATAGGGAGTGCAGATCTCGGAGGTCTGCACTCCCATTTGTTCTTTTACCAACGATAGCAGCGGCGAGAAAAGCGAAGCTCATGCACTCCGATTTCTCGGCAAATCGAGGACATTATTTTTAAGATTTCCTCCCGCGAAGAATTAAACCACTCTTCCAGTTCCCGGTCATTAAAGCAATACATCCCATCATAGCCGTTGTCACTATAAAACGAGTAAACATGGTCATGCTCCGCTATCATTAACCGCCTGCGAATAGCCGTTAAAATATCCACTACATTATACAATTTTTCTCGCCATTCCGGGTTCTGCACAAAAGCCTTTCCATCTGCTTGCTTAATTATGTCACCATCCCGTGTGCGGAGAACACCTGTATTTAGAGCAATAATTGTATCTTCGATTGCTCTGTCAAAGTCCTCCATACGCCCCTCCTGCCGAATATCATCTTGGAAGGCTGGACGGTCAAAGCACTGCACATAGAATTTAATCAATGAAATATCCTGTTCTGTATTTTGGGCGGGTGAAGCAGATTCCAGCTCTAAAATAGCGGCTTCTTCGGAGAGCTGTTTCCATTTATGAAGCAAGTCAACTGTATATCGAATGTCATCGCTATCAATCAGCTTGGAGCATGACTGGCACAGCCAAATGCCGTTTTGAATGTCCTTGCGTTCCGCAGAAGTCATATTCGTATCGTAACGCTTTCCGCCGGAAGCCGCAGCGCAAATATGAGCTGCTACACCAATGTTAGAATAGTTTTCGGGATCATCATTTGCACCACAAGTCAGTTTCCTACAATTAGGGTTACTGCACCGATAGCCGACGCGCTTAGCCATAATATCGATGGTTTTTGCCTTGAAGTCATCTCGATTGCTTGCCATTGTCACACCTCCAATTCACTATTTAGAATTATATCACTTATGTGATTGAATGGCTATAATTGTTTCTCAAAACATAGCTTGTTCGACATCCTTGTGTGCCTATTTTCCCAGCGGTATAATATGGGTAGAAGGACAAACCAACCCGATTTTTTGATGGAGGTAGCTGCTATGATCGTTCTCAAAATCCTTGCCGCCCCCGTAATGGTGGTGCTGTCCCTGCTGGCCGCTATGGTTACATTTCTGTTCTGCGTGGCGTCCGCCGTGTGTGAGATGGGCTGCATTGTGCTGACGCTGCTCTCCCTGATCCTGTTCATCGGCGGACAGACGGTGGGCGGGATCGTGTTCCTCGTCCTTGCGTTCCTCGTTTCTCCTTTTGGCGTTCCCGCCATCGCGGAATGGCTGGTGGACAGGCTGCACTCGGCCAAGTTTGCCCTGCGGGATTTCATCACCGGCTGATACTTCGGGACAAACTGTCCCAAAGCAGGAACAACGGCGGCTGACCACAGCCGCCGTTTGTCATATCGAAAGGAGGACTGCCTACGGCCACAACCTATTTCAAGAAGCACAAAATCAGCAGGGGAGAAACCATCGCGCAGTCCTTGAAGGAGCGGTTTGACTATGGCAAAAACCCAGACAAAACCGAGGGCGGCGAGTTGATTTCGTCCTACGGCTGCGACCACATGACCGCCGATGCCGAGTTCCTACTAAGCAAGGCCAAGTACAAGGCTGTCACAGGCCGGGAGCAGCGGCGGGATGCAGATGTGCTTTGCTATCAGATCCGCCAGTCATTCAAGCCCGGGGAGATCACGCCGGAGGAGGCCAACCACATCGGCTATGAAACGGCGATGCGCTGGACAAAGGGGAAGTATGCCTTTTTTGTTGCCACCCACATAGACAAGGCGCACATCCACAATCACATTTATTACAATTCGACCTCGCTGGACTGCACCCGGAAGTTCCGTGACTTCATCGGCTCTGGCCGTGCGGTACGGCGGCTCTCTGACCGCATTTGCCTTGAAAATGATCTGTCCGTCATTACCAATCCCAAGCTGCACAGCAAGGGGCGCTTTCTCCATTACGGAGCGTGGCTGGGGGCGGAGCGACAGCCCTCATACAAGGAGCAGCTACGGCTTGCCATCAATGAAGCTCTTGCCAAACGCCCCGCCGACTTTGATGCTTTCCTCCGGCTCATGGAGGCGTCCGGCTTCACGGTCAAGCATGGGCGCGGCAGCGCAATCTCTTTCCTTGTTCCGGGGCAGGAACGGGCGACCCGGCTGCGGGCGTCCACCCTCGGGGACGGCTACGATCCCGAGGACATCAAGGCCGTCATCGTCGGGGAGCGCCCGATCCCGGAGCAGCCTGTTTCTGTGTCTGCTGCCCCTCGCCGTGTCAATCTGATCGTGGATATACAGGAGCGGCTGCGCTCCGGCAAGGGTGCGGCCTATGCGCGGTGGGCAAAGGTCTATAACCTTAAACAAATGGCAGCGGCGCTTCAATTCATGCAGGAGCAGAATATCACCGAGTATGACCAGCTCTCCGCAAAGGCCGAGAACGCCGTTTCCCGTTTTCACGCGCTGACCGAGCAACTCCGGCGGACGGAGGCTGACCTGTCCGCAACATCTGAGCTGATGGGAGCCGTAGTGCGGTACGCCAAGACCCGCCCCGTCTTTGACGGGTACAAGGCTACAAAGTACAGCCGGAAATACCTTGCCGAGCATGAGGCGGAGCTGGCGGACTACCGAGCGGCCAAGGCCACAATGGGAGATCTGCTGGGCGGTGAGAAGCTGCCAAAGATGGCAGAGCTGAAAGAAAAGCGCCGCCAACTGGCGGCGCGGAAAAAGGCACTCTATACCGAGTACCGCTCGGCGCAGGAGGAGATGCGGCAGGCCGTGGCGGTCAAGGCCAACATCGACCATCTGCTGGGTGTCACGGACGGCCAGCGCAAAAAGGAACAGGAGCGATAGCGCACGGTGACGCAGACAAATTACTTTGGGACAAAATGTCCCAAAGCCGGGTTTGGGGAGGCTCCCCAACAAGCGTTTTTGCAGCCCGCCGGGATGCAAAAATAGCAAGTGTGGCTACACTTGCCCTGCTTGCCGTTAGTGTGTTCCCCGGAAAACCCCACGAAAAACGGAGGCAGCGCCGTTTCTTACGCTCCCTCCGTTCCACGGTTTTCTATGATCGCGTTGATAATCCCCTCGACGAGCCGCAGCTCGTTTTCGCTGAGAGAATTGAGCTGAATGTTGATCCGCTTCTTTGCGGCTTCATCGGCTCCCATATCGGGATAAAAGTATTCGTCCACGGAGATACCGAACATGGTTACCATTTGGTAAAAGGCGTTTAGGCTCGGATGCTGTCCGTCATTTTCGTGATACATAATGGTGCGAGGATCACGGTCAACAATATAGCCTAACTGTTCTTGCGTCATGCCCTCGCGCTCACGGGCTTTCTTAATGGCAAGTCCAATCCCGTGAAAGTCAAATTTGCGCTCGTCCCGTTCAATTTTCATAGCATCACCACCTAATGTAATTTTACATTTCGGGTAATAGCATTTGAACGATGTTATATTTCATTCCTCTGCATATTTAATTTCATATATTTGCCGAGCAAATTCTCATAGTTGACAATGGCTGCGGTGTAGCATATAATGTACTTATCAAACAAGTACATTATATGACAGGAGGCGCAGCCTCATGGAAATCATTATCAGCAGTAACACCAGCAAACCTATTTATGAGCAGATCACTTCTCAAATGAAAGCTATGATCATGAGCGGCGAACTTCAAACCGGCGACCCGATTCCGTCTATGCGGGCACTGGCAAAGTCGCTTCATATCAGCGTCATTACAGTGCAGAAAGCCTATGAAGATCTGCATCGTGATGGCTTTATTGAAACAACAGTAGGCCGTGGCAGTTTCGTGTCGGCACAAAATAAAGATTTCTTTCAAGAGGAGCAACAGCGCCGGGCGGAAGAACATCTCCAAGAGGCTGCCGATATTGCACGCTCCAGCGGTATCCCTTTGAGTAAATTGGTTGAGATACTGGCGATGTTCTATAAAGAGGAGGGCTGACGATGGAAAACATTTTGCAAATTGCAGACCTGACAAAACGCTACCCCGATTTTTACTTAGACCATTTGACCCTCAATGTTCCAAGCGGTAGCATTGTCGGTTTGATTGGGGAGAACGGTGCGGGAAAAACAACCACCATGAACCTGATCCTCAATGCTGTTACCAAGGACAGCGGAGATATTCTTGTTTTCGGGCAAGATAATCTTTCCCATGAAAAAGAGGTCAAACAGCGGATAGGCGTTGTGCAGGATGAATGTAATCTTCCCTTTATGTTCTCTCCCGCAGACATTGAAACCATCATGCGTCAAATCTATGCCCAATGGGACTCCAACCGCTACTGGGAGCTATTGAATAGGTTTGATTTACCTGTGAAACAGGAAATCGGCTCATTTTCAAAGGGGATGAAGGTAAAGATGAATTTTGCAATTGCTCTTGCCCATCATGCCGAATTACTGCTGCTGGACGAAGCTACAAGCGGGCTTGACCCCGTTATGCGGGATGATGTGCTCGACCTGCTGTTGGACTTTGTGCAAAGTGAGAAACACGGGGTACTCTTTTCCACGCACATTATGAGCGATCTTTCCAAAATCGCGGACTATATTGCATTTCTGCATGAGGGCAAACTGCTGTTCTTCAAGTCGAAAGACGAGCTGATCTACCGCTATGGCCTGATCCATTGCGGGGAAAAGCTATTTCGGGAAATTGACCACGATGACATATTGGCGTGGAGAAAGCAGGAATACGAATATCAAATCCTGGTGGCTGACAGAGAAACTGCTGCCCGGAAGTACAAAGACTGCGTGATAGACCCTGCCACGCTTGACAGCATTATGCTTTTGAATATCAGAGGTAAAAAAGTATGATAGGATTGATTATAAAGGACTTTTTGGTTTTCAAAAAGCGTTTTCATTTGACCTACAGACTGATTGGTGCCGCTGTCTTGGGGCTTGTGATTATACTCTATCCCGCCGAGGGAGCGCAGTATGTTGCGCTTCTCCTGCCTGTGATGGGTGTTGCCTTCTTAACCGAAATTGTTAAAGTTGAAGAAAAAAGCGACTGGAGAGATTATCTTCCCGCGTTGCCAATTATTAGCCGTGAAATCGTTTTGAGCAGATATTTGTTTTGCGGCATACTTCTTGCAGCATTTGCAGCCACGAGTTTTGTTATCTGTATGATTGCTTCCCTCGTCGGAGATTTCACGCTATCCAGCACCATGCCAAACTTCCTTTTGGGTGTTTTAGATGCCGTGCTGTTAGTGTGCTTGGGTATTCCCGCCGGATACTTTTTCAAAAATGACATGTGTACCGGGGCAATGATAGTTGCCATCATGGTCTGTGCGGTAATACGGTCTACTGGTCTTGATACCGCCTTTTTCGCCGCATCCTCATTCCTTGCCTATACACTGCTTATTATCGGTATGGCATTACTCCTCTACCTGTCCTATCGTGCGTCACTCAGCATTTTCAGAAAAAGGCGTCATGCAAGAAGTAAGGTGGCACCTAATGATTGAAAACAACTGGATTCTATGTCCAATATGCAGAAATAAGACACGCATCAAAATTCGGGGCGATACGGTGCTTGAGAACTTTCCTCTGTATTGCCCAAAATGCAAACAAGAAAATCTAATCCGAGCTTATCAACTAAATATCATAGTTATCAAGGAGCCAGACGCACAGACGCAGAGCCGATAACCCGTAGCCAACAGGCACACGGTTTATCGGCTCTTTTCTTTTGATAATAGCTGCGCTGGCATACACAACAAGACCGTTTCCGTTCGGCCTTGCGGCGCAGAACGGCGGTTTTGAAATATTGCATTTCAAGCCGCCGTTTTCCTTTTGAAAAATTGGATCAATGGGGGGTGTGGTAAAGTCGCCCTTTTTTAAGGATACGGCGGTGTCCGAGGAGGTATCGCCGTGTCCATTTTTTTCAGCGTCCATGATCTGCACCAGCTAAAAAAAGCGTAGCCCCTCCATCGGAGCAGTCCGGCTTTGAAAGTGAAATTAAACATCATGTAACAGGATATTTATTTGCTTGCGTCCGCATAGCGTCATGCTGTGCGGGCGTTTTTGTATGCCTGCACCTTGGGACAATTTGTCCCAAGGTAGTCAGCCCCGGCTGCCGATCCCCGCCGTTCCTCCGTTCTGTTCACCCACCTACACATGAACCGAATGGAGGAATTACAAATGACGACCATCAATCTGAAGGACTTTTACGCTTGGTACACCCATGATGAATACATCGAAGTTTCCGACGAAGTGGCCGCCGAGCTGAAGGCGGACAAGCTGTATGAGGCAGCCTATCAGCGGCGCACGACCCGCAACAAAGCGCAGTATTCCCTCGACTGTGACGATGGGATCGAATACTCGGCCTGCCTGCATGAGCCGACGCCGCAGGAGCTTCTGGATCGTATGGAGCTGTTCGTCCACCTGTGGAATGCTCTCAATTCTCTGCCCGAGGCGCAGGGCCGCCGTGTGGATGCCTGCATCATTGAGGGCAAGAGCTATTGCGAGGTTGCGTTGGAAGAGGGCGTGGATGAAAGCGCCGTCCGGCGGGCCGTGGAGCGTGGCTTGGAGAACATGAAAAAATATTTGAAAAATTACCTGTAAGCCAGTCCGAATTTCTGAGTTTTGTGTCCTTGGTATATGAGAGGAGCTGATCCTCTCCACAACTGAATAGCGGCGGCTCCGAGCATCATGTGGGGAGCCGGGTGACGGGTGCGCCGAGACTTCTCCCACACGGGAGAACGAGCGATCAACACCAACGCCGCAAGTGGGGACTTGCCACCCCACGGCCACGATCCGTAGTGGACAGGCTGGCAGCCTGTCCCTCCGGGCCGCCGCACTCTCGCAGGAGCGCCGTACCCCAACTGCTGTCTTGTGACGGGCCGAAACTTCAAGTACGGTGCTCCTGTTTTCACTTCGAGACAAATTGTCCCACGATGGAGAAAGGTGAAAGGGCAACACCCCATAAAGGTGCTGCCCTTTCGTGTTTCCCCATCCACTTTTAATATGAACGAGGAGGTAGCTTATGGATCATAGGAAACGCCGAGCGGTCTTTGCTGTTGACGGCTATGAAATCTCTGCCACTTTTGCTGACAGCAGAAACACGGCGGTGCTGGGTCATGTGAAGCAGATTTTGCTATCTTCCTTTGCGAATAACCTCACCGATAAAACACCCGGCGACAGCCTTGCATTGAAGGCCAAACTGAGCGATAATAATAGTGGGGATACCCCTATGCACCTTGAAAAGTTCATATACCCCGTGTATTGATTCGCTCTTTCAAAGCCCATTGGACTTACAGAAAGGACGGATCAATATATGAAAGAAAGAGTTTGTTGCTTATACAGAGTGTCCACCGACAAGCAGGTGGACTATAACGATAAAAACCAAGCCGACATCCCCATGCAACGCCGCAAGTGTCACCAGTTCGCAGATCAAATGGGCTGGATAATCGTCCACGAGGAACAGGAGGACGGCGTGTCCGGCCACAAGGTACGGGCCGAAAACCGGGACAAAATTCAGACCATCAAGGAGCTTGCCAAGCAAGGCAAATTCGATATTCTGCTCGTGTTCATGTTTGACCGCATCGGACGTATCGCTGACGAAACGCCTTTTGTGGTGGAATGGTTTGTTAAGAACGGCATCCGGGTCTGGAGTACCCAAGAGGGCGAGCAGCGGTTTGACAATCACACCGACAAGCTCACCAACTACATCCGTTTCTGGCAGGCCGACGGCGAAAGCGAAAAGACTTCAATTCGCACAAAAACCGCTCTCGGCCAGCTCGTCGAGGACGGCGGTTTCAAGGGCGGTCTTGCTCCTTATGGGTATGACCTTGTAAAGAGCGGGCGCTTCAATAAACGCAAGCACGAGGTTTTTGAGTTGGCTGTCAACGAGGCCGAGGCTGCTGTGGTACGGACTATCTTTGACAAATATGTGCATGAGGGTTTCGGCGCTCAACGGATTGCCACTTACTTAAATGACCTTGGCTATCGGGCGAGAACGGGTAAAATGTGGCATCACGCCAGCGTCCGGGGTATCATTTGTAATCTGACATATACTGGGGTACTTCGCAGCGGCAAAAGCCGATCCCAAACGCTGCCCCACTTACAGATTATAGAACAGGAGCTGTTCGAGGCTGCACAGCACATTCGTACCTCCCGTGCCAACTCCGCCGAACAGGAGCGGCGTGTACCGCTGAATACCCGTGGCCAGTCCTTGCTGGCCGGGAATGTCTTTTGCGGGCATTGTGGCTCCCGGCTGGCGCTCACCACCAACGGCAAGGCTTATCCGTGCAAGGAAGATGCTCACCGCATTGTAAAGCGTGTGCGGTATATCTGCTACGGCAAGACCCGCAAACAAACCGAGTGTGACGGGCAGACTGGCTACACGGCGCATATTCTTGACGGTATCATTGATAAGGTGGTGCGGCAGATCTTTGAGCGGATGAAAGCGATCCCAAAAAGTGAAATCGTCAATATCCGCTACCGTGAAAAGATGGAAGAACGGAAGGCACTTCTCAAAAGTGCAAAATCAGACTACACCAAAGCCGCCGCCGAGCTTGATATGCTCCGGGCAGAGGTCATTAAATCCCTGCGTGGCGAAAGTGCTTTTTCGCAGGATTTGCTCGGTTCTTTGATTTCTGACTGTGAGACAAAATGTCTCGAAGTTCAGCATACTATGGAGGCGGCGCAGGCGGCCTATGACGAGGGGCAGGCCATGCTGGACGCCTTAAACGCTCAGTACGACGATATTATCTCATGGGCAGATATGTACGACAGTGCCAGCATGGAGGCAAAGAAAATGATCGTGAGTTGCCTGATCCGGCGTGTGGAGGTGTATCGGGATTATCGGCTGCATATCGATTTCAATATTGACTTTGAGCAGTTCAGCGCTGGGCTGGACATTTCGGCAATCGCCGCATAAGAAAAGCCCGCTTCAAAAGAGAAGTGGGCATAAAACAAAAAACTCGCTTTTTTCAAAGCAAGTCTTTATTAAGAATACTCAGCGCACCCGTTTGGTGGAGATAAGCGGGATCGAACCGCTGACCTCTTGAATGCCATTCAAGCGCTCTCCCGAGTTATCGGTTAAGCACCCCCACAGGCATCTGGGGCCATATCTCCATCAGAATCCACCCACACGCATTTCTGCGATTATTTTAGCGTGTTTTGGAATTGCTGTCAATCGGAGAGGCTGAATGAGCGCACCGTCAGGCGGTGCTTTTTTCATGAGACACTATCCTGTGCCGCATACTCAACTTCTGTTTCCAAGCCGAGTTCAAACTGTGCGAAGCTCATGTTGAACTCGATGTGCAGGCGGTAATCGGAGTACACATCCACTCTCTTGATGATGTATCCTGCGATCATCTTCTTCACATCCATGTCGCTGCCATCGAACATCTCGGACCATTCCATGATGCGGCGGTAATCCGCCTTGATGGCTTCGATGCGCTGATTGCTTTTCTCGACTTCCTCATTGAGTTCAGTCAATTGAGCATTGGCATCCAGCATCCTGGTACGGGCATTGTTGACCAGCTCCGACAGGATGTCCATCGGGAACGCGCTCTCGCCCTGCACGGCTTTGATGATCTCCAGCTTCAGGGATTCATATTCCTTGGTAGCCTTGGCGGACTCTGCTTTGGCGTCCGCAAGGCGCTTCTTGAGACTGACCATGGCGCTGCGGTGGGTGCGGGAGATGATTTCGTTCTCCTCTACAGACCGCATCCGGTCGAATACCTGATGGAGAATGTCGGTAACCATCTTGTCCAGAATGTGCATGGTGTAGCCGGTTTGCCCATCGCAGTTACTGCGCTTGCGGGTCTTGTTGTAGCATACATAGCGGATGCGCTTACGGCCAACCTTTTCGCCGGCAGCGTTGATTCGAGTCGTCCCATTGGTGGTCAGCGTCAGACGCCCACCGCAGTGTCCGCAGAACACATTGCCGGATAGCAGGGATTGCCCCCTGGTGTTGCGGGGCATGGTTCGCAGCGCATTGCACTCATTGGCTCGTTCGGCCATGAGCTTCTGCGCCAGCTCGAAGTTCTCCGGTGAGATGATCTGCAAATCAGGGAATGCTTTAGACTGTGTACTGCCGCTCCGAAGCACGCCGGTGTACATGATGTTATGCAGAATGTGACCAACGGTAGCTTCGTGCCAGTTCTTTCCGTCACGGGTCTTGATGCCCATCTCAGACAAGAAGTTGGCGATTTTGAATCTGCCGTAGCCGGAGCCGACACACAGGTCGAACATCATGCGCACGACCTTTGCCTCATCAGGATTGATCTCCAGCTTGAAGACCTCATGCTTGCGCTTGTTGTATGTGCCGCTGGGTACCAGGTCATAGCCGTAAGGGGCGGAACCGCCACGGAAGCGGCCTTCCTGTACCATCTGCCCGAGGGCGGCCTTGGTACGCATGGAGGTTTTCTGACTCTCACCGTCTGCCTGCCAGAAGCGGATGTAGTTGGTGAGACGGTCGACATGCGTGTCGATCCGCTGTTCACCCTCGTTGACACTCCATACCTGAATGCCGTGACTGATGAGCCACTCGACTACGAAGGGCGTTTCTTCAGCTCGTCTGCCAATGCGGTCGAACATGAACACCAGCAGAATATCGAACTTGCCCTGTTCGGCATATTCCTTGATGAGCTGGATCTTGTCACGGTCATTGGCGCTGACCTTGAAGCCTGACACGCCGTTTTCCTGTTCCTCGTACACGATGGTCCAGCCCATCCGCTCTGCGAATTCACGGCAGGCTTTTCTCTGCACGGGGATGTCAGCTTGATTCTGGTCATCGTGGTCGACCTGCTTGGTGGTGGAGACGCGGTACAGGCAGCATACTCTGTTCTGGATGCTGAGTGCATTTTGATAAGAACAACAAACTCTTTCAGCCATAATGTATCCTTCCTCTCAATGAATGATTTAGAAATGCGAGAGGTTCAGATACACCTTTTCATGTATTCACTTTTCAAAGTACACGGCATTTTGCCACCTTGATTATCTCACATTTCAGGTTGAATAGCTATCAAAACCTCGAAATATAAGCAACAAAGAAACGGCCTCCGATCCGGTAAAATCGCGCTTGAGTAAAAGACTTTTTGCCCAAGCGCCAGCTTGCCGAGAGCAGAAAGCAGGCCGCAGCTTTAAACTGCGGCCTGCTCGTAATACAAAAGAATTTTATTTTTCCTGCTCTAACCGATGAAGTTCTGCGCGGGCTTTTTCAAGTTCTTCTTCCAATTCAGCAATGCGCTTCTGATCTCGACGAAATATCTCACGATTTATTTCGTCCGATTTCTGATATATCATAACCATGAGCATCAGAGCCGGACGCACATCCTCGTCAGGGATTTTGACGACAGCTGCGCCAACAGCTTCTTGGCCTTTATTCTTTACCAACTGCTCCAAATCATCTCTGGTAACCATTTTGTTTTTCCTCCGCAGTTTCTCAATTCCACTTCTCGGTGTGCTTCTGACGCTCCAGATATTCCCTCGACTCTTGCTCATCGGCAGGCCGCACTCGCTTTTTGCCGCAATCCGGGCATTGGTCACATCCAGTTTCCGCTTCGAAGATATAGTGGCAAGCGTCACAGGTGTAGATTTCCTTGCTCATTGCTTTTCTCCTGCATTCCTACCGGCTGCAACATACCGCTGTTCTGGGCTTGTCGGTTTATCCGGAATCGTCATCAACAACTGTCCACTCGCCAGCATAGGCTTCAAAAACTTATCGGTAAAGTGTTTTATGCTTCTGTAGCCGCAATGTTCTGCGATTTCAGCCTTGCTCCGTGCCTCCGCACAGAACTCGAGAATTTTATCTTGGGTGGTAGCTTGGGTGGTAACTTGGGTGATACCACCTAAGCTATCGTCCTCTGCTTCAATTGTACGATAGAATACGACTACGAATCCGGACTTCAAAACCTCAAATTTGTATTTGCATCCAGCAGCGTCACACGCATCAGCAATACGCTTCAGTCCAGTACCAAAGCTCTCAACATTCTTGGAGTAATAAAGTGTCTGTGCAATCAGCGGGTTCCTGCGGATAGGACGCTCCCGGCCAGAGATGAAATCCTCCGGCTCATAGCCTGCCGGGAAGGTACCGGGGTTATAAATCTCAACACGATCCTTGTATATGGAAACCTCGTTGTTCTGTCCGGTTCCGTATTCCTTGTGGCAAAACGAATTGATCAGCGCTTCACGGACGGCATCCACAGGAATTTCTGGGATTTCTTTGCGTTGCAAAGATCCAAACTCTACCCGCCAGCGGATATTTTTGAAAATATACTTTTCGGCACGGTCAACGAGTTCGAAGATCGTTCCATGCTCACGCTGAATATCCAAAAATGTGAGCCGCTCCGTTCCGGCGAATACCGCCATTTGCAGGTCATTGTAAGGTGTCTCACCGAACAGGACCATGCCTGCGTTCAGCAGGTAGCTTCCCGCAGTCAAGCTCAACTTACCCAGCACCGTATCCCTGTCGGAATAATCAAAGCTGATTCTGCCGAACTCCTGACCGCGGTGGATATACTCTTTGAGAGAGTTCTCGTCCACCGAGCTTGTCAAGCATCCGGAAACTTTGCGTTCCCATACACCTTCGCTGCTTTGCCGCTCCATAATGTAGTCGGTCAATTCCTGCTGGGACATTACCTTATCTTCATCCGCGACACGGATTCTGGCCACATTATAGGCAAAGTACGGTGTGTTGTGCCCTTCAAAGCTGACATGGATACAATCCTTATCATCAATATGGACTACTGCAATTTCCGGGTAAATTCTCGGCTCGATATGGTTTGCAATCTCCTGACTGATATCCCGTAGGGTCTTTTCGGAAATTTGCTGTCCAATAGGCGTCCCATCTGGTTTTATCCCGAAATAGAGTTCGCCTTTCTGATGTTTGTTCAGGATGGCAGCAATTGATACGACGCCTTCCTTCAGTTCTCCAGTAGTCTTTTTAAATTCTAAGGTTTCGGTTTCGTGTCCGAGATTCAATTTTGCTCACCCCTCTCAACACTTTTCAATGTGTCAAATGCAAAAGCGATATTCTTGGATTTGCAGAAGTCCCGAATCACAAACAGTGTCATTTTATTCGGCTCGGTTCTTCCGTTCTCCCAGCGATTGACGGTCGCAACACTTATATTCAGCTGTTCTGCAAGTTCCTTCTGCGAAACGCGCAGTTCACTGCGAAGCTGAATAATAGAGTCTGCAAAAGTCACTGGTCATCACGCCCCTTTTGCATAGTATAACACATGATAAGCATTTTTACAATGAAGAGAAGTATTTCCGCACAGCTCTTTTATGCGGGCTGTTCCTCGCTGCACAGCCCGTTTTTTCGGATATATGCATCCAGCAGTGTGTTGCGTACCAGAGCAGAGAGGGTCGGATTGGCCTCCTGAGCAAAGCTGATCGTTACCTTATGACCCTCAATGGTCATCTGGATCTGCCTGGTGTTTTTCTTCTCTGTGCTCTGATTTACCATAGTCGCTTCCTCGCTTTCTTTTGTTGTCAGGTAGTATATCCTTAATCCCAATGCTGATCTCCAAGGCAGCATTCACTTCCTGCATCTTGCCTTTTCCTACAGTTCCCGCATACCCAAGCAGGCGCTGCTTGTCTAATGTCCGAAGCTGTTCCAGCATGATTGTGGATTCATTGTGTAATCCGCATTGTCGCCCATTCAGGTTTACATGGGTCGGTAATCGGTGATGCTTTATGCGGCTGGTAATCGCCGCCACGATGACCGTGGGACTATGACGATTGCCTATGTCATTCTGAATAATCAGCACCGGTCGGACGCCTCCTTGCTCGGAGCCGCGTACCGGTTCAAGATCCGCATAGAATATGTCTCCGCGGTATGCGGAGTGGATGTTGTCATTATCCATAGTAGCTTCCATTTTTCTCCTGCTACAAACTAAGTAAAGGAATCCGCGCAGGCCATAGCGCACAGCTTTGGTCTGCGCGGTATATATTTTCCTTTGCCTGTACTTGACACTACTTCCCCAGGCGGGGCGGCAACTTGAACTGTGCTGGCGCACATCACGGGAGTTTCACCCCTCCGAGGATCTCTCGAAGCTGCGTACAGGAGTATCATTATGGGCTGACGGGATCATGGCGGGGACAGCTTGCCAAAGCTGTCTTGGCCTGAGTGGGTATCGCTCTGCACCTTACTTGGCCGTCCTTTGATGCGGAGCTGCTCCGCACAGGTGGTCATCGCGCACTCGGCCTGACGCTGGCTCCGTCAGCTAATGTATTCAAGTTGCCGGATATGACCGCCTGAGACGGTGTTTATCAAGGTTCATAGCAGGGAGAAAAATTATCCCTTCACCTATCGCGGGAAAAAGGAGGGTTTCACACCCTGTTTTTCAAAAATTTTTTCAATTTCTTTTTTGCGGAAGCGATTGACTTTGAGACATTCTGTTGTGCTATGCCTTCAAATGATGCAATCTCTGCCGCTGTTACTCCATTTATGCAATAGAGCCAGAGCCTCGTTCGCTGGCGTTCGGTCAATTTAGTTCCCATTCCTTCCAGTAAAAGATTCTCCAGAAGATGTCTTTCGGATAGGTCAATTTCTGTGATGTAACCTTCCTCGGCGGACGGAACCGCAATTACTTCCTCAGCCAAGCTCTCCAGCGGGAGCGTGCCATCATAGTACAGGTGGTCAACTTTTTCTTCTCCGTGATAATCCATATCGGATATCTTTTTCCAGCGCAGGAACTCCTCCTCGTTGGAAAAGTCATCACGGGTCAGGCGAATCAAATTACCATCAGCATCCGTATAGACGATGGCGTTGGGATCTTTCTTATTGAGAGCGTAGATGCTCTTTCGATTGAACATATTGCTCCTCCGTTTTTTCAAGATTTGGTGGCGAATCAAATCTCGAAAACGGAGGGCCACGGCAGCGCGGCAAAAGTGCCCCGAAATGCAAAAAAGCTCCCGGAGCACAATGGCTCCGGGAGCAGGACGCAATATTAGAATGATAGACGGTTCGCGGCGCAGGAGGGCCGTACAGATCCGTGCACAAGGGGCGCAAACCGGCCTTGTGGTGACCAACGGCGTAATATCGTCTTCTGCACAGCAAAAAATCACCCGCCCGCATCATCTATCGGACGCATCCGATAACCAATGATAACGGGCGGGCAACCTCAGCCGTGACCTGCTGGACAACCTCCTGTATGACTTTTCTATGACCTCAGCTGCAACCTACTGGGCAGCCTCATGTACGACCTCTTCCGCAACCTCTGGAGCAACCTACTGCGTAACCTCTGCTACAACCTCAGCTGCAACCTCCGGAACAACCTCAAGTTGCTCTCATTTTATGTTCAAATACTTCTTGATGACCTCGGCATGCTCTAACGCCAGATAGGGCTTCGCCGCCGTGTAGTATGTCTGTGCCATAGAGAGATTTCCCTGAAATCCCATGGCGAGGATCGCATACATGTTCAGTTCGCTGTCCTTCGGGTCGAAGCGCAGAGCATCAATAGCCGTCTTTTGCGCCAGGATATAATCCTTGCACTCCATCTTCAGCCGGACATATCCCTTGGTAATCTGCAGGTACAACGACTGATAGTACATGGACAGCTGCATCAGCCACAGTTCATGTTCGCATCTTGGGAGCAACTGTCCCTTATACATATCGACTGCGCTGTGGTAGAGGGAATGCCGCATATCCGGGTTTTCTTCTGTTTTCAGTTGAATGCAGGCATTCTCAAAGCGGTCAAAATCCGTATGGATATTAAAGTCGGGATTGATCTGGAATGTACCATTCTTTCCGATGACCAGCTTGTCGAGTCCGATGACGGAAAGAGTACGCCGCAGACGGTAGACGATATTGTTAACGACCTTATATGGCGAATCGAGTTCATCGTATGGGCAGATGATCTCTGCCAGCGTGTCAATGGAGAAATTCTTTTTGTGATTCAGAATGAGATATGCCAGGAGCAGGTAGCACTGATCCGCCTTGATATCTTCTCCGGTCAGCGTTCCCTTTGGGCCGATGATCTCCATACCGCCAAAGAAATTGATATGGATGTCCTCCGGATTGTATTTGGATGCTTTTGTGGCGGCCAAAATGGACTGCTGTTGTTTGATCTCGTTGAGCTCCAGTACTACCGCGTAGGAAGCGATGAACAGGAAAACCGGGTCATCCGTGTAGCGGGTCGGATCATCCACAGCAATAAATCCCTGATTGATTCGCTTGGAGAATGGTGCCGCCAATAATGTAGTCACCCCATACGCCTGAAAGAAGGCTGCTTCATCCGGATAGATTTTCTCCAATCTCTGCAAATCAGAAATCACGACTGGTTTATTGGTTCGAAGTGATTTCCTCCATCTCGGAAACTTCTCCATAGGCAGGCACTGGAGCATATCTCTCTGTGCTGGGACACCATCTTTGCACCACTCATAGGTAATGACGCCGATCCCAAGCTCCCAGTCAGCCTCCACCACAGAGGCCCTCGATGCGCCATAAAACTCAGCCGCACCTTTCAGAAGGCCATTGATGATGGCTTCCGAATCCTCGGTGTTCCGCAGGCTGGCCTCCAACACGCTCATCCCACGATGAAACGCGCTGCATTCAACAAGCGGGGTGGTTTCCTGAATGACTTCGTTGCTCATGAATACGCCTCCTTTGATTTGTAAAAAAGCGCAGAGACTGTCCAATGTAACTTGGACAGCCTCTGCTGTGAACCGCACAGCAGGGCTGAGCGGTTATGTACTATACCATTGTCTTGATGAATGCAGCAAGCGCTTCGCGTTGATCCTCCTTGAGCGCCGCAACACTGTTGTCAAACTCACTCCGGGCATTCAGAGTGTTTGCCGGATCGTCCTCCGCAAAGAACTGAGCCAGCGTGATTCCACAAGCATCACAAATCGCATTTACCGTCGGCAGGGACGGCTGATTATTTCTCTTGAAGATATTGCTGATTGTTGTCTGCGACAGGCCGGATTCCTGTGCTAATCGATAAATAGTCCATCCGCGTTCGTTCATCAACTGCCGGATTCGGTTTTGTGCATTGAACATATATACCACCTACTATGTCATTAGTTTACACCTCATTTGATTATCCTTGTAGAACTCATCGGTATGGTATATGGTAATCAAATGATGTGCATTTTGTGGTGATATACTATGCAATTCCGGCGTATTACTCAGAGTTAGAACTGCAAATTGTTTTCCTCTCAGGCTTCAATGCAAATCACCTCTATAAAGCAAAATCCCGCAAGGCATGGACTATGCACCGATGCCTTGCGGTTTCTCTGTACTTGCAAATACTATGTCATTTCAGAAAAAAAGTCATTCACGGGTCAGCCGACGGATATTGCCGATGATGAGCATTAGGTCATCATCATTCAGCTTTCTCAGTTCTTCAATGGCCGTTTGCAGGAGCGCAGGGTTTTCCTCGGACTCATCGAAGAATTGGCTTGGTGTAATATCAAAATAGTTACAGATTTGAAGGAACTCTGCCATAGGTGGCAACGATTTGCCGGAGGATATGTTATAAACATAGCTTCTGCTATGCCCGAGATCATAACTCATTTGATATTCAGAGACACCCTTTTTTAATCTCAGCTGGGTAATTCGGTCACGCACGAATTGTGTGTCCATATGATACTCACCACCTATCTTATGCATATTTTAGGTGATGGCCGAAGAAAAATAACCCACGATTTTACGCCGTTTACCTTGAAAACATACAGGAGTTTATGCTATAATACAGAAAATTATGTTTTTTGCTCTGCGATTCAAGCCATTTATCGAATTGTACTTGTTTATAGCGTATCAGAAATGTTTTAGCCCGCATTGCATTGCAACAAAAAAACGAGTGCCATAGGCACTCGTTCAGGCGTCGCTTCTTTTCGTGAAGTATCTAACTTGAGGACACAAAATCCGACAAGATTCGATTAATATTATTCTACAAAATGTTGTCGGATTTGTCAATATGCCGCGCTCTGATTGCCAGAAAAACTCCCATTATTTTGGCAGAAGGAGGTCAGACGCTCCTGAATCCGTGTATTCGTTGCGATGTCTACTCTCAAAGCCGTCATAGTAGCCGTCAGCAAGGATCAATGAGAGGAGTGTTTTTCTGTGTCCAAAAGAGGCGAGAATATTTACAAGCGAAAAGATGGCCGTTGGGAAGGCCGGTACATCAAGGAGCGTTCTGCTGACGGGAAGGCGAGATACGCATATGTTTATGGGAAAAGCTATGCCGATGCGAAGCAAAAGCTGCTGGACAGGCGGATTACCCAAGCGCAAAACATCGACTGCTCTCCCAGCCATACAAAGTACGGGGATATTCTTCGCAACTGGATTGCCATGTCCCGCATTCATATAAAAGAGTCGACTTATTCCCGATACGTCCATCTTGCAAATGCCCACATTCTACCTTACTTAGGAGAACTGCCGACGAGCAAGCTGACTACCCAGACGGTCGAAAAACATATCTCTTTTCTTTTGAACAAGGGGCGTGTCGATAAAAAAGGTGGTTTGGCGCCCAAGACCGTTTCGGATATTTTAACTCTTATCAAGGGGTCGATTGATTATGCGAATTGTTCTGGGTACTCAGTTAATTGCTATCTCGACCGGTTGACTGTTAAAAAAACGCAGCTTGATATGCGCGTCCTAAGTGTCGACGAGCAACACAGACTCTGTGATATCCTTATGCGGGATATGAATCTGACCAAATTCGGTGTGCTGCTCTGCATGTATACTGGGATCCGTATCGGAGAAGTCTGCGCTTTGAAATGGGAGAGAATAGATTTTTCGGAAGGCATTTTGTCCATTCGGGAAACTCTGCAGCGCATTCAAGCCACGGATGTAGGGGCCTGTAAGAAAACGAAGATTGTTATAACTGAGCCCAAAAGCAAAAAAGCCGTCCGGGATATTCCGCTGCCTGGTTTTGTCCTTGAATACGCTGCGTCGCTGAAACATAATCCTAAAGCATATATATTGACTGGATGCAGCGACAGATATATCGAGCCGCGTTCATTGCAGTACACTTTCAAGAAGTACACTCAAGAATGTGGCCTGACCGATGTAAATTATCATGCGTTACGGCACACCTTTGCAACTCGCTGCATTGAACTGGGATTTGATGTTAAGACCCTCAGTGAGCTTTTGGGCCACTCCAGCGTAAACATCACCCTGAACAGATACGTTCATTCTTCAATGGACACCAAGAAAACCAACATGCAGCGGCTCACATTATAGCCGTCAAGAAAACCGTCAAAAAGCCGCCGGATGCTTGCATAGCAGGCATCCGGCGGCTTTTGTCATGAAGTTAGATACTTCACGAAAGATAGTATTGTTTAATTGGAAAAAATATTAGGAGGCATGTGCTTGATAAATCGAGGCAAAAAGTGTTGGGAGCTCTCACAATCGCAAAAAGATAAATATATCGAGATACTCACTTCGAAGCTCGCTGCACTACGAGCGCATACAGACATATCCCAAGAAGACCTTGCAAATATTATCGGCATATCAAGGCAGACATATTATGCAATAGAAAACGGGAAAAGAGCAATGTCTTGGAATACTTATCTGTCACTAATCTTTTTCTTTGACTCAGTGGTAGAAACCTCACAAATGATAAGAGAACTTGGTGTATATCCGACTCAGTTGGTAGAGCAATTTAACAATATTGCCGCCACATAAATAAAGGAGAAAATAGTATGGCTATCGCAGAGGTAATCAAATTTGAAGGCCCGCAAGATGCGCTGGTTTGGAAATTTCCAATAGAAGATTTTAACGCAACATCTCAATTAATTGTAGACGAAACTCATGAGGCATTGCTCGTTGTAAACGGTAATGCTGCAGATTTGTTTACTGCAGGTCGTAGGACTCTGTCTGTTCCCAACATTCCCATCGCCAGAACACTTATTGAAATTCCTACCGGAGGGAATTCCCCATTCCCTTGTAAGGTCTTTTTCATCAACAAAGTTCACGCAATGGATCTCCTTTGGGGCACGCAGGGTCCTATTGCTTTAGAAGATCCTCTATATGACATTTTCATGCATGTCATGGCCAACGGAAGTATGTCTGTTTCTGTGGAAAATTCCCGCAAGTTTATGCTGAAAATCGTTGGTTTCAGGGATCGTTTTACCCCCGATGATTTAATTGCAAAATTCAGAGGGATTATTTCCAGCCACGTCAAGGATTGCATCTCTAAAATCATGATTAACGGCATGCTGAGCTATTTCATGATGAATGCACACCTATTCGAACTGAGTGGCGTTATTAAAGAACGTTTAGATAAAGTATTCGAGGAATATGGTGTCCGAATCGAGTTCTTCAACATTGAAACGATTGAGGTTCCAGAGGCCGATTACAAAAAGGTCAGCGAAGCGAAAGAACGAAGAACGAGCAGATTGATCGAAGGCTATACATGGCAAGAAGAGCGGCAGATGGTGATTGCCGAAAAGTTTGCCAGCAATCAAGGTACTATGGGAAATATTGGCGGAGCTGTTGGCGGCTTTATGATGGGTGGTGCCATGGGAGGCTCCATCGTTGACATTGCGAGAAGCGCACTTGATCCCGAAAAAATTCCCACAGAGAAACCGCCCAAGAATGCGGATGGGACGAGTTCCCATGTTGGGCAAGCTCCATCCTCCATTGATGTAAATGACTTCTTTAAACCCAAGTCCGAAACCTTGCATGAAAGCGAAAATAGCAAGTGCCCCAAGTGCGGCGCAGATCTTCCTGAAAATGCAAAATTCTGCCTGAACTGCGGAGAGCGCATACCTGTAGAGGCTGGGATGGTTATCTGCCCCAATTGCGGTAAGAGTGTCCCTAAAGCAAAATTCTGCCCTGAGTGTGGGCACAAGTTCGGCAATTCCTGTCCCAACTGCGGCGCATCTCTTGCCGATGGAGCAAAATTCTGCATGGAATGCGGCACTAAATTATAAGGAGAAAAAACATGAAAAAAGGAAAAGCAACAGTAAGCATTGGACTCATATATGTAATTCTTCTCGGTGTGTTCAATCTGCTCGTGTTCACTATCTTTAAAACCCACACCAAGGTGTTCTGGCTCAGTTATGCATTTATGACTGTAGCTTTTATCGTCCAAATTCTAAGCATGTTCCTGTCTTTTAAGACCGCCGATGTTGAGACCGCTTTCTTTGGAATCCCTCTTGCATCTTTCTCAATCTACTATCTTTGTGCATCTCTGATAGTTGGTGCAGTTTTTATGGTTTTCCAGAATGCCGGGTTTACGCTGGCGTTGGTGATTCAGACTTTGATTTTGGCTGCATTCCTCATCATTGCAATCATTTCGTTGCTTGCCAGAGATACCGTTCAGGCAATCGGTGAGAATGTGAAGCAGAATGTAACCAACCTCAAATCTATTTTGGTAGATGTCGAGATGTTGTCATCTTCCTGCACTGATCCCGAACTCAAGCAGGCACTGAACAAGCTTGCCGATACCGTCAAGTATTCAGATCCGATGTCCACCACTGCTGTCGAACTTGTTGAGCAGCGTATTATGCGCAAGATTTCCGAGCTGAGAGTTTCTATCGATAACAATCAAATTCCTGATGCACTTCAGGTGTGCAAGGAACTTGAGTCGCTCTATGTGGAGCGTAATAAGAAACTGGCTCTTTCTAAATAAGTAGTAAACAAAAGATTGGAGAGCGTCCGGTATGGGAGTGAGTTTTGTTGCGAGAAAATGCACGCAATGTGCAGGCAGATTGCAATATATCAAGGAAAAGAAACTGTGGAAATGCCTATATTGCGGTGCTGAAATTGAACGGCAGGAACAATACGACGGCCTCTTTACAATCAAAAATGTTGTGAGGCAGTGTTTGCTTGATACTGCATTTCGTCGACTGGACAGCGCAGCAAAAAACCTCGTCGAATGTGAAAAAATAGATTCGCGCTATGTTGGAACTTTAATTGCAAAAATCACACATGAGATGATTAGCGTTATTACTCCGGGGGCATGTTCGGAACGGGATGTTCGCAATCTTTTTGCTCAATTGAAAAAGAACTACGAGCTTTTGCGCGGAATCAGCCCGACAGTTACCGAGGAGGAAGAAGTTCTCTACGAGTTTTTGGAAGAGCCGGATATCTTTGCGACATTGGTCCTTGTATATGATTCGCTGAATGACTCCGCCCGCCGGGACTATGTTCTCCAAATGCTTGACGCCAAACAGGTCTACTCCAAAGACGCCAACGGCAATCTCCTTACATACGCTCTCAAAAACGGTAGACAGGACCTGGCGGATGATGTTCTGAGCAATACAAACAACATCAATGTCAGCATGGCGTTATCCGAAGTACTTCAGAAGTATCCTGATGGCGATAAGAAGCGGGAGCATATAGCTGATCTCATCAAAACGCATGCGCTTGCTCACGAAGATTGTGCTGTCATCGAAAAGTATTTGACTTCTCCCTGCGACTCAATCGACACCAAGGCTACTGTCATTAATGCAGCCGTAGCAAACGGTATGGATGTGAGCCTTGAATTTGTAGTCCGCAATATTTTGCCTGTAGCGGGAAATGAAAATACACTTTCCATTCTTGATGCCTATTGCAGCAAAAAACTTGTAGATGATGATGTCTTTCGTATCCTCAACTTTGCGTGCGCTTGTAAGGATTCCAAGACCGCGGTTGGAGCACTTGACTGTCTGAAGCGTGGCAACCAGTATGTGCTCGTTCCCAGTAAGACAGTCATTGCTATGCTTTCCGAGCGTGACTTAACGGCTTCCGACAAGATTTCCATACTCGACAAATTATTTGAGTTTAAGGTTGAGGCCAAGAGCGTTGAGGCCGTGATGACCAACTATCTCTGCTTTAACCAGGATCCAGTGGCCACCCGAAAAGAGGTTATCCTTTACCTTTTGGACAAATCCCCTCAACTCCCCACAAGTACAGTTCAGAACTATGTCCTTAAGTGCGCTGTCGACGGGAATGAAAAGCCTGCAATTGTGAAAGCCATATTTGACAAGGGACTGAACACAAGTTTCTTTAATGAGCTCTTGTCAAAATATATGAATTCATCAACAGACAGCAACGAAGTCAAAGCAGAGATCACGGATATTCTTTCTGGCGGCGGTTTGAAGATTGACCCAAGTTCATTTATTGAGTATATCTGCGGAACACAGGCCGATGTTCCGACGAAAATTCAGTTTATCAAGAAAATGAAAGCCAACGGTTCACAGCTTCGAAGTGATGCGGCGAGTACATACCTCGAAAGAACCGCTCCTAATCAATTCAGTTCAGAACTTTTCTCATTGATTTTTACTCCCGCCAGTTCCTTCAGTGCAAAGGCAGCAGAGCGCTATCTGCTTTATTGCCGAGATAGAGAAGCAATCAAAGCGCAGAACTTCCGCACGATTGCAGAACGTTGCTCTGGCGGCATCGGAACAATGACATGTCAGGTAAGTCATGCAGGAGATAGCATTTCCTGTAACATCTTACAGGCTTATGTTTTACTTTCGGATGACTCTCAAGGTGTTACCCAAGACATCGTTGGATGGCTGGTTGCACAGCAAAAAATGAAGATCAACGCTGAAATCACTGCTTCCGGGAAAAGTATGAAGTTCAAAAAATATGTAGTAGCAAACAAGGACAAGCTGAGTAACACGGCTAACCTTATTTGCGAACAGTACAAAGTATATTCAATGCTATTTTAGTCAGAATGGGGGCTGCTTCGTGGTTAATACATTGGAACTTGCAAACGGCAATTTTGTTACCATGGCAGTCGCCGAAGTGACCGCCGTGCCTTACTTTGAACTCTACGACAAGGCGCTTGATCGTGCAAATTACATGAATCAAGTTTTGTTTACGCAAATCATTTCATCCATGCATCGCAAGTCCATCCCTAACCAAGCATCCTTTGAGTTCCTTTTCCAAAGTGTCCCTGTCAGCAACCAAACCTACAAAGCACAGGTAAAACTGTATTTCATTGTGAGAAGGATCGGTGCAAACAGAATCGAAAACGAGAAAGCTGTCGCCGATACTATGTCCAGCATCCAAATTGATCTGGAAGAGAAAAATTATGTCGTAGAAGCCTTTGATAAAATCAGCGATTATGAAAGCTTTGCGCATTCGCTTGAAAAGGCAAATTGCTCACGAGTTCTCTCAGTCTCAAAGAAAGAGAAAGCTATTCCAAATGCTTTATCAGCGAATGGTCTTATGTACTATAACGAAGTGGTTGACCCGTCCGAAAATATAAACACGGCTGCAATCACCAATGCATTGACCCAATATCCGAATAGCGTTATTTCTCTGCAGATTATTCCGACAAAATACAGTGTTCAAGAAATCTATGGTATTGAAGAGAATAAAAATTTTCTCAACCATTATGTTAGTCAAATCCGATTTGGGCACGGCCTTCGGGTCGATGCCAATACGCAGATGCTTGTAGATGCATACGACTATTATTCAGAAGCCAATAATGAGCCGCTGTTTCTCTATAATTTTCTGATTTATTCAGAAGCAAACAGCGCTGCGGATTTGGCAAACCGGTTGATCGACTCTGTGGAGGTGGAAGGGAAAGCAACGGGCAGTGCGTTGACTGCAGTCGATGTATCTGATTTCGCTATGGCTCCTGCGCAGAATATTTTTGCCAGCCCATGGATTTTTAACAACATATTGCTGTACAAGGCGAGGGATTTGCGTTTTTGGAGCGGGAAGGCAGCTCCTGTGCATCTACAGCGTCTAAAACATTTAATGACGATGCGAGAGTTCCGCGGAGTTTTCAAATTCCCGATTGATGACGAAAAATTGATTGGGTTAGATAGTAAAAAAGTCCTTGCCAATCGGGAACGTCTGCATCAAAGCATTATTGCGGAGGGTAACTTTAAGGTCGGCATTATTCAAAATGTAAGTATGTCCGGTAAAAACGCAAATGCACATGCCGGTATTCCTTTGAATGATTTCACGAAGCACGGTCTGATTGTGGGTATGCCAGGTTCCGGCAAGACAAACTTCTCGTTAGGCCTACTGCTACAATTCTGGAAAGACTTCCATATTCCGTTCTTGGCAATTGAGCCGACAAAAAGCGAGTATCGGTCGCTGATTGATGCCATCCCAAATTTGCAAATTTTTACGCCGGGAAAAACGGCAGTATCTCCGTACATTATCAATCCTTTTGTGCCGCCGAAAGGCGTGACTGTAGAGAGTTTTGTGCCAAGCCTGATGTCAGCGTTTAAGGCCGCATTTTCCATGCCGAATCCACTACCGGATCTGTTCCTCTCGGCAATCAATGATTGCTATAACGAATATGGGTGGAGAAATGACAGTACCACCGATGACCCAGATGTTCAGTTTTTCGGGCTATATGAATTTATTAAAGTGTTCAAGCGAAAAATGCAGCGAATGGATTACAAAGGAGAGGTCAAATCCAATATGGAAAGTGCCGGTGTTGTCAGGCTTGTGAGTTTGATAGAGCAGAACAGCAATATCTACGACACCGTTCATACAATCCCCCTCGAAGATCTTTTAAGCAAGCCCACTGTAATTGAACTAAATGCCATCAATAATAAAGAGCAGAAATCCCTCATTATGGCTTTGCTTTTGATCATGATGTGCGTCTACACGAAAAACAATGTTGCCGGCGATGGAAAACTGAAAAATGTAATGTTGATTGACGAGGCGCATGTCCTGCTTGCCGGTAGTGCTGCCAAATCTGATGAGAGCGCAGATTCGCAAGGATCCACAATCGAATCTTTGGAAGACATGATTGCCGAGATACGCTCTTACGGTACAAGCATCATTATCGCTGACCAGTCCCCCACAAAGGTTGGCCGAAACATTGTAGCTAATACGAATGTAAAAGTTATATTCAAACTGGTCGAAAAAGAAAACAAAGATGCAATCAGCACCGCCACGAATATGAATGAGGCAGACTATGATCTCCTCGGACGCCTTGGAGTCGGAGAGGCCCTTCTGCACTACGGGCGTGTATATAGTCCCCTGCACATCAAGACATACAATGTGCATGACCGCGCAGAAATTCGAGATGTCATTTCAGATACAGAAATTGCTTCAATGACCACCTATTGGGATAGTCATCAAAAGCTCCTTATCCCCCATCGTGAGTGCGTCCATAACGGTATGTGCAAGGATGGTTGTGACTTTAAGCTGCGTTCTGGTGCGGATTTCGTTGCATCACGACTTGTAAATACACTTCTCTATGATGTAGCAGACAAGACCGCATTCGTTAAACTTCTGGTTCAACTTGATCGGCCGATATTGGAAGTGCTAAAAGACAATCCCACGATTACTCCCAGTGTAAGACTTAGCAACTGCATCAAAATCAAGTTTCTGCGCAAAGCATTGCTTGTGAAGAGTTTTGGGATAACCAAAGCCGAGTATGAAATGATACTGAAACATCCGAATTTCTTGAAGGGAGGAAGCAGAGATGCCTGACGAATTTTGCGTTCCGGACGGAAACGATTTCAGCGACACGGGGCCTGATATCGTTGATTCTGATAGTTTTGACGTCACATCGGATAGCAGTGTCGACGACTTGTCTGATATTATGACGGATAGTGTAGATACCAGCGCCCCTGTGCTGGATGACGACTTCTATCATGCGACACCAAATTCTGATATTCCTATTCTCCAAGAGGATGGCTCTGTTGCTTCTCTGGAGGAGGTCATGGCGGCAAATGCCGAAACTGACAGCGGCCCTCTGGATGAGGTAGAACCCTATGTAGCGACGCCAAACTCCGACATTCCTATTCTTCAAGAGGATGGCTCCGTTGCTTCATTGGAGGAGATCATGGCGGCAAATGCTGAAACTGACAGCGGTCCTCTGGATGAGGTAGAACCCTATGTGGCAACGCCAAACTCCGACATTCCCATTCATCAAGAGGATGGCTCTGTTGCTTCGTTGGAGGAGGTCATGGCAGCAAACGCCGAAACTGACAGCGGTCCTCTGGATGAGGTAGAACCCTATGTGGCAACGCCAAACTCCGACATTCCCATTCATCAAGAGGATGGCTCTGTTGCTTCGTTGGAGGAGGTCATGGCAGCAAACGCCGAAACTGACAGCGG
>OHRT01000137.1_pt1 | contig 36398 bp, 27 predicted proteins | sample 1578521 | NCBI WGS metagenome assembly OHRT01 (sample SAMEA3879537, study PRJEB24766) | human gut metagenome | biome: human-associated habitat; feature: feces | place: USA | collected 1985/1987
CCCCCTCCGCGGGCGGCTTAAGCCGCCCGCAGCTGCTGCGTGCCGGCGGACGCATATGCTGCTTTACAAACCGGCACGGGCGGGGATATAATGTAGGCGCTATGATAACGCACGCTTCGCACAAGGTCTGGCACCAGAACCGGGTGCGGCAGACCAGGAGCCTCACTGAGGGGAACCCCTACAGCCTCATCATCCGCTTTGCGCTGCCCATCTTCCTCAGCCAGGTCTTCCAACAACTCTATAACGCCGCAGACTCGGTCATAGTCGGCCAGTTCCTCGGGACGGATGCGCTGGCGGCCGTGAGCTCTTCGGGTACGCTGATCTATCTCATGGTCAGCTTTTTTAACGGCACCGCCCTTGGCGCGGGTGTCGTCATTTCGCATTGCTTCGGCGCGCGGGACGAGAACGGGGTCTCACGCGCCATACACACGGACCTCGCCTTCGGCATCTGCTCCGGCCTCGTCCTCACCGTAGCGGGCGTGCTGCTCACGCCCACTTTCCTCGTCTGGATGGGTACTGACGCCGAGGTGATGCCCCAGGCCATCGAGTACTTCCGCTACTACTTCCTCGGCGTCATCTCCGTCGTGCTCTACAACATCTGCACCGGCATCATGAACGCCGTCGGCGACAGCCGCAGGCCGCTCTTCTACCTCATCTTCTCCTCGCTCACGAATGTGGCGCTTGATCTGCTCTTCATCGGCGTATTTCACTGGGGGGTCTGGTCCGCGGCCGTCGCCACGACGCTCGCCCAGACCATGAGCTGCGTGCTCTGCTTGGTCCACCTTGCAAAGAAGGGCAGCGTCTACTCCGTCAGCCTGCGCAAGATCCGCTTCCACGGCGACATGCTCCGCCGCATCCTGCGCTACGGCATGCCCGCCGGCATACAGAACTCCGTCATAGGCCTCGCCAACGTCATCGTCCAGACTCAGATAAACTCCTTCGCCAAGCTGGCCATGGCGGCCTACGGCTCGCAGTCGAAGATAGAGGGCTTCGCCTTCATGCCCATCACGAGCTTCAGCATGGCCATCACCACCTTCATCAGCCAGAACCTCGGCGCGCAGAAGTACGACAGGGCCAGGAAGGGCGCGCGCTTCGGCATCATCTCCGCCGTCGTGCTCGCGGAGCTCATCGGCGTGCTCTACTATATCTTCGCGCCGGCGCTCATCGGCATCTTCGACGACAACCCCGGCGTCATCGCCTACGGCGTACAGCAGGCGCGCACGGCCGCGCTCTTCTACTTCCTGCTGGCCTTCTCCCACTCTGTCGCGGCGGTCTGCCGCGGCTCGGGCAAAGCCTTCGTACCCATGCTCATCATGTTCTCGGTCTGGTGCGTACTGCGCGTGGCGTATATCGCCGTCGTCATGCACCTGTTCGGGGAGATAGGCTACATCTACTGGGCCTATCCCATCACCTGGGCCATAAGCTCCGTCATTTACCTGTTCTATTTCCTCTTCTCCGACTGGATACACGGCTTCGACCCGAAGGTGCCGAAGGCGAAAAAGGCCTGACGGGGCGAGAGAGTCTGTGGGGAGGAACTCGCCGGTTTGCTTGTTGTAGTCTCTGCCTTAGGCTGCTTATCCACCCCATTTCTTTGGTCTTGCCCAAAGAAAAGCGCTTTTGGGCGGTAGCCCCGCCTGCTTTTCCCGCTCGCCTATGGCGCCCGTGTCCGACCGCTGAGGTGTCCGCTCCGCGCCGCAGAAGTTGTGAAAACGCCCCGATGGGGCGTTTTTGTTTGAAAAGCGGGTCGTCGAGGACGCCGACCCCTACGGGGCTTCTGCGAAACGAACGCAAAAGCGACACCGTAAACGCGCGCCGCGTAAGACATACGCGCCAAGCTCCACATTTGCAGCCACCCTGTAGGGGTCGGCGTCCTCGACGACCCGAACGTACGTCCCCCGCGCGGCATATTAAAACGCGAAAACCTAAAACCTTACCGTAGGGGCGGGGTTCCACCCCCGCCCGGCGTTGGTCTACTGCCGGTGCATTATTGAAATAAAAAATGCCGCCCACCGGGCGGCATTTTCACATTAGCGGTCCAACACGGGCGCCAAAGGCGAGTGGGAGAGGCGGGTGGGGCCACACACGTTCGTGCGTCGGTACCAGCCCAAGCGCTTTTCTTTGGGGCTCCACCCCGTTTCTTTGGGCATGACCAAAGAAATGGGGTGGAAAGGCAGTGAAAGGTATAGATATTCAGCAACGTATAGGCGAGTTCCGTAAACCCACCCCCGGGCCGGGGGCTTGGCTTATTTCGCGCTCGTCCACTTCCAGTTGGCGACCTCGGGGAGGTCCACGCCGTACTTGGCGATGAACTGCTTGTGCTCGACGAGCTTGTCCTTCATCTGCTGGATGAGGTAGGCGCCGCGGTTGCCCAGCTGGGGCAGGTTGTACACCGCGGTCTGCACGAGGTTGAAGCGGTCGAGCCTGTTCAGCACGCGCATGTCGAAGGGCGTCGTGATGGTGCCCTCCTCGATGTAGCCGCGCACGTGGATGTTCTTGTTCACGCGCTTGTAGGTCAGCTCGTGGATGAGGCTCGGGTAGCCGTGGAAAGCGAAGACGATGGGCTTGTCAGCCGTGAAGATGGCGTTGTACTCCTGCTGGCTGAGGCCGTGGGGGTGCTGCTCCTCGCTCTGCAGGCGCATGAGGTCCACGACGTTCACGACGCGGATCTTGAGCTCCGGGAAGGCGTCGCGCAGGATGGTGACGGCGGCCAGTGTCTCAAGCGTCGGCGTGTCGCCGCAGCAGGCCATGACGATATCGGGCTCCTGCCCCTCGTCCGTGGAGGCCCACTGCCAGATGCCTATGCCCTGGGTGCAGTGCTTGACGGCCTGTTCCATCGTGAGCCACTGGGGCCTCGGGTGCTTGGAGGCGACGATGACGTTCACGTAGTTGCGGCTGCGGATGCAGTGGTCGAAGCAGGAGAGCAGGCAGTTGGCATCGGGAGGCAGGTAGAGGCGCACGACGTCGGCCTTCTTGTTGGCGACGTGGTCCAGGAAGCCGGGGTCCTGGTGCGTGAAGCCGTTGTGGTCCTGCTGCCAGACGTTGGAGGCGAGGACGTAGTTGAGGGAGGCGATGTCGCTCCTCCAGGGCAGCTGGTTGCAGACCTTGAGCCACTTGGCGTGCTGCGAGAACATGCTGTCCACGATGCGGATGAAGGCCTCGTAGCTGTTGAAGAAGCCGTGGCGGCCGGTGAGGAGGTAGCCCTCCAGCATGCCCTGGCAGACGTGCTCCGAGAGCATGGAGTCCATGACGCGGCCGTCCGGGGCAAGGTGGTCGTCAATGTCCCAGGCCTCGCCGTTCCAGGCGCGGTCGGTTATCTCAAAGACGGGGGACAGGCGGTTCGAGGCCGTCTCGTCGGGGCCGAAGACGCGGAAGTTGCGCTCGGCGGAGTTCAGGCGGTAGATGTCGCGGACGAAGTAGCCCATGGCGGTCATGTCCTGGGCCTCGACGGCGCCGGGGAAGGGGACCTTGACCTCATAGTCGCGGAAGTCCGGCATGCGCAGGTCGCGCAGCAGCTGGCCGCCGTTGGCGTGGGGGTTCGCGCCCATGCGGCGCTTGCCCTCGGGCGCGAGGGCCAGGATGTCCGGCATCGGGTGGCCGTCCTTGTCGAAGAGCTCCTCGGGCTTGTAGCTGCGCAGCCAGTCCTCGATCTGGCGGATGTGCTCCGGCGTGTCGGGCTGGATGGGCACCTGGTGGGCGCGCCAGTAGTCCTCGACCTTCGCGCCGTCCACATAGTCCGGGCCGGTCCAGCCCTTGGGCGCGCGCAGGACTATCATGGGCCAGCGGGGGCGGCTCATGTCGCCGGTCTCGCGGGCGTTCTTCTGGCAGGCGAGTATCTTCTCAATGCACTCATCCATGGCGTCGGCCATCTTGCGGTGCATCTCGGCGGGGTCCGAGCCCTCGACGAAGCGCGGCTCCCAGCCGCAGCCGCGGAAGAAGCTCTCCAGCTCCTCGTGGCTGATGCGGGCGAGGACGGTGGGGTTGGCTATCTTGTAGCCGTTCAGGTGCAGGATGGGGAGCACCGCGCCGTCGGTCTTCGGGTTCACGAACTTGTTGAGCTGCCAGCTGGTGGCGAGGGGGCCGGTCTCGGCCTCGCCGTCGCCCACTACGCAGGCCGCGATGAGGCCGGGGTTGTCCGTCACGGCGCCGAAGGCGTGCGCGAGACTGTAGCCCAGCTCGCCGCCCTCGTTGATGGAGCCCGGGGTCTCGGGCGCGACGTGCGAGGGGATGCCGCCCGGGAAGCTAAACTGCTTAAACAGGCGCTGCATGCCCTCCCGGTCGCGGGTTATGTTGGGGTATACTTCCTGATAGCTGCCGTCCAGCCAGTCCTGGGCCACCATGGCGTTGCCGCCGTGGCCGGGGCCGGAGATATATATCATGTCGAGGTCGAATTCCTTTATGACCCGGTTCAGATGCGTGTAGATGAAGTTCTGTCCGGGGACGGTGCCCCAGTGGCCGACGATCTTCTTCTTGATGTCATCCTCGCAGAGGGGCTTTTCGAGAAGAGGGTTGTCCAGCAGGTAGAGCTGGCAGGCCGAGAGGTAGTTGGCGGCGCGCCAGTACCTGTCCATTGCGGCGAGCTCTTCCTCGGTCGCGGGTTTTCTGAAAATCTCGGACATTTGAATGCCTCCTTTGAATACGTCAGACCTTGGATGTTTTTCCTTTGTTTTATGCCGGATGTAGTATATCACAAGTCTGTCAAAGATAAAGCAAACATTTTGTAAAATTGCGCGTGCGTGCAAAAAGTGCGGACGCAAAAAGCCCCCGGGGACCTGGGCCTCCGGGGGTGGGCGTATTGGTTTTCACAGCGGCCTGACGCGGCCTGCGAAGGCCGGGTCTCCGGGCGAGAGGGCGCGTGCGCAGTCCATGAGCGCGGCGCGCAGGGAGCCTGGCCCGGCCCCGCCGGAGACGCGCTCCGCGCGCTCGGAGCAGGCCTTCCAGAAGGCGGAGGCCATGAGCGCCGCCTCGAAGGCGTCCGGCTCCACGGCGGCGAAGGCGCCGCAGAGCACCGAGAGCATGCAGCCCGTCCCGGTGACGAGGGGCATGAGCGGGCTGCCGCCCGAGACGGCTGCGGCGCGCGCCCCGTCGGAGATGAGGTCCTCCGCGCCCGTGAGCAGCACGGCGCAGCCGCAGGCGCGCGCGAGCTCAGCCGCCAGGGCGGCGCGCTCGGCACCGGCGGCCTCGGCGGCGCTGTCCACGCCCTTCTCCCGCCCGGCGAGGCCCAGCAGGGAGCGCGCCTCGGAGAGGTTCACGCGCAGGATACAGGGCCGGAAGGCCGCGAGCAGCCGCCCCGCGCCCTCCAGCCGCCAATAGCTCGCGCCGACGCCGACAGGGTCGAGGACTATGGGTTTTTTGAGCCGCGCGGCCTCGCCGCCCGCTGCGAGGCAGGCCTCGTACTTGGCACGCGTGGGCGTGCCGAGGTTCAGCACCTCCGCGTCCGCGAGGCGGGCTATCTCCGCCGCCTCCTCCGGGGCCTCGGCCATCATGGGACTGGCCCCCAGTGCCAGGGCGAGGTTCGCGCAGTCGTTGGCGGTGACGGTGTTGGAGATGCAGTGCAGCAGGGGGCGCTTTTTTCTGATGTCGTCGAGGCGGGCGAGCTCGGGCATTTATTTCAGCTCCAGACTTCTCTGCATCATCTTCAGCGCGCCGCCGGCCCGCAGCGCGAAGACGAGCACGCCCGCGATGATGGAGCCCACGACGGTGGAGATGAGGAAGGGTATGATGTAGGCCGTGACGGCCAGGGTGGCGGCGTCGCCCTCCATGAAGAGCACGGACACCGGCCAGGCGCAGAGTCCGCCGAGGACGCCGGTGCCGAGCATCTCGGCTATGAGCGTGACGAGGATGGCGGCGACGTCGTTCCTGCCCCGCAGGGCCCTGTAGGCGAGGCCGCAGCAGAGCGCGCCTATCATGCTGCCGGGGAAGGCCATGAGCGTCCCCGCGCCGACTAGGTTCCTTATGAGGCTGGCGCAGAAGGCCACGCCCACCCCGTACCAGGGGCCGAGGAACACGGCGCAGAGCACGTTCACCATGTGCTGGGTCGGCGAGCACTTGCTGCCGAAGACGGGAAAGCTCACAAAGGCGCTGCCCACGACGGCCAGCGCGACGAAGATGGCGGCTATGGCGAGTTTTTTGGTGTTGCTGCTTCTCATTTTTGACGCTCCTTTTCAGAAATCGGGCGGGAAAAGTCGGCGATATGCGGCGTTTCCCCGTGAAATACAAGGTCGGTCGAGGCTTGCTGGCCTCCTCTCACGCCGGAACACGGCTTCCCATCGCACACATATCTGGCCCGGGCGCAGGGCGCTCCCCCTCCGTCCGCCGCCGGCGAAGCGCCGGCACGCCGAAATATTTCCCCTCGCGCCCCCTTCTGATAGAATGTCAAAAAACAAAAAGGCTCCCAAACGGGAGCCAGGCAGGCGAAAGATGACTCCCTCCGGCGGCATTACCCGCATCAGGTCATAGGGTCGAAGCGAATACTTCCTCTCAGCCTCACGGCTCCCCTGTTTTTTGCGGCACCATTATCTCACCGCCGCGCGCCCTTGTCAAGTTTCCGCTTGCAATGGGGCGGAATGGGGCGTATAATGTTTTCCGTCAACAGGGGAGCTCGATGAGGGCTGAGAGGAGGCTTCCGCCTCGACCCGACCTGATTTGGATAATGCCAACGTAGGGAAATATTGCAGCGTCTGCCGCAGGCTTGCCTTATTTTGGCGAGCCTGTTTTTCATTTTGGAGGGGATATATGTGAAACTGAAGCCCGAAGAGCTCCGGCTCTACGCCGTCACGGACAGGGCCTGGACGGATGGAACGGAGGGCGTCTGCCGCCAGGTGGAGGCCGCCGTCAGGGGCGGCGCTACCTTTGTGCAGCTGCGCGAGAAGCACCTGGAGCACGACGAATTCCTGGCCGAGGCCAGGGCGGTCGTGGCCCTTTGCCGCGCCCTCGGTGTCAAGTGCGTCATAAACGACGACGTGGACATTGCCGTGGAGTCCGGCGCGGACGGCGTCCACGTGGGCCAGGAGGACCTGGAGGCCTCCCTCGCGCGGGAGCGCCTGGGGCCGGGGAAGATAATAGGCGTCTCGGCGCACAATGCCGCGGAGGCGCGCCGGGCCGAGGCCGCGGGCGCGGACTACATAGGCTCCGGCGCGGCCTTCGCCACCAGCACCAAGGAGACGGCCGCGCCCATAGGCCCCGAGGGTCTCAGGGCCGTCGTCGAGGCCGTTTCCATCCCCGTCGTCGCCATCGGCGGCATCTCGCGGGAGAACATCGGCCGGCTGGAGGGCCTCGGACTCGCGGGCGTCGCCGTCGTCTCCGCGCTCTTTGCCGCGCCCGACGTCGAGGCCGCTGCGCGGGAGCTCTCGGAGCTCGCCGGGCGGCTGTAACTCAGTAAAAAGCGGCGCATTGGGGGCACCACCTTGCGCCGCTATATAAAAGCAGTGCTGGAAAGGAAGGATTTATTATGAGAACAGCATTGACGATCGCTGGAAGCGATTCCAGCGGAGGCGCCGGTATCCAGGCGGACATCAAGACCATGACCATGAACGGCGTCTTCGCAATGAGCGCCGTCACGGCCCTGACCGCCCAGAACACTACCGGCGTCACGGACATCCTGGAGGCCACGCCCGAATTTTTGGCCGCGGAGCTGGACGCCGTGTTTACGGACATCAGGCCCGACGCGGTGAAGGTAGGCATGGTCTCCTCCGCCGGGCTCATAGAGCTCATCGCGGCGAAGCTGCGCGAATACGGCGCGCGGCACGTCGTTGTGGACCCCGTCATGGTGGCCACGAGCGGCGCGAAGCTCCTGCGGGACGACGCCATCGGCACGCTCAAAGCCGCGCTCCTGCCCCTGGCCGAGGTCGTCACGCCCAACATCCCCGAGGCTGAGATACTCTCCGGCCTGGAGATAAAGGGCGCGGAGGACATGGAGGCCGCGGCGAGGAAGATAAGCGCCGAATACGGCTGCGCCGTCCTCTGCAAGGGCGGCCACCAGACGAACGACGCAAACGACCTGCTCTGCCGCCCGGACGGCGAGACCCGCTGGTTCCTGGGCCGGCGGATAGATAACCCCAACACCCACGGCACGGGCTGCACGCTCTCCAGCGCCATCGCCGCGAACCTGGCCAAGGGCTTCTGCCTGGAGGACTCCGTGGAGCGGGCGAAGGCTTATCTCTCCGGCGCGCTGGCGGCGATGCTCGACCTCGGCCGCGGCTCCGGGCCGATGGACCACGCCTTCGACATAAAGCCCGAGTACAGGCAGGAGGCGCGCGGATGAAAAAGACCTCCACCTTCCAGAACGGCCTCATCTGGTTCGGCGCGGGCGTCTCCATTGCGGAGATCCTGACCGGCACCTACTTCGCGCCCCTGGGCATGGGCAAGGGCATCCTCGCCATCGTCATCGGCCATGTCATAGGCTGCGCGCTGTTTTTCTTCGCGGGGCTCATAGGCGGCAGGACGGGCCTGAGCGCGATGGAGACGGTGAAGCTCTCCTTCGGCAAAAAGGGCGGGCTGCTCTTCGCGCTTTTGAACGTCCTCCAGCTCGTGGGCTGGACGGCCATCATGATCTACGACGGGGCCCTGGCCACGAACGGCATCTTTGAGACGGGAGCCTGGGTCTGGTGCCTGGTCATAGGCGCGCTCATCCTCCTGTGGATACTCATAGGCATCACGAACCTCGGCCTCGTGAACAAGATCGCCATGGCGGCGCTCTTCATCCTCACGCTGGTGCTCTGCAAGGTCATTTTCTTCGACGGGACGCCGGGGGACGCCTCGGCCTTCGGGGAGGCGATGAGCTTCGGCGCGGCGGTGGAGCTGGCCGTGGCGATGCCGCTTTCCTGGCTGCCGCTCGTGAGCGACTACACCCGCGAGGCCCAAAAGCCCCTCGCCGCCACGGTGGCGAGCACCCTGACCTATGGCCTCGTCTCCTGCTGGATGTACATAATCGGCATGGGCGCGGCCATCTACACCGGCGAGGGCGACATCGCCCTCATCATGGTGAAGGCCGGCCTCGGCGTCGCGGCGCTCGTCATCCTCATCCTCTCGACGGTGACGACCACCTTCCTCGACGCCTGGAGCGCGGGCATCTCCTCGGAGAGCCTGTCGAAGAGGCTCTCGGGCAAGTGGGTCGCGGTCGCCGTGACTGTCATAGGCACGGCGGCGGCCATCCTCTTCCCGATGGACGACATCACGGACTTCCTCTACCTCATCGGCTCGGTCTTCGCGCCCATGATAGCCGTGCAGCTTGCGGACAACTTCATCCTGAAGCGTTCGAGCTTCGGGCTGACCTTCGACTGGGTGAATCTGGCCGTCTGGCTCGCGGGCTTTGCGCTCTACCGCTGGCTGATGACGGTGGACATCCCCGTGGGCAGCACGCTGCCGGATATGCTGCTCACGATGGCGCTCTGCGCAGCCGTGCGGAAGCTGCTGCCAAAACGGCCCGCGCACGACTGAGCGGCCCCTCAAGCGAACAGAGGTTTTTTGCCCCGCTTTTTGTAAAAAGGCGGGGCAAAACTTTTGGGTTTTGGGGCGGGCAGAGTGCTGTGGGCAGGCGGGTGAGGCGGGCGGCGGGGCCGCCCGCAAAGGGGGGACCCCCGGCGAGGCGGCGCGCGGCCAGGGGCGCTGCCCCTGGACCCCGCCCGCTTTTTTGTAAAAAAGCGGGGCAAAAAACTTTCAGGCTGTGGGCTTTGGGGTGGGAAGGGCGCGGGGCAGCAGGCAGAGCGCTGCCGCTGTGGGGAGGAGGACATATTCCGGCGCGCTGCCGGCAAGGTCGAAAAACTGCCCGTAAAGCAGCTGGCCCAGAGGCTGGGCGCAGGTGGAGAGTGTCATGGTCAGGGCCATGACCTTGCCAGTCAGATGCTCCGGCGTGCGCTGCTGGATGTGGGAGAGCGCCAGCACAGAGAACATCGAGCAGACGAACTGCCCCGCAAAGAGCCCGCACGTCAGCAGCAGATACAGCGCCGTGGGACCCAGCCGCGCGGCGAAGCCCGCGCCCGCGGGCAGGAGCGCCAGGCCGAAGGCGCCCACCAGCCGCTCCCAGCGCTTCAGCCTCGGGCCGGATATCCCCGCTGCCAGCGCCCCCAGCACCGCCGCCGCGCCCAGGACGCTCTCCGACGCGCCGTAGAGCTCCGCCGAAAGCCCCAGCACGTTGCGCACAAGGTGCGGAAAGCCCACCGCCGCCGTGCCGCTGACGAAAAAACTCGCCCCCGCGGCCAGCAGCAGGAGCCTCAGCAGCCCCGGCTCCTCCCGCCTCAAAAAACGCAGGCTCTCCCGCAGATCCCGCCCCAGCCCGGAGAGCAGGCCCCCTCCCCCGCGCGGCCCAGGTGCGGGCAGGCGTATGAAGCACTCCAGCCCCGCCGTCAGCAGGAAACACAGCCCCGCCGCCAGCAGCACCGGCCCCAGGCCCAGCCCGGCGTAGGCGAGGCCGCCCAGGAAGGGAGTGACCAGCCCCGCCAGGGCCTGGATCTGGTTCACCACCGAGTTGCCACGCAGCAGCCGCTCCCCCGAGAGCAGCTGCGGCAGGCAGGCCTGCACCACGGGCGACTCGAAAGCCCCCAGCACAGAGAGCGCAAAGAGCAGCGCCCCTGCCGGGAGCACGCCGCCTGCGGACCGGAAAAAGGGCAGCGCCAGCAGCACCGCAAGGCCCGAGGCCGCGTCCATCCCCGCCATCAGCCTGCGCCTATCACAGCGGTCCGCAAGCGCCCCGCCCAGGGGCGAGAGCAGCACGGTCGGCGCCATCGCCAGCGCCAGCATCCCCGCAAACACGCCCGCCGAGCCCGTCAGCTCCAGCACGTACATCGACAGCGCAAACCTCAGCGCATAGTTCCCGGCCAGCGAAAGGGCCTGGCCCAGCGCCAGCAGCGTGAAATCCCTTGTGAACAGCCTTTGTTTCATAGCTTGCCTCCTTACATACATTCATAAGGTATGTATATTCTCAAAAGAGAGCCGCCCTTGGGCGGCATCGGTTTTTCAGAGCCTTGCGACGTAGTCCTCGGCCAGGCGCATGACCTCCTCGTCCACCAGCGGCAGGCCCAGGGCGGCGAGTGCCTCGCCTATGAGGCGGAACTTGCGGAGCATGCCCTCCGGAGTTGCGGGGTAGACCGTCGGGGCCAGCCAGAGGCTCGTGAGCAGGGGTATGAGCTCGGCCAGCTCCGGGGCGTAGCCGGTGCTTATGGAGCCGTCCCTCTGCCCCTCTTCGATGAGGCGCAGGAACCGGGGCGTCAGCTCCCGGCGGTTCGTCTCCAGCATCTCGGCCAGGACGCGCGGGTTTTTAAGCATGGGCAGGGCCTCGCGTCCAAGCTGCTGCTGCTCCGCGTCGGCCTCGTGCAGGCGTATGACCTCCCGCAGCTTTTCAAGGCCATTCAGGTCCTTCCGCCCCGCCACGGCAAGGAAGGGGTCGCGCTCCAAAAACAGCCGATCCCCCAGGGCGTTCATGATGTCCGCCTTGGATTTGAAGTGGTGGTATACCGCGCCCTTCGTCAGGCCGCCCAGCTCGTCCACTATGTCCTGTATCGTCGTGGCCTCGTAGCCCTTTTCAAGGAAGAGCCTGCGCGCCGCGTCCAGGATGCGCTCCACGGTCTGTTCGGGATATTTGTTTCGGGACATGTCCGCGCCCCCTTACATTCGTGTGGTATGTATGATAGCATAAGAGGGGCCCCGCCGTCAAGGGGGGCGGGGCTCTCAGCCCGCGGCGAAGCCTACTGCGAGCAGGGCCTGGGCGGCTATGTAGGTGAGCATGACGGCCACGTCCGCGGCGTTGCTGTCCCCGTCGCGGAAGGTCTCAAAGGCGAGGATGCCGTCCGAGCAGAGGAAGAGGCAGCCGCCGGCGAGCAGGAAGCCGGCGCCGGGCGCGCCGGCGCGCAGGCCGATGAAGGCCGCGGAGCCCAGCGAGGCCAGCAGCAGGCCGTATAGCAGCCCGGGGAGCCTGAGGGCCTTCGGGATGCGCCGCCTGAGAACGAAGAAGATGCACAGCGCCACGGCCCCCGGCACCAGCGTCGCGGCCAGGGCGGTGAAGAGCCTGGGCTGAGCCGCCGCGGCGAGGACGCCTATGTGCGCGACGTAGAGGATGTGACCCAGCCCGAAGGCGGCCATACCCGCGCCGAGGAAGGCCTCGCGGTGCTTATAGATCATGAAGAAGTCCCCGGCCCAGCCGCAGAACATGGCCCCGAGCACGACCGGCGAGGGCGAGCGGGCCATGGCGCAGTAGAGCGCGGCGATGAGCGGCATGAGCAGCAGCTTAGTGCCGCGCCGGAGCTTCTGGAGCCCCAGGCCGCAGGCCGCAAGGTGCGTTGCAGAGGCCGCCACAGCGGCGGCAGTGAGCGCAGTTACCATATTGACCTCCCGCAAGTTATCCGGCTCCATTCTAACCTATGCCGCGCCCCGTGTAAAGGATATATAAAGATTTTTCCGTGCGGGCAGGCCCGCTTGGGGATTTACAGCCGCCCGGCGACGTTTTATGATATATCCAGCCCCCGGGGGAGGAAAAAAGTTCAGCTTCCTCCCACTTTTGGGGCTTATACTGTCTGAATATCCGGGAGGAAGGGAAAATGCTCCTTATTCTGCAAATAACGCAGCTTGACTACGGCGACGCGGCGCTGTGCGCCCTGTCGGCCCTGCGCGGCCGGGCGGAGGACCCCGGCAGCGCCGCGTCGCGGCTGCTTGAGGCCCTGGAATCGGTGCCGCCGGAGCTCATCCGACGGCTGCTCGATGCCATCCCGGACAGGGACAAGGCGGCCTTAGCCGCCAGCTTTGCCCGTGAAAACGAGGCGCGGATACGGGAGCTCGCCGGCGAAGCGGCGCATCGGGCGGGCATTGCGCTCTCCGTGAAGGAGCTCTCCGTCTCGGACGGGCTGGAGCTCCGGGCCGAGATCGGGGACATCGACTACGCCGCCCTCGCGCAGGCGCTGCTGCCCCTCGCGCGCGAGAGGCTGGAGGCTGAGCAGGGCGCGGCCCCGGCGCTGCTGTCGAAGCTGCTGGCCGCCGGCGGGGGCCTCGCCGGGCTCCTGGGCCGTCTGCCCAAGGCGAGGCAGGAGCAGCTGGCGGCCCGCCTGCTTCAGAGCGCCTCCGGCAGGGCTGCGGCCCTCATCGAGGAGGAGGCTGCAAAGCGCGGCCTACGGCTGAAGCTCGGCCGTCTCTCCGTCTCCGCGGGCTGGAGCGCATGACGCGCGCCCCTGAGCCCCGCGAGGCCCGGCGGCTTGCAAAAGCGCGGGGCTGCCCGTATAATATCTGTATCTGAGGGGCAAGCGCCCGGGAGGGGAAAGAGCCATGCAGGCCCAATATGAGACTGTAATTTCAAAACGCAACCTGGAGCGCATACACAGCCGGAGCATGAGCCCGGCGGAGCTCATCGCCTTTCTGGAGGAGGGCGCGCTCTACCGCTCCTTTGCGGACGTGCTGCGCTCCGTGAGCCCAGGCGAGGGGCTGGCGGAGCGGCTCAAAACGCGGCTGCTGGGCATAGACGGGCAGCCCGCCGGGCCGAAGGAGGCCGAGGCCCTGAGGAAGAACGTCTCCAACTGGCTCCGCGGCGAGGCCGCGCCGCAGAACAGGGAGCAGCTGTTCAAGATCTGCTTTGCCCTGGAGCTGGACGAGGCCCGGGCCGGGCGCGTCCTGGCCAGCGCCTCCGACACGGGCATACACTACCGCGACCCGCACGAGCTCTGCTACGCCTTCGCCCTGCGCACGGGCCTCGGCTACGCTGAGGCGGTGCAGCTCGACGCGGAGATGGAGGGCATCTACGGTCCCGTGGCCCGCGCCGCCGAGGCGGAGCGCGCCGCGGGCTGGAAAAAGCGGGAGCAGCTCTACCGCGAGCGCCGCGCCGAGGCCCGCAGGCAGCGCCTGGCCCGCGAGAAGCAGGGCCTCTGGTCCGACACCTACCTCGGCCCCGGCGAGGAGGAGGACCCTCCCGCCTTCCTCACCCAGCAGGTCTACCACCGCTTTGAGGACGTGCGCGACCGCGAGGGCCTGCGCCTCTTCTTCCTCGAGAACAGCGCCCGCCTGGGCTGGATACACGAGAGCGCCTACGAAAAGTTCTGGAGCCTGCTCCTCGCCCTGCAGGAGCCGGACGACGCCATCGCGCCCTCCGGCGAACAGGCCGCGGAGGTCTATTCCCTCGACAGGATAGCGGAGGAATACCTGCGCATGCACGTCCCCCTGGGCAAGAACACCCGGGGCTTCGACTATCTCCAGCGCGCCGTCAAGCGCAACTGGCCCGGGGCGACGGAGCTGCAGCGGATGAAGTCCCGCAAGGCCGACGTCAGCCGCAAGGCGCTGCTGCTGCTCTTCCTCATAACGGAGGACTTCCTCTTCTCCGAGGACCTGCTGTACAGCGACAAGGCCGGGGAGGAGGCCGCCTGGTATCTCCCGCTGGAGGACGAGTCCCCGCGCGACAGGCTGGAGGTCACGCTGAGCAAGGTGAACCTCTTCCTGGAGACCTACGGCATGAACCAGCTCGACCCCGGCAACCCCTTCGACTGCCTGGTGCTCTACGCCCTGGCGGCGGACTGCGGCGGGGAATTTCTGAGCGACAACTTTTCCCGCGCGCTGGAGGTCCTGTTCTCCGGCGCCCAGGGCGGCGGCTGAGCCGCCGGGGAAGGACAGGTGCGATGAGAACTGCGCTCCAGCCCGGGAGCCGGCTGCTCCTGGGCGGTGTCGAATATACGATAGAGGCCGTGGAGGGCAGCGGCAGCAGCGCCGTCGTCTACCGCGCGGCCTATGAGGACGCCCTGAACCGGGGCGCGCTGCACCGCGTGCTCATAAAGGAGCTCTTTCCCCTGAGCGCGCAGGGCGGCATAGAGCGCGCGCCGGACGGGGGCGTCGTCTGCACCGGCCCGGGCCTTGCAGTCATGGAGGAGGCGAAGCGCCGCTTCCTGATGGGCAACCAGGTGAACCTGGAGCTGCTGGCCGGGCGGCCGGAGGCCACGGCCGGGAACCTCAACTCCTTTGATGCGCGGGGCACCTACTACTCCGTGCTCTCCCTGCACGGGGGCGAGAGCCTGCTGCGCGCGCTGGACTCGCGCGGGCGCTTCCCTCTGAGGGAGGCGGCCGGGGTCATGCTGCGGCTGCTGGGCGCGCTGGCCGTCTTCCACCGCCGCGGGCTGCTGCACCTGGACGTCAGCCCGGACAACATCCTGCTCCTGCCGGGGCAGGCCCTGCTCATAGACTTCAACAGCGTCTGGGACACGCGCCGGCCCGACTGGGGCGACTTCTGCTTCAGCTGCAAGCCGGGCTATTCCGCGCCCGAGGTCCTGCTGGGCGACGAGGACGCACTCTGCCCGGCGACGGATATCTACTCCTGCGGCGCGGTCTTCTTCCACCTGCTCTCAGGGCGGAGGCTGAGAGAGGGCGAGGCCGCCTCGGGCGGTATCAGGCGCGGGCTGGCCGGCCTGCCCTGCCTGGCAGGGGTGCCGCAGAGCGCCGCGTCCAAGGCGGCGGAGATACTCCTGCGCGCGCTGCACGCCCTGCCTCGCAGGCGCTATGCGGACGCGCAGGCCATGGCCGAGGAGCTGGGCGAGCTCCTCGCGCGGCTGGACGGTTTCGGCGTCAGCCCAAGCGCGCTCTGGGAGGCCGGGGCGGCCCGTCTGCGGCGGGAGCGCGCGCCGCAGGGCGAATATCTCGACCAGCCGCTCGCGGCGGCGGAAGGGGAGACGCTCCCGCGGCCTGAGCTGGAGCGGCGGCTCGACGGGGGCGGGCGTTTCCTGCTCACAGGCCCCGGCGGCATGGGCAAGTCCCGCCTGCTGCTGGAGCTCGCCGCGCGCCGCGCCTCGGTCTTCCGGCCGGGGGAGCCGGTGTACATTCTCCTGCCCCTGAGGGGCTATCAGACCTGTCCCGGCGAGGCGGACTACATAAGGCGCAGCCTGCTGCGGCTGCTGCGCTTCGCGCCCGGCGGCCCCGGCTGGGAGGATGCGCTGCACGCGCTGGAGGCGCTCTTCGACAGCCCGGGTCCCGGCGGCGGGGCGCGGCTCGTGCTGCTGCTGGACGGGCTGAACGAGGCCGGGCCGCGCCGCGAGAAGCTCCTGGCGGAGCTGGAGGAGCTGGGCTCCCGCCCGGGCCTGGGCCTGCTGGTCACGGAGCGCAGCTCCGCCGTGCTGGAGTACGCCCTGGGCGGCTTTGAGCCGCTGGCCCTCTCGCCGCTGAGCGAGGCCCAGCTGGAAATACAGCTGGGCAGGCGCGGCCTGCCCCTGCCCGCGGAGGAGGGCCTGCGCCGCCTGCTGGCAACGCCGATGCTGCTCTTCCTCTATCTCGACGCCGCCCAGACCCCCGGCGAGGGCGCCCCCGCGCCCGAGACGCAGGAGGCCCTGGTGGCGCTGTATCTGGAGCAGTTCTGCCGCCGCGCCCTGCGCGAGGACAGCGGCAGCCAGGGCGCGCAGCTGTGCACGGCCTACCTGCTGCGCCATTTCCTGCCCGACGCGGCCGCGCTGATGCGCCGCCTGGACCGGAGCCTGCTCCAAGCGCAGGAGCTCCTGCGCCTGGCGGAGCGGAGCTGGCGCGAGCTGCACGGCCGCAGCTTCGGCGAGGCCTTCCCGGAGTTCATGGGCAAGTCCCGCCTGATGTTCGAGGGCATAGGCAGCGCCGCGGAGTGGTACGACTTCGCGGTCGGCGAGCGGCTGACGGAGCGCTTCGGCCTGCTGCGCGAGGCGGGCCCGGGGCAGTACGCGCTGCTGCACGACAATTTCCTGGACGTCCTGGCCGGGCAGGCGGACGAAAACCGACGGCGGCTCTCGGCCCGGCGCGGGGCGAAGCTCCGGCGCGGCGGGGCGGCGCTCCTTGCGGCGCTGCTGCTTCTGGGCGGGGCGGGCGCGGCCCTGGGCGCGCGGCTGCACGCCCGGACGGGCTATACCGAGTCCGAGGAGGGCCTCATATACGACGCCGTCGCCGCGCTGAACAGCTGCCTCGGCCTCTGGAGCAGCCAGGTCTCGGCCCAGCGCCAGCTGCTGGAGCGCGCCTCGGTGAGCGACGTGCTGGATAACGAGGACGCGGCCGCGCGCGAGGCCCTGGCCGGGATGATAGCGCAGCAGCGGAGCTTTCTCGCCTCGCTCTACGCCGCGGAGCCGGACGCGGAGCTGTACGCGGCCCTGGCAGAGCTGGAGGCGGGCAAGGGGCTGTTTTCTACGGAGCTGCTGGCGGAGCTCTGCGGGCGCTGGGCGCTGATGGAGCCGGCGGCGGAGGCCGGCATGGCGCGGCTGGAGGCCGTGCTCTGCGAGGAGGACAGCGCCTATGACAGCCGCGACAAGCGCGAGCGGCTGGTTTCGGCCTACGCGGGCTGGCTGGAGGCGGAGACGCGCTATGTGTCCTACCTGCTGGCCGAGCTGCTCTCGCAGATGGCGCCGGAGCAGCAGGAGCAGGCGCTGGAGGCCATGACCTATATGGAGGCCTTTGAGGGCTTCTACGACGGCGCCGGCAGCGTTTCCCCGGAGCGTCTGCCTGCCGGCGCAGAGCAGGCCCTGGAAGCCCTGAAGGAGTCCCGCCGCCAACTGAGCGCCCAGGGCCTCAGCCTCCCCGGTGAGTGGGAGTGATGGGCACAGAGCGCGTCACTGAGCAAAGCGCATATAAAAATACCGGACCCGCCTCCTTTTGGAGGCGGGTCCGGCGCCTTATTCGGCCGTGCCGCACCACTCGGTGAACAGCTTGCAGAACATGTGTACCGCCGCCAGGTATTCGTCCACCGGCACGTACTCGTTTATGGAATGTGCGTTGTCGATGCTGCCGGGGCCGCAGAGCACGGTGGGCGTATCCGCAAAGTTTGTGAGCAGCCTTGCGTCCGCCCCGCTTGCGAGCCCCTGTATCTCCGGCCGCCGGCCCGTGCAGCTCTCAAGGCAGCCGCGCACGCAGGTGACTATGGGGTGTTCCTCGCCTATGTCATAGGCGTTGCCCTGCTGGAAGCACTCTATCTGCGGCGGGTTTGCGCTCAGCCAGGGGTCAGAGCCTACGAAGCGGGCTATTTCGTCCCTGAGCTGCGCGTCTATCCTGGAGCCTATCCTCCCGTTCTCCGTCTCGCAGGGGTGGAAATGGAGCGACATGTCCAACACGCACTTTTCCGGCACGGTAGAGCTGGAATCCCCGCCGTGAATGACCGTGAAGCAGAGCGTGGGAGGCGGGAGATAGGGGTGGCGCTTTGAGATCGCCCAGTTCCTCTCCACCTCGCGCATCCTGCACATGAAGTCCAGGCACTTGTCCACGGCATTCACGCCCTTCCACTTGAAGGCGCAGTGTATGGGCTTTCCGCTGAAGGTTATGCGATAGAAGAGCCAGCCCATATGCGCCGGCATGATACTCAGTCCCGTGGGCTCAGGAATAACGGCGGCGTCAGCCTTATAGCCTTTCAGGCAGCAGGCGAGCGTGCCGTTCCCTCCACCTTCCTCATCGACCACGGATTCGAATATCACATCTCCCGCCAGCTTTATTCCGCACTCGTGCAGCGTCTCCAGGGCCATGAGCGCAGCCGCGCCTCCGGCCTTCATGTCGCATGCGCCCCTGCCGTAGAGCCGCCCGTCTATTATGCGCGGCTCATAGGGCGGGCAGAGCCAGCCCTCCGCGCCTGCCGGCACCACATCCGCGTGCGCGTTCATCATCAGCGAACGCCCGCCGCCCGCGCCCTTTATGACGCCGACTATGTTCGGCCTGCCCTCATAGCTGTGGCCGGGGTTGTACTCCGGGTGACCGCGCATGGCGTCGTTGTCAGGCTCGAACCTGTCTATGTCCGCCCCGACGGAGCTCAGCGTGCTTTCGATGAGCTCCTGCGCACACAGCTCGTTTCCGCGCCTGCCCATGTCTATCACGCTGGAGTTGAGGGAGACGAGCTGAAGGCGCAGATACTTCGTGACGCGGAGACCACCCGCGAATACTTCGCCAAAGCGTAAATTTGGCCCGGGCGGCCGAAAATTCGGCCCGCCCGGGCTTTTTGCGCGCCCGCACGGAAAAAGCCCCGGTCGCCCGGGGCTTTTCCGCGCTTACGCGCTCTCGAGAGGTGATGTTTAAAGCTTGATGGAAAGCTTGTACGCGGTGTAGATGGCGTCCATGATCTTCGCCGGGCCTTTCGCGTCGCCGACGAGGTAGACCTCCTTGCCGGAGCCCTTGAGCTCGTCATAGAGCGCGTGCTGCGCCGCGGCGCCGAAGGCGTAGACGACGGTATCGGCCTCGATCTTGCGGACCTTGCCCTTGAATTTGACCATCACGCCGCCGTCGACTATCTCGAGCGGGGTGGTGTTGGTGCAGACGGTCATGCCGGCCTTGGCGATGCGCTCGCTGTAGGCCAGGGCGTCAGTGGAGGCTACGCCCTTCATTATCTGCGGGCCGCGGCCGACGAGCGTCACGTCGTGGCCGTTCTCGGCCAGCCAGAGCGCGGTCTCGCTGCCTACGAGTCCGACGCCGAGCATTACGACCTTGTTGCCGACCTTGACCTTGCCGTTGAGGACGTCGGCGGCGTCCACGGCGTGCTCGGCGCCGGGCAGGTGGCAGGCCTTGGGCTTGCTGCCCGTGGCGCAGATGACGGCGTCGTAGCCGTTCAGGTCGTCGGCTGTCGCCTCGCGGCGGACGATGTTGACGCCCTGCTTGTTCACGGCGGTGATGAGGTAGTCCTTCAGGCCGCGGATGTCGGCCTTGAACTCGGGGACGGAGGCCTCGTTGAGCTGCCCGCCGAGCTCGCCCTTCTCAAAGACGGTGACGGAGTGCCCGCGCAGGGAGAGGACGCGCGCGGCCTCGAGGCCGGCGGGGCCGCCGCCCACGACGGCGATGTTCTTTTTCACCGCGGCGGGGGTGATCTCCAGCTCGCCCTCGCGGCTGATCTGCGGGTTGAGCGCGCAGCTGACGGCCTTGTAGCAGTAGAAGGTGCGCTCGAGGCAGCCCTCGTTGCAGCGGATGCAGGGACGGATGTCCTCGGGGTGGTCGGCCTCGGCCTTCTTAGGCCACTCGGGATCCGCCCAGAGCGGGCGCCCCAGCCCGACGAAGTCGCCCTTGCCGGAGGCGATGACCTCCTCGGCGAGCTCCGGCGTGTTGATGGAGCCGGAGGCGATGACCGGGACGGAGACGACCTTCTTGATGGCCTCGGCCGCCCAGACGTTGTGCCCATGGTCCATAGCCATCGGGGAGGTCTGGTGTATCATGGTGTGGTGGTCGCCGCCGGAGATGTGGAAGGCGTCGATGCCCTCGTTCTCGAGCGCCTTGGCGAGCACGAGCGTGTCCTCTATCGGGAAGCCGTCGGGCTCGTAGTCCGTGCCGCTCAGGCGGATGGTGACGGGGAAGTCGGGGCCGACCTTCTTGCGCACGTCGCGCGCGATCTCGATGTAGATGCGCATGCGGTTCTCAAGCGTGCCGCCGTAGAGGTCGGTGCGGTGGTTCGTAGTGGGGGAGAAGAAGTTCGTCAGCAGATAGCCGTGTGCGCCGTGGATCTCGACGAGGTCGAAGCCGGCGACCTTCGCGCGCCAGGCCGCGTCGCCGAAGGCGTGGACTATGTCCTGGATCTCCTCGATGGTCAGCACGTGGGGCACGGCCTGCAAGCCGTACTGATCCCACAACTTCGGCCAGGGGATGGCGCTCGGCGCGCACATGGGCTGTGTGCCCAGGAACTTCTGGCGGCCGCAGTGCTCGATCTGGATGCCGGCGGCGGCGCCGCACTCCTTGATGTTTTCAGCCAGCCAGGTGAGGCCGGGGATGTGCTCGTTCTGCGAGATGCCGAGGTGACAGTGCGCGCTCTTGGCGCCGATGTCGTCCACGTAGGCGTACTCGACGATTATCATGCCCGCACCGCCGGAGGCCTGGTTGCGGTAATAGCGTATGAGGCGCTCGGATACGGTGCCGTCCTTGTTGCTCATGCCGGACGACTGCGGCGCCTTCATTACGCGGTTCTTGAGCTCCAGGGTGCCTATGCGGCCCGGCGTAAAGACATGCGGAAACAGTTTGCTTGCCATGGTTTTACCTCCTTAGCTGGCTGTACTTGAATTGACTGCGGTTAATTTATTAACCACCAAGTGCAGTATAAGGCATTGACAATAAATAAACGATATCGTATGATACAGTAAAAAAGAATTTTTTGGAGGCCGCCATGGAAGGACATAAAATCAACACCGCGCCGGAATTTGTGCTCACCGACAACCTGAAGGCGCACCGCGGGCTGATCATGAGCGAGGTGCCGGAGCGGCGGCGCTTCAGGAATGGGCAGCAGCTCAGCCGCGGAGGCACGCCCTCGCCGCAGGTGTACTTTATCCTGGAGGGCGCGGCGCGCGCGAGCGTGGTGAACGTATACGGCTATGAGCGCACGCTCGGCTACCTCCGGCAGAACACCATCTGCTGCATGGACGCGCTGCGCCATGACGCCGGCGTCTCCGTGACCATAACGGCGCTCACCACGCTGCGCGCGGTGCCGCTCACGCTCGCGGACATGTCGCGCCTCATGGGGCTGAGCTCCGCCTTCGCAGAAGACGTTATGGTATATTATTCCGACGTACTCAAGCTCATGTGCCTCGACGCCGAGTCGCAGAGCAGCAACTCGGTGCTCAACAAGCTGGCGAATTTTATCGGGCTGTATGTGCTCAGCGAGGACTACGCGCGCTTTGGCTTCCTGCCCTTTTCGCAGCAGGAGCTGGCCTCGGCGATAGGCGCGTCGCGCGTGCAGGTCGCGAGGGTGTGCGAGAAGCTGAAGGCCCAGGGCATAGTTGACATAAAAAAGCGGCGGCTCTACGTACTCGACCGGGCGGCGCTTGCGGAGATGGCAAGCTTGGAGGTGAGTTCTTGAGCTGCGCGGCGAACGGCGGCGCGATATGTTTTAAAATCTAATACGCCGCGCGTCGGCGTGGCAAAGCCCCCGGAAAAGTTTCCGGGGGCTTCGCGTATTGTGAGGAAAGAAGAGAGAACGTGAAAGCGTATATTAAAGGCTGTCGCCGAAGTCGTCGCGGAACTTTTTGACGAGCTTCTCCTGCCAATCACTAGTGGGCTCGAGCCTGCCGAAGAAGAATCGCAGCGAGCTCGGCTCCTCGACCCAACGCAGGCCGCCGACGAGGTCGCGGTTTTCGTGCAGCCAGGTTATGCGGTCGACGGCGTAGAGCACCTGGCTCATGGTGAACACGCGCCTGGGCATCGCGAGGCGGAGCAGCTCGACCTCGGCGATGGGCTCGGTGCCGTCCGGCTCGCGCTGTTCGCTGAGCGTGCCGCGCTCCATGCCGCGCACGCCGCCGGCGAGGTAGACCGCCGCGGCCAGCGCTCCGGCCGGGTACTCGTGGTCGTCGACGTGCGGAAGGAATTCGCGCGCGTTCAGGTGGCAGCCGAGGCCGCCGGCGGGAGTCACGACGGGCACGCCGCGCTTCATGAGCTCCTTGCACATGAAGTCGATGAAGATGGGGCCCTGGCTGATGACGTCTTCGTCCATCGTCTCCTCCAGGCCGACGGCGATGGCCTCCATCTCGCGGACGCTCATGCCGCCGTAGGTGAGGAAGCCCTCGAACATGGGCACCAGCTCGCGCATTTGGTCAAAGAGCGCCTTGTCGCGCATGGCTATGCCGCCGCCGCGGGCGAAGCCGAACTTGCGCGCGGAGAATGGCTTTTCCAAAGCTGCTGGCAAAAAGCGGCCTTAAAATGATCCGTTTTCACGATTTGCGCCATTCATGTGCAAGCTTGCTTTATGCTCACGGCGTAAGTCTAAAGGATATTCAAGAGTGGCTGGGGCACAGCACTATATCTACAACAGCAAACATCTACACGCATTTGGACTACAGCTCCAAAGAGGCTTCTGCCAATGCGATACTCGACGTGTTCCCAACAAGGTAGCCGTATGCAAATCTACTATAGATTAAGTGCAGACTGTACTTGACTGAGAGCTGAAAAAGCCGCAGGCTATGCCCGCGGCTTCTGGTGCCGGTGACGGGGCTCGAACCCGTATGCCTGCGGCGAGGGATTTTAAGTCCCTTGTGTCTGCCAGTTCCACCACACCGGCGTGGGACTATGTTATCACTTTCCCGGCGAAGGTGTCAATATCGCCGCCGCGCGAACTTTTTTGTTGACATTTTCGCGCGCAGGTGCTATTATAATCGAGCATTCAAAAAACACGCGCGAGTGGTGGAATTGGCAGACTCGCTAGATTCAGGTTCTAGTGTGCACTACGCACGTGCGGGTTCAAGTCCCGCCTCGCGCACCATGGCGAGTGTTCTTATAGCATTTGAAAAGCTGTAAGAACACTCGTCTTTTTTTGTTGTTTTCATCCGGCGATTTCGGCAGGGGTGTAGTTGACGAACACACCCTTCCGGGTATTGACGGTCACATCAGGGATGGGCAGGGGCAGCATTTTAGGGATTGTGATTTCTCCCACGCAGTTATAGTGGATGCGAAGCCGCTGCTCCCACACACCATCAATTTTCTCCGCATTGTAAACCTCGATCTTCTCAACCAATTCGTTGAGCATCCGGGGCGTGAGCTTGCGTGCGCGGGTATACTTTCGCACCAAAGAGATGAACATATCCGTGGTCATAGCCTGGCTGCTCTGCTTCTCGATTTCGGAGCGGAGCTTTTTGATTTTCTCCGCCAGTTCCTTTTGCTCGTCCTCATACCGTCTGGACATTTTCGTAAAACGGTCGTCGGAGAGTTTGCCGGAAACATTGTCCTCATAGATGCGTTCAAACAGCCCGTCCAGTTCCTCGTCACGGGCAAGCAGGGCTTTCAATTCCTTCTCCTTCAGCTTGTGGTCGCTCTCCGCCGCTTGCTGGGAGTGCCCGATCACCGCTTTCAGAAATTCGTCCTCATAGAGACTGGCGAACTTCGTCAGGCGCCGGATTTCACCAAGCACCACCTGTTCCAGAAAATCCACTCGGACATAATGGGTGGAAGTACAGCTCCCACGGTTGCCCTTATAGTTGGAGCAGTTGAAATACTTGATCTCCGGGTTTCCCTGATTGAAGTGGAAGTGAAGATTGCTGCCGCAGTCGGCACAGACCAGCAGACCAGAGAACATGTTGTGCTCGCCTTCGTTGGTGCGACGCTTGCGGATTTTGCCCCGCTTCTGCTGCACTTGCTCAAAAACAGACCGTTCGATGATCGGCTCGTGGACATCCTTGAAGACGACCCAATTCTCACGGTCATTCTCCAACCTCTTTTTGTTCTTGTAGGATTTGGAGTAGGTCTTGAAGTTAAGAATGTCACCGCAATACTCCTGCAAAGACAGGATTTTGGTCACGGTGGAACTGTTCCACTTGGTAGCGGGTTGCTGCTTGCCCTTTCCGGGGCGCTTGATGCCCTTTTTCAGCCAATAGGCACGCGGGGTAAGGATTTCATCCCGTTCAAGCTGCGTGGCGATCTGCTCCGTCCCGTAGCCCTCCAGGGTCATGCTGTAAATCCGCCGAACCACCTGGGCGGCTTCATCATCTACGATCCATCGTTTCGGATTGTCGGGGTCTTTGATGTAACCGTAGGGCGGCTGGCCCATCGGCTCGCCTGCATTCCCCTTGATCTTGTTGCTGATACGCCGTTTCTTGCTGATGTCGCGGGCGTACCACTCATTGAACAGGTTGCGGATCGGCGCCAACTCATTCTCACCCTCGGCGGTGTCGATGTTATCGGATACCGCCACCAAGCGAATGTCATGCTCCGGGAAAAATTCCTCGGTCAGCCTGCCGACCTCGATGTAGTTACGGCCCAGGCGGGAAAGGTCTTTGACAAATACCGCGGCGGCCCGCCCCTGCTCAAGCTGCTGGATCATCTCCACAAATCCAGGGCGGTCCATCGTGACGCCGGAGATGCCATCGTCCAAGAAATGGACCAGGTTGGTGTAGCCTTTCTCCTTTGCCACTTTGGTCAACAGCTTTTTCTGATTGCCGATGCTGTAACTCTCACCTTCCAGATTATCGTCACGGGAAAGCCGCTCGTAGAGGAAAGCGGTCACATCACGGGATTTTTTGTTATTCGACTGTCTCATAAGTCCTCCTTTCTGGACAGCCGAACAGCGCATATCTTGTATTCACAATACAATTATACCGCTGTCCTCTGCCCGTGTCAGCCGAGTATGGAAAGTTTACATTTTCTCATTTTCGGCCTTCATTAATCGAAGGAGGACACTGCCCAAGGTATCCGGGCTTTCCTCTTTGAAAACAGACTCTACGACAAACGACCTATTGCCGAAGCGATAGGTCGTTTTTCCTTTCAAAGGGTTTTCCTGCGGCTTTTTACCGCTTGAAACAGAATTACGATCTTGCATAATAATTCCCTTTCATTTGCGTATAGTCGAAAACGAAAGAGGCAAAAAACGGACGGCTGCTGGCCGCAGCTCCACGGGAATCTCACCCCGGCCCATGCTGATGGGTGCGCCGCGCAATGCTTTGAGGGCGTTCAACGCGGGAGTCTCATTATCCTGCCTGCGTATCTTCGCCCACAGGCTGCCAAACCTGTTTTGCGGCCCGGTTTTGTCGCTCACCTGTTCGGTAGGGGTCCCGTCCTGCGGACTTGCAACAGGGTCATGGCGCACCGGCCGACCGGCTCCACACAGACAGATCGTATCCGTCTGCCTTATGCTGCGCCGGAGGCCTCCCGCCGGGCTTTCTTTGTCAAGGAGCGATACAGGGCACCACATGGAAAGGGGGGAAACACGCAGCGCCCGGCCCTGAATCAGCTCAGGTCAAAATTCAGGATGGAGATAATCAGCTTCGTTTCCAGCCGCCTGCGCATATCTTCATCCACCAAGGAGTGAGGAAAGCCGTTTTTGTCATAGCTTGTCCTCATGGACAGCGCAGCAATATAGCCGGAATAGTGCTGGATCACCCGGTTCACCGCTTCGGGATTGCCTCCGACAGCGGCGGCGATTACCGGATAAGGGATCAGTGACGCCCGCATATTCGCAGATTTAGTCATCCGCTTCACCTCCCATCAGCTCCTTCAGCAGCCGATAGGCTTTTTGCCTGCGGGTGTTGACCGTCCGGCGGGCCATGTTCATGTACTCGGCGATCTCGCGATCTACCATGTTCAGGAACCAGTGCATCATAAAGATGTCCCGGTCCTCCTGGGGCAGCGCCAGAAGCGCCTCGGCCAGCCGGTCGTCCTCAATCAGAATCACGGCCCCTCCCACAGGGAAGGTCGTGTATTCCCATGAGTAGCGGTCATAAACCGCAAGCTGGGCCATTGCATCCTCCGGCAGCTCGCTGAGTGAGACCTCACGCCGGCTCCGTTTCCGAAGCTGCGTGTAAGCGTTCATTGCTTCATTCTTGATGGATCTCTTGCAGTAGCTGTCAAAGGCGTGCTGCTTATGCTCGTAGTGGCGGTCAGGTTTCAAGTTCTCACCTCCCTTCGTGCCGGGAGGCAGTTCTTTTCTTCCCCTTTCGCCCACTACTGTTATGGCAATGCCTCTGTTTGGCTGGTTTCCCGCATTTATATTAAAAAATTTTTTGCCGCTCATAATCGGTTCCTTTCGTTTCGTTCAGGTTGACAGGCCGGAACGAAACGGGGCGGAGAGCGGCAGCCGACGGAATAACAGAAAAACCGACAAAAAACGCCTGCCCGCAAATTGCGGACAGGCGTCAGGGAATTATAAAAAGCATTTAGATGAATTATGTGTTCATCTTTATAGCCACAGCATCCCGGTGATAAAGGGAGGCTTTTTTTGATAATATAAAGCCTACATAATTTCGCCTAAATACTGCTGCTCTCATGGCGGCTCCTTCCTCGGTCCGCCGGTCTTGGTATCACTCTCCTTCAGGCATAACAAAAGCGGCGGTCTTATTTTTGAAAACCACCGCTAAATCAGTATTAGGGCATGGGAATTTATCTGCTCAGCGGCGTTTTTTTCTTTTCTGCCGCTGGGCAGATGCAAAAAATCTATATTGGTCAAAATGAGTCGGTTGGAACAACAAAATATACGATTTCACCTAAATGCCGGCCATGACATTGAGATTCATAGCTGGCATATTTCAGCACAAAGGGGCAAAGATTCGCAGGATTCCATCCAGCAGCCACCGGCCAAAATTCATGGTGATATTTTCTGTTGTCCGTTCCCGGCAGAGCGTTTGCGTATTGAGAAAATCCGCCTTCAAATCTTGCAGTACGGGGGACTGGATGAACAAGGAATTGTTTTCAAAGTGTAAAAACAAGCTGCGGTAATCCAGATTCACCGTACCGATGGTGCCTGCTATGTCGTCCACAATACAGGCTTTGGCATGAACGAATCCAGGCTCATATTCATAAATCTTCACACCGGCATCCAGCAGCACCGGATAATAGCTGCGGGAGATGCGGTAAATTAGTTTTTTGTCCGGAATCCCCGGCAGAATCAGGCGCACATCCACCCCACGTCTGGCAGCCCGGACGAATGCGTCCAGCAGGGCATCCCCCAGCATCAGGTAGGGGGTGTAGAAGTAGGCGTACCGCCTGGCCTGGCTCAGCAGCTCCACATAGAGTTCGTTGCTTGCCGCCGTATCGCGCAGCGGCGAGTCATAGTAGCTCAGCACATAGCCGTCGCCGTTCATGGGGCGAGGCTTATGATACTGGTACTCGTCGCTGGAAATGGGGGAATCGGAAAATGAGTTCCAGAATTGAAGGAACATAGCGGTGTAGCTTTCTGCGCCGGAGCCACTCAGCCGGAACCCGATGTCCTTCCAGTGGCCGTATTTCTCTTTCTGATTAATGTATTCATCAGCCAGATTGATCCCACCGCTGAAAACGGTAGTACCGTCCACGATGAGCATCTTTCGGTGGTCCCGGTAGTTCAGCGTGCCTTTCACAAAGATCAGAGGATTAAAGGGGAGGCAGCGAATACCCCGAGCCTCCAACGCTTTTGCGTCCGATTTTGAAAAGGTGGAGATGCTGCCCAGATCGTCGTAAATCACCCGAACATCCACCCCCTGCGCCGCCTTGCGTGCCATGATCTCCGTCATGGAGTTCCACATCAGGCCAGGCTCAATGATAAAATACTCCAAATAGATAGACTGGGCTGCGCCTTCCATGGCCGCCAGCATGGCGGGAAGCATCTGCTCCCCAAGGTGGAAATACCGGATTTCGCCGCTGCGGCAAAGAGAAGCGCCAGTCATGTTTTCCAGATAGCCTACGGTCTGTGCCAGTCGGAGCCGCTGGGAAGCGAGGGCCTCCCGGCAGCCGTTCTCTGTCGGTGCGGGCAGCTTGGCGGCAGACAGTTTTTTCTCCAATACCTTCCCGGTCCGTTTGTTGCCAAAGCAGAGGTAGAGGGCTGTGCCGGGGAGCGGAAAGGTCAGAACCACCAGCAGCCAAAGCACTTTATAAGTGGACTCGCCCAAGCGGATGGTAATATAGAGCACCACCAGAAGGGAAAGGTTGGACAACGCAAAGGAGATCACCCCCGCCCAGGGCGACAGCCAGGTGAACAACAGCCGAAGCCATACCAGCTGTAATATTACCGCCGGAACCAGAATCACGATTCGCCGCAAGAGCTTCCTCATCACAGTCATCCTCCCTTTTAGTGTTATGTTTGTTCCTGTAAATTCAGCGCCGTGTGGCGGCTGCGGGCAGTATCCGGTTCATCGGTAAAATGCCAGTTTACAAAACGGCGGGCCATTGCCTTGTCATCCCACCGGCAGTCGATGAAGCGATCCAGCTTCGTTTTTGGAGCCATTCCCTGATGACGCTTGCTCCACCGCACCAGACAAGCAGAGGTGGCAAGCACATCCGCCAGTAAAACCGCCGCAGCTGCAACCGTTACAAGCTGATAAACGGGGCCGTCCAGCAGGGCAAACAAATCATTCAGCCCCGGAACTAAACAGGCAAAGCCAAGACCTAAAAATCCCCAGAGGACGGTCATCAGTCCATTGACATAGCCTCGAATGTTCAGGAAGGTATCACGATAATCCCAGGCTCGCATCTTGAGTCCCGCATCCAGCAGAAACCCGCCCACAAATTCTACCAGTGTACCGGCAAGGGCATAGGCTACAAACCGGAACATGGTGCTTTGCTCATAAAATATCACAGCGCCCAGATAGCAGCCCACCGCCCCAAATCCATACACGGTACAAAGCGGCAGCCAAAGCAATGCAAAATGCGCCTGCCAAAAGCCGTAGCGCAGTCTCCACCAAACGGTTTCCACTATCACTCCCAAGCCTCCGCCCAGAAGAAAGAGCCACAGGCATCGGGAGAACAAACTCCATACATCCAACACATTCATGTCTCCATTATTCCAATGGCTTCGGAGTTACCGACGCCATTTTCTTTTTTACATCTCCTTTCACAAGCTGATAGCACCCCGCAGCCAAGGGAACGCCCAAAAGCACGCCTGGTATCCCGGCCAGTCCGCCGCCAATCGTAACGGCGGCCAACACCCACATCCCAGGCAGACCGATGGAGGAACCCACCACCCGGGGATAAATGAGGTTTCCTTCCACCTGCTGGAGGAGCACCAGGTAGATCAGGAAAATCAGCGCCTTCATCGGAGATACCGTAAGGATGAGGAACGCACCGACCCCGCCTCCAATATAGGCTCCGGCCACAGGAACCAGAGCGGTAACACCGATCAGCGCACCGATCATCGGCGCATAGGGCAGCCCAAGCAGCAGCATCCCCACGGTACACAGCAGGCCCAGAATGACAGCCTCCGTACACTGTCCCACGATAAAGCTGTGAAAGGCGTGGTCCATCGTCCGGGCAATCAAAACGAGCTTTTCGGACAGTCTTTGGGGCAGATAGACCTTCATCAGCGATCTCACCTGACGATGCAGCTTTTCCTTTCCCAGCAGCAAATAGATGGAAAAGATCAGCGCAATGGCCACCGTAACCACCCCGGATACCAGGGAACCCATCAGGGAAAGAATCCCGCTGGCTCCGCTCAGGACAGCGGAGAGAATATGCTCAAGCGCCTTTTGCAGCTGCGCCTGGCTGTCAGCAAGATACTCAGTCATCCCATAGAAAAAGGAGTTCGGCTCCACTTGTGCCTGAATCCAAATAAGCGCCTTTTCGATCTCCACGCCCAACAGCCGGATACCAGCGATCAGTTCCGGGATCACCAGACTGAAAATCAAGCCCGCAATCAGGCCCATGGTGAGGAATGCCAGCAGGATACACAAGGGGCGTCTCAGTTTACCACCCTTACTCCGCAGCAGCTTCCGCTCATAAAAACCAACCAGCAAATTGAGTATGTACGCAATGGCACCGCCCAGCAGCAGCGGCTTGGCTGCCGACAAGGCTGCTCCCAGCAGAGCGGTGAAGCCGCCCCAATATTGCGCCACCAGAAAAATCACAGCGGCCACCAGTGCAAAACGGACGATCCATTTTCGGTCAATGCTCATCTCTTTATCTCCCGCTTTCAGGCAAACTGACTTTGGTAAAGCGCCTCATATTTTCCATGCAGGGCCATGAGGCTCTCGTGGTTGCCCATCTCTTTGATGTCGCCGTTTTCCATGTAAAGGATCACATCGGCATCCCGGATGGTGGAGAGGCGGTGGGCGATGATGAAGCTAGTACGGTGACGCATCAGTTCTGCCATGGCCTGCTGGATCAGTTGTTCCGTGTGCGTATCCACATTACTGGTGGCCTCGTCCAGAATCATGATCTCCGGATCGGCGGCCATGGCCCGGGCAATGGTAATCAGCTGCCGCTGGCCCTGAGAAATGTTTTCCGCGCCGTGTGTCAGACGCAGTTCGTATCCGCCGGGCAGCGTGCGGACAAACGGTGCTACGCTGGCCGCCTCCGCTGCTGCGAGGACCGTTTCCTCCGGCATATCTTCTTTGGAGTAGGCGATATTGTCCCGAATGCTTCCCTCAAACAGCCAGGTGTCCTGAAGCACCATACCAAAATGACGCCGCAATTCCTGTCTGGACATCTCCCGCGTGTCCACGCCGTTGACCAGGATGGCCCCCTCGTCAATTTCGTAGAAACGCAGCAAAAGGTTAATGAGCGTGGTCTTACCGGCTCCGGTGGGACCGACGATGGCGACTTTTTGTCCCGGTTTCACTGTTAGATTGACATCCTTCATCAGAGGCCGGTCAGGGCGGTATCCAAATCGCACATGGCGGAACTCCACGCTTCCATCGCAGTGTTCCGGCACCTTCCCATTCTCCGGATCGGGTGTTTCTTCCTCAGCGTCCAGCAAGGCAAAGATACGCCCCGCAGCGGCTCTGGCCGCGCCAAAACTGCCCGCCATACCGGCTATGGTGGTGAAAGGCTGGGAAAACTGCTTGGTATATTGCAGCATCGCCTGCACATCACCGATCCGCATATTGCCGTTCAGGACGGACAGGCAGCCAAGCACAGCACTCAAAACATAGCCCAGATTGTTTACCAGGTCGGTAATGGGATTGACTTTGCCCGAGGCGCTTTCGGCGTTCCGGGCGGCTTCGGTCAGCCGGGCATTGAGCCGGTCAAAATCCTCTTTTGCCTGATTTTGATGATTATAGGTCTGTACCAATGATTGCCCCTGATACATTTCCTCAATGAAACCGTTCATTTCGCCCATCAGTTCCTGCTGCTGGCCATAATACTTTGCGCCGGATCTCATAACGCCGGAGGAGGCCAGAAGTGCGATGGGCACCATGACAATGGCAATAGCTGCCAGCGCGGGGCTGAGTCGGAGCATCATAACCAGAATGCCCACGGCAGTGATGACCTGCGTTACGATTTGGGTCAGGTTTTGGCTCAGCGCATTGCCCAGGCTATCCACATCGTTTGTAATGGTACTCAAGATCTCTCCGTGGGTATGGGTGTCATAGTAATCCAACCGGAGACGATGCATCTTCCCGGAAATATCCTGGCGGAGACTTTCCATGGTGCGGGCCATGACCCGGTTCATCCCCACACTCTGCACATAGGCAAATGCATGGGAAACCAAATACAGGACTACCAGGGCTGCCAGCAGAATGAGGATCATGTCCCAATCAAAAACCCCGGTGGACACACCATTATAAAGCTGCGTGGTGATGCCGCCCAGCACTGAAGGGGCAACGACCGTAAACAGAGTGGCAAGAATGCCCATAAAAAACACCAGCGTCAGGCGTAACCTGTGAGGCCGCAGATAAGAAAACAGCCGCCGGAATGTACCTTTAGATTTCATGTTCAAGGGCCTCCTCTCCCAACTGAAGCCGTGCGATCTCCTGATACAGCGGGCAGGTTTTCAGCAACTCCCGGTGTGAGCCTTTCCCCACGATCATACCGTTATCCAGGACCAGGATCTGATCGACATCCAGAATGGAGCTGATCCGCTGTGCCACAATGATCTTGGTGGCGTTTCCCAGATTTTCCTTCAGGTTGGTGCGCAGCTGCCGGTCGGTTCTCATATCCAGGGCAGAAAAGCTGTCATCGAAAAGATAGATCCGCGCCCCCTTCATGACCGCCCGGGCGATGGCCATGCGCTGCCTCTGCCCGCCGGAGAGGTTGGTGCCGCCCTGGGATACCAATGCGCGGTAGCCGTCCTCTCTGGCGTCAATAAACTCCTTGGCGCAGGCGATATGTGCCGCCTCCACCCAGTCACCTGCCCAGCCATCCGGCTTTCCAAAGTTCAGGTTGGAGGCAATATCGCCGGAGAACAGAATGTTTTTCTGGGGGACATACCCGAGCTGCTCCCGCAGCTGGGCCAGGGTGTATCTGCGCACATCCACACCGTTCACATAGATATGGCCTACGGTCGGGTCATATAGGCGGGGGATCAGTTTCAGAATACTGGACTTTCCGCAGCCGGTGGGCCCGATGATGGCCATCGTTTCTCCGGCCCGGCATTGGAAGGAGATGTCCCGCAGAACCGGCTCGCTGGCACCCGGATAGGTGAAGCTCACATGGTCAAAGGCCACCGTGCCTTGTTGTGTTTCCTCTATCTTGGCCCCCTTGCCATCCTGAATAGACGGCTTGGTATCCAGCACCTCTCCGATCCGTTTGGCGCAGGCGTACGCCATGGGAAACATCATGATTACAATGGAGAGCATAATAATTGCGCCCAAAATCATGCTGATGTATTGTGTGTTGGCGATCAAAGCGCCTACATCCATTTCGCCGGTGGATACATACCAGGAACCAAGCCCCATGACCGCGGTTGTGGTAACGCCGAATATCACCTGGATGACCGGCATCAACAGTCCGCTCAAACGCCCGAACCGGATGGTCAGATCTGCGTGGGATGCGTTTGCCTGGGCAAATCGCTCTGTTTCATACCCCTGCCGATTGAACGCCCGGATCACACGCACCCCTTCCAAAGCCTCCAGAAAAAGTCGGTTTAACTGGTCGATTTTTTCCCGCAGGGACACGGAATATCTGGCCATGAGAATAATGATAAGGCCCACACTGAGGATCAGAACCGGGATGGCCAGATTCAGCACAGAGCTGACGCCGCCGCCGGTTGCGGCGGAGAGAACCAATCCGGCCACCGCCATCAGCGGAGCCATGATTCCCAGCCGCAGCAGCATATTGAAAAACACCTGCACCTGGCTCACATCAGAGGTGCTTCGGGTCACAAGGCTTGCCGTCCCGAATCGATCCATCTCCGCTTCGGAAAACTCCTGCACATGGTGGAACAGCGCCCGACGAATATCAGCGGCAAACTGGGTGGAGATTCTGGCAGACAGGACAGCGGCCAGAATACTGGTCACGCATCCCAGCAAGGTCAATGCCAGCATGACAGCAGCAATGATACAGATCAGGCTTTGACTGCCTCCCGCAACACCGCTGTCGATCATGGACGCCAGCGCTGTGGGCAGCAGCATCGTGGACAGTGATGAAAGCACCATCAGCGCCAAAAACGCAACAATTTGTCCTACTCTGAGCTTAGCATGGGAAAAAAGTGTCCCCATAAATATCCTCCTTCTCCAGTTCGCCTGTTGACATTCCAAATAAGAAATGATAGTATAAATGAAACTAAAGTATCTTTAGGACAAGAATATCATACATTCCACAAAAGTCAATCGTTCCGACAAAAGTGGAATTTTACTCGTTTTCCGTATTATTGATACAAATCAGCGCCATTGTTTCTTGAAAAGGAGTTCATACTATGAGGAGATCGACTGCCACAACCGAATACCTGAAGGAGTGCATGGGAACCGCTCTGCTGGAGTTGATGAAAACAAAGCCCATCGAGAAAATCACGATTGAGGAGATGACCGCAAAGGCCGATGTGGGCCGTTCCACTTATTTTCGTTACTTCAACAGCAAGGAGGAGGTCCTTGCCTTCAAAATTGTCTGTTTATGGAACCGGTATGCCCAGGAGAGCATGATCGGGGAGTTTTTGTCCGATCTCCCTGCCGCCACAAGAATATTTTTTCAGTTCTGCCTGAATATCCGTGAGATCAACGATTTGCTGTATGCAACAGGCCGGAAGAATGTGATTCTGGATGCCTATATGCAAATCATGGGAACCAAGGACTGCCAGGACGATATACAGGGGTACTATCGTAGCTATATCACGGCATACACCGTTTTTGGCCTGATGGATGCCTGGATTCTCCGGGGGTATCGCGAAACCCCGGAGGAATTGGAGCAATTAGTTCGTGATAACCAGCACGACATCTGACTCTTTGCTCATTTGCACTCAAAACACCAAGGACATCCTATTTATATCTTGAACATATTTTTGCGCCAGTTTTCTTTGTAGAAAACTGGCGCTTTTTACATAATTCTGGCTGCAACTCTGTAAGGAGACTGAATAGATTAAAGATCTTATTTATGAATTATTTATATCATTTATATGAATTATGTAGACATATCCGAGAACGGAGGGTGAATTGTAAAATGTAACTGGGTGAATTTATATGGCAAAAAGACCTGTAACAAAATACGACTTCAAGGCGTTTGGGGCAGCAATCAAAGAGGCCCGAAAAGGGCGAAAAGAAAGCCGCAAGACAGTAAGTGATGAAATGTTTATCTCTCCGCGTTATCTTGCCAATATCGAGAATAAAGGGCAGCATCCAAGCCTCCAAATCTTCTATGAGCTTGTTGCCCGTTACAACATTTCGGTGGATCAGTTTTTCTTCCCGGATAATGAGGCCGAGAAGTCCACGCAGCGCCGCCAGCTTGATACGCTTTTGGACAATATGAGCGATGCCGGACTCCGGATCGTGACGGCTACCGCAAAAGAAGTGGTGGAAGTTGAAAGCGAAAAAGATTGATTTTCTGATGAATGGTTGAACGCCGTAACCTATGGTGGTTGCGGCGTTTTTCTTTACGGATTTTCCCTCGCAAATTGCCATTTGGGGTGTTGTGAATTGTAGTATTAGTAGAGGAAGAAATGGTTGGAGAGAAACGATAGCAAGCACAGCCAGCGAGTACCCACTGGCGGATTTTCGGTTTAGGGGGACCCCTGCCCCTAAACACGAAAATTGCTTGCTGGGATAGTCCCAGACCCTTATAAGAAACGGAGGCGAAGCGGAATGGTAAACAGAAAGCGGAACATCCAGATGAAGTTCTGGGTGACGGAGGAGGAGAAGCGGCTCATCGACGAGAAGATGGCGCAGCTCCCCACAAAGCGGTATGGGGCATATCTGCGCAAGATGGCGATTGACGGATATATCATCCAGGTGGACACCACCGACATTAAGGAAATGACGAAAGCCCTTGGCTCCATTGGCCGGAACATCAATCAGATCGCCAAGCGGGTCAACGCCGAAGGTCCTACCTATCAGGCTGACATGGAGGAAATCCGGGAGAGATTGGAGCAGATATGGCAGTTACAAAGACGCATCCTATTAAGTCAACGCTGAAAGCGGCGATTGACTATATCTGCAATCCCGACAAGACGGACGGAAAGCTGCTGGTATCCTCCTTCGGCTGCACCGCCGAGACCGCCGACATTGAGTTTGCCTGGACCCGCCGCCACGCCATCGACAAGGGAACGAACCTGGGCCGGCACCTCATCCAAGCGTTTGAGCCTGGGGAGGTCACACCGGAGGAAGCCCACCGGATCGGTATGGAACTGGCGCGGGAGGTCCTGGGCGGCAAATATGAATTTGTCCTCACCACTCACATTGACAGGGATCACATCCATAATCACCTGATCTTCAATGCGGTCAGCTTCCAGGACCACCGGCACTACCACTCCAACAAGAGAAGCTACCATGAAATCCGCCGTACCAGCGACCGTATCTGTAAAGAGCATGGCCTGTCCGTCATTGTCCCCGGCCAAGACAAGGGCAAGAGCTATATTGAGCATCAGGCGGAACAGAACGGCACCAGCTATAAGGCGAAGCTGCGCTCCGCCATCGACCGGCTTCTGCCCGGCTGCACCGACCTGGAGGACCTGCTCCGCCGCCTCCAGCGGGAAGGGTATGAACTGAAACAGGGCAAGTACATATCCGCCAGAGCTCCGGGTCAGGAGCGGTTCACCCGTTTGAAAACCCTGGGCGCCGACTACGCCGAGGAAGCCCTGACCTCCCGGATCGCTGGCAAGCCCAGTCCTTCCCGCCAGCCGAAACAGCGCACCGGGAGGCCCAGCCTGCTCATCGACATCCAGAACAATATCAAAGCCCAGCAGAGCGCCGGTTACAAGCATTGGGCAACCATCGAGAACTTGAAGCGGGCGGCGG
>OHRT01000142.1_pt1 | contig 34518 bp, 33 predicted proteins | sample 1578521 | NCBI WGS metagenome assembly OHRT01 (sample SAMEA3879537, study PRJEB24766) | human gut metagenome | biome: human-associated habitat; feature: feces | place: USA | collected 1985/1987
CCGTGCGCGGCTCGCAGTTGTTCGTTACGTTGCAGCGGCCCTTGCCCGTAATGCGGATCTTCCGCCCAAGCTGTGCGTTCTTTTCTAATAATAAGACGTGCTTGCCGCGCTCTGCCGCCGTGATCGCCGCCATCATGCCCGCAGCGCCGCCGCCGACCGCGCAGAGATCACGCCCATCACCGCTTCTGCCTGCATCAGGTCGATGCGGCCGTTCATAAACGCGCGGCGCGTAAACTCGCCCGCCTCGGCCGGACGCGCGCCCAGCCGCACCAGCCGCCGCATCACCAGCGAGGCCGCCGCCGCGCCTCCGTGGGTGTGGATTTCGCACACGTCCTCGCGCGTGTAGGACCGGGGCGCATACATGACCACGCCCATGGCCTCATCAATGGGGCCGGTTTCGTCCACCGCGTGCCCCACCATCAGCCGGTGGCTTTCGTAGGGCGGCTTGGCCCCCTTCGGCCGAAACGCCTCTTCAAACAGGCGCACCGCCTCCGGCCCGCTCACGCGTACGATGGCCACGCCGCCCTCGCCTGCCGCCGTGGCCACGCCTACGATGGTGTCCTCCATACTCTGTTCACCCTTTCCCGGCCCTGAAAAAACGAACCGGCAAAATCACGGGCGGGCTTTGCGCGCCGCCTGCGTTTATGATATCATGTTCACGCGGCCTTTTCCAGCCGAAAGGGCAAAAACCGCAAAGGAGGGGCGCTTTTCCCATGTTCGTTACCATTCTGACCGCGCGCGCTCATCGGCTGTTCGCCCCCGTGGTGGAGGCTCTGGGCCAATGCGCCAGGAAGGGCGAGGATGTGCTTTTGCTGGTCCCGGAGCAATTCACTTTAGCCGCCGAGCGCGGGGTAATGGAACGCCTTTCGCTCACCGGCATGTTTTTGATTGATGTGATGAGCCCCTCCCGGCTGTCTGAGCAGGTGCTGGCCGCCGCCGGGCGGGACGGGCGCGAGCCGCTGGATGCCGCAGGCCGCCGCATGGCGCTGAGTCAGGCGCTGGAGCGTCTGGAGGATAAACTCCCCTACTACGGCAGCATCGCCCAGCGCCGGGGCTTTGTGGAAAAGCTGGATGCGCTGATCACGGATATGAAGCGCGGCGGGCTGGACCCGGACAGGCTGAAGGATTATGCGGATACTCTTCCGGCGGGATCGTCGCGCGACAAGCTGACCGACCTGGCCAAGGTCTATGCCCAGTACCGCGAGGTGCTCCGCGGGCGCTTCAGCGATAGCGAGGACCAACTTGCCTACGTGGCAGGCCGGCTTGCGGACAGCGGCTTTTTACGGGATAAACACCTGTTTGTCTACGGCTTCGACACCCTGCCCGAGCAGCTGATGCGGCTGCTGAGCGCCGCTGCGCCGCTGTGCAAAAGCCTCACCATCGCACTGATCTGCGACGCTAAAACCGCGCCGGACGGCGAACTCTACGCCCCCGTGCGGCAGGGGATCGCCCGGTTTCAGAAGATGCTTTTCCTGAGCGGCGAAAGCGCGAAGCTGCACGCCTTGCCGCCGCAGCTGCCAGACCGTCCGGAGGCGATCGCCTATCTGGACCGGGCGCTGTTTGCCCATCCTGCACCCGCCTTTGCAGGCAGGCCGGAGGGCGTGTATCTGTCCGACGGCCTCTCGCCCTACGAGGAAGCAGCGTTGATGACCCGCGAGGTGCGCTGGCTGCTGGCCCAGGGCGTGGACCCGGAGCGCGTGGCCGTGTTCTATCCCGACGGGGGTGGCTACGCCTTTGCCGTGACCGCCGCCCTGGAGGACAGCGGCATTCCCTTCTACACCGACCAGCAGCTTTCCGCCGCCTCGCACGGGCTGGCGCAGTTCTGGCTGGCGGCCCTGCGCGCCATGGCGGGCGGCTGGCGCAACCGCGACATGCTCTGCCTGATCAAAAGCGGCTATGCGCCCCTGACGTTTAAGGAAGGGTGCGAGCTGGAAAACTACGCCTACTGCTACGGCGTGGACCGTGCGCGCTGGACGCGTCCCTTCACCCGTGGCCCGGAGGCCACGCGCGCGGAGGCGCTGCGCGTGCGGCTGATGGAACCGCTTCTGCGGGCACGGGCCGCACTGGTCGCTGCGCGCGATGCCACGGCCTCGCTGACTGCGGCCTTTGGGCTCTTGCAGGACGTACACGCCTATGACGCGCTGAAACGCGAGGAAGAGCGCCTGCTGGAAAGCGGATTTATGACCCGCGCGAGCCAGAACAGCCAGGTATGGCAGGCCGTGCTGCGGCTGATAGACCAGCTGGTCAAGCTCAGCGGCGGCGCACGTATCCCCCTTAAGCACATCGCCTCGCGGCTGGAATGCGGGCTTTCCGCCATTTCGCTCAAGTCGCTGCCGCCCGCCGCGGGCATGGTGCACGCAGGCGCCCTGGGCCACCTTCTGGCCGAGGAGGCGGACGCGGTGTTTCTGCTGGGTATGAACGATGGCCTGCTTTCCCGCGTCACCGACAGCCTGCTCACCCCGGAGGAACGAGCGCAGACGCAGAAGGACACCCGGACTTTTCTGGGCCTGACGGACGAAAGCCGCGCCCTCATGGCCCGCCTGGATGTAAAGCGCGCCATGACGCTGCCCAGGCGCTGGCTTTTTCTAAGCTCAGCCAAAACCGCGCCTGACGGCACGGCCCTGCGGCCGCTTTCACTGCTGGGACAGCTGCGTGACCGGCTGATGCCGGGGCTCGCCCGTACGCCTGTCCCGGAGGATGACCTGCCCCTGTCCTCCGCGCAGGCGCTGGGAGCGCTGGGCGTGTTGCTGCGCGCCCATGCCGACGGCGCGGTTCCCCTGGCGCCCCGCTGGCGCGAGCGCATGGACAAGCTGCTCTCTTCCCCGGATACCGCGCCCGCCGCCATGCGGCTATTGCGCGCGCTGGGCTTCGACGGACAGGCCCAGCCCCTTGCGCCCGGCACGGCCCGTGCCCTTTATGGCGATGAGACCCTGTCCGTGAGCCGGCTGGAGCAGTTTGCGGATTGCCCGTTCAAGCATTTCGTCACCTACGGCCTGCGCCCCCAGGTGCTGCGGGAATGGAAGGTGGACCCCATTGAAACGGGCACCTTCTATCATGCGGCGCTCAATGGCTTTGCGCGGCTTGTCCGGCGAGAGGCGGCCTATCCCAACCTGCCCGACGAGGCCGTGTCACGCCTGGCGGACGAGGCCGTGGAGCCTCTTGTGGAGGAGGCGCTCGCGGGCCCCATGGGCGACGGCGACCGCAGCCTGGCCCGCTTTGAGGCGGCGCGCGGCGCTATCCGGCGTGCGGCGGTGGCCATCACCCGGCAGCTGGCGGCGGGGCGCTTTTCCCTCTTCCGCACGGAGGCCGCCTTCGGCTATGAAGGCGGCATGCCCCCCATCGTGCTGCTTTTAAGTGATGGCCGCCAGGTGGCCCTCCGTGGCCGGATCGACCGGATCGACCGCTACGACTCGCCCGATGGCGTGTATCTGCGCGTAATCGACTATAAATCTGCCCGGCAGAGCCTGGAGGCGGCGCGCGCCTGGTGGGGGCTGCAATTGCAGCTTTTGCTGTATCTGGATGTATGCACCAGTGCCATTCCCGGCGGCAAACCCGCCGGTGCGTTCTACTTCTACGTGGCCGACCCGCTGGTAGAAAGCGCCAGCGATGCCGCCGAAATCGTGGAGGGCAAGCTGCGTGAGGTCTTTCAGCTGCGTGGCGTCGCATTGAGCGACGTGGAGATTCTCTCCGCTATGGACGGCGGGGATGTCCCCTGGGTGCTGCCGCCCATGTACCTCAAAAGCGGCGAGCTGAAAAAAACAGCCCGCGCGCTGGACATGCCCCAGCTCACCGCCCTGCTTTCCCATGCGCGCGAGGTGGCCGTGGCCTTGGCGGACCGGCTCTTCGGGGGGGAGACAGCCATCTCCCCCGCTCGTGACCCGGACCGCTGCGCCTGTGACCGATGCGATTTTCGCGCCGTGTGCCGTTTTGATCCCACATCGCCCGACGCGCCTTTCCGCGATCTGCCGGAAATGGGCATGGAGGAGCTCCGGCAGGCTCTTTCGTCTGCGCCGGAAGAAAAACAATGAGGGGCGTTGCTATTCTCCTCCGGTTCATGTATAATGGGGGTGTAAGCACGGCGGCGCGCGGCGCCGCCCGGAGATAACAAAACAGTGTAAGGAGGCGTTACCATTGATTCAGGTGATTGCCGGCAAAAAAGGCTCGGGTAAAACCAAGCGCATCATCGACATGGCCAACCAGGCTAGCCAGGAAAGCAAGCACGACATCGTTTTCATCGACGATGACAATCGCTATATGTTTGACCTTCGTCACGAGGTGCGCTTTATCAACGCCAGCGAATACGAGCTGCTCAGCGACCATATGTTCATGGGCTTTCTCTGCGGCGTCGTAGCGCAGAACTTCGACGTGGGGCTCATCTTCATCGACGCGTTCAAAAAGCTGATTCACAATGAGCTGGCCACCAGCGAATGGGTGTTCAAGCGTCTGGAGACCATCAGCAGCAACCACAATGTGGATTTCGTGATCTCCGTCAGCGCCGGTCCCGAAGAGCTGCCGGACTTTATCAAGCCCTACGTGATCTGAACCTTCGCATGATGAGGGGGACGGCTGGAAAGGCCGTCCCCTTTTTCGTTCATTTCCGGCTTTACACGCGCCCCAAAACCGTGTATGATGGAACCACTTCCAATCATGAAGCATCCGAAACCTGTCTGGAGGGTGATCACATGTCCTTTTTTTCCACGCGTGGCGGCGCTTGTGTAACCGCGTCTCAATCCATCCTGTGGGGCCTGGCTGCGGACGGCGGCCTGTATGTACCCAGTCTGTTTCCCCAGATTTCCAGCGAGCGGCTGGCCGCCCTGTGCGGACAGAGCTACCGTCAGCGCGCCGCACGAATCCTGCGCGATTTTCTGGAGGACTACTCCATCGCTGAAATCGAGCAGTCGGTAGACGCAGCCTACGCTGCCGATGCGTGGGATCACCCCGATGTGGCTCCGGTGCGCACGCTCATCGAAGGCGTTCATGTGCTGGAACTGTTTCATGGCCCCACGCTGGCTTTCAAGGACATCGCGCTCAAACTCCTGCCCTATCTGGTGCGCCTGGCTGCCGAAAAGAATGGCGAAAAGCGCGAGGTCAGCATTATCGTGGCCACCAGCGGCGATACCGGCAAGGCCGCGTTGGAAGGCTTCCGGGACGTGCCGGGCACCAGCTGCTCGGTGTTCTATCCCTATGGCGGGGTCAGCCGCGTGCAGGAATTGCAGATGACCACCACCGGCGGAAACAACACCCACGTCATCGGGGTACGGGGCAATTTTGATCAGGCGCAGACCGGCGTCAAGCGTCTCTTCGGCGATCCTGCCTTCCGCGAGCGCATGGACCGGCTGGGCAAGCTGCCCTCCTCGGCCAATTCTATCAACTTCGGACGATTGGCTCCCCAGGTTGTATACTATTTCACCGCCTACACCGACCTGGTCCAGCGCGGCGCCATCCGCATGGGGCAGGGCGTCAACTTCGTGGTGCCTACCGGCAACTTTGGCGATATCCTGGCCGGGTATTATGCCATGCGCATGGGCCTGCCCATCCGTCGCCTGATCTGCGCCAGCAACCGTAACAACGTGCTGACCGATTTCTTCCGCGAGGGCACGTACTACACCCACCGCACGTTCTTCAAGACCATGTCCCCCAGCATGGATATTCTGGTCAGCTCCAACCTGGAGCGCCTGCTCTACGAGTGTGCCGACCGCGACGGCGCCCTGGTGCGCACGTGGATGGAGCAGCTCTCCTCCTGCGGCAGTTTCTCCATCGGCGGGCAGCGGCTGACCGGTCTGCAAAAGGTATTCTGGGCCGGCTACGCCGACGACAAGATGACCGCTGATGAAATCCGCCTGGTATACGAGCGCACGCATTATGTCATGGACCCGCATACCGCCGTAGGTTCCTGCGTATTGCGCCAGACCCGTGACCAGACGCCCGCCGTTCTGGTGTCCACGGCCAGCCCCTACAAGTTCGCGCCCGATGTAGCGGCCAGCCTGCTGGGCGTACAGAACGTGGCGGGACTCGATTTCCTGGCGTGCGCGCAGAAGGTGGAGCAGCTCAGCGGCGTACCCGTTCCCGATCAGGTGCGCGGTCTGGCCAGCCTGCCGGTCCGCCATACTGCCGTGTGCGATCCCGATGGCATGGAAGAAGCGTTGCTTGCCGCTTATTCCGCCTGAAAATTGAGAAATTTTGCGCAAATTTATGTTTCACTTTTCCCGCAAGTGGGGTATACTATAGGCGCGGGGCGAGAGATGCCCCCTCAGATTCGGATTTTAATTCCAAGGAGGTCATTTGATCATGAAATGGATTTGCAAGGTTTGCGGCTATGTTTACGAAGGTCCCGAAGCTCCTGAATTCTGCCCCCAGTGCAAGGCTCCCAAGAGCAAGTTCCAGCTCATGGGCGAAGAGAAGTCCTATGCGGACGAGCATCGTGTGGGCGTTGCCGAGGGTGTTGACCCCCGCATCATCGAGGGCCTTCGCATGAATTTCAACGGCGAGTGCACCGAGGTTGGCATGTACCTGGCCATGAGCCGTCAGGCTGACCGCGATGGCTACCCCGAAGTGGCCGAGGCCTTCAAGCGCTATGCCTGGGAAGAGGCCGAGCATGCTGCCAAGTTCGCCGAGCTGCTGGGCGAGGTTGTTACCCCCTCCACCAAGAAGAACCTGGAGCTGCGCGCTGAGGCTGAGTGGGGCGCGACCGCCGGCAAGAAGGAGCTGGCCACGCTGGCCAAGGAGCTTAACCTGGATGCCATCCACGACACCGTCCATGAGATGTGCAAGGATGAAGCACGCCATGGCAAGGGCTTCGACGGTCTGCTCAAGCGTTATTTCGGCTAAGAACAATCAAACGCGAGGAGGATATCACCATGAAGTATGAGTGCCCCTGTGGCTATGTGTATGATCCCGCTGTAGGCGATCCGGATAACGGCATCGCCCCTGGCACCGCCTGGGAAGATCTGCCCGAAGATTGGGTGTGCCCTGTGTGCGGCCTGAGCAAGGATGCCTTCACTGAGGTCTGAGACACCGATCAATGCAAAACGCGAGGACTCCGGTTGGAGTCCTCGCGTTTGTGTATCCATCTTTCTAAAAAGATGCGAGGCGCCTGCCTGCGGCCTGAAAGGCCCGGCAAACGTCCCGCTTTGAATTGCTATTCGGAAGCCTCAGTCCTGGAGCTTCTCAATTGCGCGGGCAAAGATGCGCATGTTCAGTACCAGGCTGTCCAGCGACATATATTCATCGGCCTGATGCGCCAGCTCCTCCTCGCCGGGGAACACGCTGCCAAAGGCCACGCCCTCCTCCAGCACACGGGCATAGGTGCCGCCGCCGGTCGCCACGCACTCGCGCGGGCGGTCGGTAGCCTCGTGGTACGCATCCAGCAGCGCCATGACCAGTTTGCTGTTAGGCGCCACATGATGCGGGTTCTTCTGCTCATCCACGGTGACTTCCACGCCTTCCAGTGCCGCGCGCACAGAGGCGGTCAATGCGGCGTGGTCGCACAGGATCGGATAGCGGATGTCCAGCGTGGCGTACAGCCCATCCTTCTCATTGTAGCGCAGGATACCCAGGTTGCAGGTAAGGCTTCCGCTGGTCTCATCCATGCAACGGATGCCCAGACCCAGCCCGTCATATTCCATGCCCACCTGATCGGCCAACGTGCGCAGCGGACCGGTCACGCCCAGTGCGCGCAGCATCAGGAGCAGCTGTCCGATGGCGTTGCGGGCCGCTTCGGGATAGGCCGCGTGGCCGGGCACACCCGTAGAGGTAAGCAGCACCAGGCCATCCTGCATCTTCGCCTCCACCTGAATGTGCATATCGCCCGCCAGATGGTTGATCCTGCTGCACAGGGCCTCATCGCCCTCCACCAGCGCGGTGGCGATGCCGGGAATCACGTTGCAGCGCTCGCCCACGCTGATTTCCTTTACGCGCAGGCCGTCTGAAGCGTAGCCCGCACGTAGGCTCAGGTGCAGAAGCCCTTTTTCCGTGTTGATGACGGGATAGCTGGCGTCGGGGCTGAAGCCTGTGCGGGGCATGTCGCAATGCGCCATGTAGTATTTCATGCACTCCCAGCCGCTTTCCTCATCGCAGCCGAAGATAAGGCGCACTTCGCGCTTAAGCGGCAGGCCGGCCTTTTTCATGGCGTACATGGCGTACAGCGCCGCTGCAGCAGGTCCCTTGTCGTCGGACATACCGCGGCCATACATGCGTCCATCCTCGATTTCAGCGGCAAAGGGAGGCACCGTCCAGCCGTCGCCGGCGGGCACCACGTCCAGATGCACCAGAATGGCCAGCGGGTCCACGCCCAGCGGACCCATCCGCACATCGCCGGCATAGCCGTCAAAGTTGCGGGTTTCAAAGCCCATGGCCGCTGCGTCCGAAAGGACCAGGTCCAATGCCCGCCGCACCTCGCGGCCAAAGGGAGCGCCGGGTTCAGGAGCCGTCTTCACGCTGGGCACCTGAATCCAGCCCTTCAGGGTCTGAATCATTTCCTCCCGCAGCTCGTCGATGATGATGCTCAGGTCTTGCACGTTTGTGTCCCTCCATCTCTCCATGTTATTTTTCGTCCTGCTGTTTCAGGGCGCGTTCGATCTGCTCGGCGGCCAGGCGCACGCGTTCATGAGGACAGGCCAGATTCACGCGCAGAAATCCTTCGCCCGCATCTGCGCCAAAAAAGGTTCCGGGGGTGAATTCCACACCCGCAGCCCTCGTGCGCTCCATCAGCTGCGCGGTGGTAAGGCCCCAGGCGCGCAGGTCCAGCCAGCCCAGATAGGTAGCCTCCAGCGGGGTAAGGACCGCACCGGGCAGCCGGGTCTCCACCTCTTGACGGAAAATGGCGTAGCCTTCAGCCACATAATCCAGCATCGCATCCAGCCACGCATCGCCGTGAGCGAAGGCCGCTTCGGTAGCGGTCATGCCGAAGATGTTGCCGGATACCACGCCAGCGTCACGCAGCGTTTTTTCCAGGCGGTCCAGCAGCGCCCTGTCGCGGCAGAAAGCCGTCGCCTGCTGCAGACCCGCCAGGTTGAAGGTCTTGCTGGCGCTGGTCATGGAGATGGCGCGCACGCCCGCTTCCACGGCCAGATCCAGCGCCGGGACGAACACCCCCGGCCGATAGACAAAGTCCTCATGGATTTCATCGGATACAAGCAATACGTCATACCGGGCCAGCACGGCAAGCAACGCCTTGAGCTCCTCCCGGCTCCACACACGTCCCACAGGATTATGCGGGCTGCACAGGAACATCATGCGCGCGCCCGCGCGGCAGGCATCCTCCACGCTTTGCAGGTCCATGGTGTAGCGGCCCGCGTCGTCGCGCCGGAGCGGACACTCCGCTGCTTCGCGGCCGTTATCGCGCGCGGACGCGTAAAACGGTCCATATACCGGCGGCTGCACGATGATGCGGTCGCCAGGCTGCGTAAAGGCCTGTACCGCCGCCTTCAGCCCGGAAACCACACAGGGCAGCATGATCTGTTCCGAGGGGGTCAGCTTGAGCCCATGGCGACGCTCCATGAAATCCAGCATGGCTGCCAACGCCCTGTCCGTCTGTTCGGTATAGCCATAGACCGGATGGGCCGCGCGCTCGCACAGGGCGTTCACCACCTCGTCAGGGCAACGGAAATCCATGTCCGCCACCCACATGGGATTGCTCACACGCGCGTCACGCGCCATGGCCACATCCCATTTCTCACATGCCGTCCCCCGCCGGTCGATGGGACGGTCAAAAAAAGCCTGGTCATACATCCTTGGTATCCTCCTCTGTATCCTGATGGGGCGCGGTACAGCGCAGCACCCAGTAACCGCTTTTCTTTTCCACCACGGCCACCTCATCAAAAAGTGTGGCCAGATAGTTCATCGCGGAGGGCGCGCCCTGCTGCTTGCGGATGACCAGCCACAGCCGGCCTCCCGGCAACAGGCTTGCCGCCCCGTCGGCAAACATGCGGTAGATGACGGCCTTGCCCGCGCGGATGGGCGGATTTTGCAGGATGGTGGCAAAGCGCCTTCCCGTCAGCGCCATATATCCGTCGCTTTCCAGCACTTCAGCCCGAACGCCGTTTCGACGGGCGTTTTCGCGCGCCAAATCGCAGGCGCGACGGTTCACATCCGCCATGGTAACCGCCAATCCCGGCCATCGCGCGCCTACGGCCACGCCGATGGTCCCGTACCCGCAACCCATATCCAGTACCGGCCCAGAGACGGATTCGGGCAGCGCAGCCAGCAACACCTCCGTACCCCGGTCCAGTTCCCGGCGCGAAAATACGCCGCTGTCGGTGGCAAAGACCAACTCGCGCCCACCATAGCAGAAGCGAACCTCGCCGGGGCGGTGCTCGCTGGAGGGTTCTGCGGTATAGTAATGATCGTTGGCAGGCGGCATGGCTTACCCTTCCTTATCGTTCGGTTTCAGAACAGCGGCACGCAGAGCGGCCACCTCACCGGCGGAGAGCCGGCGCAGGCCGCCGGGCGGGAGATCATCCGGCAGCTCCAGCGGACCAAAAGAGGTGCGGTGCAGAGCCGTAACCTCATGTCCGCGCGCGGAAAACATGCGCTTAATCTGGTGATACTTGCCCTCTCGCACCTCTACAACCGCCCGGCTTTCGCTTTCGTCCGCACACAGAATGGTGAGGGTGGCAGGCAGCGCGGTAAAATCGCTCAAAGGCACCCCGGCGGCAAAGGCCGCCGTGTCCTCCCCGTCCAGCCGTCCGGTTACGCAGGCCACATAGCGCTTCCACACATGCCGGCCCGGAGCCAGAAGGGCGTGCGCCAGCGCGCCGTCGTTGGTCAGAATCAAAATCCCGGTGGTATCCTTGTCCAGCCTGCCCACAGGCAGCACGCGGCGATGCAGAAGCGCCGGGGGAACCAGGTCCATGACCGTCTGCGCGCGTCCGTCGCGGGCGGCGGTGAGCACGCCGGCAGGTTTGTGAAGCATGTAGTATTGCAGTGCCTCGTCATATACGGGCTCCCCTGCAAGGGTGACCTCGTCCCCCTCCCCCACTTTGGCGGCAGGATCGCGCACGGTTGTGCCGTTGATCCGCGCCAGGCCGTCCCTGATCGCGCGCACAGCCTGACTGCGCGTTCGTTCGCCGCTCTGGGCCAGGTACTTATCCAGCCGGACGGTGCTCACGGACGGGTTCCGTTTTCGCCGGGGGTAAAGGCGGGCGCTGCTTCGCCGGCGGGCACGGAGGCCGTCTGCTGCAAAGAGGCTCCGCTGCGGGCCTTCGGATGATGCTCCCACAGCGCAAAGGCGGCCGTCAGAATGCGGCGGATAGGCAGCAGCGGCATGTACAGAAACACGAACGCGGCCAGCAGCGGCACCACAGCCGCCGCCATGTCCAGCCCGGCCGATCCCTGCTGGGTAATGGCCGCCATCAGCGCTTCCGCCGCGCCGCTCACCGCACCCTTGACCGCCGTCACGGCCACGATTGCAAAGGGAATCCACAAAACCAGATTGATCAGGCTCACGCCCAGCTGGGCCAGTCTGCGGCCGCGCAGACGGCGGCGAAGCTCTTTGCGGGGAGAATGATCATTGCGGTTGGCATAGGCCCATACGTAGCGCGCCGCACTGTTGCGCACCGCGCCATACAGCCACACGGCCACGCCCAGCCCCAGCACAGCCAGCACCGCGGCCACGCCGTCCATCAGGGTATTCTGGGGCGGCGTAAGCTGAGCCCCTCCCACCAGTCTCAGGAAGAAATTGGCCACGGAACACCAGGCGTTGGTCCATCCCCGGCCCAGCTGGGTCAGGGTGCTGAGCAGGGTAAGGGCGTCTACCTCTTTATACCAGTAGTACCCATAGATCAGCATGGCAAAGAAGGGAATCCCCCATTTGATCACATGCGCAGCATGCAGCAGGGACTCCGCCAGTTTTTCGCCATAGTTGCCCAGATTGAGCGCCGTGTCAAAGCTGAAATAGCGGTAGCCGCCCCTCCGCACCATCGCCTCGGCAAAGGAATAGCGCAGCGGTAACACCAGCAGTACCAAAAGGACCGGGCACAGCAGCGCCAGCAGTTTCAGCGGCGATCCCGCAGGAAAAACAAACAGGCAGGCCAGCGGCGCAAGCGCCAACAGGCGCAGGAGCAGCGCCACAAACATATACAGAAGCATCCGCAGATAAAACGTGAGCGGATTGTGCTTGGCGGTCGTGTGTTGCATACCGGTTTCCATCCTCCCTGTACTTGGGTCTATAGACATACATGGTCTATTATAGACGATTCAGCCCCGCGTTGCAAGCGCCGCGGCATATTTGCCGGCAGTCCAAATGACAGGTTTGCATTTTGTTCCGGCTATGCTATAATAATCGCGGTTTGCATCGGGAAGAATGAATCACGGGCGGCATGTGCCGCGGATGGAGGAACATATGCGGGAAACTCTGCTTTCGATACTGGTCGCCGCTATCGCCTATCTTCTTGGCTGTTTTTCCACGGGGCTCACGGTATCCGGCGCAAAGGGCGTGGATATCCGCAACCGCGGCAGCAAAAACACGGGCGCCAGCAATGTGCTGCGTGTCATGGGGCTTAAAAGCGGGCTGATCACCTTCGCGGGCGATTTTCTCAAGGCTGCGCTGGCCTGCTGGATCGGCAGCCTGATTCTGCCGGGAACCACCTTTGGCATTGCGCGTTACGGGATGATGCTGGCCGGGCTGTTTGCCATCATCGGGCACAACTGGCCGGTCTTTTACGGCTTCAAGGGCGGCAAGGGCGTTGCCTGCTCGGCAGCTGTGGTATTTTTTGTGGACCCGCTGTGGGGGGCGGTCGCCATTGTGGCCTGCCTGGCGGTGATCGCGCTGACGCGCTTCATCAGCCTGGGCAGCATGACGATGCTGTTTTGCTACATGGTGCTGATGTGCATCGCCCACTGGGGACAGTGGGCCGTGTGTCTGTTTACGGTGGTTTTGTTCGCCATGTGCGTATGGCGGCACCGCAGCAATATCCAGCGCCTGCTCAGCGGCACTGAAAACCGCATCGGTCAGAAGGCAAAATGATGGCTGAACCGTGGGAGGGCTCCAGGCAAAGCTCTCCCACGGTTTTTTGTATGAGAAAAGGCCGCCTCCCCCAATGGGAAGCGGCCGGGCGCAGCCTGTTGGGCCTTGTGTACGACAGTCAGGAATTTATTCTTCGATTTCGATCGTTGGGGTACCGCTCGTCATCAGTTGGATAACGCTTTCAGGCAGGTTGCCCAGCGCGGTAAAGGCCGCCTGGGTGACATGCGCCTGCAAATCGATAAACAGGGATTGCATTTCCTCGGCGGACAGCTTCATCAGATCGATAGCGGTATCGCCGGTCGCATTGTCGATCGCATCCAGCACGCTGTCCTCGGCAGGTCCGGAAACCAGCTGGAAGCCGAAGAGAGGCCTGTCGGAGGCCGCGGGTGCGATAATGGCGGCAGCGTTGCCGCGGCTGTAGAGATTCAGGGTCCGTATGCGGTCGTTGCCCTGGTTCTCGGCATGGTAGGCAAAGGTCACCTGCTGCTGATTCGCCAGCACGGCGAAGTAGCCGTCGCTTACGCCGTCCTTGCCCTGCGAGAGCTGAAAGCCCATCAGGCCCAGTGTCTCATCATCGGCAACCATGCTCATGTCCGCGCGATGATCCACACCGTTGTTACCGGTCAGGCGGTCATAGTTGAAGTTCAGGGTCGCCTTCGTTTCGGTTCCCTCATCAGCAGGAATGGTCATCTCCATGCCCATGTCCATGCCCACGAGGTTGGTGTCCTCATCGCTGGTGTAGATATTTATGACGAGTTGCAGGTCGCTCTCCTCGTAGACGCTGCGGGCCTGCTCAATCGCCTCATCCACCGCCGCGGACAGTTCCTCCTCCCCCAGCTCCGGGTTCTGGGACTTGAGCGTCATCTCCATAACCCCGCGCATATACTGCGTATCGCACATGTCCGCCATATCCTCGGAGGTCAGGACCATGGACATATGGCGGGTGGCCGGATCGCGTTCGGGATCGGTAAACTCGCCTTCCTCAAGGGTCATGTTGTCAAAGAGATGCTCATAAACAGCCACCATGTCAGGATCGTCCGGAAAGCTTTCCTGAATCAGTTCCTTAAGCGCTTCGCGATCGTTCATTGCGCTGTCAAGGGTCCCGGTAACCGTGGACGACCCGGCATAACCGGCTGCGCCGAGGGTTTCCACGATTTTGGTCTTATACAGGTCGAGCGTGTTTTTCAGCGTGGCGGCCATGCCCGCGTCTGTTTCCATGCCGTTTGCCTCGGCGATTTCCATGACCAGATTGGAGACGTAGGCGAAGCCGTCATCCCAGTTGACATAGTACACGTCGTCCCCCAACAGCGTGGACTGCACGTACAGGCCGGTGCTGTCCGCGCCCAGCGCAACGGTGGCAATGTCCTCTCCGCCAACGGAAAGCGTAAGCCCGCCCGACTTCTCGCCCTTGGTCAGGGTCAAAGACAGCGCGTCGCAGAGGTCTGCAATCGCGGGCACTGCGCTCAGGTCGTCACCGGGAATCAGGGTGAGCGTATGCCGGGTATCGGCCAGCGCCGCCAACGGAAGCGCCACAGCCAGTACCAGGCACAGCAGGGTGGTTATCAGCTTGCGGGTCATAATCGAATCCTCCTTGTATTTTCTATGGGGTTTGGTGCCTTCCTTGGTTGGCTTATACAGTATAACGCAAGCGGGGGCCGGTTGTCATCCCCGTGCCAGCAAAAGCCATGACAATGCGCGCGAAGTGTCCGAAATCATGTCTCAACGCTTCAGCCATACGGTCTCATTGACGATGGGCGTATAGCTCTGAATCAGCTTGACCACCTTGACGCTCACGTTGGTGTCCTGATAATCCGCAGGCATGGCGCGGGGCTCGCCGGCGCGCTGCATGGCGATAGCCAGTTGCGCCGCCTGCTCCACACTTTGCTGTGTGATGCCCCCAATGACCACCGTACCCTTGTCCAGCACTTCGGGCCGCTCGGTGGAGGTGCGGATCAAGACCCCGCAGAAGCCCAGCATGGCGCTTTCCTCGCTGAGGGTTCCGCTGTCGCTGAGGACGACCAGACTGTTCATCTGCAGGCAGTTGTAATCGAAAAAGCCGAAGGGCGTGAGGTTGCGCACCAGCGGGTGAAACTGGAAATGCCGCTGCCGGATGAATTTCATGCTGCGCGGATGCGTGGAATAGATCACCGGCACCTGATAGACCTCGGCCATGTGGTTGATGGCCTGCATCAGGGAAAGGAAGTTTTCCTCGATGTCGATGTTTTCCTCGCGGTGGGCGCTGACGAGGATGTAACGTTCCTTCTCCAGCCCCAGACGGCTGAGCACATCGCTTTGCGCAATCTGTTCGCGGTGACTTTCCAGCACCTCGCGCATGGGCGAGCCGGTGACGAAGATGGTCTTGCCGTCGATGCCTTCGCCCAGCAGGTAACGGCGGCTGTTCTCGGTGTAGGGCAGGTTGATGTCGCTGATATGATCGACGATCTTTCGGTTGATCATCTCGCTCACATTCCAGTCCCAGCAGCGGTTGCCCGCCTCCATGTGAAAGATGGGAATCTTCAGCCGCTTGGCGGAGATGGCCGACAGGGCGGAGTTGGTATCGCCCAAAATGAGCACGGCGTCGGGCCGCTCGCGCACCATCACCTTGTAGCTCTGAGCAATGATGTTGCCCATGGTTTCGCCAAGGTCCGCGCCTACGGCATCCAGATAGAAATCGGGGTTTCTCAGGCCCAGCTCGCGGAAGAATACTTCGTTGAGCGCGGGGTCGTAGTTCTGGCCGGTATGTACCACCACATGGTCGAAGTAGCGGTCGGCGCAGCGCATCACGGCGGACAGGCGGATGATCTCCGGCCGCGTGCCCAGCACGGTCATGAGCTTGAGCTTGCGGGTCATTTTGCTTCCTCCTTTGGCGCCTCCACGGGCAGGCGGATGGTATCGGGCCGCGCGGGGTCGAAGCATTCGTTGGCCCACATCAGAGTAATCATGTCGGTATCGCCGGTGTTTTCGATGTTGTGGGTATATCCGGGCGGGATGTCCACCACCTGCGGCACGTCGCCCGACACCCGGTAGGAAATCACCGTCGCGTCGCCGGGCCTGCGGAAACGGATCACGCCCTCGCCGCTGAGCACCACGAATTTCTCATGCTTGGTGTGATGCCAGTGCTCCCCCTTGGTGATGTGCGGACGGGAGACGTTCACGCTGACCTGTCCATGGCCGCCCAGATGCAAAAGCTCCGTAAACGATCCCCGCGTATCGGCATGGGTAACCGTGGGGCGGGCGAAATCCTCCGGAGGCAGAAAGCTCAGGTAGGTGGCGTAGAGTTTGGCCGTGAGCGGATCGGACTGGTCGGGGCACTCCAGGCGGTCCCGCATGTCGCGGAAGCGGCCCAGCATCGCCGCCAGATCCCCCACCGTGATGTGATATTCGGGTTTGACGGCGCAGCGCCCCTCCTCATCCGGCAAGGCTGCGCCCTCCAGCGCGCGCACAAACGCCGCCGCCACATCGTCGATATAGACCAGCGGCACCTGCGCCGCCGGGTCGTTGACCGTGATGGGCAGGCCGCGCGCGATGTTGTGACAGAAGGTGGCCACCACGCTGTTGTATTTGGGGCGGCTCCACTTGCCGAACACGTTGGGCAGCCGGTAGAGATACGCGCGCGTTTCGCAGCGGCGCGCATAGGCCGCCACCGCGTCCTCGGCGGCGCGCTTGCTGGCCCCGTAGGGGTTGTCCAGCGCAGCCTGAATGGAACTGGCCAGCACCACAGGCGGCCTTTTGCCCCGCTCCAGCAGGGCTGTCAATTCCAGGGTGAAATCGCCGTTGCCCCGCATAAACTCGTCCGGGTCCCTGGGCCGGTTCACGCCCGCCAGATGAAACACAAAGTCAGCCTCCACCGCGGCGGCCTCCAGCGTCTGGCGCGGAGTGGCAAGATCGATCAGATCCAACCTATCCTCGGGGCGGCATTCCCGGAGAACCTCACACAGGTTGCGGCCCATAAAGCCGCCCGCCCCGGTAATCATGATGCGCATAGGTGTTCGCCTCCCTGTCCGGGCCCGCCGGGGCCCTGTGCGTTCATCTTATCAGGACCGGCCCCGGCTGTCAACGTGTTGTTGACGGGCGCGCGGCCATGGCCTATAATGAGACCATTCATTGCCTGCAAAGGGGGTGCGCGCGGTGCTGGCTCCGCGCATGCTGGTGATTCTTTCCTCGCTGCCCGATGCCTCGGAGGCGGCGCAGACGGCGCAGCGGGCCCTGGCGGCGGCGGCGCGGCCCACGGGCCTGCGCTTTGCCGTGCCGGAAGCATGCCGGGAGGGGTTTGGCCAGGGCGACGCGCTGTTTTATTCCGGCGAGGAACCCCTTGAAGCCGTGCTCCCCCTTTTGACCGATGAAACGTTCTTTCTGCACCTGATGGGCGCGCACGGCTTCGCTCCCAAGTGGGATGCGCGGCTCTACGCCGCGCTGCGCCATGTCTGCGGACCAGCGTTGCTTTCGGCCTCCGTCAGTCCCCCGGTGGAGGGCACGCCCGAGCCTGTGGCGGACGCTGATGCCGACACCCGCGTATACGACCGTGCGGCGCTCGGCGCTGCCCCGTTTCCGCAGCCGGCGGTAGAGGCGGAAGCCTGCCTGCCGGCTTTGGCCGACCGGTTTGAGGACAACGCCGTACAGATCGTGCGGGGGCTGCCGCTGGTATGCGCCGCGTCCCCCGTGCGCACGCTGACGGCAGACCCGGCGCTGCTGCTTGGTCCGGTGGATTTCCTGCGCAAGGCGGAGCCCGCGCTGGCCACGCTGTCCATCGCGGCGTATGTGGCGGGTTTTCGGTCTATGCCCTGCCGGACGCGCCCCTGTGGCCGCTTGCCGAGCCGCCCCGGCGATGGCTTCGCCGCCCAGTACCCGATGCGCTGCCCGGCACCACGCTCAGCCGCTTTGAGCAGTTGGCGGGCTTCCGCTATGACCGGCAAAGGGCGGGCGTACGCACAACATGGGGGCTGTTTGGCGTGGATAGCACCTATCCCCAGCGCCTGCCGCGAGGGCTGCGGCTGACCCAGCACGCCCGCGCCACCCGTATCCACCTCAGCGAACGCTACATGCCGCTGCTGGTGACTGCCTTTGTGGACCTGCCCAGCCCCCGGCGGCCCGTGGCGGCCTACATCCTGCGCTTTGGCTTTCTCAAGGCGGTAGAGAGCCTGCCGCTTCTGCTCTACACCGGCGGCGCACAGGAGCGGCTTTTGCGCGCGGGCTTTCCCAACACGCAGAGCTACCCGGACAATGCCGTGCTGCCCCGTGCCCTGCTGGGCATGGGCATGAGTCCCACGGACCATTTCCGGCGCAGCAAGCCTCTCCTGATGCTCCGGGCCGCCAGTCGCCGGCCCGAATTTACGCACGCCGCCTGGGTGGATATGGACATTCTTCCGCATCCCGTCTGTCCGGAAGCGGTGCCGGCCTTTGGCAAGCTGATGGACGACCGCATCCACCTGGCCACCGTGGACGGCGTGCCAGACCCCAGCTTTCTGGTGGCCCCGGTGGAGCTGCTGCCGAGGCTGTGCAGCCGCACCAAGGCCCTCACCCAGCTGGACGCGGAGCTCAAGCGGGGATGGAGCGAGGAGGTGCTCTGGACCCGCCTGATCGACGAGGCGCCGGACCTGTTTGCCCTTCATCCCATGCCCCGTCGGCGGCTCCTGTTTCTGGCCGCCTTTGATCCGCAGCTGCTGGGCGCGCGCCTGCGAGCGCTGCTTTCGTCCCTGCCGGAACCGTTCCTGCCCCCTCCGCCCCAAAAACCTGCCCTTAAAGGAGGAAACCCAACCCATGAGTGAATTACCCCGTCCCTCCAAGCCCGTATCCGCCAGCCGCACCGAGCAGGTGCACATCGTCATGCCCGCGGATGTGAACGGAAGCTACACGCTCTTTGGCGGCATCCTGATGCAATGGATTGACATGGTCGCTGGCGTGGTATCGCGCCGGCACAGCGGTATGGAGACCCGCACCGCCGCCGTGGACCACCTGGAATTTCTGGCCCCGGCCCACATCAATGACACCGTCACCTTGCAGGGGCGCGTGACCTACGTGGGCAATACCAGCATGGAGGTGTGCGTGGACACCTACGTGGAGCATCTGGAATGCCCCCACGACCGCAGCCGTGTCAACCGCGCCTACCTGACCATGGTGGCCATCGGCGCGGACGGCCGTCCTTCCCGCGTGCCGGGCCTTGTTCCTGAAACCAGCGCCGAGCGCGAAAAAAAGGACTGACGGACAAAAGCGCCGCGCCGGATGCGTTTCCGGCGCGGCGCCTGTTTTTTTCGGATCAGTCCTTGGTCTTTTCCCGGAGAATGAAGCGGATGGGCGTTCCCTCGAAGCCGAAGCTCTTGCGCAGGTGATTCTCCAGATAGCGCTCGTAGGCGAAGTGCATCAGCTCCTCGCTGTTGACGAAAAATACGAACGTAGGCGGGCAGGTGCTCTGCTGGGTCGCATAGTAGATCTTGAGTCGACGCCCGCCGGAGACCGGTGGCTGGAGGCTGGCCTGCGCATCGGCCAGAGCCTCGTTGAGCACGCCCGTGGGGATGCGGCGGCTGTACTGCTCATAGGCGGCCTTCACGGCGGAGAGCACGGTATTCACCCGCTGGCCGGTAAGCGCGGACAAAAACAGCACCGGCGCGTAGCTCATGAACTTGAGATCGCTTAAAATCTTCTTTCGGAACTGCTCCATGGTGTTGGTGTCCTTTTCCACGGCGTCCCACTTGTTGACGGCCACCAGCACCGCCTTGCCGGCGCTGAGGATGAGTCCGGCAATCTTGGTGTCCTGCTCCGTCACGCCGGTCTGGGCATCAATGAGCAAAAGCGCCACGTCGCAGCGGTCGATGGCCGCGATCGAGCGCAGCACGCTGTAGCGTTCCAGCGTTTCATCCTCCACGGCCTTTTTCTTGCGCATGCCGGCGGTGTCGATGATGTTGTAGCGCGTGCCGTCCGCATCGGTAAAGGTGGTGTCGATGGCGTCGCGCGTGGTGCCGGGGATGTCGCTGACCATGGTGCGCTCCTGCCCCAGCAGCCGGTTGCACAGCGAGCTTTTGCCCACGTTGGGCCGACCCACCAGCGCCAGCTGGATGACATGTCCCTCCTCCTCGGCCTCGTCGGGCGTGGGCGGGGGCAGGCGCTTGACGATTTCCTCTAAAAGGTCGCCCAGGCCCAGCATGTTGGTGCTGCTGATGGCGATGGGATCGCCCAGGCCCAGGTTGTAATATTCGTAGAGCTGATCATTCATCCCCTGATAGTCCATCTTGTTGACCACCAGCAGAAGGGGCTTGCGCGTGCGGCGCAGGTAGTTGGCCACGTCCTCGTCCTCGGAGGTCAGGCCCGTGCGCCCGTCGCAGAAAAAGCAGATCACATCGGCGGTGTCCATGGCGATTTCCGCCTGGCGGCGCATCTGGGAGAGGAGCACGTCCTCGCTGCGCATGTCCAGGCCCCCGGTATCCACCATGCTGAAGCGGCGGCCCATCCATTCTACGTCGGCATAGACGCGGTCGCGCGTCACGCCCGGCACATCCTCCACGATGGAGATGCGCCGTCCCGCGATCTTGTTGAAAAATGTCGATTTGCCCACGTTCGGGCGGCCTACGATGGCCACCAGCGGCTTGGCCATGGGGTTCCCTCCTTCAATCGTCAAAGCGGCCGCGCAGCGCGTCGTAAAACGCCTGCCCGTCACAGCCGGTCACGTGCAGGGGCAGCGGGGCGCGCCTGCGGAAATCGTCGATGTGCATGTCGTCCAGAAACAGATCGCCCTCATGGCGAAGCATCACCGAGCACAGGAGCAGCTCGTCCGCGTCCGCCACCTTGTCGGGCGTAAGCGCGGCAAGTACGTCGCCTCCGGTGAGCAGGCCCGTCACCGTGACCTTCTCGCCAAAAAAGTGGTTTGGCACCGGCAGTACCCGCACGCTGACCCCCGGCGGCGCGAAGCGCTCCGCCATGCGCATGAGGTGCGGCGCGGCACTCACCCCTGTAGGAATCAGATAGCGGCGCGCAGGCGCGGGCCCGTCGGGCACCTCAAAGCGTTCCGCCTCCTCCAGCTCGCATTCAAAGCGGCGCAGCAGCCCCACGCCGTTTTCGATTTGCGGAAAGTCCTCATACCAGCTTTCCGGAGGGATGGGCCGCCCGGCGATGCAGAAAAATTCGTCGCTGGGAAAGGCGAAGGTGGTGCCCAGCTCGCGGCGGCACTGCTCCTGAAAGGGCGCGATGGCGTTAAGCAGCGCCTCCGCCTCCGCTTTGGTGAAGGGGCGAAGCTGCTCCAGCCCCTCACGAAAGCGCGTGAGGCCCACGGGCACCATGGCCGCCGTCTGTGCCGCGGGCGCAAGGGCACGCAGGTCGCTCAGCGTTCTGAGCAACTGCTCGCCGTCGTTCCAGCCGGGGCACACCACAATCTGGCAGTGGAATCGGATGCCCGCATCCTTCAGGCGCGTAAGGCGCTGGAGGATGTCGCCCGCGAAGCGGTTGTTCATCATCCGGCAGCGAAGCGCGGGGTCGGTGGCATGCACGCTCACATACAGCGGCGAGGCATGGCGGCGGATGATGCGGTCAAACTCGGCGTCATCCACGTTGGTCAGGGTCACAAAGTTGCCCATCATCAGGGAAAAGCGCCAGTCGTCGTCGCGCACATAGAGGGTTTTGCGCAGGCCCGGTGGCATCTGGCGGATGAAGCAAAAGACGCAGTTGTTGCAGCAGGTGCGGGGCGAGAGCGCCATCTCCGGCCCGAAGTGCAAACCCAGCGGCTCTCCTTCCTGCTTGCGGATGTCCACGGCGACTTCCCGGCCGTCCCGCTCCACCACGGCATGCACACGGCTGCCCGCAATCAGCGCCTGATAGTCGATCTCGTCCACGATCGCTTCGCCATTGAGGGAGATCAGCGCGTCGCCCGCGCGCAGGCCATGGCGGTATGCCGCCGATCCGCGCTCCACCGATTCAATCACATGCCGCACGTGCTCTCCCCCTTCTTTAGCCATAATTGGGCAGATTGTATTATGCCCCGAAAACGTACGGAAGTCAAGCATTTCGGAAATGGCCGTTCATGGCGTCAGGTCAAAACCTCCCTCTCCTGGCGGATAGGACGGACAACAGCCGTCAAACGCTGATAGGATATTGGAAATCAGCGTGTTTTGTGATATGATACAAAAAGCATTCCACAGTTTTCATCTTGCAGGAGGGTGTTTTATGGTCTTTTCTGATTTCCATTTTTACAGCGAGGTTCTCGGCATTCAAACGGCGGCCTACATCCTTTTGCCCCAGCCGCAGGTGGCGGCACAGTCCAGCTCGCCCATACCGGTCCTTTATCTGCTTCACGGGCTCAGCGACGACCATACCATGTGGCTGCGTCAGACGCGCGTGGAGCAGTATGCCCAGCGCTATCGTCTGGCTGTGGTCATGCCTGCGGCCAACCGTTCCTTCTATATGGATATGGCGCATGGAGCAAAGTACGAAACCTTTGTCAGCCGCGAACTTTCTTCCGTGATCGAGCGCTACTTTCCCGTCTGCCGCAAGCGCAGCGGGCGCTTCATTGCCGGCCTTTCGATGGGCGGCTACGGCGCGCTGCGGCTGGCGTTGCGCTATCCGGGACGCTATGCGGCGGCCGCCAGCATTTCCGGCTGTGTGGAAATGGAACGGGGCTATGAGACCTTCCGCCGTCAGAATCCCTCCGTTTTGGAGGAACTGGACAACGTCTATGGCGGCGAGCGGGAACCGCTGCGCGGGCCGGGCAGCCTGTTCGGCCTGGCAGACCGTTTCCTCAAGGAACCGCAACGCGCGCCCCGCATGTATATGGCCTGCGGCACGGAGGATTTTCTTTTTGACGCCAACGAGCATTTCTTTGCCCGCTTCGGCAAGGAGCTGCCCATCGAATATCACACCGAGCCTGGCAATCACACCTGGGATTTCTGGGACCGCTATATTGAACGCATTCTGGCCTGGCTGCCCCTGGACCAGGCGGAGGGCGTATGAAAAAAAGCTCCGCCATGGACCGCCTTCTGGAGGAGGGTTTTTTTGACAGCCGGGAAGCCGCCCTGCCCTATCTGATGAGCGGAGCGGTCTACTGCGGCGCGCAGCCCGTATCCAACGGCGGACAGCTGGTGCCCCTCGACAAACCCATGACGGTGCGCGGCCTGTACGACCGCTACGTGGGCAAGGGCGGATATAAGCTGGAAGGCGCCATCCGCGATTTCGGCATCGCGGTGGAGGGCCGCGTATGCATCGACGCTGGAGCCTGCACCGGCGGATTCACCGATTGCCTGGTCAAGCACGGCGCGGCGCTGGTTTACGCGGTGGAGGCAGGCTTTGGTCAGCTGGCCGGGTCTCTATCCCAGGACGCGCGGGTGGTCAATCTGGAGCGCACCAATCTGGGCGATGAAAAGCTGCTTTCGCTCAATCCTGTTCCCACGCTGGGCAGCGTGGATTTGAGCTATCTGTCCCTGGTGAAGGCGGTGCCGCAGTTCCGTGCCGTGATGCATAATCAGGGTGAATTGATGTGTCTGGTCAAGCCGCTCTTTGAGACCGACGATCCTGCCGCGCGCCGCACGGGCGAGCTTTCACCGGACCGCTATGCGCCTCTTCTGCGCGCCCTGTGTACTGCGCTGGATGCGCAGCCGGACACCCATGCCGTTGATGTGACCCACAGTCCTGTCACCGGCAATCATGGCACGCATGAATTTTTCCTGCACGTCCGCTTCGGTGGGGGCTCCTTTCCGCCCGTGAAGGACGAGGCCATTGCGGCGGCGGTGTCGCGCGCCCTCGCCCTGCCGAAATACCGAAAATAATGTCTCTCCATGCGGGAAGATTTGCTTTTCTCCTCCCGTTTACATGGTAGGCAAGGAATTCCGTACCCAAGGAGGGTTTGACCCATGAAAAACCACAAGCTATGCCTCTGTGCCCTGGCCGCATTGCTTCTGCTCCTGCTCATGGCTGGCAGCGCCATGGCGTCCTCCGGTACCTTTGGCGTGATCTACGGCACCGACACCCTGAACCTGCGCGCGCAGGGAAGCTCCTCCAGCCAGTGGCTGGGCAGCTGTACGCGCGGCACGTGGGTGGAGATCAACGGCAGCCAGAACAACTTCTATTACGTGCGCACGCCCGACGGCAAAACCGGATACATGAGCAAAAACTACATCAATCAGGTGATCGATGAGAACGACTTTGTCTGGACGGCGCTGGTAACCAACAACAACGGCGGCGCGTTCCTCAACTTCCGCGCGCAACCAAACTACAATGCGCAGGTGCTGGGCATTTTCTACAATGGCGTGCCGCTGCACGTGCTCAGCGCCTCCAACGGCTGGTACTGCGTCCAGATCAACGGCCAGACAGGCTATGTGCGCGGGGAATATGTTGCCGACTGGGGCCGTAAAAACCCCGGCAGCAGCACCGTGGCCACCATCAAAACGCCCAACAACACCGCCATGAACATGCGTTCCGGCCCCGGCATGAATTATCCCGTCACCCGCCAGTTTCCCGGCGACAGCTATGTGAGCGTCATCGCCAAGGGCAACGGCTGGTGGTGCGTCAGCATCGGCGGATACTGGGGCTTCATGAGCAGCGACTTTTTGCAGGAGGGCCTGTGCGCGGCGCGCGATCAGGCCGCGCAGGGCGGAAGCGGCACGGCCAACACAGCCTATGCCGTCGTAGCCAATCCCAAGAGCACCCAGGCGCTTAATTTGCGTCAGTATGCCTCCACCGGTTCCAAGGTGCTCGCAAAGCTCTACAACGGCACCCGCCTCTGGGTCAACGCGCAAGGCAGCGAATGGTGTCAGGTCACCAACCAGACCAACGGCATGACGGGCTATGTGATGACCGCCTACATTCAGCTGCACAATCTGCCCTCCACGCCCTGGCGCACGGTCAGCCATCCCAGCGGGAGCTATGTAAACCTGCGCTCTTCAGCCAACATGTCCATCAACAACGTGCTTTCGCGCATGCCCAGCGGCGCGTCGGTGCAGGTGCTCATTCCCGGCTCGGAATGGACCAAGGTTTCCTATGGCGGCACGACGGGCTATATGCTCACCTATTTCCTGAAATAGCCGCGCGCCGGTATGCATCTGCCAGCAGTCGAAACAACGTCATGCACAGCATGGACAATGCGCACACATAGTACCCGCCGCCCCGGGCATAGAGCCATTGTAACGGCGTACCTGCGGGCGCTGCGCTCAAAAAAAGATAATTCGTATGCAGTGCGCGGTTAAGCGCCGCGACTGCCAGCAGATAGCCGCTTGCCAGGACCAGCGCACGCCGCGGGTCCGTGGGAAGCGGCTTTCCTGCGCGCCACAGCATCACGGGCGTGAGCGCCACCAGCACATGCAGCTGTAAAAAAGCCAGCCGCATCAGCACGGGGCGCGAGGATTCGATCACCGCCGGAAACAGCAGGGTAACAGCCGCCGCCGGGCCTGCCAGAAACGCGGACAGTTCGTAGAGAGGCTGCGGCGCGCGCCACAGGAGCATCGGGATGGACAGCACCCCAAACAGCCCGCACAGATGAAGCGGAAGCCCGGTTTGCAGCGTAAGCTGTCCATCCAGCCACAAAAGCATGATCTGCATAGCCATGGATGCGGCCAGCCCTATCGCCATGGCTGCGCGGACAGCGTGCTCGCGGCCGGACCGGCCTGCGCCCCACCAAACTGCGCCGCTCCACAGTCCCAGCAGCACCCCCGCCACTTCTTTCGCCCCCTTATGCCAAAAAGCGCCTCATTTTGACCGAAAGAGCGGCATCTTCCACCACAGCCGGATCAAAAAGTGCTCCGATTTGCATGCTCTTTACCACTTGGACAAACTGTGGTATAATGGCCACAATTCCCACATTGTTTTGAAAGGAGGCCGACGGTATGACGAGATATATGCGCTCCCGTGGCTATCACAGTGTGATGCGCTCTCATCGCTACCGGCCCATTCTCATCATTCTGCTGGTGTTGCTGGCCGCGTTCCTCATTTTCAAGGTCGCGGGCGTAGGCGGCATCAATGAAAGCAATTACGAGGCGCAACGCAACACCCGCCTTCGCAGCGAAGTACAGCACGCCGTCAGCAGCGTCAATTCCCTCAGCCGCCTGGGCGCCAGTTCCACTTCAGCCATGCTGGGCCGCATCCGTCAGTATGTCCACGGCATGGAGGTGCTCAACGACCTGAACGTGGGCATGTATGGAGAAATCGGCCGTCTGTATGACCAGAGCGTGTTTGACAACATCTATACCATCATTGAGGCCTACGATGCCAAGCTGGCCAGCGGTCAGCAGGTAAGCGATACCCTCACCTCGCTGAGCGAAGCGATCAACCAGCTCAGCGACATGACCACCGTCCTGCTCGACGGCGAAGAAGCGCTGGTCAGCGAAACTTGAACAGCGCCACGCCGCCCAGCATCAGCGCCAGCCCTACGTACTGCCAAAGTCCCATGGGCACCTTCTCCTGTCCCATCCAGCCAAGGGCGTCGATGACCGCCGCCACCAGCAGCTGTGCGATCAGGATGACCGACACCGCCACCGTTACGTTCAGTCCCTTGATGGCCAGCATCACCGTTACGGTAATCACCAGGCCCAGCGCACCGCCCAGCAGGTAGCCGCGAGGAGCGCTCGCCAGGGCGCCCAGGTTGCCTGTGCCAAACAGCCACATCACGACCAGCGAAAGTGCAAAGGCCGTGCCCTGTACATATGCGTTGGCCTCCCACAGCCCCACGTGCTCCTGCAGGCGGGTGTTCATGACACCTTGTACGCTCATGGCCGCTCCTGCAATCACGCTGAAAAGAAACCCGATCAACAAAACCGCCTCCCCATGCCAGTATGCGCAGGGAAGGCGGTTTCTATCATACGTACTATTTCAGACGTACTATTTCAGATCGCCGATGCGGTTAGCCAGCGCGGCCATCTGGTCATGAATATGCTGCATGTCTCCGTCCAGCGCGGCGATACGGTTGGCTGCGTCCAGAAGCTGGCGGTTGAGCTCTTCGGGAACGTGCGCGGTTTCCTTGTAGCGCAGCTGGTGTTCCAGGCTGGCCCAGAAGTCCATGGCGATGGTGCGGATCTGTACCTCCACGGGCAAAATGAGCTTGCCTTCGCTCAAAAACACCGGCACCTGCACAATCAGGTGCAGGCTGCGGTAGCCGTTTGGCTTGGGCGAGGCGATGTAGTCGCGCGTCTGTACCAACCGGATATCGTCCTGTCCGGTGAGCAGCTCGCCGATGGCGTAGGTATCGTTGAGGTAGGCGCAAACCACGCGGATGCCCGCAATGTCGTTCAGATTGTCCATTGCCGCCTGAGGGGTGATGGGCAGCCCCTTGCGTTTGAGCTTCTGGGCAATGCTCTGCGGGCTTTTGATCCGGCTTTCCATATGATGGATCGGGTTGCGGCTGTGGCGCATTTGGAACTCGTCGTCCAAAATTTCCAGCTTGGTTCGCACCTCCCGCAGCGCGGACTGGTAGCGGCATTTCATGATGACATAATCCTTTGCAATATCGCGCAGGGTCTGTGAGATTTCAGGCGTAACGGCCAAAGCCATGGATACCTCCTTGCATGGAACGTTGTTGCGTTTCGCATCGATTCTACCTTTATTGTACCCTATCGCCCGTTGTTGCGCAATGCCGGCGAAAGCCGAAAAAGAGCCGGACGGCATATAGCCGTCCGGCCCGAAACACTGCCTGTCCGAGAATCCGATTACTGCGCAGCGCTGGCGGAATAGGTCAGCAGGCTCTCCGGCGGGAAATGAGCGATGAAAGTCTTGCCGGGGGTGAGCTGGATCTCATTGCCCTTGTCATCCAGGAAAACCGTGGGGCTTTCGATGGACTCGCGCACCCAGTAGCCGGGGATGTAGCGGCCGCCGATAAAGATATCCGCATTGCCCTTGCCAACGCTCTGCATCACGGGCATGATCTTGGAATTGTTGGTGTACTCATAGCCCACGCGCTGGATAATGACGTTGCTGAAGGACATCTGCTCCTCGTTTTCCTCGCTGCGGTCCTCCGCCTCGGCAAAGGTCATGTACGGCGCGTTTCCGGAATAGCGCAGATAGAGGTTGTTGGCTTCATCATAATAGAAATGAGAAATGTAAACCTTGTGGCCCCAGTCAAGGTTGATATTGTAGGCCACCTCATAGCCGTCCACATAGGGGCTGGCATCGGCAAACAGGAAGGGATGCTCCTGGGCCACCGTGGTGGAGGGCACCAGAGAACGAATGCCGACCAGGTTGACATTATAGTTGTCAGGCGCCTTCACGCCGCTCACGCGGTTCTTGTACTCCTGATACTTGCCATCCAGCAGGTTGAACGTTACGCCCTTTTCACTCGCGCCCAGTTCGGCAAACATGGCCGCAATGTCGTTTTCCTCAGCACGGGGGCCGCCGGCATACACGATGCCGCCCTGCCACTCCTCGCGCAGCAGCACGTGGCCGATACGGGCGGAACGTACGGGGCCCACGCTCAGAGGCTGACCCTCGGCAAAGCTGTCGTTGAACAGGAAGGTGATACGGGTCTGGCCGGAACGGTAAAGGATTCCTTCGTACACGATATCCGCGTACTGGCCGCCCCAGGGCGCACGCTGGCCGATACCGGCGGCGGTCACGTTCTTGCCGTCCACCTTTACGGAGCCTTCGGGGTTGCTGATCTGCACCAGCATGGGCATATAGAGCGAATCTCCGCTCACCGGCATACCGGTGGTGGGGCTCCGGCCTTCGATGACGGGGTTCACATCCAGAGCACCCGCAGCGGGGGTGATGTTACGGTCGGCGATATCCTGCAGCACCACCACACCCTCGGTCGAAAGGGTATAGTTGGTGCCGGCGTCGTTCGCGGCCAACGCGGGCACGGCGGTCAGCGCCAGCACAGCGATGAGCAGCATGGAAAGGATTCTTTTCACAGTCGGACCTCCTCGCGTATTTCTGTCATATGCGCAGCACACAGGGTGCCGCAATCGTTTCTAATTATACCATCTTTGGAAAGCGACTGTCAACGTAATACTTGCGTAATATATGAAACGATTCCCAGTTTGACGGGCATTTCTCCTCCCTCCCCGCATGCGCGCGGCATCGCTGACAATGCCTCCGCAGATAAGACGGAGAAAGATGGTAAAGCGTTCACGTCTTTGAAACTTTTTTTGCAGCCTCGCTCTCGCGCAGCCTGCGCAAAACCGGCAGCGTCAGCGGAATGGCCAGCAGGAAGGAAAGCACATCGGCCACTGGCTGTGCCAGCTGCACGCCCAGGAGGCCAAAGGCATGCTCCAGCACCCATACCGCGGGAATAAAGAACAGGCCTTGTCTGGCCATGGCCAGCACCGTGGCGCGCCCTGCGATGCCCATTGTCTGCAGCATCATGTTGGACAGGCAGGTAAAGGCAAACAGGGGGATGAGGGCGCATTGCAGACGCAGCGCCAGCGTACCGATTTCCTGTACCTGCGGGTCAGCTGCCAGAAACAGGCTGATGATCTGCGGCGCCAGTGCGATGGCCGCGGCGCTTACCAGCACCAGCACGCAGAAGCAGAGCCTGACGCAGAACCAGAACGCCCGACGGACCCGCTCATACAGGCCTGCCCCATAATTGAATCCGCAGATGGGCTGGAAGCCCTGTCCAAAGCCAATGATGGCGCTCACCGTCATCATCATCACGCGGGTAACGATGCTCATAGCTGCAATGGCCGCGTCTCCATAGCCACCGGAGGCCAGGTTGAGGCACACGGTGGCCAGGCTGTTGAGGCTCTGCCGCGCCAGGGAGGGCACACCGCCGCGCAGAATTTCGCGGAAATTGGCCAGCGTAGGCGTGTAATCCCGCCAGTGGATGCGAATGTTGCCGCCCAGGCGAGTGCCGTTCAGCAGCAGAAAGAAGCTGACCACCTGGCTGAGGCTGGTGGCCAGCGCGGCTCCTGCCACCCCCATACCGAAGGTAAAGATGAACAGCGGGTCCAGGATGATATTGAGCACCGCCCCGGAGGTGATGCCGATCATCGCATAAAAGGCGCTGCCCTGGAAGCGCAGCTGATTGTTGAGTACCAGGCTGGCGATCAGAAACGGCGCGCCGGGCATGAGATAGCCCAGATACTCCATGGCATAGGGCGCGATGGTAGGGGTAGATCCCAGGGCATAGGCCAAGGGCTCTGCCGCCAGAAGGCCAATGGTCATAATGGCCAGACCCACAAAGAACGCGCTGAAGAATCCTGTCGCGGCCATCTTGCGCGCGTCTGCCGCGTCTCCCGCACCCAGCACACGCGCCATATGGTTGCCCGAGCCATGCCCGAACATGAAGCCCACCGCCTGCATGATGGCCATCAGCGGGAAGGCCACGCCCACGGCGCCCGACGCGCTGGCCGAGCCGATCAGGCCCACAAAGTAGGTGTCGGCCATGTTATAAAACGACGTAATGAGCATGCTGACAATCGTAGGAACGGAAAGCGAGAGCACCAGCCGGGGGAGAGGCGTTTCGGTCATGTAGGTCAACTTTTGTTCGGCGGTCATCTGCTTTGGCATGATATGCGTCTCCTTTTGCGTAGCGGGAGGGAAATCACCGGCGGTCGTTGCCGGTGGAGAGGATGCGGCGGCGCTGGGGCCGCTGGCGGCGGATGAGTTCCTCGTAGGCAAGGTGGTCCTGATGGAATGTGACGCGCGGCGCGGCGGACTCCTGCGGCGGCTGAGGAACGTCCGCGCGGGATGGCAGGGCGTGCGTGGGCCGCTCCAGCGGCGTAGCGCTCATGCGGACCGGTTCATTGGCGCCATGCGCATCCCCGCGTGTCTTTTGGCGTGGCGCGTCCGGCGCCTTACTGTGCGTGGTGCGGGAAGGCTCGTTCCCGGCGTGCGCTGCGGGGCGTGCCTTTTCCCGCGTTGGGCGGGATGGTGCCGTTTCGCCGCGCGGGGCCACCGTGCGTGCCGCCTGCCGCGCGGCCTCCTGCGCCGGCGGCTTTGCGGGCGGCGTCGGAGCCGGATTCTGCCGCTCCTGACGGGAAGGTCGGGGCGGACGCGGCTGTTTGACTGTTTCGGTGAATACCTGCATGGGCCACTCGCTTTCTGCTCGCTCCAGCTTGCGCCCCAGCAGCTTTTCGATCTGCTGGAGTTCCTTCATCTCATCAATGCAGCAAAAGCTGATGGCCTTTCCATCCAGGCCCGCACGGCCCGTGCGTCCGATGCGGTGTACATAAGCCTCCGGCTCATTGGGCAGGTCATAGTTGAACACATGCGACAGGCCTGCGATGTCGATGCCGCGAGCGGCAATATCCGTAGCCACCAGCACGCGGGATTTGCCGCTCTTGAAGTCCGACAGGGCCTGCTGGCGGGCATTTTGGCTCTTGTCGCCATGGATGGCCCGGGCAGGGATGCCCGCTCGCGCAAGCTCGCGCACCACGCGGTCAGCCCCGTGCTTGGTACGGGTGAACACCAGCGCGCTCTCCACCTCCGGCTCCTTGAGCAATTTGGCCAGCAGCAGCTTTTTATTGGCTTTGTCCACCAGATAAAGGCGCTGCTCGATGCGGTCCACCGTGCTGGACACAGGGTCCACCTTTACGCTGGCGGGATCCGTAAGGATGCTCAGGGCCAGCTTCTCCACCTCGGCGGGCATCGTAGCGGAAAACAGCAGCGTCTGCCGCTTGCGGGGCAGCAGGGCGATAACCTTGCGCACGTCGTGAATGAAGCCCATGTCCAGCATGCGGTCGGCCTCGTCCAGGACGAAGATTTCAATATGCTCCAGGGTAATATGGCCCTGACCGATCAGGTCGTTGAGCCGGCCGGGAGTGGCCACCAGAATGTCCACCCCACGAGAGAGGGCTTCCACCTGCGGCTGCTGCCCCACGCCGCCGAAAATGACGCAGGAGGTGAGCGGCAGGTTCTTCCCGTAGCTTTCAAAGTTTTCAAAGATCTGCAGCGCCAGTTCGCGCGTAGGGGTAAGAATCAGGGCGCGGATGGTACGCCGGCCCGCGTGCTGCTTGCGCTCCTGGCTCAGGCGCTGCAAGATGGGCAGGGCGAACGCGGCGGTCTTGCCGGTGCCCGTCTGGGCGCAGCCCAGCACGTCGCGCCCCGCCAGGACGGGCGGAATGGTCTCGCGCTGGATGGGCGTGGGCTGGTCGTAGCCCATGTCGCGCACAGCGGACAGCAGGGGAGGAATCAGGTTCAAATCGTCAAAATGCATGCGGTTCCTTTCTTATGCGTGAATTCTCAGAGCGCGCTCAGTGCCGCACAGGTGCGCGCGCCATGCGCCTGCGCTTGGGGGGCGGCGTAAAAAGCCGCGTAGCAGGTCTGGTCCGTTTCATGGGCATGCCTCCTTACCGGGAGCGGATTGCTCCCACGGTTAGCATGCCCGGACGGGCTTAGAGCGCATGCACCCGGCGCACCACTTCGGCCGGGTCCTTTGCGCGGAAAAATCCCGTGCCCATCACCAGCACACCGATCCCCGCTTCCTTAAGCAGGGCCGCGTTGCTTTCCGTGATGCCGCCGTCGGCCTCAATCTCGCCCGCAAATCCCAGGGCGCGCAACTGCGCCGCCTTGTCCAGCACCTCCGGTATGAGCTTTTGCCCGCCAAATCCGGGTTCCACCGTCATCAGCAGCACGCGGTCCAGCCGGGAAAGCGCATCCCGCAGGCATTCAACGGGCGTGGCCGGGCGCACCGAGGCGCCCGCCTGCACCCCGCGTTCACGGATGCGGTCCAGGGCGCGGTCAAAGCCACCGGCTTCGGCATGCACGGTCAGGATATCCGCTCCTGCGTCTATGAAGGGGTCCACAAACTCCGCCGGATTGTCCAGCATGAGATGCACATCGTAGACGATCTGGGGAAGCTCCTGCTTCATGGCCTTGAGAATATGGGGACCAAAGGTGAGGTTGGGCACGAAATGCCCGTCCATTACATCAAAGTGCAATTCGTCACAGCCCGCGTCCTGGGCCATGCGTGCGGCCTGCCCCAACCGAAGGGGGTCCGCCGCCAGAATCGAGGGGGATAATTTAATCATAGCGATTTCTCCATGCTTCCTGTGCCTTTTTCAACAGCAGATGATAGCGCTCCAGCCGCGCCTGGCTGATCTCTCCCGCGCGCGCAGCCTTAAGCACCGCGCAGCCGGGCTCGCTGAGGTGATAGCAGGGCGAGAAGCGGCATTGCCCTTCATAGGGAGCGAATTCGGGATAATACTCCTTCAGCCGGATGGGCTCCAGCCCCTCCCACAATTCCAGCAGGCTGAATCCCGGCGTGTCCAGCACCCGGTACTCCCCGCTGAATAGCAGCTCCGCATGGCGGGTGGTGTGCCTGCCCCGGTGGATCTTCTGGCTGATTTCGCCGGTCTGCAGCCTGAGACCCGTGGCAGCGCAGAGCAACGTGCTCTTGCCCACGCCGCTCTGCCCCGCCAGGCAGCAAACGCCCGATGCAAGCAGGGACCGCAGGCCGTCCATCCCCTGGCCGGACAGCGCGCTCACAGCCAGCAGAGGCGCGCCCAGTCCGGCGTAATCACTCTGCACGGCTTCATAGGTTCCTGCATCCAGATCACATTTGTTCACTACCAGCGCGGGCCGGATGCCCTGCCGCAGCGCCATGGCGATCAGCGTGTCGATCAGCAGGTAGTCCGGCGCCGGGGCCGGGGCCAGCACGATCACCAGATAGCGCACATTCGCCACCGGCGGGCGCACCAGCTGGCTTTCCCGGGGCAGAATCTCCTCCACCCAGCCGTGCTCCTCGCCCTGACCGGGCGTAAAGCGCACGCGATCCCCCACCATGGGGGTTATATGCCGGCGGCGGAAGATGCCGCGGGCGCGCAGCACATGCGTGCCCCCGTCCTCTCCACGGGCGTAATACAGGCCGCCCACACCCTTGATGATCACGCCCTCGGCGCTTTGCAAGTCGCCTTCCCTCCCCCTCATCTCAGGGTCACCGTCTGTTCCAGATACAATTCGCCGTCCAGGTATATACGGCAGGGCACCTCACCCTCCACGGTGGCGCTGAGCGGAATCAGCACGTTGCCGCCGGCTGCATCAACGGTGCCCTCATATTCCACGCGTTCCTCACCGTCCAGTTCCAGGGTCACGCGCAGGACACGGTCATGATCCGCCTGCGGCAGATCTAGGCTGACCTCCCCCTGATAGGGCTCGCTTTCGATGCCCACGGTCAAGGTCACGGACGCGTCCAGAACGGCCATGGTGCCCACTGCCGGCATCTGGGCCAGCACCTGTCCCACCTGGGAAGCATCTGTCACCTCCACGTACACGGGGGTACCTTCCGTGAGGCTGCTTTCCTTGAGCAGCGCAGCCGCCTCTTCGTGGGACCTGCCCGCGAGGTCCGGCACCATGGTGCTGCCGCCGGAGATGGTCAGCTCCACGCTCTGACCGGAAATGAAACTTTCGCCCGCCTTGGGGCTTTGTCCCAGCACGGTGCCCACCGGAGAGGAGGACACCGTTTTGATCAGCACGATGTTTCCAAACCCGCGGTCCTTCAGCCGCGCAGTAGCGTCCTCGTAATTCATGCCGTTCAGGTCCGGCATGGCGGTGCTCACAGGGCCCAGGCTGACCGCAACAAGCAGGCTGTCGCCCTTTTCCATGGGGGTGTCGGGTTCGGGAATCTGTGAGATGACAGTCCCCGCGGGGATGGTATCGTGGTTGATATCGGTCTGCTGCCAGTTGAGGCCCTCGCGGCGGGCCAGGGTCTGCGCATC
>OHRT01000146.1_pt1 | contig 33991 bp, 29 predicted proteins | sample 1578521 | NCBI WGS metagenome assembly OHRT01 (sample SAMEA3879537, study PRJEB24766) | human gut metagenome | biome: human-associated habitat; feature: feces | place: USA | collected 1985/1987
TCTTTGGGGCTCCACCCCGTTTCTTTGGGCAAGACCAAAGAAATGGGGTGGAACATGCAGCACAAGGTAAAGACAACCAACAGCAAACCGGCGAGTTCCTCCCCGCCAAACCCCACAACTCCGCGTTGACAAAGGCGCGCGGCTGTGGTGTAATATGGATGAGGAGCGGCACATTTTTCCGGCGGGCGCGCCGGGTATGCGGGGTGATAGCTTGAAGAACACCTGCCTTGTCCTGAGCCTCTGCTTTGCGGTGTCCGGCCTTATCCAGACCGTCACCGCGCTGTGCCTGTATTTAGCGGGAGGCGCCCCTATCTCCCTCCTGGTGACATCCGCCATCGGCGGCAGCTTCCTCTTCGCCGCCCTCGTCCTGTTCATCTCAGGACGCTGCCAGCTGAGGCGCAAGAGAGACGAGTTTTCCTTATGAGCCGCGCGCATCTGCGCGCAAAAAACAGGCGGCCCCATCTCGGTGCCGCCTGTTGCTGCTTTTCCGCTTACATGAGGCTGCGATAGAGCGCCTCGATCTCGGCGACGCTGGTGTCGCGCGGGTTGCCGGGGCAGCAGGCGTCCGCAAAGGCGCTCTCGGACAGGAAGGCCACGTCCTCCTCCTTCAGGATGCCCTTCAGGTCGGCCGGGATGCCCACGTCCGCGGACAGCTGCTTCACCGCCGCCACGGTGGCGTCCGCCGCGGCCTCGTCGCTCATCGCGTCGATGCCCTCGACTCCCATCGCCTTGCCTATCGCACGGTAGCGCGCGCCCGCCGCGGGCTTGTTGTACTCCAGCCCCGTCGGCAGGATGATGGCGCAGGCCACGCCGTGCGGCGTGTCATACAGCGCGCTCAGGCCGTGGGCCATGGAGTGCACTATGCCCAGACCCACGTTCGAAAAGCCCATACCCGCGATATACTGGCCCAGGGCCATGCCCTCGCGGCCGTCCGGGTCGTCCTTCACCGCGGCGCGCAGGCTGGAGGAGATGAGCCGGATGGCCTCAAGATGGAACATGTCCGAAATGGCGCAGGCGCCCTTCGTGATGTAGCCCTCGATGGCGTGGGTCAGCGCGTCCATGCCCGTCGCCGCCGTCAGCGCGGGCGGCATCGAGGCCATCATGTCCGGGTCAACCACCGCGACCTCGGGGATGTCGTTCGTGTCCACGCAGACGAACTTGCGCTTCTTCTCCACGTCGGTGATGACGTAGTTTATCGTGACCTCCGCGGCGGTGCCGGCGGTCGTCGGGACCGCTATCGTGAACACCGCGTGCTGCTTCGTCGGCGCCACGCCCTCAAGGGAGCGCACGTCCGCGAACTCGGGGTTGTTTATGATGATGCCGATGGCCTTCGCCGTGTCCATGACCGAGCCGCCGCCCACGGCCACGATGCAGTCCGCGCCCGAGGCCTTGAAGGCCGCGACGCCGCTCTGGACGTTCTCGATGGTCGGGTTCGGCTTGATGTCGCTGAAGACCTCGTAGGGGATGCCCGCCGCGTCGAGCAGGGCCGCGACCTTCGCGCTGCCGCGCTTTAAGCCGCTGGAGCCGACGGTGAGGAAGACCTTCTTATAGCCCCGGCCCTGGAGCTCCGGGACGATGTTCTCGATGGCCCCGTGGCCGTGATAGGATATGGTGTTGAGTACGATGCGGTTTGCCATAGCGCATTTCTCCCTTTGATGTTCGATTTTCGGAAATCAGTTGCATTGTTAATCCTTTAACGGGTATATATTAGTCTCTGCAAGGGGCGATGTCAAGGGCTTTGCGGCAATTTTTCGCCCGCCTTCCTCAGCTTGACTTCGGGTGGGGAAGAGGTTATCATTCTCGAAAAGGGGGAGTTTGGATGAAGACGAAATACAGGCTCGCGGCGCTCGTCCTGGCGGCGCTGCTCCTTGTTCTGGGTGGCTGCGGCGCGGAGGAGCCCCCGGCGGTGGACTACGGCTCCGGCGGCGCGGGGCAGGCCTCGGATGCCGGGCAGGCCTCGGGTTCGGGGCAGGCTGAGGATGTGGGGGAGACCTCCGGGCCCCCGGCGGTGCCGGACCCCATACGCGCGCTCGACGGCGCGCAGCGGGATTTTGAGAGCGGCGTGGAGCTGGAGGTCTCGGGCGAGGTCTTCGTATTCGACAGGCACGTCTACGATTTCCAGGCCCCCGAGAGCCTGACGGACAGCTCGGATCTCCTCACCTACAAGCTGCTCTGCCAGGGCGCGGGCCTGGGGCTTGAGAGCATGTACCAGGATGGGACCTACCGTGAGTATGCCCTCGTTTGGGAGGACTATGTGCTCGGCTACCTGACGACGGATGTGGGCTGCTGGACGCTCTATATCCCCGACAGCCTGGAGCTGGACGACAGCCCGTCCGAGTCCGGAGAAAGCTCCGGCGGCTCCGGCGGCATTTCCGGCGGATTCCAGAACGACTCCTTCGGCATCGTGGTGGAGCCGGGCGAGCAGGTCCCGGATTCCGTACCGCAGGAGTACCGCTGCGAATCCTGCGGCGGCAGCGGGGACTGCGCGGCCTGCGGCGGCGACGGCTGGGCCGACAACATCTACTACGGCGAGCACGACGCCTTCGAGTGCGGCGTCTGCGACGGCAGCGGCGACTGCCCCGTCTGCGAGGGCGAGGGCGTCTGGATAATAGGCTGAGGCGCGCGAAAGCCCCGCCCCTTCACGGGGGCGGGGCTTTTTTTGCGTTTTCGCCCGCGGCGGTTCAGCCGGCGAGGCGGCAGGCGACGCGGTGGGTGGGGGAGAGCTCGCGCAGGGGCACCTCGCCGCGGCAGGCCTCCGTCGCGTGGGGGCAGCGCGGGGCGAAGCGGCAGCCCGGCGGCGGGTTCACGGGGGAGCTCACCTCCCCGCGCAGCAGCTGCGGCGGACGGCCCCGGCGGCTCAGATCCGTCGTCGGGATGGCCGAGAGCAGCGCCTGCGTATAGGGGTGCAGGGGATGGCTGAAAAGCTCAGTCTTTTCCGCCTGCTCCACTATGCGGCCCATATACATGACGGCGATCTCGTCGCTAATATGCCGCACGACGGCCAGATCGTGGGTTATGAACATATAGGCCAGGCCCCGCTGCTCCTGCAGATCCATAAGCAGGTTCAGGATCTGAGCCTGGATGGACACGTCCAGGGCCGAGACGGGCTCGTCGCAGACGACGAACTTCGGCTCCGTCACCATGGCCCGGGCGAGGCCAACGCGCTGGCGGCGGCCGCCGTCCAGCTCGTGCGGATAGCTGTCCGCATACTCCGCGGGCAGGCCGCAGAGCTCCATCGTGTCCAGCACGCGCTCCCGCGCCTGCGCCCGGGGCAGGCCCCGGCAGATCTCGCGCAGCGGCTCCGCCACAAGGTCGAAGACCGTCATCCTCGGGTCCAGGGAGCTGTAGGGGTCCTGGAACACCATCTGCATGTCCCGGCGCGCGGAGCGCAGCTGCCTGCGGCCGAGGGCGCTGATGTCCTCGCCCCGGAAGAGCACCTGGCCCGCGCTGGGCTTCTCCAGGCGCAGCACCGTCCGGCCCAGGGTGCTCTTGCCGCAGCCGGATTCCCCGACCACGCCCAGGGTGCGGCCCGCGCCCAGCGCCAGGTCCACATCCTCGACGGCGTGCAGCAGGCCGCCGGCGGTCTTGAAAAACTTGCTCAGGCCCCTTGTCTCCAGCAGAACTTCCGCCATGCTTCAGCCCTCCTTCCAGCGGTGGTGGCAGGCGATGAGATGCCCGTCCCGCTCCCGCGGCGCCGGCGCGCAGCGGCGGCAGAGCTCCGTACACTCCGGGCAGCGCTCCGCAAAGGCGCAGCCGGGAGGCAGGCGCGTCGGCTCCGGCATGTGGCCGGGGATGGGTTCGAGCCTGGGCTTCAGCTCGCCCAGATCCGGGGCGCAGCGCAGCAGGCCCCGGGTATAGGGGTGGTTCTCCCCGCCGCCGAACACCTGCTCCACCCGGCCCAGCTCCACGATGCGTCCCGCGTACATGACCGCCACGCGGTCGCAGAAGCCCGCGACGACGCCCAGATCGTGGCTTATGAGCAGCACCGTCGTGCCCAGCTCCTCCTGCAGGCGGCGCATCATGTCCAGGATCTGCGCCTGGATGGTGACGTCCAGCGCCGTCGTCGGCTCGTCCGCCAGCAGCAGCTCCGGCTCGGCTATGAGCGCCATGGCGATGACCACGCGCTGCTTCATGCCGCCCGAGAACTGGTAGGGGTAGTCCCCCGCGCGCGAGGCCGGGATGCCGACCATGTTCAGCACCCTGTCCACCCGCCCGCGCCGCTCCTCCCGGCCCATGGCGGGAAAGTGCAGCTTCAGCACCTCGCCTATCTGCTTGCCCACCGTCTGGACGGGGTTCAGGCTCGTCATCGGGTCCTGGAATATCATCGAGACGCGCCGGCCGCGCAGGCCCAGCATATACGCCTCGCCCTGCTCCAGCAGCTCGTCCCCGCTGAAGACTATGCTCCCGCCCGTTATTTCGCCCACGCGCTCGGGCAGCAGGCCCAGGATGGAGAGCGCCAGCGTCGTCTTGCCCGCGCCCGTCTCCCCGACAAGGCCCAGCTTCTCGCCGCGCGCCGCGTCGAGGTCGAGGCCGTTAAGCGCGCAGACGTACTCATCCCCGCGCCTGTACCTGACGCGGAGGTCCTTCACCTCAAGCAGCTTTTTTCCGGCAGTTTCCATGCGCGCCACCTCAGCGTCCGGCGCGCGGGTCGAAGGCGTCCCTCAGCCCGTCACCGATGAAGTTCACGGCCATGACCGCCAGGCAGATGCAGATGCCCGGCGCAAGGCCCAGATAGGGATAGTAGCGGATGTTCAGCATGTTCTCCGAGATGATGGTGCCCCACTCCGGCGTGGGCGAGGCCACGCCCAGGCCGAGGAAGCCCATGGAGGAGATGCTGAGGATGATCTGCCCCAGGGTCAGCGTCGCGGAGACGACGATGGGGCCTATGCCGTTAGGCAGGATGTGGCGCAGGATGACCTTCGCGGAGCCGCAGCCGAAGCTGCGCGCGGCCTCGATGTAGTCCAGCCCGCGCAGGGTCAGCACGGCGGAGCGCACCACCCGCGCAAAGCGCGGCACCTGGCTGACGGCCAGGGAGATGATGAGGTTCGTCAGCCCGCTGCCCAGGGCCGTGAGTATGGCCATCGCCAGGAGCACCGGGGGTATGGCCATCAGCATGTCGATAAAGCGCATGAGCAGCGTGTCGATCCGCCCGCCGAAGTAGCCCGCCGCGCCGCCTGTGACACAGCCCGCGACAAAGGCGATGGCGATGGTGGCGATGCCGCCGAAGAGCGAGATGCGCCCGCCGTAGAGGATGCGCGCGAGCAGATCCCGCCCCAGCTCGTCCGTGCCGAGGGGGTGCTCCGCGCAGGGGGAGCGCAGCTTGTTGAAGACGTCCTGGTGTATCATGTCCGAATAGGACATGTAGAGCGGGGCCAGCAGGATGGCCAGGGCCATGAGCCCGAGGAGCACGACGCCCGCCATGGCGAGCCTGTTGCGCCTGAAGCGGGCGGCGGCGAGCCGCCAGCTGCCGTGGACGGAGGAGGGAGCTTGTTTCTTCATCCGCTCACCCCCCTCAGGCCGCCAGGTCGATGCGCGGGTCCACCTTCGCGCAGATGAGGTCCACGACGAGGTTTATGAGGCCCACGATGACGGCGACGAGGATGACCGTGCCCATGACGACGGGCACGTCCCGGCTCTTGACCGCGTTTATGAGCAGGGAGCCGAGGCCGGGGATGGTGAAGATGGTCTCCGTGACGATGGCCCCGCCCATGCAGCCGGCGAAGCTGATGCCCACCTGGGTGATGACCGGCACGAGGCTGTTGCGCAGGGCGTGGCGGCTCAGCACCCGGGCGCGGGAGGCGCCCTTGGAGCGGGCGGTGCGGATGTAGTCCTGCCGCAGCACGTCGAGCATGCTGGTGCGGCTCATGCGTATCATGGAGGCCAGGGTGTTCGCCCCCAGCACCAGGGCGGGCAGGATGAAGTGGCTGAGACTGCCGACGCCCGTCGCCGGAAGCCAGCCCAGCGTCAGGCAGAACAGCAGCTGGCAGAGCAGCGCCAGCCAGAAGGGCGGGAAGGAGAAGAGCAGCATCGCCAGCAGCATGAAGCCGTAGTCCAGCAGGCTGTACTGCTTCACCGCCGAGGCTATGCCCAGGGGTATGCCCAGCGCCACGGCCCAGAGCGTCGAGCAGAGGGCCAGGAAAAACGTGTCGGGCAGGCGCTGGCGGAAGCTTTCGAGCACCTCCAGCCCCGTCACCCAGGAGGTGCCGAAGTCCAGGCGCACGACGCCGAGGATGTAGTTTATATACTGCACGATGATGGGCTTGTCGAGCCCCATCTCATGCTCCAGGGCGGCCACCTGCTCCGCCGTGGCGTCCGCGCCCAGGATCTGCCGCGCGGGATTGCCCGGGGCGAGGGACATGACGAAGTAGAGGATGAGCGTCACGCCCAGGATGACCGGTATGAGCATGACAAGGCGCTTAATGGTGTATTTTACGAGATACATGCCGCTTGCCCCCTCTCAGTCCCAGCTCCAGCGGTAGAAGTTGTAGGTGCCGAGACAGTGCGCCTCGACGCCCTGCAGGTGTGTGCTGTAGGCCACGGCGATGAGCCCGTTGTACAGCGGGACGAGGTATGCCTCCTCGGTTATGATGTTGCAGGCCTCGGCGTAGTAGGGCTCCCGCTCCTCGCCCTGGGCCTCGCGGCCCTGCACGAAGAGGGAGAAGATCTCATCCGCGCGGGGGTACTTGCAGTTTTTCGTGTAGGCGTAGCCGGGGGTGGTGTTGAAGAAGGTCGAGGCCCCGTCGGCGTCCACCATGGAGCTGAGCTGCTCGCGGATGACGGCGTCGTAATCTCCCGCCAGCTGCAGCTGGGTGTAGCTTGAGCTGTCCACCGCCGTGACCGTCGCCGCGATGCCCAGCTCTATGAGCTGGGACTGGATTATCTTCGCCACCGTCTCGCAGGCCGTGCCGCTCTGGCAGAGTATCTCGAAGCTCTCGCCCGAGCAGGAGCTCGCCGCGAGATAGTCGAGAGCCTTTTCCCTGTCGTAGGCCACGGTCTGGAGGCCCTCCGAGGGGTAGCCCGCGTAGATGGGGCACATGTCTATGTCGAGGATGGTCGCGCAGCCGCTGTTCGCACCCTCGTTCACCTCGTCCTTGTCTATGCCGCACTGGACGGCCCGGCGGAAGTTCAGGTCCTCGCCCGGGCGCCCGCCCCAGACCGCAAGATAGAGCGTGATGCGCCCCGTCGAGTCCGCGTAGTCCCAGGTGACGTCCCCGCCCTCCTTCAGGTGGAGGCAGGAGTCGATGGGCGGGTTGCGCACGGCGTCGTAGTCGCCGTTTTCGAGGCCTATCATCTGCGTCGAGACGTTCGGCACTATGGCGATGGTGACCTCCTTGATGGCCGGCTCGCCGCGCCAGTAGCCGTCGTTGGCGCGCAGGACGATCTTCTCGCCGTTTATGACCTCGTCGAGGGTGTAGGGGCCGGTGCCTATTGGGGCTTTGAGGTAGCCCTCGTCCCCGACTTCGTCGTAATAGGCCTTGCAGCAGATGCCGCCGAGGCGCGAGGCCACGCCGTAGAGGAAGCCCGCGTAGGGCGCCGTGAGGCAGATGTTCACCGTGTAGTCGTCCACGATCTCGCAGCGCTCGTAGTTCACGAAGAGTCCCGCGCCCAGGGGGCCGGCGGCGCCCTTGTCATAGGTGAACTTCACGTCCTCGGCCGTCATCTCCAGGCCGTTGTGGAACCTGACGCCCCGGCGCAGGTGGAAGGTGTAGCACAGCCCGTCCTCGGAGATCTCCCAGCTCTCGGCGAGGCCGGGGGAGATGCTCCCGTCCGGCTCCAGAAAGGTGAGGCAGTCGTAGACGTTTGAGAGCACCAGGTTGTCGTCCCCGGCGCAGCCCTCCTCCGAGAGCGCGTAAAAGCGCAGCGGCTCGCCCGAGGTGGCGAGCACGACGGAGGTCTCGCCCCCGTCCAGGCCGCGGCGCTCCTCCTGGCCCGAAGCGCAGCCGGAAAGGGCCAGCAGCACGGCGGCCAGAGCGAGCGCCGCCGCCCGGCGCAGACGTTTCCTCATGAGCATCCCTCCCAAGGCCGGCTTAGCCGACAGAGCGCAGATTTCAAAACATTTACTTATAAAATGTACAATATTTCAGCTTCCCTGTCAACAAAACCGGCGCGGGACAGAGAAAAGCGGGGAGCCGGCGGGCTCCCCGCATTTTTCAGATTTTGCCGTGGGCGAAGTTGTCGGGGCTGCGGAGCATGTAGGGTTCGAGGGGCATGGCCTCGCCCGTAAAGCGCGCGTCGCGCCCGTCCCTCAGGAACTCCTCCAAAAACGGCCTGCGCCCGGTGGTGAGTACGACGGGGATGCCCGTGCGCTCCGAGACCTCGCGCAGCACCTCCCAGCCCCGGCGCAGGTCGTCCGGGCTGGAGTAGTTGAGGAGGTTTGAGTTGTTCACAAGGCCCGTCACCTTCTGGCGGGCGAAGCCCTCGAGCCCGCCCATGAGCTTTATGACCTTGTCGGGGCTCTCGGACATGGGGCGAAAGACGTTGACTATGTCCCAGACCTCGAGCTGCCCGGGTTCGAGCGCGGCGAAGTCCTGGTGGTAGCGGGCCAGGGAGAGCGCGCCCGCCTGGTCGCCGCCGACGTCAAAGACGACGAGGTCCCAGTCCCCGTCGAAGGCGGAGGCTACGCGCGCCGGCATGATGGTCTGCGTGAGGCCGCGGCCGACGAAGCTGGGCGAGACGAGGTCTATGTGGTGCTCGCCGAGGACACGGATGTGGTCGGACATGCGGAAGTAGTCGTTTATGCGGTCGAGGTCTATGACCTGCGTCCTCTCGCCCCTCTCCGCCGCCCTGACCGCAAGGTTCAGCGCGATCTCGGTCTTGCCCGAGCAGTAGTTGCCGATGAGTATGATGATCTTCTTCATATCCCCGCCCCCTCGCCCCATTATACCCCCCCGCCGGGGGGGAAGTAAAGCGGGGGAGGGGGCGCAGGTCAGACGTGCCGGTAGACGGAGTAGCCCAGGTATTTCCCGAAGGCCTCGCAGAGGACGTCCGCCACATGGCCGCGCACGAAGGCGACGTGGTGTTCGAAGCCGTTTGAGCAGATGTACTTCATGAGGCCCTGGAGGTTTTCGATGCGGCAGCAGGCTAGGCCGCCCTTCGTGGGCATGGGCTCGTCCAGGAACTCGCCCTCGCCCACGTAGGCGCAGATGCGGCCTGTGAAGTCGTCCGTGCTCAGCTTGGCGAAGGTCATGGGCCCCGCGGCCACCTGGCCCTTGCAGCAGCCGAAGCAGTTTTCCGCGCCCAGGGTCGTGCTGAGGACGTCGAGGTTCTCTATCTCCACCGGAGCGCCGAAGAAACTGCGCGGGAAGTTCGAGCAGTGCTGACTCAGGCACTTGTCCCGCTCCTCGCGGATGTTGTTGTTCCAGTCCATATAGGCGGGGGCGGAGCCGGCGGCCCTGTCCATGGCCAGCATGGTCAGCGCGCCCATGACGTCGCTCTCGCAGGCGGAGGGCTTACCGGCCTCGCCCATCATGCTCATGGCCAGGCAGGCGGCGCAGCCGTAGTAGTTCTCCAGCGCGTCCCAGCACTGGACGGCGCTGGCGTCGCAGTCCAGCTCCTCCACCAGCTGCTGCACGGCCAGGCAGAGCCGGGCCTGCTTTTCGACCTTCTCCGGGCCTATGTAGGGAGGGACGGCGCCGTATGCGCGTATCTCGGCGGCCTTTTTATCGATGAGCGCCGCGTCCCTGATGGCCTCCGCGCGGTGAATGACGGTGGACATGTCCACGGTCTCCACGTCTACGCCCGCGCGCTGGAGCAGCTTTTCGGAGAAGCGCACCGTCCTGAAGGCCGAGGGACGCACCCCGAGCAGGGCTATACGCGCGGAGCGCAGGGCCTTTGTGACCCGGCACACTGCGGCAAAGCGCTCTATGTCGGCGCGAAACTCCGGCGAGTCTATCCGGCAGGTGTGGGTGCTCGTGTCCGTGAAGGGTATGCCCAGCTGATAGAGGTCGTTGCAGACGGAGAGCTTGCCGCAGAAGGCGTCCCGCCTGTTGGCCATGTCCAGCTTGTCGAAGTCGTCGTCGCAGGCCTGCACCAGCACGGGCACCTCCAGGCCGGAGAGCTGTATGGCGTCCGCCACGGCAGACTCCTCGCCAAAGTTCGGCAGGACAACGATGATGCCGCTTATGAGCTCCCTGTTCCTGGAAAACAGCCGGGCGCAGGTCAGTGCCTCCTCATGCGTTTGGACGGCGCCCATACGGCAGCTGTCCTCGTCCACGCTTATGCAGCCGTAGCCCATACTGTCCAGCAGGCCCAGCACACTGTCCCTGGCTTCCTTTATGAGGTGCGCGGGGAAGAAGCTGCGGGAGGTCACGATAAGTCCAAATGTCTCTTTCATCCTGATATGATTTCCTTTCGTCAAAGCAGAGTTTTGACTGCGCGTTTCCAGCCCTCGTAGCAGCGCTCCCTGCGCGCGGGCTCCATGGCCGGGCGAAAGCCGGGCAGGTGCCTGCGGGCGGCGAGCCCGGGCTCGTCCGTCCAGCCCAGGGCGAGCATGGCGGCGCAGCCCGCGCCCAGGGCGGAGAGCTCTTCCACCTCGGAGGGCGCCAACTCGCAGCCCAGCATGTCCGCCGTGAACTGCATGAGGAAGGAGTCGTGCTTGGCGCCTCCATCGGCGTATATGAGCGGTATGGGCCCGCAGGAGGCCGTCAGCTCCCCATAGACGTCGGCTATCTGATATGCGACCGCTTCCTCGGCGGCGCGGATCACGTGTTCCCTCCCGCTGCCTATTCCGAGGCCGAGGATGGCGGCCCTCACATCGCCGCGCCAATAGGGCGCGCCCAGGCCGGTGAAGGCCGGCACCAGGTATACCCCTCCGTTGTCCTCCAGGCCGGCGGCTATTGGGCCGACGTCCCTGCTGTTCTCGATGAGGCGCAGTTTGTCTCTCAGCCAGACGATGAGCGCCCCGGTGTGATTGATATTCCCCTCCGCCACATAGCAGAGGCGGCCGTTCAGCTTCCAGCCCACGGAGCACACGATCCCCCCGCTCACGCCGGGCCGCGCAGGCCCGGCGTTCACCATGACGGAGGTCCCTGTGCCGAGGGTGAGCTTGGCCCCGCCCCTGCTGAGGCAGCCGTTGCCCAGCAGCGCCGCCTGAGAGTCGCCCAGTACGCCGCAGATCGGTACAGGCCCCGGCAGCAGGCCGTCGAGGTCGCTGTACCCGAAGAGGCTGTTGCTCTCGCAGACCTCGGGCAGCATCCGCCGCTCCAGGCCGAAGAGCCCGAGCATCTCGGGGCTCCAGTCCAGGCTGTCCAAGTCGAGCAGCTGGGTACGGCTCGCGTTGGAGACGTCGGTTTTGAAGGCCGCGCCGCCAGTTAGGCGGTAGATGAGCCAGGCGTCCACAGTGCCGAAGCAGAGGTCTCCCTCCGCCGCGGCCCCGGCCGGCCCGTCGGCGTTTTTCAGCAGCCAGGCGAACTTTGCAGCCGAGAAATAGGGAGACAGACGCAGGCCGGTCACGGCTCGCACACGCTCCTCCGTCTCCGGCGTCGAGAGGGCCCGGGTCAGCTCCTCGGCCCTGGCGCACTGCCAGGTCACGGCGTTATACAGGGGCAGGCCCGTGCTCCGCCGCCAGCAGACCGCCGTCTCGCGTTGGTTTGCTATGGCTATGGCCCGTATCTGCCCGGGCCCGACGCCGCAGCGCTCCATGACAAGGCGCGAGACGGCGAGGACGTTCGCCCAGATCTCCATGGGGTCGTGCTCGGCCCAGCCCTCGGGCGTGACTATCTGCCTGTGGGCGAGGTCGCTCCGGCCGGCGAGGGCGCCGGCGCGGTCAATAAGTATCGCCTTCGTACCCGAGGTGCTCTGGTCGAGGGCGAGGATGTATTCCTTCATCTCCTGCATAGCTCGTATGCGGCCCGGGCGATGCCGCCTGCGTTCAGCCCGTAGTAGTCCAGCACCTCCTGCTGCCCGCCGGTGACGACGGGGGCGTCGGGAAGGCCCAGCCGCGTGAGCGGCACACCCATGCCCGCCAGCTCCTGCGCCACCAGAGAGCCCAGGCCCAGAAAGCTGCTGTGTTCCTCCACTGTGACTATACCGGAGGTCTCCGCTGCCGCGCGCCTGACCGCCTCGCAGTCCAGGGGCTTTATACAGAACATGTCCAGCACCCGGCAAGATACGCCTTGCTCACGGAGCGCATCCGAGGCCGCCGCCGCGGGGGCGACCATGTCGCCGCAGGCGATGACCGTCACGTCGTCGCCCGGCCGGGTCAGCAGCGCGCGGTCTTCCGAGAGGTCGGCGCCGCCGGCAGGATAGACCTCGTGAGAGGCGCTGCGCCCCACCCGCACGTAGGCGGGCAGGCTGTCGGCGGCCAGACGACGGGTGAGCGAACGCGAGGCCTCCGCGTCCGCCGGCATATACACGCGCAGACCGGGCAGGACGCCCAGCGCCGCTATGTCGTGCACGGCGTGGTGAGTGAGGCCCAGCGGGCCGTAGCTCACCCCGCCGCTTACGCCTATGAGCTTTACGTTGCTGCCGGAGTAGCAGACGTCCACCTTGACCTGCTCCATGCTCCGCGTGGAGAGGAAGGCGGCGGGGGCCAGGACGAAGGGACGCATCCCGCCGGAGGCGAGGCCCGCCGCCACGGACACCAGATTCTGCTCCGCTATCCCCAGCTCTATGAACTGCCCCGGCAAGCTCCCGGCAAAACCTGAGGCCGAGGCCGAACCCCTCGAATCGCTGCACAGCACGAGGATGCTCCTATCCTCAGAGGCAAGCTGCAGCAGGGTGTCGCAAATCGCCTGTTTGTTCGAAATCATTTCAGGTCCCTCATCACTGTCGCCAGCTCCTGCACGGCGGCCCGGCGCTCGGACTCGTCGGGGATGCCGTGGTGCCACTTGGCCCTGCCCTCCATAAAGGAGATGCCGCGGCCTTTCACCGTGCGGGCTATGACCACGCTGGGCCTGCCCTTGGTGCTCCGCGCCAGAACGTATGCCGCGCCGAGCTGCTCAAAGTCGTTGCCGTCCGGGACCTCTATCGCGTTCCAGCCGAAGCTGCGGAAGCGCTCGGCCAGAGGCTCGAGGCCCATGACCTCCTCCGTCGCGCCCGAGATCTGCAGGCCGTTGCGGTCCACCGTGGCGCACAGGCTGTCCAGCCCGTAGTGCGAGGCGGCCATGGCGGCCTCCCAGACGGAGCCCTCGGCCAGCTCCCCGTCGCCCATTAGGACGTAGGTCCGGCTGGCCAGGCCCCTGAGGCGGGCGGCGAGGGCCATGCCCACGCCCAAGGACAGCCCGTGCCCCAGGGAGCCGGTGTTCATCTCTATCCCCGGCACCTGGTTGTTCGGGTGGCCCATGAGCTTCCCTCCAAAACTCAGATAGCCCCCCAGTTCCTCCGCCGGGAAGAAGCCCCTGTCCGCCAGGACGGCGTAGAGGGCCTCCACCGAGTGCCCCTTGCTCAGTATGAAGCGGTCGCGTTCGGGCGCGTCCGGCCTGGCCGCGTCGATGTTCATCTGGCGGCAATAGAGCTCCAGAAGGATCTCCATCTCGCTGAGATCCCCGCCTATATGGCCGCCCTTTTTGCTGCATACCATGTCCAGCACCTGAAGCCTGAGGCGACAGGCCTTTTCTCTAAGTTCCTCCACAGTGCCCTCCTCCTCACGCCTAGCGGCGGCTTATTTCTTGAGCGCGACCGCTCTTCTCACCGTATCGGCCAGGACCGTCTCCGTCAGGCCGAAGAGAGCCAGCACGTCGTCGTGCTTGCCCGACTTGCCGAAGCAGTCGCGCATGCCGTGCCTGAGCACGGGGACGGGATATTCCTCGCCCACGACCTCTGCAACGGCGCCGCCCAGACCGCCGAGGACGTTGTGCTCCTCGGAAGTGACTATGGCCCCGGTCTCTCGTGCGGCCTCGAGGACGAGCCGCCTGTCTATAGGTTTTATCGTGTGCATGTCTATGACGCGCACATCCAGGCCCTCGGCCTCCAGCAGGGCCGCGGCTTTGAGCGCCGTGGCGACCATGTTGCCCGTGGCGATGATGGCGGCGTCCCGGCCCGGGCGCATGACGACGCCCTTGCCTATCTCAAACTTGTAGCCCTCGAACTCCGTCACCGTCTCCACTGGGCCTCGGCCCATGCGGATGAAGCAGGGCCCGCTGTGTTTTGCGGCGGCCTCGGTCATGAGCGCGGCCTCGTTGGCGTCACAGGGGCACATGACCACCATGTTCGGCACGGCCCGCATGAGGGCGAGGTCCTCCACGCACTGGTGGGTGGGCCCATCCTCGCCGTTGGAGAGCCCGGAATAGAACCCGACGACCTTGACGTTCAGCCCGGGGTAGACGACGGCGTTGCGTATCTGGTCGTAGGCCCGGCCTGCCGTGAACATGCCGAAGGAATTCACGAAGGGGATCTTGCCGCAGGCGGCCATGCCGGCCGCGACACCGACCATGTTGCACTCCTGGATGCCGACGTTGTAGTGCCTGCCGGGGAAGCGCTCTATGAAGGGCGCCGTCTTGCTGCAGGCGGCCAGGTCCGCGTCGAGCACCACGAGCTCGGGCAGCTCGGCGCCGAGCTCCGCCAGTTTTTCGCCGTATGCACGGTTTGCGTCTCTCAGCTCGTTCATGTCACTTTCCCTCCAGCTCATTGAGATGCGCGACGAGTTCCGCGCGCGCTTTGACATAGTCCTCGCCCACGGGGGGATGCCCGTGCCAGGCGACGTTGTTCTCCATGAAGGAGACGCCCTTGCCTTTCACCGTGTGGGCGATGACGACTGTGGGTTTGCCCTTGAAATCTTCCGCCGCGCGGAAGGCCTCGTCTATCCTCTCGATGTTGTGGCCGTCGATGTGGATGACGTTCCAGCCGAAGGAAGCCCAGCGGTCGCCCAGGGGCTCGAGGGGCATGACCTCCTCTACGGTGCCGTCTATCTGGAGGTGGTTGTAGTCCACGATGCCTACGAGGTTGTCGAGGCGGTACTTACCGGCGCACATGGCGGCTTCCCAGATCTGGCCTTCCTGTATCTCGCCGTCGCCCATGGCGCAGAAGACGCGGTAGCTCATGCCGTCCTGCTTGCCGGCGAGAGCCATGCCGACGGCGTTGGAGAGCCCCTGGCCCAGGGAGCCTGCGGACATGTCAACGCCGGGGACGTGGTTCATCTCGGCGTGGCCGGAGAGGTAGCTGTCCACCTGGCGGAAGGTTTTGAGGTCCTCGACGGGGAAGAAGCCCCTTAAGGCGAGCGTAGGGTAGAGCGCAGCGGTGCAGTGGCCCTTGGAGAGGACAAAGCGGTCGCGCTCCGGCGCCCTGGGGTTTGCAGGGTCGAGGTTTTTCATGGTGTTGAAGTAGAGAACCGTGAGTATGTCCGCGATGGAAAAGGCCCCGCCGACATGCCCCGAAGCCGCGCTGTTAATAGCGTCCAGCCCCAATATCCGCACCCTCGCGGCTGTTATCTCGAGGTCCCGTATCTTTTGGCTGTCCATAGTTTCCTCCTTGAATTATTTTGCGAATCGGATGTCCAGGAAATCTGCGCAGCCGTCCTGGACCATCCACCCCAGCTGGTGATCTGCGGGGCTGAATGATCGATAGGTGAAGGCGGCGCGCTCTCCAAGGAATATCTCCATGATATCTCCGTCTATCACGACCTTGACGTCGATGAGATCCCCATTGCGGAAGGGAAAGGGTTTTTCGCACACCCTCGGGCCCTCGGGGTCCTGCTTTTGGTGTACGGGCTTAAATGGCAGCGTCTCCTCCCAGAATGGGTCCAGCGGCATAGGCAGTTTTGTAAGAGATGCCCTCTGCATCCCCCAGTCCAGAGTTAGGGCGTAGTAGCGCGATAGGTCCTCTTTGGCTTTCAGTATGAGACCAACCTGATCCCTGCAATCGCCGATGCGTATTTTGCACTTGAGCATAAAACTGTGTTCTGCTCCGTCAAGCTCAAAAAAGCCGTAGTTCAGTGTGCCCACAGCGTTGACGGCAAAGCTGTTAGCACCGTATTTCCTAATCTCTCCCAGCGTGGGCCGTAGGGAGAAACTCAGCCCCTTATCGAAGCTTGCGGCGATCTCCTGCGGCATTTTCACCCCCAGCTCACCGTCCGCTTCTGCGTAAACTTCGTGTGGAATGACATATGTTCCGCCCCAGTACCAGTCGCCGTCGTCCATGTTTTCGCTTTTATCATGTATCCAGCCGAAATAAAAGCGTCTGCCCTCGTCATTGACCATGGATTTGGCCGCATAGAAGCGCCTGTTACCAATGGTGTCGCGGCTCGGGGTGCGCCATGGTCCGTAGGGAGTGTCAGCGACACGGTACATCGTGCCTGCTGACTCGGAAAAGCGGGAATAACAGAGATACCAGCGGCTGCCTAGCTTGTACATCTCCGGGCATTCGGGACACATGGTGTGCCAGGGCTCGTAGAGCGGGCCAAAATATTCCCAGTGGAGCATGTCGGAAGATTTGTAGAGCAGGATGCAGCCCCGCTTAGTTATCGGGCCATGGTTGCGTCTGGCGGACAGTATCACCCAGTAGGCCCCGTCGTCCTCATTGTAAAATACGTACGGGTCCCTCCAGTCGTATTGCTCAAACAGGTCCGTTTTGGGGATAATAATAGGGTTTGACGGGTCCTTTTCCCAGACTATGCCGTCATCGCTTGTCGCATGGCATATGGTCTGCGGATATTGAGAATCGATCTGGTAACCGGTGTAGATAGCGTGGAACTTGCCTTCAGCGAAAATGACTGAGCCTGTCCAGCAGCCGTCCTTGTCTGCCTCGCAGCCATCTCCGGGTATGAGCGCGGGGGGCAATTCCTCCCAGTCTACCAGGTTGTCGGAGCACAGGTGCCGCCAGGTTATCCTCAACCTGTCGGGATATGTCGTGGTACCGTAAGGTGGAGTGAGAAAGAATACGTGGTACTTGCCTTCATGGTAAAAGGGCACTGCGTCTCCTGACGATTTACTGACCCCATCTAGCGTAGAGCCTCTGAATATCTTCATTACGTCTCCTTTCGTCTTGCTTTACAGGCAGAACGCCTGTCACTTGGCTTTTACCTTGTTTCTGAACATGTCGATTATGACGGCGCACAGGATTATGAGACCTTTCAATATAAGCTGCCAATATGAGCTGACGTTCATAAGATTCAGCCCGTTGCTTATTATGCCGATGACGAGCACGCCTATCACCGTGCCGCTGATGCGGCCCACGCCGCCAGACATGGATACGCCGCCGAGAACGCAGGCGGCAATGGCGTCCAGCTCATATCCGTCGCCGACCGAAGGCTGCCCTGAGTACATGCGGGAGCACAGGACCAGCCCTGCAAAGGCAGACAATGCCCCGCTGATGGTGTAAACAGCTATTTCCACCTTCTTGATCGGCACTCCTGACAGCCTGGCTGATTCGCGGTTGCCTCCTATAGCGTAGATGTATGTGCCGAACTTTGTCTTATTGAGGATGACGGAAAACACCACCAGCAAAATCAGCATGTAAAGAACAGGCAGAGGGATGAAGCTCAGATAACCGGTGCCGAGCGCATTGAAGGCATCATCCACAAGCCGCGTTGAGCGGCCGCCGCTGTAGACATACCCTATGCCCTTGGCAATGTTCATCATAGACATCGTGACGATAAAAGCCGGCAGTTTGAGCGTGGCTATGGTAAGGCCGCTCAGGAATCCGCACAGTGTACCCAGTGCCAGGCCTATCACTATAGCCAGCCATATGGGTAGACCATTTGTGACGATAAAGCCGACAGTCAGTGTGCCGCACATGGCGACTATTGCACCGACGGACAGATCTATGCCCCCGGTTATGATTATCAGGGTCATGCCCAGCGCCAGATACATATTGATGGAGACCTGCCTGAGTACCGAGATTATGTTGTCATACTTCAAAAAAACCGGAGACAAAAAGGACAGAAGCACTATAAGCAGCACCAGCACGGACAAAATGCCGAGGTTTGCCCTCAATGCTCCTATAAAGGCATTGTTTTTTGAAACTTTATTGTTTCCCATCACACCACTTCTCCTAACGCTAGCCTCATGATATTGACCTGGTTGATATCGCTGCCTGATAGTCTGCCGGTGATACCGCCGTTACGGACCACGTATACGGTGTCGCACAAGTTGATGATCTCAGGCATCTCAGAGGAGACCAATATGATGGCTATGCCTTCCCTCGCGAGTCGATCGATTATGCCGTAGATCTCATGTTTGGCGCCTATATCGACGCCGCGGGTCGGTTCGTCCAGTATCAGCAGCTCTGGAGTGGTAGCAAGCCACTTGGCAAGAACAGTTTTCTGCTGATTTCCGCCGCTGAGGCTGAATGCAGCCGTGCTTTCAGAGGGGGTCTTTATGTTCAGCTCGGAAATGTATTTCTCCACCAGGTGTGCCCGCTTGCGCGAGCTCAGAAAACCGCCCGTTGTTATACGCTGTATGGCAGCGAGGACGATGTTGAAGCCGACCGAGCCAATAAGGGTGAGCCCCTGCAGTTTGCGGTTCTCAGGAACCAGCGCCACGCCGCTGCTTATTGCCTGCCTGGGGTTTTTAAAGCGGACATTTTTCCCGTTAAGAAGTATTTTGCCTCCGTCAAAACCGTCTGCACCGAATATTGAAAGCATTATCTCGCTCCGCCCCGCGCCGATGAGCCCGGAAAAGCCGACCACCTCTCCCCGGCGGACAGAAAAACTGACGTCTTGAAAAGCACCCTTTCTCGTCAAACCTTCGACCTGCAGCACTACCTCGTTTTGTACTTGATGATTCCTCATGTAGTAATTGTCTATGCCTCTGCCCACCATCATTTCGATGAGTTCTTCGGAATCAGTATTGCAGGTTTCCTTTGTGCCAATGTATTTTCCATCTCTCAATACGGTCACACGGTCAGATATCTCAAATATCTCCTCCATACGGTGTGAGATATAAATAATGCTGACCCCTGCGGATCTCAGATGCAGTATGGTGGAAAACAGCTTGCGGACTTCCTCCTCTGTCAGCGAGGACGTGGGCTCGTCCATTACCAGTATCTTGACGTCGAAGGATATTGCTTTGACTATCTCCACCAGCTGCTGCTGCGCTATGGTTAGGTCCTTCACCTTTGCCCTGACATCCAACGCAAGGCCGATGTCGGCAACCATGTGCTCTGCCTCGCTGAATATGCGCTTTTTATCCCGAAAAAGGCCAAGCCTGACTGGCTCTCTGCCGAGAAAAATGTTTTCAGCGACTGTAAGATCGGGCACGAGGACGATCTCCTGATGTATTATCCCGATGCCGTGCCTGTGCGCTTCGGACACGCTGTTGATTTTTTCCTCAGAGCCGTTTATGGATATGCTGCCCTGATCGGGTCCGTGGATACCGCCTAGTATTTTTATCAGCGTGGATTTGCCGGCGCCGTTTTCACCTAGCAGCGCATGCACCTCGCCCCGCCTCAACTCAAAGTTGATGCCCTGAAGAGCTTTTGTCCCGCCAAAGCTCTTGCAGATGCCGTTCATCACTAGAATAGTTTCTACCATATGAAATCTCCTTCAGGCGCTGGCGGCCCTGCGCGCCGGTCCCGTACTTTTTACGGAACTGCGTTGATGAGACCGGCGAACTTGAAAATAGTCCCGTCGTCAATTCCCAAGGCGCATAGCCTGCGCCTTGGGAATATTAATGACGCTATTTCTCTTTTAATGTCGAAACAGGCGACAGCTCATTGCCACTGACCGGCGGTCTCTTCAGCCATTTCAACGGTCACGATATAGGAAGGAACGAGGATCTCTTCTTCAATCTCTTCGCCGGCAAGAAGCTTGAGCGCTCTGTCAAAGGCTGTTTCTGCGATGACTATCGGGCACTGGGCCGACAGGCCGGTTATCTCTCCATCCACAAGCGCTGCCTTTCCGTCGGGGGAGGCGTCGATGCAGAACACGCCGACGCCTTCCTTGTTGGCGGCTTTGAGGGCCGCAACGGCGCCGAGACCGGAGGGGTCGTTTATGCAGAAGAAAGCGAGCAGATCGGGATTCGCCTGGATTATATCTTCTGCAAGAGGCAGGGAGACGTCGAGAGAACCCATGCCGTTCTGCTGAGCGACTATCTCAAATTTGTCGGCATTATCCCCTAGCCCGGCCAGAAAACCGTTAACACGGTCAACGCAGCTCTCGTTTTCCGGCAGATCGAGAATGGCGATCTTGCCGCCGTCAGGATATTTTTCCGCCATGGCTTCACCGACAAGGACGCCCGCCTGATATGCGTCTGTCGCTATGACCGTCTCAACGAGTTCGAGATCCTCGTCTATGACCGGGGTGTCAACATTCAGCACGGGGATGCCCTTGGAATTTATTGCCTCGAGGCCGAGCCGAACACCAGCAGAGTCCGTGGGGATCAGGAAGACGGCGTCCACTTGCTGGTTGGCGACATCCTCCATCTGGCTGAGCTGCAGGTTGACGTCGTAATCAGGGTCGAAGAAGACATAGTTGTAGCCGTTTTCATCGCAGAGCCGCTGGAATGTATCGCTCATGGTGCTCTGGAAAGTGTTGTTCAGAGTGTTGGACAAAAACGCAAAAGTGTATGTCTCCTTGGCAGGTTCTGAGGTGGGCGCTTCCGAGGCGGGAGCGTCGGAAGCCGGCGCTGCGTCGGGACTTTCCGTTGCAGGTTCGCTCCCGCAGGCGGAAAAGGCGGCCAAAATGCCGAAGCAGAGGATAAGGGCAAGTATCTTTTTCATTTTTACTCTCCTTTTCATGTTATTTATGAGACTCCTGATACGGACCCGGATGCGGTTCTGACTCATATCACTCCTCTCTGCTATTATCTGCTTTCGGTCCCGGGCAAAACCGCTATATGCCTTTTACTTTCATATCCATTTCTGTTGCCTTAGATTTTTGCAAAACGGGGAAACTGCTTCACATTATAAAAGCCATTTTCTAAATGTGTAAAAAAGTTTAGTTAAACATTGACTAAATTCTCTAAATTATATATAATTAGCTCAATCATCAGGGGAGTTGGGAGGGAATATTTTGTCTATTACTGCAAAAGAACTAGCTAAAATACTGGGGATATCTGAAGCGGCGGTGTCTTTAGCTCTCAATAACAAGCCGGGGGTGAGCAAGCAGACGCGCAAGAGGGTGCTTGATGCTTGCGAGCAGTATGGTTACGATTTTTCAAACCGGTCGCTCTACCTCTCAAACAACCAGAACGGTGCGATCTGCCTTGTGCTCTACAAGCGCACCGGCGCTGTTGTCAGCGATACGCCCTTCTTCTCCAGCCTCATCGAGGGCGTCGGCAACGTGTGCCGCAGGAACCATTACAAACTCAACATCGTCTACATCTATGAAAACAACGACCTCAGGGAGCAGCTCCTGTCTCTCAACGCCTCCGGCAGCGTCGGCATAATCTTCCTGGCAACAGAGCTGCTCGCCTCGTCTGTGCCGGACCTGGCGCTCATCCGACCGCCCTTCGTCCTGCTCGACGCCTTCTTCGACAGCCAGAGCTATGACTCCATACTCATAAACAACGTCCAGGGTGCCTACCACGCCACGAATTTCCTCATCTCTCAATGTCGCTGCCAGCCGGGATACCTGCACTCATCCTTCCCGATAAGCAACTTTGAGGAGCGCGCCAACGGCTTTTATAACTCCATCCGCTACAATGGCATGTCCGCCTCCAAATCCATCGTCCACAAGCTTACCCCGTCCCAGGAGGGAGCATACTCGGACATGAAGGCTATCATCGAGTCCGGCGAGGAGCTGGCAACGGCTTATTTCGCGGACAACGACCTCATCGCCGTCGGGGCCATGCGCGCCCTCATAAGCGCCGGATACAGGATACCGGAGGATATCTCGATCGTCGGCTTCGACGACCTGCCGCTGTGCGAATACGTGACCCCGCCGCTGACGACCATTCATGTGCCGAAGCAGTACATGGGCGAAAAGGCTGCGGAACGTCTGCTGGAGCTCATAAACACCAAGGACCACTACCCAATAAAAATAGAGATAAACACTCAGTTGAAAGAGCGCAGCTCGGTAAGGCTGCGGGGAAGGCAGTGACAAATAAACAGACAGCGCGGCTCCGCCGGATCTGAGGGCGGGGCCGCGCCGGTTTGTGGGGAAGTTTGTCACAGGCCCACAACGGGCGGGGCATTGTTGTTCCTTTTAACGATGACCGGGGCGGGAAGATTGCGGTATTATTAACACACATCCGGGAAAACTACTTTTGGAAAGGAAGCTGAAACATGAAAGACTATACGGGCAAAGTTTGCGGCATCACCGGAGCGGCCTGCGGCATCGGCAAGGCTTTTGCGCTCTACGCGGCGGAAAAGGGCATGCGTCTCGCCCTCATCGATATCGACGACCGTGTCGAGGACGTCAGGAAGGAGTGCGAGGCCGCCGGTTCCCCCAAGGCCATCGCCATCAAGGTCGATGTCTCCGAGTACGAGCAGGTCCGCATGAGCGTCAAGCGCATCATGGACGAGTTCGGTCAGATCGACGTCTTCTTCAGCAACGCGGGCGTCGGCGGCGCCGGCACTCTCGGCAACATCCCGCCCCAGGATTGGGACTGGATCACCTCCGTCAACTTCCTCGCCATGGCCTACTACGCCACCGAGATCGTGCCCATCATGAAGAAGCAGGGCACCGAGGCCCACTTCCTGCTGACCGGCTCCATCGGCAGCCTGCAGCCCGGCATGCGCATCCAGTCCGCCTACACCGCCTCCAAGCACGCCGCCCTCAGCCTCGCTGAGAGCATCAGGGACTACGCGGACCACTTCGCCCCCTACATCGGCGTCACGGCCTTCTGCCCCATGTACGTCAACACCGAGATCTACGACAGCGAGCGCTGCCGCCCCGAGCGCTTCAAGAAGCCCTACGACCCCTTCTACGCCACCGCCGACTACAACGACTACAAGGCCAACTTTGAGGAGCGCATCAAGACCACCGGCTTCAACCCCCGCTTTGTCGGCCCGCGCCTCTTCCGCGCCATGGAGGACAACCAGCTCTACGTCCACCCGCACCTGCACACCCACCAGATGATCCGCGACCGCTTCGCCCGCATCGACGCCGACCTGTGCAAGGATGAGGAGCTTGACGCCGAGTTCCGCGCCCTCGAAGGCTACGACGACTGAGACATATAGACGCGCAAGGCCCCCGCCGAAATGGCAGAGGAGCATAAAGAAGTATTGCGAAAATACTAACCTATGCCAAGTGAACGGGAAATATGAAACCTCTATGTGAATGGACGAACCATTTGCATAGAGGTTTTCTTTTGCTTCTTAAAATTTTTCAGCGTCCGCAGGACGCGCAGCCGTCACCGAATGGGGACGATCTTGGGGGCTTGGGGGGAATCCCTCAACAAGCATTTTGGTCGGTGCAATCCGGCCAAAATCGCAAAACATGTATATGTTTGCATTGCTTGCCAATTTGTGAAAACAGCCTATGAATATAACTGAATTTCTAATTGTTTTGAAGCAATACCCGAACTGTTTGCGGTGTTTCTCCAAACTTCTGCTGAAAAGCATGATAAAAGTTCGATACCCCGTGATAACCAACTGCTTTTGCAATCTCGCTTGTATTCAGATCGCTCTTTTCTAAAAGCTCCAAAGCACGCTCCATTCGCAGCGTCCGAATGTATTCCCCAATGCTTTTGCCTTCTGTAAGCTGAAATGCTTTTTGGAGCTTGTTTTTGTTAAGAGCAACGCTTTTGCTAAGTTCAAGAATTGTGGGAACACTGCCGATGTTTTCTTTAATCAATCGTTTTGCCTGTAAAACGGCTGCAATTTCATCTTCACTTAGGTAAACAGGCGAAGCCGAAGTATATCGCTGCATCAAATCCAGCAGATAACTCGCAGCAGTCAATCCCTGTCCACGCATCCAAAGCTGAAATGCGTCTCCTGCAAGTGGGCAATTTTCAATACGCCGATAGACAGATAACAACTCCGGCGAATGAATCTCATTGCAGGTTAGAGATTGTTTAGCATCCTCCCAAAAGCTGTCATAAAGAGACACATTATTTTCTCGAAAAAAAGATTCCTGAAAATACATTCCCCGAAACCGGAGCCGCTGCCCACCGGATATTTTCATAAAAAGAGGAACCGGAGAATTAAAAACATAGCAGTCTATGCCGTTGCGGGATTTCCTCATTTCGGATTTTCGGTTATAACTAATCATTTGTCCTTCTTCCGTAAAGCCGATTCCTATATATCTCTGTTGGATTTGCGAACGGAACACTATATCCTTTGGAAATATAACGTCAACAGAAGCCACACAAAAACCATGCAAATCTCCCCAAAACCGGACATAGGAAGCCTTATCGAAAAAAGTAAACAAAGTGCAGTTCCCAATTTCTTTTTGTTCGGCTCCCAGAGAACCATAAAACAGCAATGTTTCATCTATATTATGAATTGTAATCATAGTAATCACCTCTATACGGAAATGGCACATCCTTTTCTGTTTTGGCACGATTTTTGGTTAGCAAAAACTAACTGTTGAGATAAAGTATATCAAGAAAACCGCTTAAAATCAAGGGGTTTCCGAACAGCATAGGATAATAGCGTTGTGTTTTAGGCACTGTAAGGCCGCTTGACGGAAAGCAGGAAGTGCTGCATAATGTCCGTTGGTTAGCTTGCGCTAACCAACGATAAACACTTGTCTTTCCGAACAGCAAATCTGAAAGGCAGAGAAAGGAGAACTATGAAAGAGACAAAGAAAAACGCTGTCCTGCGGGTATTCCAAACCGCGCGATGCAGTTCTGCCCGATATATCATTGGCGTAGCCTGCTCCTCTGTCAGCATATTGCTGTCAGGCATTCCATTCTATGCGATCTACCGAATTGTTCGTATCTTTCTGGAAGCGTCCTTAAACAATACGACCGTAGACATGTCTGCTGCATGGCTGTGGGCGGGAATTACATTGGCAAGTATTGTCGTTGGCATAGTGCTTTCAATTATCGGCAGCTTTATTTGCCACTCCTGTGCCTTTCATGCGCTCTATGGTTTGCGTATGAGGATTCTAAATCACATGGGCAGGCTGAATCTGGGCTTCTTCACGGGTGGACAGTCCGGCGCGGTGCAAAAGACCATGAACGATAACATAGAAAAAATGGAAAATATTATTGCTCACGATGTATCAAACCTTATAGGAGCCGGTCTTTTGCTGGTTTCGCTGTCGGTGCTGCTGTTTTCCATCAATGTGCCGCTTGCCTTGACGATTATTGCCGCATTGGTGCTTGCGTTTATCATTCAATTTTCGGCTTTTGGAGGAAAACGGGGGCAGAAGATTTGGACAGATCTCAACCGTTCCTCTACAGAATTGGACGCAGCGTTTTCAGAGTATGTGTCCGGGATGGAAGAAGAAAAAATCTTTGGAAAGCCGGAGACCGCAGCTTTACGGCTAACTAACCTGATAGAAAAAAACCGAAAAAGCCTAATGGCCTACCTGAAACGGGTTACGCCTATTTACGGCGCTTACAAAACCATCACGCTTTCTGTACTTGCCTTTCTTTTGGCTGTGGGATGTGTCCTGCTGTATCTGAATCCCAGCGATCACAGCTTGATGATGGAACTGTTGATGTTTCTGATTGTCGGCCCGGCAGTCATCAGCCCACTGATGGAATTGGTAGAGTTTGGCGCAGACCTTCGGAATCTGGCTGTACGGATGGATCAGATTGAGGGCGTTATGAAAATGGAACCGATAACGGAAGGCGCGTGCGATACCCCGCCGGTTTCTGCTGAGCTTAGCTTTCAGGATGTGAGTTTTTCCTACCAAAAAGCGGCTGATCCTTTGCGGCGCATGGCACTGGAGCATGTCACAATGCACATTCCGGCTGGTTCTTTCGCAGCTTTAGTCGGACCGTCGGGCGGTGGAAAATCCACAGCCGGGCAACTGCTGGCAAGATTTTGGGATGTGGAAAGCGGAAGTATCTCGATTGGTGGAAAGGATATACGGGACTATTCCACCAAGGCGCTTATGAATACGGTTGCCTTTGTATTTCAAGATACTTACATATTCGCTGAAAGTGTGTACGACAATATCGCCATGCACCAAAATGTAACTCAAGAAGCAGTTGAGTATGCTGCAAAGGCTGCACGCTGCCACGATTTTATTCAGGCATTGCCGAAAGGCTATCACACTAAATTAGGCGACGGCGGTCACAAATTATCCGGTGGAGAAGCGCAGCGCATTGCCATTGCAAGAGCGATTCTGAAAAATACCCCGATTGTCGTACTGGATGAAGCGATGGCTTTTACGGATGCAGAAAACGAGCTTGCATTGCGGGAAGGTATGGCAGAATTACTGAAAGGAAAAACAGTTCTGATGATCGCACATCGCCTCTACTCCATCCAAGATGCGGATATGATTTTCGTTTTAGAAAACGGACGGCTGAAAGAAAGCGGGACGCACAAAGACTTGATTCAAAAGCATGGCCTGTATGCCCATCTGTGGGACATTCAGAATGAAACCGAAAGTTGGCGGATGAAAGGAGGGGCAGTATATGTTTCAGATAATCCGGCAATTCACCTTCCATAGACCGAAGGAAATCATTCAGCCCACCGTATGGCTGTTTCTTTCGCAGGCGTGCAGTATGCTTCCAGCAATTCTGGCGTATATGGCAATCTATACGCTGGGGCAGGCTTTTGTACCGCCGTACACATTGGATTTGCAGCTTCTTATCACGCTTGCTGCCATAGGTTTGGGATATATCCTGCTTCAATACGCAGTAGAGCTGGTTTCCTATTATTTCACTTACGGGCGTGCCTACAGTGATACGGCGAAAAAACGGGTGGCATATATCCAAAAGCTGCGCCGCCAGCCGCTGGGATTCTTTTCTTCCAAAGAATCGGGGGAGCTGATTAGTTCCTTTGCCAATGATTTTTCAAATGTGGAATACACGCTCTGCTACTGGCTGCCCTATCCCATTGGTGTTGGGGCGCTGCTTGCAATTTCCATTGTATGGATCTGTCTGTATGACTGGCGAATGGGAGTCGCCATGTTTGGTATGCTGCCGGTTTGCGCGGCGCTTATGTTCGGGATTGCCCGGATCAAAGAAAAACACAGCAGGCAGGTCATGGAGGCAAAAAACCATGCGGCTACACAAATCAATGAATATCTTCATGGTATGAAAGATCTGAAGGCATATCATCGTACAGGAGACGGATTTCATGCTTTGGAAACGGCCATGCGGAAATTGCGGGATGAATCGCTGAAAGAAGAAGCAGTTGCAGGCAGCTTGTCCACCTTGTGTTCTTCTTTGGTTAAGTTCATTGTTCCCATTACGGCTGCGGTTGGGCTTTATCTGCTGATCGGCGGCACACTGTCTGTTTTAGATTTTGCAGGCTTTCTCGTTTTAGCGACTAAACTGGTAGAAGCGGAGTTGATGATTGTCACCAGCATATCCGCGCTGCGCGGGATGCTTCCTTCCGGCGAGCGGTTAGACAAGGTGATGACAACAGACGATCCGACGGGGGAACAACAGATAGAAACCGGAAATTCCTACTCCTTTGAGAATGTTTCTTTTCATTACGCAAAAGGGCAAGAAATTATCCAAGGTGTTTCCTTTGATACGCCTTCCGGTTTGCTGACTGCATTGGTAGGACCATCAGGAAGCGGAAAGTCCACCCTGCTTCGCCTGATGGCGCGGTTTTGGGATTACCAGACCGGGCATATCTGGATGGATGGCAAAGACATTCGTGAAGTTCAAACGGACAGTCTGCTTTCCAACATTTCTATGGTCATGCAGAACGCCTATTTATTCCGTGGAACCATTCGGGATAATCTTTGTTTTGGCAATGAGAGCATTACGGAAGAACAGATGATAAAGGCGTGTAAGCAAGCCCGCTGCCATGATTTTATCTCTGCCCTGCCGGAAGGATATGACACGATTGTTGGCGAAGGAGGCGCAACGCTCTCCGGTGGTGAGCGCCAGAGGATTTCCCTTGCCAGATCATTCTTAAAAGATGTACCGATCCTTCTGCTGGACGAACCAACCGCATCTTTGGATGCGGATAATGAGGCAATGGTGCAGAAAGCACTGGACGAGATTTCCAAAGAGCGCACGGTCATTATGATTGCGCACCGATTAAAAACAGTACGCAGCGCCGATCAAATCCTCGTATTGCAGGATGGGAAGATCGTAGAGAAAGGCACCCATAACCAGCTTATAGGGCAAAAAGGATTATATGCCCGACTGTGGGGGCTGCAAAGCCGAGCTGGAGATTATACATTCAAACAATCTTAGGAGGAAAATCAATGAACAAAACAAAGTTTCTGAATCTCAAAGAGCTTGTAATTGTACTTTTACTGGCCTGCGTAGAAACAGCCATCGCGCTTGTAACCACTATGCCGTTTGCTGCAAATTTGCAGCTTGTCTATTTTCTCGCGCCCGGCCTCGCAGGTTTAATTAACGGTATCATCTACGTCCTGCTTGTAAAGAAGTGCCCGAAAATCGGCACGCAGTTTATCATCCCAATGATTTATGGTCTGTACTTCCTGTTTACGGGCAGCGTTTATGTATTCGCGTTCTTCGCAATTCTGGCGGTTGTAAACGAACTCATTATGCTGGGCGGCGGGTATCAGAGCAAAATCCGTCCGGCCATCCCTCATGCGCTTACATGGATGCTCAACGCAATGGGCAGCACACTGACCATGCTGCTGTTCCGCGATAGTTTGGTACAAAGCTATGTGGCTATGGGCATGGACGCCGCCAGTGCAGATGCCGCTATCGCATCTCTGGAAGGATTCTGGCTTGCCCCGCAGAATATTGCCATCGCCTTAGCTGCCGCCGCAGCTTTGTCTATTGCCGGATATGCGCTGGGCATGAAAATGCTGGGCAAACATTTTAAACCTGCCGGAGTTGCGTAATGGAAAAACGAAAGCAGAGCTATTTCCGGCCAGACCCCCGCACATGGTTGCTGCTCTGCCTGCTGGGGATTGCCTCGATCCTGCTGGTTCACTCTGAAATCGGAGGATTGTGCCTGTTTCTGGGGTGCCTGCTGATCCATCTCTTGTCGGGAAACGCGAATAAGATCCTGCCTTATATGCTGTATTACATTGTCTTCTATGGGATCGGCTGGGCAGGTGTAAGGCTGCTGGACAGCAGTGTGGCCTTTTCTGTGAGTTCCATGCTGTCCAGTATTGGAATTGTCGGGAGGAAAATATTGATTCCGTTGTCCTTTGCCGCCGCCCTTGCCAGAGAACCTACCGGCTCTCTGATGGCGGCTTTGCAGGCCATGCGTTTTCCAAAGGCTGTCGGGATAGCGGCCTCGGTGGTTCTGCGATTTTTCCCAACGATTTCCGGGGAATATCGAGCTATCCGTTCTTCACAGCGGTTTAGAGGAATTGGGGTAGGTGTGGTTCACACGCTTACCCATCTTCCTTCTACAGTAGAATATATCTTAATCCCGCTGATTTTGAGGACGACAAAGGTGGCAGAAGAACTATCCGCGTCTATGACGGTGCGCGGCGTGCGTTTTTCCGGTGAAACCATCAGTTACCGCCCCATCCATTTTAGCCGGAAGGACGGCGCTCTTTGCGTATTTCTGGTGTTGATTGCCAGTGCGGTTTTTGTGCTGGAGAAAGGAGGGATTTTGTGATCGAATTAAAGAATATTTCCTTCTCCTATGCGAACAACTGTGAGGACAGCCAACTGCGCCACATTGATTTGACGGTTAAGAAGGGCGAACTGATTATTCTGGCGGGCAAAAGCGGCTGCGGTAAAACAACTTTGACAAGGGTTCTCAACGGGCTTTGTCCGCAGTTTTATCCGGGAAACCTTACAGGCAGCTATTCTCTGGATGGACAGGACGCGCTTAAAATACCAATTCATCAGTTAGGTACGATGGTGGGAAGTGTATTCCAAGACCCGCGCAGCCAATTTTTCACTACTAATACGACCGACGAGATTGCGTTGGGCATGGAGAATATTCCATTGGCGCGCACTGTCATGCGGGAACGGATAGAGACAGTATGCGCACAGATGAACATTGACCGGCTGCTCGACCGGAGAATATTCCCGCTGTCCAGCGGAGAAAAGCAGCTTATCGCTATCGCATCCATTTGTGCTATGGGATCCAAAGTAATCGTGATGGACGAACCTTCCGCAAATCTGGACAGCGACGCTATGGTGCGGTTGGGTACGCTGCTCTACCGGTTGAAAGCGGCCGGGCATACCATTATCCTTTCAGAACACCGTTTTCACTATGTAAGGGATTCCTTTGACCGGCTTATTTTTATGGAAGATGGTGCAATTTCTGCTATTTACGACCATAATGAAGCGTTACGGTTGAAAAGAGAGCAGCTTCGCAACATGGGGTTGCGTCCCTTTCAGGCACCGGCTTTTCAAGTGGGCGGTGCGTTTCAGTCAAAGCCGGAGGATACCTTGCAGGTTTCTGAAATCTCCTGTATGTTGGATGGGCAGCAGATTTTAGAAGAAGTTTCTTTTACGGCGAGAAACGGAAAAATCCTCGCTATTGCGGGACCGAATGGCGCTGGAAAGTCTACTCTGTACCGGACAATCACTGGCTTATACCGGACGATGGGAACGGTGCAGATTGACGGGGAATATCTGAAACGAAAGCAGCGCACAAACCATTCTTTTTTTGTGCAGCAGGATTCCGATTACCAGCTTTATGCTCCGACGGTTTTAGATGAGTTTTGGATTGGAAAAAAAGAAACTCCTGCTCTAAAAGAGACCGCTTTGGCGAGATTAAATGAAATGGGGCTGGACGCTTTTCATAACCGGCACCCAGCCTCGCTCTCTGGCGGCCAGAAGCAGCGACTGCTTTTGGCGATTGCGGTAGCCAGCAACAGAAACCTTCTTGTATTTGACGAACCGACAAGCGGACTGGATGGGTACAATATGCGGTTGACGGTGCAGCTTTTCAAACAGCTCGCAAAGGAGGGCAAGTGCGTTCTTCTGATTACACATGACATGGATTTAATTGCCGAAGCCGCTGACTGCGTTCTATACCTCGAACAAGGAAAAGTGCGTTACCATCGCAATGTGCTGCGAAAAGTATAGAAAAAGGAGGGGTGCCAATGGCTTTGACATCAGCGATGGAGGATTATTTAGAAGCTGTATTTATGCTCCAGAAACAAAATGGCTATGTCCGCTGCGTGGATGTTGCAAAACAGTTGAGGGTAAAAAAGCCTTCTGTAAGCCGGGCAGTCAAGGAACTATCCAGATCCGACCATCTTGTTAAAAATGCTGATGGCACACTCTCCCTCACAGAAACAGGATTGCAGCTTGCCGAACAGATTTACGAAAAGCATCGTTTTTTTACAGAACGGCTTATAGCAGCTGGTGTGGATCCCAAAACTGCGGAACAAGATGCCTGCGGAATTGAACATGTAATCAGCTCAGAGTCTTTTCAAAAGTTAAAGAAGGTATTTGATGACGGTTAGGTGGTGGTGATATGGGAAATTAGCTGTATTTGATTTAGCTGAAACCGGCAGGCAAATTGGTGAAAAGTTGTTTACACTTACTATTCCCGCAAAGCAGTCAATAACCATGTGAGCAATCTGCGGAGGAAGCTAAAGATCGCTCCTAACCTGCCAGACTATGTGAAAAGCGTCTACGGTATCGGCTATAAGTTTGAAGCAAAATGAAAGGTGCGACAGCGTTGTATGTATGCTGTCGCACCTTTTTAATCATCTTTTTTACAAACCAAACAAAGCCAATCTTTTTGGTTTTGGTCTACCTCGATTTTTGAAAACCCAGCATTTTCCAATTCTTTCTCAATCTGCTCGGAAGTATAAATTGTCATGCCGTGGATTATATCTGTCCATTTTTCGTCCTTTGTATTTTTCCCATTGGATTCATTGCATATCAGGAAAGTTCCTCCATTTTTAAGCACACGATATACTTGCTGAAAAGCAACTTGAATACCGGGCCAAAAGTAGATTGTTTCAAAGGCAGTTACCAAGTGAAAAGTGTTTTCTGAAAACGGCAGATTCATAACATTGCCTTGCAAAACTTCGCATCGGCCTTCCTGAATTGCTGCCCGATTAAGTTTTTTCGACTTCTGAACACTAACTTCGGAGTAGTCAACGCCAGTTATGTGTCCATTTGAACTTTTTCCCAAAAGGCGTTTGAGGTTAGCCCCTCCACCGCAGCCAATATCCAGACAGAAATCATCGTCGCGGATTTTTATGTGCGTCAAGCCCCATTCTGCAAGTGCGGCATGGCCGGTGTTCATCATATTGACCATGATCTTCCCGGCGAATCCTTTTGGTTTGCAGGTGTTTTGAAAGAAAGACATATTTATTCTCCTAATTTAACACAATCGCTTCATCACAAAACAAAGACAGCAGTTCTAAAACCTTTCCTTCCAGATACAACTTGCGCAGCTTCCGCTCGGGCGGGCAGTCCAACAACTGCTGTAAAACAAGGCGTATCTCCGGTGTGGTGGAAAATACATGGGTACAAATCTTATAATCCCGCCGAATTAAATGCGCTGCTTCTAAATCTTCTGTCAGTGAGGAAAAACGTCCTTCCTCCAGCGAAATGCTCAAGGTATGGTAAGGCTGCTCGGAACCGAAATGGCTTACGCACTGTGAAAACGTCCCACATTGCAAACTGCACTGTGTTGGGGAAAGCTGGTAGTGCTCGCCTTGCTTTTGGCGATAATCCCATTCGCAGATCCCATTCATACAGAAGGAAAGCTGAAAGACCTTGCGCTCTGGATATTCTTCGTACAATTCCGTTTCCCGCTTAAAGGCCATTTCAGACTGAACCAAAAACAGTCCTTTGGATAACTCCTGCATACCCACAAAACCATCGGCAACCTGTTTTGTGAGATCAAAGCAGTTGCCGGTTTGTTTATGCCCTACGGTACCCGAAAGGCCGGAAACCTGAAAAGAGTGAGGCATATATTCGGGGGCGGACCATTGTAAAAGCATACTGCCAAACTCCTATTACAATAAATTTGGACAGGAAAGCCGGACAGCCAGTCCGGCTTTCCCTCCATCTCGTGCCTAAGCTACAATGAGAGGAGCAACTGGCTGACCAATCACTCCTTGGGCTTGTATGTCCGTGTGAAAGACTGTTAGCCATCCTCTCGTTGCAGCGTTCGATTTAAGCAGGTTGAACCACCGGATGTCGGAGAGTTCGTGTCACACAATAGATTGAATCGGCAGCGAGAAAAGATGGATTCCGGTTGCAGATTCTTTGTATTGGAGGAATGTGAATGAACTGCGTTGGCATCGATGTTTCCAAGGGTAAGAGCATGATTGCAGTCATGCGGCCCTTCGGAGAGGTAGTGGTTTCACCCTTTGAAGTACGTCACACCGCCAATGAACTGAGCGAGCTGGCAGGACTGCTCAAAAGCCTGGACGGCGAGACCCGTGTGGTGATGGAATCCACGGGTAATTACCATGCTCCGGTGGCCTGGCTGCTCCACGACGCGGGCCTTTATGTCTCGGTAGTCAATGCAATGCTGGTGCATGACTACGGAAACAACAGTTTAAGACGGGCCAAAACCGACAAAAAGGATGCCGTAAAGCTGGCCAACTACGGTCTTGACCACTGGCTCACATTGCCGAGATATATCCCGGAGGAGGATACCCGACTCATGCTGAAAATCTGCTACCGGCAGTACCAACAGTATTCCAAAGTTCAGACCATGCTGAAGAATAACCTGATCTCCCTGCTGGACACCACCTTCCCAGACGCAAATCGCTTGTTTACCAGTCCGCCCCGCGCCGATGGCAGCGAGAAGTGGGTGGACTTTGTCGCTACTTTTTGGCATTGCGAGTGCGTTTGTGGCCGGTCTGAGAAGGCCTTTACTACCCAATACCAGAAGTGGTGCAGAAAGCACGGCTACAATTTCAGCGAGGATAAGGCGCTGGATATTTATGCCTCTGCTTGCAGACACTTCGGTGTCATACCGAAAACGGATACGGCAAAACTTTTGGTAGAACAGGCCATTTCTCAACTCCAGACAACTTCTTCCGCGTTAGCTGCTCTCAAACAGGAGATGCAATCCCTGGCAGCTTCTCTGCCGGAGTATCCTGTAGTGATGGGGATGTTTGGTGTTGGCCCAACCCTCGGCCCTCAACTCCTGGCTGAAATTGGCGATGTACGCCGTTTTCATTCCAAAAAAGCGTTGGTTGCCTTTGCGGGTATTGACGCCCCGC
>OHRT01000188.1_pt1 | contig 27914 bp, 15 predicted proteins | sample 1578521 | NCBI WGS metagenome assembly OHRT01 (sample SAMEA3879537, study PRJEB24766) | human gut metagenome | biome: human-associated habitat; feature: feces | place: USA | collected 1985/1987
GCTCGTGATTATGCTCGTGCCCGTGGTTTTAAAGGTACTTTCCTGATTGAACCGAAACCTATGGAACCGACTAAGCATCAGTATGATGTAGATACGGAAACTGTGATCGGCTTCCTGAAAGCTCATGGTTTGGATAAAGATTTCAAAGTTAACATCGAAGTAAACCATGCTACTTTGGCTGGCCACACTTTCGAACATGAGTTGGCAGTAGCAGTGGATAACGGTATGTTAGGTTCTATCGACGCTAACCGTGGCGACTATCAGAATGGTTGGGATACAGACCAATTCCCGATTGACAACTATGAACTGACTCAGGCGATGATGCAAATCATCCGTAATGGCGGTTTGGGTAATGGCGGAACTAATTTCGATGCCAAAACTCGCCGTAATTCTACTGATTTGGAAGACATTTTTATTGCTCACATTGCAGGTATGGACGCTATGGCTCGTGCATTGGAAAGTGCGGCAGCTCTGCTGAACGAATCTCCATACAAGAAAATGTTGTCTGATCGTTATGCTTCATTCGACGGTGGTAAAGGTAAAGAATTTGAGGAAGGTAAATTATCTTTGGAAGATGTAGTTGCTTATGCTAAAGCGAACGGTGAACCAAAGCAGACTAGCGGCAAACAAGAACTTTACGAAGCAATTCTGAATATGTACTGCTAATAGAGAATCAAATATAAGGCGATAGAGGTAGAGCTTTATCGCCTTACTATTATCTAATCCAACTACTACACACTACTTATCTACTTATACACCATGATTAATACAACGAACGAAGGTAGTAAACTCTACCTATATTCGATAACTTCTGTTGCTATCCTGGGAGGATTGCTTTTCGGTTATGATACAGCAGTTATTTCCGGTGCAGAGAAGGGTCTGGAGGCATTCTTCCTTTCCGCTTCCGATTTTCAATATAATAAAGTAATGCATGGAATCACTTCTTCCAGTGCATTGATAGGCTGCGTACTTGGTGGGGCGTTCTCCGGTATATTCGCTTCCCGTCTAGGGCGTCGTAACTCCCTGAGACTTGCTGCCGTACTCTTTTTCCTTTCAGCATTAGGTTCCTATTATCCGGAATTTCTGTTTTTCGAATATGGAAAACCGAATATGGATTTGCTGGTTACATTTAACTTATATCGTGTTTTAGGTGGTATCGGTGTCGGGCTTGCGTCTGCTGTTTGTCCGATGTATATCGCAGAAATAGCTCCTTCCAACATTCGCGGAACACTTGTTTCGTGCAACCAGTTTGCCATTATTTTCGGTATGTTGGTTGTATATTTTGTGAATTACCTGATTATGGGCGATCACCAAAATCCTATTATTCTGAAAGATGCTGCCGAAGTTTTATCAGTTAGCTCAGAATCTGATATGTGGACTGTATTTGAAGGCTGGCGTTTTATGTTCGGCTCGGAAGCTTTTCCGGCTGCATTCTTTGGTCTATTATTGTTCTTTGTCCCAAAAACTCCTCGCTATTTGGTATTGGTACAACAAGATGAAAAAGCTTATTCAATTCTGGAAAAGATCAATGGTAAGACAAAAGCACAAGAAATTCTTAACGATATTAAAGCTACTGCTCACGAAAAAACAGAAAAACTCTTTACTTATGGAGTGGCAGTAATTGTTATCGGTATTCTGCTTTCCGTATTCCAACAGGCTATCGGCATCAATGCAGTGCTTTACTATGCTCCTCGTATTTTTGAAAATGCAGGTGCAGAAGGAGGTGGCATGATGCAAACGGTTATTATGGGTGTTGTGAATATTATCTTTACACTGGTTGCAATCTTTACAGTAGATCGCTTCGGGCGCAAACCTCTGTTGATAATCGGTTCTATCGGTATGGCCGTAGGTGCATTTGCAGTAGCGATGTGTGATAGCATGGCAATAAAAGGAATTCTTCCGGTACTTTCGGTTATCGTATATGCCGCCTTCTTTATGATGTCATGGGGCCCGATTTGCTGGGTATTGATTTCGGAAATCTTCCCGAACACAATTCGTGGTAAAGCGGTGGCAATCGCTGTGGCTTTCCAATGGATATTCAATTATATTGTATCTTCTACTTTCCCGGCATTGTACGATTTCAGCCCGATGTTTGCGTATAGTCTTTATGGAATTATCTGTGTAGCGGCTGCTATTTTCGTTTGGCGTTGGGTGCCCGAAACGAAAGGTAAGACATTGGAGGATATGAGCAAACTATGGAAGAAGAATAAATAAATCAGATAATATCTCTTGTGGAAAATCCGTAAATCAGCAGATATAGGAATCTGTGATTTACGGATTTTTATTTTCTTATCTTTGGAGAACAATATATGAGGATAAGCTGTACCTTTGCACTGTCTTTATATAAAAACACGTATTGTTATGGAACAACATCCGATTAAAATTAATAAAGTGCAGATACGTAATCTTCAAATAGAAGATTACGCACAATTATCCCAATCGTTTACTCGTGTTTATTCTGACGGTAGCGATGTGTTCTGGACCCATAAACAGATTCAGAAATTAATCAATATTTTTCCGGAAGGACAGATTGTTACAGTGGTTGACGACAAAATTGTAGGTTGCGCTCTTTCTATTATTGTTGATTATGATAAGGTGAAGAATGACCATACGTATGCACAAGTCACGGGTAAGGAAACATTTAATACGCATAATCCTGAGGGGAATATTCTGTATGGCATAGAGGTATTTATTCACCCCGGATATCGCGGATTGCGTCTGGCGCGACGTATGTATGAATATCGCAAAGAACTATGCGAAACATTGAACCTGAAAGCCATTATGTTCGGCGGCCGTATTCCGAATTATCATAAATATGCTGACAAGATGCGTCCAAAAGAATATATCGAACGGGTACGTCAACGTGATATTTACGATCCGGTGCTTACGTTCCAATTATCAAATGATTTCCATGTCCGCAAGGTAATGACTAATTATTTGCCGAATGATGAGGAGTCTAAACATTATGCCTGTTTGTTACAGTGGGATAATATCTATTATCAACCTCCTACACAAGAATATATCAATCCAAAAACTACTGTTCGCGTAGGTTTGGTACAATGGCAGATGCGTAGTTATAAAACACTGGATGATCTGTTCGAACAGGTAGAATTTTTTGTAGATGCAGTATCAGACTATAAAAGTGATTTTGTTCTTTTCCCGGAATACTTTAATGCGCCTTTAATGTCGAAGTATAATGATAAAGGAGAATCGCAGGCTATTCGCGGATTGGCAAAATATACCGATGAGATTCGTGATCGGTTTATAAATCTGGCTATTAGCTATAATATAAACATTATTACCGGTAGTATGCCCTATGTGAAAGAAGACGGGCTGCTTTATAATGTAGGATTCCTTTGCCGTCGCGACGGAACATACGAAATGTATGAAAAAATGCACGTCACTCCGGATGAAATCAAGAGTTGGGGGTTGAGTGGGGGAAAATTACTACAAACCTTTGATACAGATTGTGCTAAAATTGGTGTTTTGATTTGCTATGATGTAGAGTTTCCGGAACTCTCCCGGCTAATGGCAGATCAAGGAATGCAGATATTGTTTGTACCTTTCCTGACGGATACACAAAATGCCTATTCCCGCGTTCGTGTCTGTGCTCAGGCGCGTGCGATCGAAAATGAATGTTTTGTTGTCATTGCAGGCAGCGTGGGAAATCTCCCCCGCGTACACAATATGGATATTCAGTATGCCCAATCGGGTGTATTTACTCCGTGTGATTTTGCTTTTCCGACAGACGGAAAACGAGCGGAAGCGACTCCGAATACAGAAATGATATTGGTTTCGGATGTCGATCTGGATTTATTGAGTGCGTTACATACATACGGTAGTGTACGCAATTTGAAAGATCGTAGAAATGATGTCTATGAAGTGAAATTAAAAAAATAAAATAGTGACGTTATCCCGTTAAAATAGCGTCACCATATATCTCGAATAGCGTCACTATGTGTTTAGGATAGTGACGCTATATTTTTATTTAGAAGAAGTACCGCTTTCCAGTATGCTAACGATAGAAAATAGTGTGAAGCAGATAGCCCCTAATCCTACTAGAACACGTGCCGGAATGAAATAATCTGCATGTACGGTAGCGAGTTCGAATACGAAAGCAGCCAGGAATAAACAAGTCAATGCTGTTAATACCGGAATCATAGGGATGCGGTTGGCTAGTTTAAATTCCCGTCTCCATATCTTTGCCAACAGAATTACTTTACTGGAAATACTATAACATACAAGACCCAGTCCAAGCATGATATATCCGGTGGTACCGTTTGCACTCCCCGAATCTGCCAAAATAACGAATAATCCCCATACAAAAGAAATAGATCCCATTAATAAAACTAGTTTCGGCCATTTATTCCGTTCTTTTTCCGAATAATCATTTCGCACCTGACGAGCAATAGTAGCCACCAATGCTATGAGGCTGGTACAAATACAAGCAAGCCCTACCATTACGTGTCCTGCGACAAAATAAGCAGGATGAGAGTGGCTGTTGCCTAATAAAACGAATGCCCATACCCATGCAATAATAGATATGACGATTGCAAGAATGATCATTGCTCGTCTCTGACCCACAGAAAACGCTCCTTGTGGGACCTCATTTCCTGTTGCTTTAGAGTTTTCCGGAATCAAAGAGAATCGGGTAGAAGAGGTAGCGGCAGTAGCTACGCAAGCCGTGATAAATCCTACACCGGTTATTACATGACCTGCGACAAAGGCGGAAGGAGAGGTCGCATTACTGAAAATACAGATACCGCTGATAACAGTGATTAGAGCTGCCAAATATCCTACAATAGGTAAAATGTATTTTGTTGTTTCATTATAGGTATGTATGATTTGCCGGATAATAGTGGCAGCTGTACAAAACAGTGCAATACATATCATACCAAGTGAAAACACGACAGGACCTGCTACGACCCGGTTTCCTGCATCTCCATAACCATAAATAAACGCTCCGTATCCGAAGCAAAAGAGTGCCATCGCCAAAGGGATTGCTCTGAATAAAATACTGATACCGTAATTCATAATTGAGTGCTTTTTTATTTCCCACTAAAACAAGGAGATTTCCGTTTTGTTTAGGCCGACAGCTATTTATAATCGTTAACTTCACATGATTCCGATTAAAAGTCTTAGCTTTTTGCTCAACTAAACAAATGTTTTTGTAAATTTGCACCCTTAAAAATGGGGATACCCCTCAAATTGTAAATTGTAAATAGTAAAATCGTAGATACAGCTATGGGTAAGAGATTTACTGAATATTCGCAGTTTGACCTTTCGCAGGTGAACAAAGATGTACTGAAGAAGTGGGACGAAAACAAAGTTTTCGCCAAGAGTATGACAGAACGTGATGGCTGTCCTTCGTTTGTATTTTTCGAAGGACCTCCCTCGGCTAATGGAATGCCGGGTATTCACCATGTAATGGCTCGTACCATTAAAGACATTTTCTGCCGTTACAAAACAATGAAAGGTTATCAGGTGAAGCGTAAAGCCGGTTGGGATACGCACGGACTGCCTGTGGAACTTAGTGTGGAAAAAGCATTAGGCATCACAAAAGAGGATATTGGTAAGAAAATCTCTGTGGCCGACTACAATGCAGCTTGTCGTAAAGACGTAATGAAATACACCAAAGAATGGGAAGATTTGACGCATCAAATGGGGTATTGGGTGGATATGAAACATCCATATATCACGTATGATAATCGTTATATCGAAACATTGTGGTGGTTGCTGAAGCAGTTGTACAAAAAAGGACTGTTATATAAAGGATATACTATCCAGCCATATTCTCCGGCTGCCGGAACAGGATTAAGTTCGCACGAATTGAATCAGCCGGGTTGTTATCGTGACGTAAAAGATACGACAGTGGTTGCTCAGTTTAAGATGAAGAATCCTAAACCGGAAATGACAGAGTGGGGAACTCCCTATTTTATAGCATGGACAACTACTCCTTGGACATTGCCTTCAAATACAGCACTTTGTGTAGGACCGAAAATTGATTATGTTGCTGTGCAATCCTATAACGCTTATACCGGAGAACCTATCACGGTTGTTTTGGCAAAGGCTTTGTTGAATGCTCTTTTCAACCCCAAAGCTGCTGACTTGAAATTGGAAGATTATAAGGCAGGAGATAAACTGGTTCCATTTAAAGTAATCGCCGAATACAAAGGTACTGACCTTATTGGCATGGAATATGAGCAGCTGATTCCGTGGGTAAAACCGGTTGAAGTGTCAGAAGACGGTGATTGGAAGGCTAGTAATAAGGCATTCCGTGTAATTCCGGGCGACTATGTAACTACAGAAGATGGTACGGGAATTGTCCATATCGCACCGACATTTGGTGCAGACGACGCAAACGTGGCACGTGCTGCGGGAATACCGTCGCTTTTTATGATTAATAAGAGAGGCGAAACTCGTCCAATGGTAGACCTGACTGGTAAATTCTACCTGTTGAATGAACTGGACGAGAATTTTGTAAAAGAATGTGTGGATGTAGAAAAATACAAGGAATATCAAGGTGCATGGGTGAAAAACGCCTACAATCCTGTGTTTATGATAGACGGAAAATATGATGAGAAAGCTGCCCAAGCCGCCGAATCTCTGGATATTGTTCTGGCTATGATGATGAAAGCAAACAATCAGGCATTCAAAATAGAAAAGCATGTCCACAACTATCCGCACTGCTGGCGTACAGATAAGCCGGTACTTTATTATCCGTTGGATAGCTGGTTTATCCGTTCTACAGCTTGCAAAGAGCGTATGATGGAACTGAACAAGACTATCAACTGGAAACCGGAATCTACCGGAACGGGACGTTTTGGAAAATGGCTGGAAAATCTGAATGACTGGAACCTGAGCCGTTCACGTTATTGGGGTACTCCGCTACCTATCTGGCGTACGGAAGACGGTACAGGTGAATTGTGTATCGAGTCAGTAGAAGAATTATACAATGAAATAGAAAAATCGGTAGCTGCCGGATTTATGAAGTCCAATCCTTACAAAGATAGAGGTTTTGTACCCGGCGAATATACTGAAGAAAATTATGATAAGATTGACCTCCACCGTCCTTATGTAGATGATATTATATTAGTATCGAAAGACGGTCAGCCAATGAAACGTGAATCCGACTTGATCGACGTATGGTTCGATTCCGGCGCGATGCCTTATGCTCAGATTCATTATCCGTTCGAGAACAAGGAACTGTTGGACAGCCACCAGGTATATCCCGCCGATTTCATCGCAGAAGGTGTGGACCAGACACGCGGCTGGTTCTTTACCCTGCATGCCATCGCCACAATGGTGTTCGACAGCATATCCTATAAAGCTGTCATATCGAACGGTCTGGTACTCGACAAGAACGGCAACAAGATGTCCAAACGTCTGGGTAATGCCGTGGATCCCTTCGAAATACTTTCGACCTACGGCGCCGACGCGACGCGTTGGTATATGATCTCCAACTCGCAGCCCTGGGACAACCTCAAGTTCGACCGGGACGGGGTGGACGAAGTGCGCCGCAAGTTCTTCGGCACGCTCTACAACACCTACTCGTTCTTCGCCCTCTACGCCAATGTGGACGGTTTTACGGGACAGGAGCCGGAAGTTCCGATGAGCGAACGCCCGGAGATCGACCGCTGGATCATCTCCCTGCTCAATACGCTGGTCCGGAACGTCACCGAATCGCTCGAAAATTACGATCCGACGCCGGCGGCCCGTATGATCCAGGAATTCGTATGCGAAAACCTGTCGAACTGGTACGTGCGCCTCAACCGCAAGCGGTTCTGGGGCGGCGGGCTGACACGCGACAAACTGGCCGCTTACCAGACACTCTACACCTGTCTGGAAACCGTTTCGATGCTCTCCGCACCGTTCGCGCCGTTCATCTCCGACCGTATCTTCCGCGATCTAAACGCCGTAAGCGGTCGCCACACGGACGAGTCGGTACATCTTTCGACCTTCCCCGTCTGCGACTCCTCGCTCATCGACGGTGAATTGGAGCAGATGATGTCTATGGCCCAACAGGTTTCGTCGATGGTACTGGCCCTGCGCCGCAAGGTGAACATCAAAGTCCGCCAGCCACTCACGAAGATACTCATTCCGGTCCTCGACGCCGACACCGCACGCCGCATCGAAGCCGTCAAGGGGCTCATTATGAGCGAAGTGAATGTCAAGGAAATAGAACTGATCGAAAATACGACGGGACTCATCACCAAGCGCATCAAGCCCAACTTCAAGACCCTCGGTCCCAAATACGGCAAACAGATGAAGCAGATCGCAGCTCTCGTAGCCGGGTTCTCACAGGATCAGATAGCCGCGATCGAAGCATCGGCGGAAACCCTGCTGGACATGGACGGCGAAAAAATCACCGTCACCCCTGCCGATTTCGAAATCACCTCGGAAGATATGCCGGGCTGGCTCGTAGCTACGGAGGGCAAGCTGACCGTAGCCCTCGATATCACGATCACCGACGACCTGCGTGCCGAAGGTATCGCCCGCGAGCTGATCAACCGTATCCAGAACATCCGCAAGGATTCGGGCTTCGAGGTGACGGACAAAATCCGCGTGGAGATCGAACAGCAAGAGTTCGTCCTTCCCGCGCTCAAATCTTTCGCCGACTACATCGCCTCGCAGACGCTGGCTGTCGAAATCGAAGGAGTGCCTTCTCCCAGCGGCGAATTTGTCGTGGAGTCGGAGGTAGATGAGCAACCGGTCCGTATCGCGGTAACCAAAATCTGACCGAAAAAAGGAGAACCTGCACGTTTCCGGCAAAAAATTTGGAAGTAACGGGAATATTGTTTAATTTAGTATAACATTATTACAAATAAAATATTGAAACTATGGCAGAAGCAGAAAAAACCCGATACAGTGACGCCGAATTGGAAGAGTTCAAACAGCTCATTCTCAAAAAACTGGAAACAGCACGTGCGGATTACGAACTCCTGCGCGCCACGATAACCCACACCGCATCGAACGATACGGAGGATACCTCGCCGACGTTCAAGGTGCTGGAGGAGGGAGCCACTACGCTCTCCAAAGAGGAGAGCGGCCGCCTGGCGGCCCATCAAATGAAATTCATCCGCAACCTCGAAATGGCACTCGTACGCATCGAGAACAAGACATACGGCATCTGCAAAACCACCGGCAAGCTGATCCCCAAGGAGCGGCTGATGAAAGTGCCTCACGCAACCGAGTGCATCGAGGCCAAAGAAGGACGGATTCACTAAAGGATTCACCCTCCGAACGAATGTTCTTTTCGTATGGTATGAAAAGAATCCGTTCGCCACGACCGGAGATAAAAATAGGAGCGTCCCAGATAGGACGCTCCTATTTTTATAAAAAACATCCCGCAACTAAGTGCGGCTGCAGGATGCTTCCCTGACGGAACAATAACACTTATGAATTGGAACTTCTCTATATTCATTCGCCGGCCACGCCGCTCCGATTTTTTTTCGTCGTGATCTCGATCACCCCTTTCGCTCCCTTCTCGCCATAATGTTCGACCGCCTGCTCTCCTTTCAATACCGTCATCGCGTCGATTCGGGAGGGATCCAGTTGCGAAAGGCGATCGGCAGAAATTTCCTCGCCATCCAATACTATTAAACCGACCTGCTTCAGAGAGCCATTCTCAATCGAAACCGAATCCACTCCAGCCGTATAAGTCGCCACCGTAACTTCCTCCAAAGGCTGCGCCGACGTAGCAATAGACTTAGACACGGAAGAGTGCCCCGAGGAGGCGCCGGAAGGCTCCCTGACGACTGTCATCTTATTGCGTTTGCCCGATGCATCCGACGAATAAACAGCCAAAGTCGTACGTTCTCCGGATTCATTCGTCCCAAACTCGATCACACCGTCCCACGCCCGCTCGCCATAACGGTCCAACAATTCAAAACCGGGTTGCAGAATCCGAACCCACAGAACCTTCCCCGCATCGATCGACTTCAAATAATCATCATCGACCTGCCGGCCGTTGATCAACACAAGCGGTCGGGCTCCATTGAGCGGACGGATCGCAAATCCGTTTCCCGTATCCTTGATCCGATAAAAACCAGGACCTTCCTGGAAAGAGTTTCCATGCTCAAAACTACACTCCAAACGGCCGAACTGCCGGGCACCTTCGGTCGTCGTCACATAAACCACGCCATCCGCCGCCGCCTCGCCGTAACGTTCGACAGCCCATTCATCCTTCAAGACCGACATCGATTCGATCTCCGCTTCATTCAAAGCCTTTACCTCGGCAACTGCGACTCTTCTGCCATCGAGCAGGAAGAGCATCGAACTCAAATCGTGACCGGAAACCACGAGCGAATCGTTCGGCACAGCAACTTCGGAAATCCGCACCTTGACCTGCCCGTCCACCGGAGTATTACCGGTCTGAACCGTACCGAACGACGGTCCCTCCGGTACGGATGCGACGACAGATTCACCTGCACCGGACTTCCGGGCCTCTTTTTCGGCCAGTTTCGCAGCATCACGAGTCGTCACAAGAATCGCTCCGACACGGGCGGCATCCCCGTAACGCTTGACTAATGCCGGGTTGTGAAATACATCCTCACTGGAGAAAATCTGTATGGTTTCGATCTTGCGGGCAGGAATCTTCTCCAGATCGGTGATGGACCCCACACGCCCGTCCACAGCTACCAACGGCAACATTCCGGGACGTACTCCCTGCACGTTCCGCAATTTCAATCCGCTCACCTTATAGGTATTTTTACCATCCACCGATCGGAAACTACCCTTCAGATAACGCATCGGATTGTTGTATTTATCATAAACGGTCACCTCGAAATCATCCTCACGCGAAGCCGTTTTGGAAACGACCTCGATCACCCCGTTCCGGGCCGATACGCCGTATCTGGCGACCGTCGCTTCGTCCGGCTCGGTTACGATCCGAACGGTTTCTATCTCGTGAACGATACCGGGAGTAGTAAAAAGGTAGATATTCGACACCTTGCCATTCCACAGTACCAATGGCCGGAATTCGAACGGCATCGAATGGCTTAACTCGATCCGCTGCACCCGGTAAGTATCGGGCACACCCGTCGGTTCGAAATCGCCCGTAATATAGTGATACAAATCGGAAGGCTTCTGTTTCTCTTCGATTGTCACACGTTCCGACTCCGGACGACTCGTATAGACGATCGCACCGTAACGACCCCGATCGCCGTAGCGTCTGCGTGCCTCGCCGGAGGTCATTTGGGTAGCCGTGGCGATACTCGACGGGGATATCGCGCCCAACTGTCTGTAATCGATCTCCTCACCGTCAAGCAGATACAAGCCCTCGTCCGACAGATCAATCCAAAAAGGAATGAGGGCAGCCCCATCGCTCACCTCGACAGTCACCCACTCTTCCGCACCATCGACCGATTTATACCCGAGTCGTTCGAGTTTCCCGGCATCAGCAGTCAGCAACTTGGCAAACTCCTCTTTCATGTACGCATCGCGGCGGGCGACAAACTGTTCGGGCAACTCATCCCCTTCCCACACCAGATAAAGCTCCAAATCCTCCGGATCCCACAAGGACGGATCGGCCGGACTCCAAGACTCCGTATAAGGATAGGTCTGAACCCTAATCGACAACACTCCGTTCGCCGCCCGCGTACCGTATCCCTTCAGTGCCTCCGGCCCTTTGACCATCCAAGCACCAATCATCTTCTGTTCCGGCAACCCCAAATAGGTATCCAGCGTTTCAGCCGACAATTCCTCGCCCCCGTCCATTATCAGAGGCGGATGTTCCGGATCGAAGCGAAAATCTGCCGGATCGCCATAAACCGCATACACTACCGGTTCATCGGATACGGGCAGGTGGGTCAGAGCAAGCGACTCTTTCAAATGAAATTCCAAGGCAATGTCCGTCCCCATCGGAATTCCGAAGCGGCTACCGACTGATTTTACTTTCTGATCCGTCTCCCCTCCGACAAGGTAACAAACGATCGGCTTCTCCGTAACGATCGTAAAGCGGCCCTCCGCATCGGTCACAACCCGCCGGCCGCCGCTGCAAATAAACTCATAACCGGCCCAAGGCTTATCGTCCCGGCCAAATACGCGTCCGGTAAAGGTGTGCGCCCCCGATTCTGCCGTTTGCTTTTCGAGAGCGGTACGCTCGAGATTAGCGAGCAATTCGGCCATGGAGCCTTCGACCGGTGGCATTCCCCCTTCCGGTGTACCGACCATACGGTCGTCCGCACCAGCAGGAAGAGGCATTTCACCGTTTCCGGAATTTTTCGTAGTTTTGTCCTCCGGAAGAACATAGGAGGTCTGTGCGAAAGCGCCGAGCGCCAGGCACGCAAGCGGCAGGACATAGAGCGCCTTGGCCCTGGCCCACCTCGATGATCGTTTACGCAACATCATGGTAATTCGGTTTTTAAGGTTACTATGATTAAGGCTGTTGGCAATTGAGTACCACCTCCCGCCAACGGCCTTTTTTATCAACAGCATCTGATAATCTTTCGCATCGACCCCGCAGCGGAGCACCTGCTCGTCGGCCTCGTACTCGTGCACGGCACGCAGTTCCACACGCAACAGCCACATCGCGGGGTTGAACCACTGCAAACACCCCAGCAAATCGACCAGCAGCAGATCCCACGAATGGCCCAACCGTTGATGCGCCTGTTCATGCACGAGGATCGTTCCTCCGCCGCAGGCATAATCCTCCTCGGACATCACCACGTATTTCATCCAACTGAACGGAGCTCGAATCCGGTTCGACAACACCAATACGCTCCCGTTTCCGAGCGGTATGCGCCGGCCGCGGCGCGTCATTCGCACAACCCGTACGATGTTGCATACGGTCCATCCCAACGTCGCAAACATCCCTGCAAAATAGATGATTCCGAGCAAAAAGCCCCAGTCGAACGGTTCGGGAGCAGGCTCCGGCTCCTCTATTATCATCAGGTCCCGGGTATCGTCGGGGATTCGGTTTTCGAATACCATGTCCCGCCGGAAATAACTTTCCGGAATCACGTCGATCCCAGCGGTGGATACCCCGGGCAACTCCTTCTCGACGGTAATTACGCACAAAGGCAGCAAAAACGACAGCAGTAACACTCCGCACAACAACACCCTGTTCATCCGATGCAGTGTATCGCGGCTCAACAACAACTTGTAAAACAGGTAAAAAACCGCCAGGCATCCCGCAGCCTTCAGACTGTAAAGCAGAAAGGTCGGCATAGGACTATCGTTTTTCGGTTTGACTTTCGATTTGCCGGATCAGCTCGCGCAGATCGTCCACGGAGATTTTCTCCTCCCGTACGAGCGACGAAACCACCCCGAGGTAGGAATTGTCGAAATACTTGCTCACCACGCCCTTCAGCGTCTTGCGGCTGAACTCCTCCTCGCTGACGAGCGGATAATACTGGTAGGTGCCGCCATAGGCCTTGTGTCCGACGTACCCTTTCGCCTCGAGGCCACGCACCATCGTCGATAACGTATTGAAATGAGGTTTCGGTTCGGGCCAGAGCGCAACCAGCTCGCGCACGAACAACGGGCCCCGCGTCCAGAAACAACGCATCAGCTCCTCTTCTCTGGGTGTCAGCTTTTCCATAGTCGATGTCGGTTAAAGTCGAACGAAACAGGACCTGCATAAACGGCAGCACAGCTCCGCATTGCCGGCTCCTGCATAAAAATCTTCTGAAACAAAGATAACTAAAAAAATTTCACATACAACTATTTTTTATAGTTTTAAAACTAAAAAATTTAGTTTTACAGGAGAAACAGCGAGCAACCCGCTGTAAAACAACAAAAAAATAATAGACAAGATAAAAAATTCTTGTCTATTATCAGGATTAAGATATGGAAAAATCTTCCTATTCCTCGTCGCGGTGCAGCTTCTCTACATAAATGGCATGCTGCATAGCGATACGCTTCGCAACCGAAGGTTTGGTGAAATACTGGCGGCGGCGAAGCTCCTTCAGAACACCCGTACGCTCGTATTTACGTTTGAATTTCTTGAGGGCCTTCTCGATGTTCTCGCCCTCTTTTACCGGCATGATAATCATAATTCGTTGCTTTTTTTATTGTTTTTTACTCTATTTTCCAATGGATCGTGTCTTGTATCGGGGCGGGACTCCATCCGGACGTCGCCGACTCCCCGTTCGGTATGTCTTTCGAGGCTTCTCGTACCGTAAACCGAAGATACGGGGCCAATCGCTCGGCCTCACGCGGGGTTAATATGTGCTCTTCAACCAACTCTTCGACGGTACTCCAACCTCCTTTCAATTGTCTTTTACTAAATAACTTCCTGAATACGGCGGGCGGCAAATAAGGATGCCCCTTGAGCGTACTCGGAGGTGCAAAGTTAATATCAATTTTTCGAATTTTGAAACTATCGCAATAAATTTGTTTCACGATCCGCTCGAAATTGGACTCCGTGACCTGCGGAACCTCGGCCAACTGATCCACGCTGTAAAATCCGCCGAGCCGCTCCCTGTATCGGATAATGGCCATGACGCTCTTCTCACCGATCCCGACTACCGAGCGCAAGGTCGCCGAATCGGCCCCGTTGAGTTCGATCAATCCGGAACGAACGGGCTCCGGTTCCGGAAAAATCACATAAGGCAGCAAGAGATCGGCCACCGAATCGGCGATCATATAGCAAGCCCGAAAACCCGCTTCGTCCCGAAGACCTTCGTAAAGATCCCGATAACGGACAATAGCCTCGGCCTGACGGACGGAAAAACCGAGCGACGCGAGGTAGGATGCGGACACCGTATCGATCCTGAATCGTTCGCGGGGCACGATCCTCCTCGGCTCCTGCGGGACATACTCCCGATATTCCCGACGCGGAGAAGGTGTCAGCGCATACTCGCGCCCAATCCGAATATAGGGTTCCAGAATAAAATAGACCGAATCGGTCATGCCGTAGCAGGTAGCCACATCCTCGGGGATCCGAAACACCTTGCCCGCTGCGCGGTACTTCAGCAGGCTGACCGCCATGCGGGACGAGAGTCCCAGCCGCCGCAGATCGGCATACTCCACCGTATTGGGATCGAACTCGAACAGCCTCACGGAGTCCGCCGCAACCGTCGCTTCCATCTCCGCCTCCACCCTGTCGGCGGATACCGCGCTCTTCCGCCGTTCGGCCAGGAGCAGCCCGGCAACGAACACTCCCGCCAGCAGGAGAAACACCACGAGCGCCCGGCGCTCACGCATCTGGAAAAATCCGGCCATCCTCTACCACGCAGCTTTGTCGGACAACAACAACGCCCGGTAACGGTCGGAAGGCGACTCGAGCCGCTCACCCAAACCATATTCCACCCAACGTTCGTCCACCTTCCGAACGACCTCGGGCAGCGAAGTCACCACATTGGGAAAACGCGAAGGGTTGCCCGCAATTCCGGGCCGCTTGCTCCGGGCATCCGCGCACAGCACACCGTCGCGGCACTCCACATCCCGCCGGGGATCGGTATTGGCTGCGGCGAGCCACAGCAGCTCGTCCGGGCGCATCGTCCGGGCATGTCCGTCGAAAAGAACGGCATAGCGAATCCCCCGGCACGGATTTCGGGCAAGGAAAGCGGCCAGATCCGGCTTCTGTTCCACCGTATCATCGGCAAAGAGCAGCAAGGCTCCCCACTTCCCGGCAAGTCCGTCCGCGACCTCGACCAGACCGGGTGTCAGCTCGAACCGCTCCGGCACCCGAACGGCCTCCGCCGGAGCGGACGGATCGATCTCCGTCAGGTCGAACGCCAGTTTACCGCCGAACCCGGATGTCACAGTCGCATGGTCGAGTACGTCGTAAATTCCCTCGCTTACAATCAAATCGCGCGGAAACTCGGCCCGGCGCAACAAGGCGGCCAACCGGTCCGGATCATGCACGTCGCAATCCTCGCCCGTAATGACGAGGTATTTATTGAACATCATCTGCCCGGCCCCCCAGAGTCCCTGCGCTACTTTATGGGCTTGTCCCCGGTAGCGTCTGTCGATCGACACTACGGCCAAATTGTGCGCCGTACCGAAAACAGGCATCGTCAGCTCCTTCACTTCAGGCTGTACGGCCAGCCGGATCGGAGCCAGGAAAATTTTCTCGGTGGCCTTGGCGATATAGGCGTCCTCCTGCGGAGGAATGCCCACCAGCGTCGCAGGATAAACGGCATCGCGCCGCCGCGTGACGGCCGTCACATGGAAGCGGGGATATTCATCGGTCAGCGAGTAAAAACCCGTATGGTCGCCGAAAGGCCCTTCCACCGTCTTCGGCTCCGACGGATCGACATACCCTTCGATCACGAAATCGCAGTCGGCCGGCACATAAATATCGTTGGTGATACATTTCACCAGTTTCACCGGGCGCCGGCGCAGGAACCCCGCCAGCAGGTATTCGTCCATGTTGTCCGGCATCGGAGCCGTCGCAGCATACGTATAAGCCGGATCGCCGCCCAACGCTACCGACACGGGCATCCGCCGCCCGGCACGCCTGTAACCTTCGTAATGACGGGCTCCGGTCTTGTGCAGGTGCCAGTGCATGCCCGTCGTGCGGGCGTCGAACAGTTGCAGCCGGTACATGCCCACGTTGCGGATTCCCGTTTCGGGATCGAGGGTATGCACCAGCGGCAGCGTCACGAAGCGTCCGCCGTCGCACGGCCAGCACTTGAGCACCGGCAGCGCATCGAGCGACGCCTCCTCCCCCTGCAGCACGACCTGCTGACATTCGCCCCGCGACGACGAGGTACGCGGCAGCCAGCGCGACATCTCGGCCAGCAAAGGCAACATCCGCAGTTTATCCAGGAGCGAATTTTTCGGCGTGACGGCCTGCTGCAACAAATCATCGAGCCGTCGCGTCAGTTCGTCGAGCGACTCCACGCCGAGCGCCATCGCCATCCGACGATCGGAACCCATCATATTGGTCAGCACGGGAAACGGCGTCCCCGTCTGCTCGAACAACAGCGCCTTGCCGCCGTCCGGCTGCTTGGACATGCGGTCGGTAATCTCGGCGATCTCATACACCGGATCCACCGGCACGCTCACGCGCTGCAATTCGCCTTCCCGCTCCAGGCGGGCGATAAATTCACTCAGGTTGCGATACATAAATCCCTACATTGATTCTGCCCCGAAGTTTTCGAGGCATACAAAGTTAAAAAATAATCCGGCAAATCCGCCGGATTATCCCGATTATCGTTTCCGCCCGCAGAAGCGGCAAGCCGAAGCAACTACCGCAGGAACAGCAGCTCCCGGTACTTGGGCAGCGGCCACATCTGGTCGTCCACGATCTCCTCCAGACGATCCACGTGTTTGCGGATCTGGTCGAAATAGACCGCCACCGTATCGTGGTACGCGAGCGCCTTCTCCCGCTGATCCTCGATCTTGTTGGCCACCTTGCGGGCTTCGATCATATCGTGGGTCAACTGCTGGATCAGAGCCGTATGCTGCTGAATACGCTTGATCAGGTCGATATCCGCCGAAGCGTCCAGGCCCTGTCCGATCTGCAAAATCTTATAGACCTTATCCAGCAGGAGGGCTTCGTAACGCGAAGCGATCGGGACGATATGGTTCATCGTCAGATCGCCCAACACGCGGCCTTCGATCTGGATCTTCTTGATATAGGTCTCCCATTTCACTTCCGTACGGGCTTCGAGTTCCACCTTCGATAATACACCCATACGGGCGAACATCTCGATGGACGCCCGGTCGAGGTAGCGGTCGAACACGCGCGGGGCACAGGTCTCGCAGTCGAGTCCGCGCCGCGCCGCCTCCGCACGCCACTCCTCCGAGTAACCGTTGCCGTCGAAGCGGATCGCCTGCGAAGAGCGGATCATGCTTTTAAGTTCTTCGTAAATCGCCTTCTCCTTCCGGACTCCGGCCTCGATACGCGCATCCACACGCTCGCGGAACGCCGTAAGCTCGTCCGCAACAATGGTATTGAGTACGATCATCGCCTCGGCGCAATTGTCCGAAGATCCGACGGCACGCAACTCGAAGCGGTTGCCGGTAAAGGCGAACGCCGAAGTACGGTTGCGGTCGGTATTGTCCCGCAACAAAGTCGGAATGTGCGAAATACCGCTCATCTTGAAGACGTTCTTGGCGTTGAACCGGATCACCGAGTCGCTGCGGCTGGCCTCGAGTTTATCGAGTACGGCCGAAACCTGCGTACCGAGAAAGGTCGAAATAATGGCCGGAGGCGCCTCGTTGGCCCCCAGGCGGTGGGAGTTGGTGGCACTCATAATGGCCGCCTTCAGCAAACCGTTATGCTTGTGCACGGCTGCAATTACGTTCACCAGGAAGGTAATGAACTGCAAATTCTCCGATGCGGTTTTACCCGGACTGAGCAGATTGACGCCCGTATCGGTTCCCAGCGACCAGTTGTTGTGTTTGCCCGAACCGTTGATTCCCTTGAAAGGTTTTTCATGCAGCAACACCCGGAAATTATGACGGCGGGCGATCTTGTCCATGATGGTCATCAACAGCTGGTTGTGGTCGTTGGCCAGGTTGCACTCCTCGTACACGGGAGCCAGTTCGAACTGATTGGGAGCCACCTCGTTGTGACGAGTCTTGACCGGAATGCCCAATTTCAGGCATTCGTATTCGAGATCGGCCATGAAAGCGATGACCCGCGTGGGGATCGCGCCGAAATAGTGATCTTCCAACTGCTGGTTCTTGGCCGATTCATGCCCCATGAGCGTACGGCCCGTCAGCATCAGGTCGGGCCGTACGGCCCAAAGGCTTTCGTCCACCAGGAAATATTCCTGCTCCCAACCCAAATACTGAATCACCCGGTTCACCTCCTTGTCGAAGTAGCGGCACACCTCGGTCGCAGCCTTATTCACGGCCGAAATCGACCGCAGAAGAGGCACTTTATAATCGAGCGCCTCGCCCGTATAGGCGATGAAGACGGTCGGGATGCAGAGCGTACCGCCCACGATGAAGGCCGGCGAGGTGGGGTCCCACGCCGAATAACCCCGTGCCTCGAACGTGTTGCGGATACCGCCGTTCGGAAACGACGACGCATCGGGCTCCTGCTGGACAAGCACCTTGCCGGAAAATTCGTCGAGTACACCCCCGCAGCCGTCCGGCTCGGCAAAGGCGTCGTGCTTCTCGGCCGTACCGCCCGTGAGAGGCTGAAACCAATGCGTATAGTGGTCGGCGCCGTGGTCGAGCGCCCACTGGCGCATTCCGGCAGCCACGCCGTCGGCGACTTCGAGCGTCAGCGGCGTCCCCCGCTGCATCGTATCGAGCAGTTGGGCATAAACCGTCTTGTTGAGATACCGGCGCATGGCCTCGCGGCCGAATACCTTCGTACCGAAATACTCGGAAGGACTTCCCTCGGGAGCCTTCACTTCGACGGCTTTGTGATTGATGGCCGCCTCCACCATTTTGAATCGGAGCAATGACATGGGATCAATTCGAATTATGAACTCGGAATACCGTAAAACCCGTACATTTCCGCCCGGATGACGAACGGCATCCTTTCTGCGCACAAAGATAAATATTCGACACGACAAAAACGCACAAAAAACCACATCTCCCCAAAAAAATCGAATATTTTTCAAAAAAACCAATAAAAAAACAACTTTTCCCGAAAAAATAGCTTAAAAATTCATCACACCAGTCGATTTCAGACGTTATTTTGCGAAAAACAGCATTTTTCGCAAAATCATCCCATTCGTGATCCGGGCATTTCCGAAACCTCCGCCGGAAAGAGCCTTCGTTGGTACAAACCGGCTATTTTCCGCATTTCTTGCTTACAATCCGGCAATTATTTTATATCTTTACGGGCAGTTTAAAAGCAATTGAACATATTTCAATACTAATCTCTAATTTATTATGGCAACTACCAAACGTGAAAAGTTGTTTACCGAATTTCCGCCGGTTTCGACCGAGCAGTGGGAGGAGGTAATCAAGGCCGACCTCAAAGGTGCGGACTACGAGCGTAAATTGGTGTGGAAAACGCCGGAAGGTTTCAACGTCCGTCCCTACTACCGGGCTGAAAACCTCGCCGGACTGAAGTTCCTCGGCTCCGAAGCCGGGGTTTTCCCCTACGTGCGGGGCACCCGCGCCCACAACCGCTGGAAGATCCACCAGACGGTCATCGTCAATTGCCCCAAGGAGGCGAACGCCATCGCGCTCAAGATCCTCAATGCGGGCGTCGATTCGATCGAATTCCAGATCGTTCCGGAGACCTTCTCCGCAGAAGATCTGAATACGCTGCTCAAGGATATTCATATCCCTGCAGTCGAAATTACCTTCAGCGGCAGTAAAACCGCCCATGTGGCAGAGTTGGTGATCGCGAAGATCGAAAAGGAGCAACTGCCTGCGGAAGAGGTGCACATCAATTTCTGCATCGACCCGCTGGTCAAGAAACTGACCTCGAAAGGCAGCTTCTGTTCGGAGAACGGTGCCAAGTGTTTCGAAAAGATCGCCGACCTGGTTCGGAAAACCAAAGCCTACAAAGGTATCCGCGTAATCACGGTATCGGGCGAAATCTTCAGCAACGCCGGCTCGACGATCGTCGAGGCGCTCGCCTTCTCGCTCGCTGCCGGTCACGACTACCTGGTACGCCTGATGGATATGGGCTTCACGATCGAAGAGGCCGCCAAAAAGATCCGTTTCTCGCAGGCCATCACCTCGAACTACTTCATGGAAATCGCCAAATTGCGTGCAGGCCGTATGTTGTGGGCCAACATCGTGAAAGCCTATAATCCCGTGAAGAACTGTCCCTGCAAGATGTTCACGCACGCCGTGACCTCGACGTGGAACCAGACGGCATACGACCCCTACGTCAATATGCTGCGCGGCACGACCGAAGCGATGTCGGCATCGATCGCCGGCGTACACTCGCTCGAGGTGACTCCCTTCAACAAGGCATACGAAGATCCCAACGAATTTTCGATGCGCATCGCCCGCAACGTCGAACTGCTGCTCAAACACGAGTCGCACTTCGATCAGGTCGTCGATCCGGCCGGCGGTTCGTACTACATCGAAAACCTCACCGACTCGATCGCCAACGAGGCGTGGAAACTCTTCCGCGAAATCGAGGAGAAGGGCGGCTACACCGCAGCCTATGAAAGCGGCTTCATCGTAGAGCGCGTCAAGGCATCGGCCGCAGCCAAGGACAAGAACATCGCAACACGCCGCGAAATCCTGCTGGGCGCCAACCAATACCCCAACTTTACGGAGGTCGCCGGCAAGGAGCTGACCGAAGCCGCCGTAACCCGCCCCGTGAGCGAAGGCAACACGCTGGCTCCCTATCGTGGCTCCATGGCATTCGAAGCCATGCGTCTGCACGTGGACCGCAGCGGCAAGGCGCCCAAGGCGTTCATGCTGACCTGCGGCAGCCTGGCTATGGCCCGTGCCCGTGCCCAGTTCTCCTGCAACTTCTTCGCATGCGCCGGCATCAAAGTAATCGACAACACGTTCTTCAAGTCGATCGAAGAGGGCGTCAAGGCCGCTCTGGAATCGAAAGCCGAGATCGTCGTAGTCTGCGCATCGGACGACGACTACGCAGAGGCGGCTCCCAAAGTGAAAGAGCTGCTCGGCGACAAGGCGATCCTAGTGGTTGCGGGCGCTCCGGCATGTATGCCCGAACTGGAAGCCCAGGGCATCAAGAATTTCATCAACGTCAAGAGCAACGTACTCGAAACACTGAAGTTCTACCTCAAAGAAATGGGTATCTAAAAAGCAAAAGTCATGAGAGCAAAATTTTCAGATTTAACATATGACGGAGGCGAGCAGAAGAGCTGCTGCGCTTCGAAAGGCTGCGGCCAAACCGAACCGTGGCTGACTGCCGAGCAGATACCTGTCAAGGGCTCCTACTCGGCAAAGGATCTGGAGGAGATGGAGCACCTGAACTATGCGGCAGGTATCGCACCGTTCCTCCGCGGCCCCTATTCGACGATGTACGTGATGCGTCCCTGGACCATCCGCCAATACGCCGGTTTCTCGACGGCCGAAGAGTCCAACGCATTCTATCGCCGCAACCTGGCTGCCGGACAGAAGGGTCTGTCGGTGGCATTCGACCTGGCGACACACCGCGGCTACGACGCCGATCACCCGCGCGTAGTGGGCGACGTCGGTAAGGCCGGCGTGTCGATCTGCTCGGTGGAGGATATGAAGGTGCTCTTCAACGGCATTCCGCTGGATCGGATGTCGGTGTCGATGACCATGAACGGCGCCGTGCTGCCGATCCTGGCGTTCTACATCGTGACCGGTCTGGAGCAGGGATGCACCCTCGATCAACTGTCGGGTACGATCCAGAACGACATCCTCAAGGAGTTCATGGTGCGCAACACCTATATTTATCCGCCGAAATTCTCGATGAAGATCATCGCCGATATCTTCGAATACACTTCGAAGAACATGCCGAAGTTCAACTCGATTTCGATCTCCGGCTACCACATGCAGGAGGCAGGCGCCACGGCCGACATCGAGTTGGCCTACACGCTGGCCGACGGTCTGGAGTACTTGCGTGCGGGCGTTGCAGCCGGTATGTCGGTGGATGCTTTCGCACCCCGTCTGTCGTTCTTCTGGGCGATCGGCATGAATCACTTCATGGAGATCGCCAAAATGCGTGCGGCACGTATGCTCTGGGCGAAGATCGTCAAAAAATTCAACCCCAAGAACCCGAAATCGTTGGCGCTGCGTACGCATAGCCAGACCTCGGGCTGGTCACTCACCGAGCAGGATCCGTTCAACAACGTAGCCCGTACGGCTATCGAGGCGATGGGAGCCGCTCTGGGCCACACCCAGTCGCTGCACACCAACGCACTGGACGAGGCGATCGCCTTGCCGACGGACTTCTCGGCACGTATCGCCCGTAACACCCAGATCTACATCCAGGAGGAAACCAACATCTGCCGCGAAGTAGATCCCTGGGCGGGTTCCTACTACATCGAAACCCTCACCAACGAGATCGCCCACAAGGCCTGGGAGCGTATCGAGGAGGTCGAGAAGCTGGGCGGTATGGCCAAGGCCATCGAAACCGGTATTCCGAAGATGCGTATCGAGGAGGCGGCAGCCCGCAAGCAGGCCCGCATCGACTCGGGCATCGAGAAGATCATCGGCGTAAACGAATACCGTCTGGATCACGAAGCTCCGATCGATATTCTGGCTGTGGACAACACGGCCGTACGCGAGAGCCAGATCAAACGTCTGAAGGAGTTGCGTGCAAACCGCGACGAAGCAGCCGTGAAGAAGGCGCTCGAGGCCATCACCGAATGCGTCAAGACCGGCAAGGGCAACCTGCTGGAACTCGCTATCGAGGCCGCCAAGGTACGCGCTTCGCTGGGCGAGATTTCGGATGCCTGCGAGGTGGTCGTAGGACGTTACAAAGCAGTTATTCGTTCCATTTCAGGTGTATATAGTTCAGAAGTGAAATCAGATCCCGCATTCGAACACGCGAAGGAACTGGTTGCCAAATTCGCGAAGAAGGAGGGCCGCCAGCCGCGCATCATGATCGCCAAACTCGGTCAGGACGGACACGATCGTGGCGCCAAAGTCGTTGCGACCGGTTACGCCGACATCGGCTTCGATGTCGATATGGGTCCGTTGTTCCAGACTCCCGAGGAGGCAGCCAAACAAGCTGTCGAGAACGATGTTCACGTAGTGGGCGTATCGTCGCTGGCCGCCGGCCACCTGACGCTCGTTCCGCAGATCATCGCCGAACTCAAGAAACTGGGCCGCGAGGATATCATCGTCATCGTCGGCGGTGTGATCCCGGCACAGGATTACGATGAGCTGTATCGTGACGGTGCCGCCGCCATCTTCGGCCCCGGTACCCCGATTGCGACCGCAGCGATCAAGATCATGGAGATCCTGCTCGACGAGCAGAAATAATCCGGATCACTCCTCTGTTATTATCAAAGCCCCGCATCTTTTGATGCGGGGCTTTTTAATGGGGGGGGGAAGCGAACCGGCCGACCGAAAAAGAACTTTGCCATCGACCTTCATAATTCCATCGCCGGCCTCACATCCAGAGTCCGCGCAAATACAGCGGCGGATCTCAAACAACGACCGAATACATGCTGTCACAGTGCCATTTCCACAAACCCTACAAATTATGTTTGTAGGCCATATTTCCCGTTAGACAGACAGCGAATATCCTCCCCCCCCCGGCTCTCGAAAACAGCCGATTTCATACCGCAAACACCTATCCGGCAAAAACCTCGACTGCCGAGGCCGTCGTTCTCCTCCCCCAGCCCCGAAGACTTCCGGAATATACGATAAAATCACGGACATTTCGAAGATGCGGAAAAAGAGAACGGCGGATTGGCCGGACTACCACTCCGAGCACCTCACAAAAGAGAAGTCAGGAAACCGGCTCTTATCGCTTTTAAGAAGAGAAGTCATCCCCCTATGCCATCGCAATAACGACAATAAAAAAGAGGAATGTATAAGCTACATCCCTCTTTTTCGGCCGGAACTATTCCGGAAAAAATCTACCGGTAACGGTTAAAAATACTTGCCGCGCAAGTCCTCCACATTCGACATCTGCTCCAGGAAATCGAACAGACGACGCTGAATCATCCCCTGCGACGACGCCTCGGCACGTACCTTTTCAGCTTCGATACTCTGCGGAGTTTCCGCCTCCTGAATATCCGTCACCACGAAAACATAAGCACCTACATTTCCCCTGACCGGCTCGGACAGCGTATTCGTCTGCTCCGTTGCGGTAATCGCTCCGATCACACGAGGCTCGACACCCATGTTACGGATAAAGAACGATCCGTAACGGACATCTTCGAAAGGAACGACTTCGGTACCAAGGTTTTGGGCGACCTCTTCGATAGTCGAACCCTTCATTTCGCTGACGATCTTTTCAAACTTCTTATCGGTTATAAGCGTCTGGCGAATATTGTTCGCTACTTTCTCGATCGGCGTATAATCCTCATTGTCGATCTCAGTTACCACTGCGACCACATAGTCATCACCCACAGGGAAAATCTCGGAAATCGCGCCCACCTTGGCATCGTATGCCCAGCGCACCAATTCACGCGAATCAGCCAGTCCCTGCAGCAGACGGTCACCCTGCGTGAGTTTCGCTTCACGAGGAGTGAGGTTTCCCTTATTCGCTGCCTCGTTGAACGCATCGACAGAACCCTTGCCCTCGACAGAGAAAAGACTTGCCTGACTATGCACATTGCGACGGGTCGCCGACGAAGCCTCAACAGGATAAGTGATCGTCGCAAGGCGCATGTGCTTCGAAGGTTTGTCCAGACGATAAACCTGTAAAATCTGAATAACGTCACCCACTTCGACACGGAGAATATCCCCCTGCTTAGCCGTCGAAAGAAGTCCCGAAAGCTCGTCCGGGAATGCAGAGAAAGGCATCACGCCCGCATCGCCTCCATTTCCGGCATCCTGCATATAGAGCGAATGGGTACGAGCCGCCTGTGCGAAATCCGCACCTTGCCGCAAAGCCGTCATCAGACTGTCGGCCAGGTCGCGTTGGTCGTAGGTGAGTACAATATGGCGGACGCCCACGGAATCCGGAGCGTTCAAAGTTTCAACGACACGGGTCATCGTCCAGGTATCGTTCTTCAGGACGGGACCATACTGCTTGCCGTTGGCCAGCGCTTCGGCCTCATCGTCCAGAAGCTGGGCAACCGACCGATAATTGTCTGTAATTTTACCGAAACGGTTATTCTTGGCAAATGCTTTCGGATCGTCCGACGCGGCAAATTCATCGCCGACTTCCCGAACGGTCTTCTCCAAAGTCGCCATATCCTCTGCACTCGGAGCCACTTCGAACACCACATAAGAGAGCGTGCGCGAAGGTTTCTGCTCATAACGGGCCTTATGGCTATTGTAATAAGCCTTGATTTCGGAATCGGAAACCGAGAACAGAGAATCAGGCATATCGTGATAACGCTTGCCGACCCAAGAACCGCTGAAAGTCTTATTCTGCGCATCGACGCCTTCTTCCGCTTCCAGCCGATTGACATATACACCGCCTTTGACCAAGCCGTTATACTTATTGATTTCGCGCTCCCGCATAGCCTGTCCGACCAAAGCCCCCCACATATATTGCATCTGGGGATTTCCGGTTGCCTGGGCGATAAAATCACTCACACCCTCCACACTGTACTGTCCTGTACGGGGGTCGGTGAAAGCCGCAGCCATCGTCCCGGAATAATACTCGCCGCTGATAAGTCCCTCACGCTCGGCATCGGTCACCGAGATTCCCATCTTCTCGAAACCGGGCAAGTACACGTGGTTGGCAATCAGAGTCTGCCAAGCCATTTCAGCCAACTGATCCATCTGCTCTTCATTACTTTCGGAGATGTTGCTCTGGTCTTTCAGGTTGTTGTATACCTCAATATATTCCGAATATCTGATCTTCGAACCGTCGATCACACCGACCTTGGGGTCGTTACCCGAAAGTCCCATATCCGTTTTAAGCGAGAGAATGAATGCCAGCAGTGCAAACGCGATGATAATCGACAAAACCACACCGAATCTGGTCCGTAACGTGTTTAAACTTGCCATATAAACTATTTTAATTTATTGTTTCAAAATGAGTGTTCAAAGATAATAAATATATTCTGAAAACCATGATAAACGACCAAATTCTTTCGTCATTTTCCGCATCCGGCATATCGAAAAAACGCACTTGCCCTTCACCGGTCGAAAATATCCCGTAAACTACAACCGTTTCACGCGCGCCAACTCCAACCGGGAACGGGTCCTGCGCAGAATCTTGATCTCAAGATGCTCGAAACGCACGGTTTCTCCGGCCGCCGGCAGCCCTTCATACCGGAAAATGATATACCCGGCCAGCGTTTCGTACTCGTCACTCTCGGGTATGGCAAGCCCGTATTTTTCATTGAGATATTCCACTTCCAATCGGCACGAAAGGACAAATTCCGAATCGCCGACCTGTTTCTCCGTAAGGTCGGGCACATCGTGCTCGTCTTCGATTTCGCCGAAAATCTGCTCCAGAACATCCTCCAAAGAGATAATACCGGCCGTACCGCCGAACTCGTCGATCACGACCGCAATATTGCTCTTATGACGGATGAGCCGCTGCATGAGTGCTTGCAACGGCATCGTCTCCGGGACGTATTGCACCTCCATCAGCACCTCATCGATCGACGTCGGATGCCGGAACAGCGACTTCGAATTGACATAGCCGACGATATTATCGACACTCTCTTTCCAGACGAAAATACGGGAATACTTACTCTCGACAAAACGCGCCGTAAGCGCTTTGATCGAGGTATCATCGATATCGACCGCCTCCATATCGATACGGGGAACCATGCAATCCCTCACGCGCAAATCGGCAAAATCCAGGGCATTCTGAAAGAGTTTGATCTCATTATCCGGTTCATGCTGCGCCTCCGGCTTCCCCGATTCGAACAAGCTGGCCAGATCGGTCCGGTCGAAAATGGGCTCCATCATCGCAACCTTCGGCTTACGCCCCATCAGCCACAAAATCCCCTGGGAAATCCAGGTCGTCAGCTTGGCGATCGGAAAAAGCAGCAGATAAAAGAAATAGATCGCAGGAGCAAACAGGCGGTAATAAAAATTCGGGCTGTTCCGGAAAACGGATTTCGGGAGAAATTCGGCGACGAAGATGATGATGATTGTCGAAACCGCCGTTTCCAGAACGACGGACCCGCCGCGAGCGATCTCCGTCCAACCCACTGCCGCCGCGAGCGAGCGCAACAACAGCGACATATAGAGCGAATAGATAACCAGGGCGATATTATTCCCGACCAGGATCGTCGTGATGTACTGCCCGGGGTGACGGGCAAAAATGTCGGCGATGAAATTGAACAGCCGACTCTGCTTCCGGTCGATCTCCAGTTTCAGGCGGTTCTTGCTCGTAAAAGCGATCTCCATCCCCGAAAAAAAAGCCGAAAGCAACAACATCAGCAGAATTATAAACACCGAAGTTATCATAAGGAACGATCGTTACTTTCTACGGGAGTCAGTTGAATTTTCCGGTCGTTCCCCCGTATCGGCCGGGCCGGTTTGACAGGCTG